>Ga0265327_10000341_pt1 | contig 88581 bp, 74 predicted proteins | sample 41621metaG_FD_202089 | JGI IMG/M metagenome (GOLD analysis project Ga0265327, IMG submission 202089) | Rhizosphere microbial communities from Carex aquatilis grown in University of Washington, Seatle, WA, United States - 4-16-21 metaG | ecosystem: Host-associated > Plants > Roots > Rhizosphere...
ATTCAATATCCATCCTTCACATGCGTTTGGTAGCTTGCCTCGTTGGATCATCTGATCCTTATGCTGGTCACAACTAAGATTCTCATCCCTGGGGGCAAGATAATGGCCGGGGGTGGGAGTATGTGCGTAGCTCCCACCATTACAAACCCCAAGCAAGTTATTCCAGTCTAATGCCCAGTTTTTTGTTGGTGAGATATCTGATTTTGGATGAAAATGTTCTACGTGGCATTTAAGAGGGTCATTGTCGCGGATGTCAATTTCACAAAATGCACATAAGCCGCCCTGATCTGCAATTGTGCTTTTGCGGCAGTCGGCATAAGCTTGTTGACCACCGAAGAGGGCATCGTCCCGCATGTACTGCCATTGCCCAGACGGAACCGCTGTGCGAAAAGTGCGCAAGCTTAGTGGTTCGTTGCCTTTAAGTACGCGCTTCATTCACCCAATTCCCACTTCCTATTTTCGATTCGAAGATCAGCGTCAAGTAGCGCGGGCTCTTCTCCCTGATATCTGCGATCAAGAATTTTGCGAAGTTCAAGGGCTCTTGCTGATTGCCATTCATCTGCATCCACAAGCGCGAGATATTCCCGTAACTCTTGAGTCGCTCCATCCTCGGGAGGGCGTGCATCCACGCCTAGAACTCGCTTAAGAATACGGGAGGCCTCCGCGCCTTTTGTCCCTGGTGGAGCAGCATGGACTGCATTTCCTTCGAGCACAAGGATGTTCTCGGATTCCACTGTTGTTAGCACTTGCGGGCTGTGTGTGGTTACAATGAATTGCATGCATGGGAATGCCTCGGTTAATCCTTGTAATACAACCTGCTGCCAACCGGGGTGCAAGTGCATATCCACTTCGTCAATCAACACTACGCCAGGTGTTTTCTCTGCTGCCTGTGCACCTAATTGCGGGTTGAGTTTCGTAGCACGAAATGCAATATCGGCAACCATGCCAATCATGTTGCGAATGCCATCACTTAATACTTCTACTGCGAGTTCTCCATGAAGCTCATGTCGAGCAACCAGTTCTTCCCGAGATAGTGAATAAGATAGATCCTTCCAGCCGGAAGGCGACAGGCAGATATTGACGGAGCGACCAACGGATAAAATGAAATGATCAAATTCGGTTGCGATGTAGGGTTTGCTTGCTTCGCTTGCTTCGATGCGTCCCTTCAGTGCATTCATGCTCCAGTATCTGAACCACTCGACAAATGATTTGTAGCTCGATGCAGGATCAAGGCAATCTGTGTAGCCAATTGTTCGTGACGTTCGCGGAAGTTTTCCTGCCGTCAGTTTTTTTTGTTGCCATAGCCGTCCGGTTCCATAGTAAGCAAGCAGGGGCAAGGTAGCGTCCGTTCCGGGGGTTCGGACTGCTGCTTGCAAGCGTTTACCGTAGTCAATTAGTTCTTTGGCGTCCTTTATCGTTGTTTTGGCTTTGGTTGGGCCCGCGAGACTACGACACCAAGTCGAGCGAAGATCAAGTGCTTCGTGGATGCTGCTCGGTATCCATCCAGTTGCTTCCAATCGCACGCCTTGCGCTGCGTATTCCATTTCGTTGGTGTCAGTTCCGCGTACGCGTGAAAGGCGGATGTCACTGGCCTCGAAATGCTTGCCTACGCTCTCGTTAAAGGCTCCTACATATGGTCCAAAAGCGACGGCTATAGCATCGAGAATAGACGTTTTGCCAGATCCGTTTGCCGCAACCAACACTGTCAATTTTTCGTGAAATTGGATGTCAATAGCGTCAAAGCAGCGATAGTCTCGAAGCTTGAGCGTGGAGATTTTTAGGCTTCTCATGCGTTGCGAGCCTTCTTCATTAGTGTGCACAGTCAGACTTGATGCTTGTACCCTCCTAAGAGGCCGTACAGACGATCAATGATGATACCTTGTGAGCGCCAGTAGACCTGTGTGACCCTAAAGGTATCTCGTCATGTTGAGCACTGGCTGCATGCAGAAGCATGCGGTTGCCATGTCTTGGGTGTAATCAGCGGCACGTCGTTTGTCATCTGGTGGATGGTTTGTGACGCTGAGGGCTCCTCTGGCAGGAATGAGCCTAACCCGAGTTGCTCACCTGGCTTTCAGTTGCAACCAATGCCGGCTCAAGATTCATCAGTTCTGCTCCTGAATCCACTTCTTTTCGCGCAACGCCTTTGTAATCAATACGGGTTCTGTAGCAAACGAACTGCATTGGACCCGCTTGATCGCGGCGGTAGTCAATGAAGCCAGTTCCTTAAGTAACAGCCACATGTCCCTGTTCTCGCGTCCTCGCGCCTACTCCCTCGAGATCAGGCAGTTTCTGAAGGAGGCCTCGTTATAAGCTCGGCTTTCTTGCTGTCAGAAAAGTTCTTTCCGAAGTTTTTGGCATCGCGTCATTACGGCACACTTTCCGCCATGAACACGGTCGCGGCCATGTTCACAGTTCTTTGGTCGTTGGTTCAAGTCCAACACGGCCTACCAATTCATGAAGCACCTGACAATCTCTTGCCAGGTGCTTTTTCCATTCAGGCCGCCTTGATGGCCGCGAGGTGTTCGCCAGCCGACGTGGAATACCACATGTCGATCAGCCCGGTGGCCGACAGTGTCGTGATCTCGGGCCGTGCGGCCAGCCAGTTCAGGACGGTCTGGCGTTGCTCCTCGGTCATGCTGCCGCGCCCGAATTTCTCTACGGCGCCGCCCGTAGCCCAACCGCCGAAACCCAGTTCATTGGCATCGATGGCTTCCGTGAGGAAGGCTTCGATCAGGGCGTTTTCGTCGGCGCCAGGCTTGAGGGTTGCTTCGAACAGGAAGCCAAGCTCCTTGAATTCGCCGATGTGCAGCTTCTTGCGCTGGCGGCGGCTACGTTGTTTGGACATGCGCGGTTCCTTGTGACTGAGTGGGCTCGCATCATAGAAGGTATCGGGTGTGCCTGGGCCTTGTTGCAGGATCAGGCGGCCCGTTAAACTGCCTGCTTGAACGCATACCCTCTTCGCAGTCATCACGCATCATGAAATGGAACGACGTCAGCGACATGCCCTGTTCGGTGGCGCGCAGCCTGTCCGTCATTGGTGACCGCTGGACGCTCCTGATCTTGCGCAATGCCTTCATGCGCATGCGGCGTTTTGACGATTTTCAGTCCAGCCTGGGCTTGACGCGGCACCTGCTGGCCAGCCGGCTCAAGCGCCTGGTGGAAGAGGGCATCCTGGAGCGCGTGCCTTACCAGCAGTCCCCCGCGCGTTATGAGTACGTGTTGACGGACAAAGGCCGGGCGCTGCACCCCGTCTTGATGGCGCTCGCCGTCTGGGGGGATGACTGGATGGACAAGGGCATGGGGCCGCCCCTGCTGTACCAACACCGCACGTGTGGCCATGTCATGCGCCCGGTGATGGTGTGCTCGGCGTGCCACGAGCCTTTGAGTGCCACGCAGGTGACCCCCTTGCCTGGCCCGGGCTTGATGGCGGCTCAAGAGGACTTGGCCCAGGCTGCAAGCAAAGCGGGTGTTGTACCGCGTGAGGGCGCCGTGGGCTCTCGCAAAAAGCCCAGCAAGGCAGGCGCTGCGGCCAAACCTCGCCAGCGCGCTCGCGCGGCCTGACTCCATCCAGATGGGTTCTGGACCTGGCCTCGGGTATTGTCAGTTCCTTTTTGGAACCTATAATCCGCCTCAACATCGTTGACCCGCTTTGGAAGGTGCGCCATGACAGACACAAACACCGAGTGGAAGAAGACCGCTTGCATTCTGTGCAGCATCAACTGCGGCCTGGAGGTGCAGACCGGCGGTGAGGGCGGGCGGCACATCATCAAGATCCGGGGTGACGACGATCACCCCGTGTCGCGCGGTTATATCTGCGAGAAATCGCAGCGCATGGACTACTACCAGAACGGTGCAGACCGCTTGAGCTCGCCCATGCGGCGCAAGCCCGATGGCAGCTACGAAGCCATCGACTGGGACACGGCCATCAGCGAGATCGCCCGCAAGTTCAAGGACATCAAAGCGCGGCATGGCGGCGAGAGCATCTTGTATTACGGCGGTGGCGGCCAGGGCAACCACCTGGGCGGCGCTTATGCCGACAGCTTTCTGAAGGCCGTGGGCAACCAGTACCGATCCAACGCGCTGGCGCAGGAAAAGACGGGCGAGTTCTGGGTGCAGGGCAAGATGCTGGGCACCGGCGTGCACGGGGATTTCGAGCACTGCGAAGTGGCCGTGTTCATTGGCAAGAACCCCTGGCATTCACACGGCTTTGCGCGGGCCCGCGTTGTGCTCAAGGAGATCCAGAAGGACCCAAACCGCAAGCTGATCGTCATTGATCCGCGCCGCAGCGAGACCGCGGCCATGGCCGATTACCACGTGGCCATCAAGCCAGGTACGGATGCCTGGTGCCTGGCGGCGCTTCTGGGCATCATCGTGCAGGAAGGGTTGTGGGCCAAGGCTTGGGTGGGGCAGCACACGGCTGGCCTGGAGGCTGTGTTGCCCAGCCTGCATGCCATTGATGTGACGCGGCATGCGCAAGTCTGCGGTGTGGACGAGGCCTTGTTGCGCGATGTGGCGCGCTGCATCGCCAAGGCAAAGAGCGTGTCGGTGCTCGAGGACCTGGGCCTGCAGATGAACGTGCACTCGACGCTGGGCAGCTATTTGCAGCGCCTGATCTGGGTGCTCACGGGGCACTATGGCCGCGAGGGCACCAGCAATGCGCCCGTGCCGCTCCTGTCCTTGTCCAAGGCCAGCAAGGGCGAGTCATCCGTGGGGGCGAACTCGGCCAAACGCGTGGAGCGCCGCAGCCCCGTGGCCAAGGCCAAGATCATCATTGGCCTGATTCCCTGCAACGTGATTCCTGAGGAGATCCTCACCGATCACCCCAAGCGCTACCGCGCCATGTTGATCCAGAGCGGCAACCCCGTGCACTCGCTGGCGGACAGCCAACGCATGCGGCAGGCCATGCGGGCGCTGGAGCTGTCTGTGGTGGTGGATGTGGCCATGACCGAGACGGCATGCCAAGCTGACTATGTGTTGCCCGCCTGCAGCCAGTTCGAGAAGGCCGAGGCGACCTTCTTCAATCTGGAGTTCCCGCGCAATGTGTTCCATTTGCGCCAGCCCTTGTTTGAGCCTTTACCAGGGACCTTGCCCGAAGCGGAAATCTACGCGCGCCTGGTCGAGGCCATGGGCGAGTTGAGCGACAAGGACTATGCGCCGCTGCGCCGCGCCTCGCGCTTCGGGCGCATGGCCTTTGCCTTGACCTTCATGGCGCAAAGCCTGCGCAAGCCCAAGGTGATGAAGTACGCGGCGGTGATCTTGTACCGCACACTGGGCTTGCATTTGCCCAAGGGCATGGCGTCCGCTGCGGCCTTGTGGGGTGTGGCGCAGTTGTACATCCAGGGCAACCGCAAGGTGGCCGCCAATGCGGGCTTTGCTGGCTTCTCTATCCTGGCGGCAGAGCGCCTGTTCCAGGCCTTGCTCCATGGCCGATCTGGTGTCGTCTACGCCCAGGCCGAGCATGCCGACAGCTGGCTGGCCGTGGGGCATCCGGGGCACCGCATCAACCTGCACATTCCGGAGTTGTTGCCCGAGTTGAGCAAGCTGGCAACGCAGATGCCTGCGCGTGACCCTGAGTTTCCCTTCATCCTGGCCGCGGGCGAGCGCCGTGCCGAGACGAGCAACACGGCGGTGCGTGACGCGGCCTGGCACAAGCGGGGGACGTATGGCACCTTGCGCATCAACCCGCAGGATGCACAGGCACTGGGTTGCGCAGACGGCGACATGGTGCGCCTTAGCACCCGCCGCGCGACCGTGGAGGTACCGGTCGAAGTGACAGACATGATGCAGCCCGGCAATGTCTCTTTGCCCAATGGGCTGGGGCTGGACTATCGCCAGCGGGATGGCCAGGTGGTGCGCAAGGGCGTGGCACCCAATGAGTTGACCGATTGCTCGCAGCGAGACTTTCTGGCAGGCACCCCTTGGCACAAGTACGTGCCCGCCAGAGTGGAGCGGATCAACGCGGCGCCAATGGCGGAGGCCGCTTGAAGCCGGGTGGCATGGTCTAGCCAGAGCCCAGGCTCAAACCCTTGTCGACGCAGCGGCCAGTTTGTCCGTGGCCCTTTGCGCCAGGCTGGTGATGAGGCCCCAACGGCCTGCCTCGATGTCGGCCAAGGGGGCCAGCCAGGAGCCGCCCACCAGTGCCACATTGCGCTCGGCCAGCAGCGCGGTGAAGTTGTCTTCGCTGACACCACCCGTGGGGCAAAAGCGCACGTCGCTGAACGGTGAGGCCAGGGCTTGCAGCATCTTCTGACCACCTGCTTGCGCCGCAGGAAAGAGCTTGAGCAGCTTGAAGCCGCGGTCGCGGGCTGCCATCACTTCGCCGGGGGTCATCACGCCGGGCACGAAGGGCAGGCCGGCTTGCAGCACGGCGTCCAGCAGGGCGGGGGTGTGGCCGGGGGACAGCCCGAAGCGGGCGCCCGCACGCATCACCTTGTCGACATCGGCCGCTTGCAGCAAGGTGCCTGCCCCGAGGGTCATCTCGGGCACTTCGGCGGCCACGGCCTTGATCGCATCCAGTGCGCAAGGGTGGCGCAGCGTGATCTCGATGACGTCGATGCCACCGGCCAGCAGGGCGCGGGCCAGGGGCACGGCCTGATTGGCGTCGTTGAGCGCGATGACGGGCACCACGCGGGATTTGAACGAGGGCAGGGGAGCGGGTGTGGTCATGGTGATCGCTGCTTGAGTGGGCATCAACGGTGCAGGGCGGCGCCAAACAGGGGGCTGCCGCCGGCCTCGGCATTGCCTGCGTTGTGGCGGAACAGGCCGAACAGTTCGCGGCCTGTGCCCAACTGGTTGTGGCGCAGGTCGGGGGCGTCCATGTCGCGGGCGGCCAGGGTGGCGTCGTCTACCTCTACGCGCAGCTCGCCGGTCTGGCCATCAAGCATGATCATGTCACCCGTCTGCACGCGGGCGATGGGCCCGTTGTCCAGCGCCTCGGGGCTCACGTGGATGGCGGCAGGCACCTTGCCCGACGCGCCGGACATGCGGCCATCGGTGACCAGCGCCACCTTGAAGCCCTTGTCCTGCAGCACGCTCAGCGCGGGTGTGAGCTTGTGCAACTCGGGCATGCCGTTGGCGCGTGGGCCCTGGTAAGTGAGCACGGCCACGAAATCGCGCTCCAGCTGGCCGGCCTGGAAGGCGTCCAGTACCTCCTGCTGGTCATGGAAGACGATGGCGGGTGCCCGCACCACACGGTGCTCGGGCTTGACAGCCGAGACCTTGATGACCGAGCGCCCCAGGTTGCCACGCATGAGCTTGAGGCCACCATCGGCGCTGAAGGGCTCGGCCACGGGACGCAGCACGGACAGGTCACCGCTTTGCGCGGGCGCATCGCGCCAGGTCAGGGTGCCGCTTTCCAGGCTGGGCTCCTGCGTGTAGTGCTGCAGGCCAGTGCCGGTCACGGTGTTCACATCGCCATGCAACAGGCCTGCATCCAGCAGTTCGCGGATGAGGAAGCCCATGCCGCCCGCAGCGTGGAAGTGGTTCACATCGGCCGAGCCATTGGGGTAGATGCGCGCCAGCAAGGGCACCACGGCAGAAAGGTCCGAGAAGTCGTCCCAATCGATCAGCACGCCGGCTGAGCGGGCCATGGCCACCAGGTGGATGGTGTGGTTGGTGGAGCCCCCGGTGGCCAGCAAACCGATGATGCCGTTGACCACGGCCTTTTCATCGACGATGTGGGCCAGCGGTGTGGGCTGCGCGCCATCCCGGCTCAAGGCCAGGGCGCAGCGCACGGCATGGGCGGTGAGGGCTTCGCGCATGGGCGTGCCCGGGTTGACGAAAGACGAGCCCGGCAGTTGCAGGCCCATGATCTCCATCAGCATCTGGTTGGAGTTGGCCGTGCCGTAGAAAGTGCAGGTGCCGGCGCTGTGATACGACTGGGCCTCGGCTTCCAGCAAGGCATCGCGGCTCACCAGGCCTTGTGCGTATTGCTGGCGCACCTTGCCCTTCTGGTCATTGGGCAGGCCCGATGTCATGGGGCCGGCGGGCACGAACACGCTGGCCAGGTGGCCAAAGCGCAGCGCACCGATCAGCAGGCCGGGCACGATCTTGTCGCAGATGCCCAGGTACAGGGCTGCGTCAAACACCTTGTGCGACAAGGCCACGGCGGTGGCCAACGCGATCACATCGCGCGAGAACAGCGACAGCTCCATGCCTTCGGCGCCTTGGGTGATGCCGTCGCACATGGCGGGCACGCCGCCCGCCACCTGGGCCACACCGCCGGCCTCGCGCGCCACCTGCTTGATGAACTCGGGGTAGGTGGCGTAGGGCTGGTGGGCCGACAGCATGTCGTTGTAGGCCGTGACGATGCCGATGTTGGTGCGCCGGGATTCGCGGATGGCCAGCTTGTCGTTGGCGGGCGATGCGGCAAAGGTGTGAGCCAGGTTGGCGCAGCCCATGCCTTTGCGCTGGGGGGCGATCTGGCCAGCCTGATCGACCATGGCGAGGTACTCGGCGCGGCTGAGCGCACTGCGCTGGCGAATGCGCTCGGTGACGTCGGCGATGACAGGGTGGATCGGCGTGGGTGTGGCGGTGCTCATGTTCAGGTTCCCATCCGTGGGGACATCAAGGGACAGTCTAGGGCAAGCCTGTCTGCACGTTGGGTGTCAGGTCTCTGCATGGAAAGATATCAGCACCGGGGTCGAATGCGTGGCGCCTTCTTGTACTATTTGTGTGGCCCCGCCTTCACAAGAGACACGGCACATGAACGCTTCTGACCAGGACCACCCGTCCGCCCCTGACCCTCACCACCTGCTGAGGGACGACATCCGACTGCTGGGCCGCGTGCTCGGCGACACCGTGCGCGAGCAGCACGGCGAGGCCACTTATGAGCTGGTGGACCAGATCCGCCGCCATTCGGTGCGCTTTCGGCGTGAACACGACCAGGCCGCCCGGCAGGCGCTGGAGAGCACGCTCGACAGCCTGTCGCGCGACCAGATGCTGCAGGTGATCCGCTCCTTCAGCTACTTCTCGCTGTTGGCCAATATCGCCGAAGACCAGCACCAGATCCGACTGCAACGCCGCGCCGCCCTCAGTGGCGAGGCCGCGAGCGAAGGCACGCTGCAACACGCGCTGGACCGCTTCGCCGCCGAAGGCCTGTGCCCCCAGCAGGTGCTGGACCTGATCGGGCACGCGCAGATCGCGCCCGTGCTCACCGCCCACCCCACCGAAGTGCGCCGCCACAGCATCCTGCACGAGCAGATGCAGCTGGCCCGCCTGCTGCGAGAGCGCGACCTGAGCCCGCAGACGCCGCAGGAGCAGGCCGAGTCCGCTGAAGAGCTGCGCCGCATCGTGCTGACCTTGTGGCAGACCCGGCTGCTGCGGCCCACCAAGCTGTCGGTGCTGGACGAGGTGGCCAACAGCCTGGAAACGCACGAGCGCACCTTCCTCAGTGAAGTACCCCGCTTGTATGGCCAGCTCGAAGACCGCCTGCACGCGGACCTCAAGCAGGCCCGCGCACCGCAGGCCGATGAACTGGCCTTGCCCAACTTCCTGCACGTGGCCAGCTGGATTGGCGGCGACCGCGATGGCAACCCCTTCGTGACCGCGCAGGTGCTGGATGCCGCCTTGCGCATGCAGGCTGAATGCGTGCTGCGCCATCACCTGGCCGAGCTCAACGAGCTGGGCCTGGAGCTGTCGGTTTCGGCCTTGCTGGCCACGCCGTCTGACGCGCTGCTGGCCCTGGCCGAGCGTTCGCCCGATCAGTCCCAGCACCGCATGGACGAGCCTTACCGCCGTGCCATCAGCGGCTTGTACGCGCGCCTGGCGGCCACCTACCAGAACCTGATCGGGCGCAAGCCCGCCCGCCCTGCGCTGGGTGAGGCGCCGGCTTACGACTCGGCCAATGACTTGCTGGCCGACCTGGACATCATCCACCGCTCGCTCAAGGCAAATGGCTCGGCTTCATTGACACGCGGGCGCCTGCGCCAGCTGCGCCGCGCCGTGCAGGTCTTTGGCTTCAGCCTGGCACCGCTGGACCTGCGCCAGAACTCGGATGTGCACGAGCAGGTCATTGACGACTTGCTGGGGGCCGCCGAGCCGGGGGCGGCCTACCTGTCGCTTGATGAAGCGCAGCGCGTGGCCCGCCTGCTCGCCGAGTTGCAGACGGCCCGCCCGCTGTACTCACCCCACATCGCCTACAGCGAGCTGAGCCAGGGCGAGATCGCGATCTTCCAGCAGGCCCGGCTGGCCCATGAACGTTATGGCCGCCAGTCCGTGGCCCAGTGCATCATCAGCAAGGCGGCCAGCGTGTCCGACATGCTCGAGGTGGCCGTGCTGCTCAAGGAGGCCGGCCTGCTGCAGCCCGCGCGTGGCGATCAGCCTGCACGCCTGGCGCTCAATGTGGTGCCTTTGTTCGAGACCATCGGGGACTTGCGCGCCGCCCCCGGCATCATGGATGCGCTCTTGTCCTTGCCCCTGTACCGCGAGCTGCTCAAGAGCCTGGGGGATGTGCAGGAGGTCATGCTCGGCTATTCCGACTCCAACAAGGATGGCGGCTTCCTGACCTCGGGCTGGGAGCTGTACAAGGCCGAGATCGGCCTGGTTGATGTGTTTGCCCGCCATGGGGTGCGCCTGCGCCTCTTCCATGGCCGAGGTGGTTCGGTAGGCCGCGGCGGTGGCCCCAGCTACCAGGCCATCCTGGCGCAACCCCCGGGTGCGGTGCAAGGCCAGGTGCGCCTGACCGAGCAGGGCGAGGTGATTGCCGCCAAGTATGGCCAGCCTGAAACCGGCAGGCGCAACCTGGAGGTGCTGGTGGCCGCCACGCTGACAGCCAGCCTGTTGCCCCCGAACCGGGGCGTGCCCACCGAGTTCCTGGATGTGATGGAGGAGTTGTCGGCCACGGCGTTCGCGGCATACCGGCATCTGGTCTACGAAACCGAGGGCTTCGAGCAGTTCTTCTGGGAATCCACGGTGATCGCCGAGATCGCCCACCTGAACATCGGCAGCCGCCCGGCCTCGCGCAAGAAGTCCACCTCGATCGATGACCTGCGCGCCATCCCCTGGGTGTTCAGTTGGGCGCAATGCCGCATCATGCTGCCGGGCTGGTATGGCTTTGGCAGTGCCATCGAGGCCTATGTGCAAAAGCATGGCGAGGCCGGCACGCGGCGCCTGCAGGCCATGCACGCCAACTGGCCGTACCTGTCCAGCCTGCTGTCCAATATGGACATGGTGCTGGCCAAGTCCGACATGGCCATTGCCTCGCGTTATGCGGGCCTGGTCAGCGACAAGGCGCTGAGCGCGGCCATCTTCGGCCGCATCCGCACGGAGCATGAACTCACGCTGCGCCACTTGCTGATGGTGACGGGCCAGCAGGCCTTGCTGGAGCGCAACCCCGAGCTGCAACGCCACATTGCCGATCGCCACCCGTATCTGGACCCGCTCAACCACCTGCAGGTCACGCTGCTGGCGAGCTTTCGCGAGCGCCAGCGCCGCCAGGAAGAGGTGGACGAGCGCATCCAGCGCGGCATCCACCTCACCATCAACGGGTTGGCTCAGGGCTTGCGCAACAGCGGTTGAGGGCGGCAATCAGCCGTAGCTCAAGGCCGTGGTCTTGCCGCCAAAGACGCGGTACACAAAGACCGTGTAGCCGATGATGGCGGGCAGGCTCACGGCGGTGCCGGCCAGGATCAGCTCCAGCGAGGAGGTTGCGCTGGCCACCTGCCACACGGTGAAGCGGTCCAGCAGCACATAGGGGTAGAGGCTGTAGGCCATGCCGAAGGCGCCCAGCACCAGCACGCTCAAGGCGAGCACCAGCGGCACCCAGCACAGCTTGCCAGTGGCACCCACGATGCGGTGCGAGTTGAGCAGACCACGCAGCGCGGCGAGCGCCATGCCGGTCATCAAGGGCACAGGCAACAAGGCCAGCAGATTGGGCATGCTGAACCAGCGTTCGCGCACCGTGTCGCTGACCATGGGCGTGACCACCGACACCAGCACCATGCCGATCACCATGCCCGGCCATGCCTGCTTGGCCCAGGCCACGGCCCGTTGCTGCAGTGCGCCTTCGGTCTTGAGGATCAGCCAGCAGGCACCCAGCAGCACATAGGTGGCGGGCAGGGCCAATGCCACCAGGGCTGCGAAGCCCGTGGCCAGGGGGGAGTCGTGCAGGCCGGTCACATAACGGCCCAGCATCCAGCCTTGCGACAAGGCGGCCAGCAAGGAGCCTGCAAAGAACACCCTGTTCCACAGGGGCTTGTGTTGTGCCTGTGCCTTCACGCGGAAGTCAAAGGCCACACCGCGCAGGATCAGGCCCAGCAGCATCAGGGCCACGGGCACATACAGCGCACCCAGGATCACGCCATGAGCCTTGGGAAAGGCAATGAGCAGCAGCCCCACGCCCAAGACAAGCCAGGTTTCGTTGGCATCCCAGAACGGGCCGATGGAGGCGACCATGTTGTCGCGGTCTTCATCGCGGCGGGCCAGTGGCAGCAGCATGCCCACGCCGAGGTCATAACCATCCAGCGCGACATAGGCCAGCATGGCCACGCCCATGAGCAGCCAGAACAGGATGGGCAAGAAGGTGGCGAGGTCCATGTCAGGCTCCCGACGCGGCGCTGGCCGCTGTGGTGGATGGGGCGGAGCTTGTCTCTGCGCCTGTGCCCGGGCGGGCGGGGTGCGCTGGTGCCGGGCCCGTGTCCAGCGGCTTGCTGGCGAGGTAGCGCAACACGCTGATGTAGGCGGCCAGCAGAGCGATGTAGAGCAGCAGGTAGCCGGCCAGGCTCCAGCCCACCGTGCTGGCTGGCGTGTGGGTCACCACGTCAGCCGTCTTGATCACGCCGCTGACGATGTAGGGTTGCCGGCCGATTTCGGTGACATACCAGCCGGCCACCGTGGCCACCCAGCCAGAGAAGGTCATGGTGCGCAGGCTGTGCCAGACCCAGCCTGGCGTGCGCGTGTTCACTTGCCACTTGACCCGGCGCAGTTGCCACCAGGCCGCCCAGCTCACCAGCAGCATCAGCACGCCCATGCCCACCATCACGCGAAAGCCGAAGAACAATGGCTTGACTGGCGGGTGCACCCCTTGGAACGCCGACAGGCCCTTGATCTCGCCATCTGGATGGTGGGTGAGGATCAGGCTGGCCAGTTTGGGGATGCCGATGGCCCAGGTGTTGCGCTGGGTGGCTTCATCGGGCCAGGCCACAAGCAGCAGCGGGGCACCTTGTTCGGTGTGCCACACGCCTTCCATGGCGGCGATCTTGGCCGGCTGGTGTGCAAGGGTATTGAGCCCGTGCGCGTCGCCCGCCAGGATCTGCAGCGGGATCAGCACGGCGGCCAGCGTCACGCCCAGGCGCAGCACCCGCGGCGTGCCGGCATGGGCGTGGCCGCGCAACACCTGCCAGGCACTGAGCCCGGCCAGGATGAAGGCCACGGTCAGGCCGGAGGCCAGCAGCATGTGCGTGAGGCGATACGGGAAGCTGGGGTTGAAGACGATGGCCCACCAGTCGTTGGCCTGCAACTCACCGTTGACCACCGTGAAGCCTTGCGGCGTCTGCATCCACGAGTTCAGGCTCAGGATCCAGAAGGCGCTCATCGTGGTGCCGAAGGCCACCAGGAAGTTGGCGATCAGGTGTGCACGCTCGCTGACGCGGCCATGCCCGAACAGCATCACGCCCAGGAAGGTGGCCTCCAGGAAGAAGGCGGTCAGCACCTCGTAGCCCAGCAAAGGGCCGGCGATGTTGCCAGCCTTTTCCATGAAGCCGGGCCAGTTGGTGCCGAACTGGAAGCTCATGGTCACGCCGCTGACCACGCCCAGCGCGAAGCTCAGCGCAAAGACCTTGGTCCACATGCGCCACGCGCCCAGCCAGGCGGTGTCGCCGGTGCGCAGCCAGCGCCAGCGCATGAAGAGCAAGACCCAGCCCATCGCAATGCTGATGGTGGGAAACAGGATGTGGAAGGTGATGTTGGCTGCGAACTGCATACGCGACAGCATCAGGGTGTCGAGGTGTTCCATGGTCCATCACGCCTTGTCTCGTTGCCCAGCCACCTTGAGCTGGCCGGTGAACTCCAGCAGCTTGCCCACCTTGGAGCCCAGCTTCATCAGCTGCGACAAGGTCTTGGCGTCCATGCGCTGCACGTCGTCGAACCAGGTCATCATCAGCTCGATCAGGTCGTGCATGCCCTGCATGCGCTCCTGGGCGATGACGTCGTCCGGTGTACTGGGGGCTTCCAGCAAGGCGTTGCGCAACATGGTCAACGTGGGCTCGATCTCGCGACGGCGGCGCTCCTCGGCCAGGGTGCGGAAGATTTCCCAGGCGTCGCTGGGGGCCTCGAAATACTCGCGGCGGTCACCGGGCAGGTGCTTGAGGCGCACCAGCCGCCAGGACTGCAACTCCTTGAGCCCCATGCTCACATTGGATCGGCTGAACTCCAGCGCCTCGGCGATGTCGTCCGCGTTCAAAGGGCGAGGGGACATGTAGATCAGGGCATAGATCTGGCCAACCGTGCGGTTGATGCCCCAGCGGCTGCCCATCTCGCCAAAGTGGGCCACAAAGCTGCGAACCAGCGGGCTCATCGTGTTCATCTTGACCTTCGGGTGTGCATTTTTGAGTTGCATCAATTGTGTTTTGAATTTTCAGTAATTGTTGAAAACTCAGAAAATTCCCGATCTGGCAACAGGGATTCACCAGGGGCATGCAGGCCTGTTTGTGACGAAGTGGTGTGGCGCATCTGTTGATGCGGCTTGTCTGCATTGGCAACAGGTCAAGCACGGTGCTAGATTGCCTCGGTCCTGTCTTGTCGGACAACGCGGCCGTGTGGTGCGAGCAGCCTGCGGGACCTGATCGACTGTGTGTACTGGAGTGCTGCCGCCATGGACCTGTCTCAAGCAACGCGTGATGTGCTGAACAACTGCCCGGTAGGGTTGTTGGTCGCCGACGAGGCGGGGTGCCTGGTGTTTGTCAACCAGACCTTGCTGAGCTGGACAGGGCTGAGCGAACCAGATCTGCTTTCAAGGTCTGACGACGTGGCCCATGCCTCGCGGCCGGCGCAGGCCCTGTTGACGGCCTGCCTGGCGTCCAGAACGCGAACGGATGCCGTCAAGCTCGATCTGGTCAGGTCGGACGGGCAGATCCGGCGCTTGGGCCTGCAGTCCAAGGCGCAGACCCTGGATGGCCGCCCCTGCCATGCCACCTGGGTACAGGACCGGACCTCCCTGGTGCAGGCCAGGCGCTCCGCGCAAGAAAACCAGCAGTTGCTGCAGTCCATCATGGACCATGCGCCGGCGGTCATCTATGCCAAGGACACGCAAGGGCGCTACCTGCTGGCCAACCAGGCCTTCTGTGATGTCGTGGGCGTCACCCACGAGCAGACCATTGGCCATACCGATGCCGATCTGCTCCCGCCCGAAGTGGCTCGCCAGTTCATGGACAACGACCGGGAGGTGCTGGCCGGCTCATGCGCCCAGCAGCAAGAGGAGTTGCTGCCCCAGTCTGATGGCAGCACGCACACCTATATGTCCTTGAAGTTCCCTGTGCTGGGGGAAGGCGGCGAGCCATTCGCGGTGGCGGGCGTGTCGTCCGACATCACGCCGCTGGTCAGGGCCAAGCAGCTGGCCGAGGAGGCCACGCGCGCCAAATCGGAGTTCCTGGCCAACATGTCCCACGAGATCCGCACACCCATGAACGCGATCATCGGCATGTCTTATCTGGCCTTGCAGACGGCGATGAACCCTCAGCAGCGAGGCTATGTGGAGAAGGTGCATCGCGCCGCGCAGAACCTGCTGGGCATCATCAACGACATCCTGGATTTCTCGAAGGTCGAGGCCGGCAAGATGGAGCTGGAGGTGGCGCCCTTCAGCCTGGATCAGGTGCTGGACAACCTCAGCAGCCTGGTTGGCCTCAAGGCCGAGGAGAAGGGGCTGGAGCTGCTGTTCCACACCGCACCAGGCCTGCCGCCGGTGCTGGTCGGGGACGTCCTGCGGCTGGGACAGGTGCTGACCAACCTGGTGAACAACGCGGTGAAGTTCACCGAGCACGGCGAGGTGGTCGTGTCAGTGAATGAGGTGGCCCGCGAAGGCGATCACATCGAGTTGCACATGGCCGTGCGGGATACGGGTGTGGGCATGAGTGCCGAGCAGCAAGGCCGGTTGTTCCAGAGCTTCACGCAAGCAGACAGCTCCACCTCTCGCCAATACGGCGGCACGGGCCTGGGCCTGGCCATCTGCAAGCAACTGGTCGAGTTGATGGGTGGGCGGATCTGGCTGGAAAGCACGCCGGGCAAGGGCTCCACCTTCCATTTCACGGTGCGGCTGGGCTGGAGCACCCATGTTGAAGAGGTGCGCCCGCGTTCCCTGGTGAAGGCCGATGGCCTGCGGGTGCTCATCGTGGACGACAACCTGTCTGCGGGCGAGATCCTGCAGGCCTTTGGCCAGCAGTTCCAGTTTGACGTCACCGTGGTGGGCACTGGGCCCGATGCACTGGACAAGGTCCAGCAAGCAGATAAAGCGGGACGCCCGTTCGAGGTGGCGCTGATCGACTGGAAGATGCCCGGCATGGACGGCATCGAATGCGCGCGCCTGATGCAGGCTGCGGCCCACACCAGCCAGCCACCAGCGGTGATCATGGTCACCGTATCGGCGCGTGACGAGGCGCTCAAGCAGGCCCAGGCCAGGCAGGTCAAGCTGCAGGCCGTGCTGACCAAGCCCGTGACCGCCTCGACCATGCTGGAGGCGGTCGGCTCGGTGCTCAATGGCGCCATGGTCAGCGGTGATGCGGACCTTGACATGCAGGCGAAAGCGCCGATGGCCGAGCTCGCCGGCACCCGCGTGCTGCTGGTTGAAGACAACGAAGTCAACCAGGAGCTGATCGTGGCCTTGCTGACCATGGTGGGGGTGGACGTGGTGCTGGCCGATAATGGCCAGGCGGCACTGGACATGCTCGAGGGCCTGCCTGATTTCGATTGCGTGCTGATGGATGGGCAGATGCCGGTGATGGACGGCTACACGGCCGCACGCCACATCCGGGCGCAGCCGCGTTTTGCGAAGCTGCCGGTGATTGCACTGAGCGCCAATGCCATGGCCAACGATGTGGCGTTGGCCATGGCTTCAGGCATGAACGACCACATCGTCAAGCCCATCGAGGTGGACACCCTGTTCAGCAAGCTGGCCTGGTGGATTCGCCAGGCCAGATCGCCGGCGCCGGCAGGCGTCCAATAGCGCTGCTGGCCCGCACACGCCACCGATGTAAGCTCCCTGTTTCCTGATCAGTCCGTCTTCACGTGGTGAGCTCCTCCAATTCGACGACGCTTGGTTTTCGCCAGACCGTGCTGGCCATGCTGGGCCTGTGTTTTGTCCTGATCCTGGTGGCGCTGGACCAGACGGTGATCGGCACGGCCTTGCCCACGGTGGTGGCCGAGTTGCATGGTTTTGACCTGTATGCCTGGGTGGGCACCGCCTACCTGCTGACCTCCATCATCACCGTGCCCATCTTTGGCAAGCTGGGTGATGAACATGGGCGCAAGCCCTTTGTGCTGGCGGCCATCGTCCTGTTCACGGCGGCGTCCATGTTGTGTGGCTGGGCGCAGAACATGCTGCAACTGGTGCTGGCACGCGGTGCACAAGGCATCGGCGGGGGCATGCTGGTGGCCACCACCTTTGCCTGCATCCCCGATCTGTTTCCCGATCCCAAGTCGCGCTTGCGCTGGCAGATCATGTTCAGCACCAGCTTCGGGCTGGCCAATGCGGTGGGCCCCTCCATGGGGGGCTACCTCACCGAGCACTGGGGCTGGCGCTCGGTCTTCTTCGTCAACCTGCCGGTGGGCCTGGCGAGCTTGTTGTTCGTGTCGCGCTACCTGCCGCACATCCGCCATAGCGAGCACGAGCCCAAGCCCCTGGACTGGCAGGGCGCGCTGCTGATTGCGCTGTTTCTGGGCAGCATGCAGTTGCTGGTGGAGTGGTGGCCGCAGCACAAGCCCTTGCCCTGGCTGCTCGGCCTGGGGCTGGTGATGGTGGTGTCGCTGACAGCGCTGATCTGGTGGGAGCGGCGTTGCCCCAACCCGGTGCTGCCCATGAGCCTGTTGGCTGACCGGCATCTGGTGCCCTTGTTCACGCTCTCGCTGTCCATGGGCTTTTGCATGTTCGCGGTGATGTACTACGCGCCCTTGATGTTCCAGGGCGGATTCGGGCTCTCACCCAACCAGGCCGGCCTGTTGATCACGCCGTTTGCCGTCTTCATCACCGTGGGCAGCATCACCAATGGCCGCATCGTGACCAGGTTGTCTGCCCCCAACCGGATGCTGTATGTGGGCGCAGCCCTGTTCTGGCTGGCGGCCCTGGCGCTCACGCAGGTCACGGCGGCCACGCCGCATGCCCTGGTGGTGGCCGCGATGATGACGGGCGGGCTCGGCATCGGGGTGCTGCTGCCCAACCTCACCTTGTTCACCCAGGCCAGTGCGCAGAGGCATCAACTGGGCGTGGCCACGGCCATGCTGCAGTCCACGCGCATGATGGGCGGCATGCTGGGCACGGCCCTGATCGGCACCCTGGTGTCGCACCACTATGTGCAGGCCGTCGAGCAGTCCCTGTCGCAGCGCGGCCAGACGCAGTGGCTCAAGTGGCTGAGCGACCCGCAGATCCTGGTGGACGCCGCCGAGGTGCTGCGCTTGAAGGCCCTGGTGACCCAGGCCGGGCAGGACACCGCGGCCTTGCTGGACGTGGCACGGCATGGGCTGGTCAGCGCCATCCATGATGGGCAGTGGGTGGTGGTGGGGCTGATGGCCGTGGTGGCCGTGCTGATCAAGTGCGTGCCCCCCATGAACCTGCAGGCAGACAAAACCTGAGTCGGGCCAGCTGTGGCTATGATCCCGCGCATGATCTTTCACAAGGTGCCACTGCTACGGCAGGTTCACATTCGGCCGCGCTTGTTCGTCGCGGGCGGCCTGGGGCTTGCTGTGGCCATGGCCTTGCCCACGCACTGGGCCACGCGTGAGATCACGCGCTGGCTGATCGGCTGGAACGTGGGCGCCTGGTCCTACCTGTTGCTGGCAGGGTGGATGATGGCGCGCTCCAGCCGGGCGCAGATCCAGCAGCGCGCTAGCCTGCAGGACGATGGCGCCATGGCCATTCTGGTCCTGGTGGTGATTGCCGCGTTGGCCAGCCTGGGCTCCATCGTGGCGGAGTTGTCTGTGGCCAAAGACTACACGGGGGCGGCCCGCATGGCGCACATCGCTCTGGCAGGCAGCACCATCCTGTCGTCCTGGGCATTCACGCAGATGATGTTCGCGCTGCACTATGCGCACGATTTTTACGCGGCACGGCATCGGGGCCAAGCCCTTGGCCTGCAGTTTCCCGGCACGCCGGACCCGGACTACCTGGACTTTCTCTACTTCGCCGTCGTGATCGGCACGTCGGCCCAGACGGCCGACGTGTCGATCACGAGCTCAGGTATGCGACGTGTGGGCCTGGTGCATTGCGTGCTGGCGTTCCTGTTCAACACCAGCCTGGTGGCCCTGACCATCAACGTGGCATCCAGCCTGCTGTGAATGCAGACTGGGCCCGGCGGGCTCAGGGGTGCGTGCTGATCACACCGCAGGCGATGCGGGCGCCCGAGTTGCCGGTGGGCTGGGTCTTGTAGTCGTCGGCATTGGCATGCAGGATCACGCTGCGGCCATCAATGCTGTTGGCCTCGCCCTTGATCGTCACGCCGTGCAGCATGAACTTCTGGTTGATGACGCCATCTGCATCGGCCTTCAGGCTGGGCATGTCGCCGGCGTGGTGCTCGGCATCCTGCGGGCCGTGCGCGGTCTTGCCTGGGTTGAAGTGGCCGCCGGCGCTGGTGCCGTCTGCGCTGGCGCAGTTGCCCACGTCGTGCAGGTGGAAGCCATGTTCCGAATTGGGCGCCACGCCCGTGATGTGGGCATGCACCATCATGTGGTCCTGCATCTGGTGGAAGACCACCATGCCACGGGCCGTGTTGCCTTGCGTGGGCGTCAGGGTGGCCATGGCCATGCCTTGCATCATGCCCTGGCCCATCATCCCTTGACCGCCCATCATGCCGCGTTCACCGCCGCCCATGCCGGGGGCCGCATCACCGTCGTGGCCAGCATGGCCATACGGGGTAGCGCAGCCGGCCAGGGCGACCATCAGCAACGAGGTCGAGAGCCATTGAGTGTGTTTCATATGTAGCCTCCTGTTGGTAAAGCGTTGAATGGGCCACTGTAGCGCCGCCGCCCGTGAATTTTGCGCAGTACCCTTGCCGCGCGCGCCCTTTGTCGTCGAAATGGCGCATCCATCAGGGGACTTATCCCCGTATCCTGTGGATAACCTTGTTGGCAAGCTTTGAGGAACACGGGTTCTCCCTGGCGTGAGCACTAGGGTGCTGCGAAATGAGGCAATTTGATGACGGTGTTCACGGCTTGTCCGGAAAGACGTGAGGGGTGTGCACCTGATGCGCGCCCGAAAGGCAGTAGCGATGGGTTTCACAGATAAGGCTTGGCGCTGGGTTCACCTGGGTGTGGTGGCCCTGATGAGCGCGGCCTCGCCGGCACATGCGGCGGATACTTCTTATGGGCGGGTCATCGTCCGGCTCAAACCGAATGCCAGCGTGCTCAGAAGCAGCGTGGTGCAGGTGCAGTCCACGGGCACCTCGGCGCAGGCGCAGGTCATGCAGCGGCTGGGGCAACGCCGGGGATTGATCGTGCAGGACGGGCGGGAAGTGGGCCCGCATGTGCATGTGGCCATGGCGCAAGGCATGAGCTCGGATGCATTGGCCGCCGTGCTGGCCAAGGACAGCGATGTGCTCTACGCCGTGCCGGATCGCTTGCGCCAACTCCACAGCGTCTACCCCAATGACCCGCTGTTCTCGGACGTGGCCAACCCCAATGTGGCGGTGGGCCAATGGTTTTTGCGCGCGCCTGACGCCACCATCGTGTCGGCCATCAATGCGCAGCCGGCGTGGGCCTCGGTTACCGGCAACGGCATCACGGTGGCGGAGATCGATTCCGGGGTGCGCAAGGATCACCCGGACCTGGTCAACAAGCTGCACGCCGGCTACAACATGATCACTTACGCGTCCGTGTCGGGTGTGCAAGGTGGTCGCAGTGCCGATTCATCCGATCTGGGCGATTGGGTCGTGCAGAGCGACATCGACGCCATCAGCGCCGAGTTGCATGCTCCCGTGGATTGCAAGCTGGAGGCCACCAGTGCATGGCACGGCACCAAGGTGGCCGGCATCATCGGGGCCGAGACCAATAACGGGATTGGTGGTGCTTCGGTGGCCCCAGCCGCCATGATCCTGCCTGTGCGGGCTTTGGGCAAATGCGGCGGCTGGGACTCGGACATCATCGCGGGCATGCGCTGGGCTGCGGGTGAGGACGTGGGTACGGGCCCCGACAGGATCGCGGCCCCTCCTGACCCAGCCCGCGTCATCAACATGAGCCTGGGCGGTGCTGATACCTGTTCGCAGGCCTACAAGGATGCCATTGCCGAGATCACGGCACGCAATGTGGTGATCGTGGCCTCTGCGGGCAATGACAACGGCCTGGCGGTGTCCACGCCGGCCAACTGCCCAGGGGTCATCGCAGTTGGGGGGCTGCGGCATGCGGGTACCAAAGTGGGGTATTCGTCTCTGGGGCCCGAGGTGAGCCTGAGTGCGCCGGCGGGCAACTGTGCCAATGGCGACACCGGGCCGTGCCTCTACACGATGCTGACCACCACCAACAGCGGTACGACCACCCCTGTCACCAACGCGAACGGCGGCTCCATCTACACCGATCAGGTGAATCTCTGGGCCAATGGCACCAGCTTTGCCGCACCCCAGGTCAGTGGTGCGGCAGCCTTGCTGCTGGAGGCGCGACCCAGCCTGACTCCGGCGGCCGTGTCATCCCTCTTGCGACGCCATGCGCGTGCCTTTCCCACCTCGGGAGATGCACTGACAAGCGGCAGTTGCGTGGCCCCCAGTGCAGCCGAGCAACTGGTGTGTTATTGCACGACCCAGACCTGCGGCGCCGGCATGCTCGATGTGGATGCCGCCGTCCAGGCTGCTTTGACCGACCCCGTGGCGGTGATCACGGTGAATCCCTCGACTCAGGCCACGCCGTTGCCCAATCAGCCGGTCTATCTCAGTGCGGCGCAATCCATGGTCAGCCCAGTGGGGGCGAGTATCGCCAGCTATACGTGGCAACTGCTCAGTGACGGCGGGATCGTCAACGCAACAGGTTGGTCGAGCAGCAGTGCCGAGACCCAGCTGACCCCGACCGGCTCCGGTGCGTTCAAGGTGCGGCTGCAGGTGCAGGACGACATGGGGCGCTCGGCCTACATTGACCAGTGGGTGTATGTGGCTGCCAGCGCGCCTGTCACCAACACCAGCGCCTCGTCTGGCGGTGGCGGCGGCGGTGGCAGCGTCGATGGCGGCAGCCTGGTTGCGCTGGCCCTGGCGACACTGGTGTTGTCCCTGCCGCGCGCGAGGCGGCCGTTCAGGGCAGGAGCATGATTTCGTCCAAGGCCACGTCCTTCACACGCGCTTGAACGTCTTGCGCCTGGAGGTAACCGTTGAGCGAGGTCTTGACGGTTTTGCCAAAGCGAACGAGCCCATCGGCATCCTTCATGTCATCCCGTGACATCTGGGTGCTGGCTTCCTGGACCAGGGTCTTGAAAGCCGGGATGTGGGGCTCCATCACGCTGACATCCTTTTGCTTGCCAAGCCGCAGGTTGAGCTTGACGTTGAACATCCGCCCGTCAGCCGTCTGAGCCATGACCTTGGGCACCGTCAGCCAGACGGGGGTGGGTTTGGCCTGCTCGACGGTTTGGTCGCTCAGGTGCGTGTAAGCCCACACGCCAATGCCCAGGGCCAGCACGGTGATGCCGATCGCCAGTTCAAGCAGCCAGTCGCTGATGCCTGAGTGGGACGAATCGAGATCTTTGGCGAGGGCCATGCAGGGTGCTCCGGTGGGACGAATGCACTGACCTTACTATGGCCGCGGTGCCCATGGCGCACGAGGGCGGGGGCAAACGAGACAAACGCACGCCGTTCAACAGCCCGAACCCGGGTACTTTTGCATGGTTTTTTCGGTCACACCGGCCTGTCTCAATCAACCATCCAGGCGGGCTGGTCGTCCGGCGTCTGCATGACATCGATCTGCTGGCGCAACAGGTCAATCTGCTGCTGCCAGTACATGGCCGAGCCAAACCAGGGGAAGGCGGCCGGGAAGGCCGGGTCGTGCCAGCGGCGGGCCAGCCAGGCGCTGTGGTGGATGATGCGCAGAGTGCGCAGGGGCTCTACCAGCTTGAGTTCGCGCCAGTCGAATTCGGTGAACGATTCGTAGCCCTCCAGCAAGGCATTGAGCTGGACCTGACGGTCGCGCGGGTCGCCGCTGAGCAGCATCCAGAAGTCCTGCACGGCCGGGCCCATACAAGCGTCGTCCAGGTCGACGAAATGCGGGCCATCCGGTGTCCACAGGATGTTGCCGGGGTGGCAGTCGCCATGCAGGCGGCGCAGGCGCAGGCCATCGATGCGGTCAAAAGCGTGCTGGCACAGGTCGAGCGCCTGGTCGGCCACGGCCAGCCACGGGGTGCGTTGCTCGATGGGCAGGCTGTCGCTGTCGGCCAGCCATTGGCGCGCCTGCCGGCCGGTTTGATCCACGCCCATGGTGGGGCGGTGGGTGAAGGGGCGCTGGGCGCCTACCTGGTGCAGGCGGGCCAGGAAGCGGCCCAGCCAGGTCAGCACGCCCAGGTCTTCGAGCTCGGGCGAGCGGCCGCCACGTCGGTGGCTCACGGCCACGCGGTGGCCTTTGAAAAAGCCCAGCGTCGGGGGCTCACCCTGCACGCTGGCGCCTGCCAGTGCGGCATGCAGGGGCATGGGCGGCACGGCGGGTACTTCGGCGGCCACCAGTTCGTGGGCGAAGGCGTGTTCTTCCAGGATTTGTGCATCGCTCCAGCGGCCTGGGCGGTAGAACTTGGCGACCACGAAATGGCCGCTGTCCAGGCCGATCTGGAACACACGGTTTTCGTAGGAGTTCAGCTGCAGCAACCGGCCGTCCACGCGCTGGCCCAGGGCCTCCAGGGCATCGAGAACGAGGTCAGGGGTGAGGTCGGCGTAAGGGGTGTCGGCGTGCATGCGCCATCTTACTGACCTTGGGGCCTTCGCCTCTCATGGCCCCTCAGGTTCACAGTTGTGTTTGCGCGCGGCCCCAGACCACGAGCTGGTCATTGATCAGGTGCATGACCAGGCCGCCACCCGCCAGCTGAACGGCCAACTGGGCTGCGGACAGCGAGATGTCCACGCCGTTGTCGGAGGGGATCAGCGTCAGGGCCAGGATGACGCCCGCGAAGGGCAGGCAGGCGGCCAGCGAGCTGGCGGTGAGCGTGCGCCAGTTCAGGTTGTGACGTCGACCGAAAGCGCGCAGGACCCCCAAGCGCCATGCAGCCACGAAGAAGTTCGTGACCAGCACAAAGGACAGGACCATGACACCGATGAGGGGGGCGAATGCATTCATAGTGGAGCCAGAGGATACTGGCTTCACTTGAAAAACCCAAGGGTTAACCCGTGACTGAGGGGGTGGGCAGCGTGCATGAATTCACACTGCGCAATCCCCCCGGTGTCACTCCAGCTGCGTGGCGGCGGCCATGGCCTTGATGATGGCCTGGTTGATGTCGCCAAAGCCGATCATCAGGGCCTCGGCGGCCTCCTTGATGTCGTAGACGCTGCTGCCCTCGATGGCTTGCACCAGGCGGAAATAGGGCTCGTAGGGGCCGGTGTTGTCTGCCAGTGCCTGGTAGACGCGCTCGGGCACGGGGATGGTCTTGAGCAGGTCGCTGAAGGGTTGCTGGAACATGCGGTCCAGCAGCGAGAACACGCCACAGATGAACAGCTCGTTGCGCATCTCGTCGTCACCGCTGATGCGGGCGAGCTCTTCCATCAGCAGGCCACGGCGCACGGCGGCGTACATGACCGGCTTCATGTTGGGGTCCTTGCTGGCGGTGGCCAGCAGCAGGGCGAGCCAGCGCTTGAGGCGTTGGTAGCCCAGGATCATGATGGCGTGCCTGAACGAGCTGATCTCGACCGACAGCCCGAAGGCCGGCGAGTTGATGTAGCGCATCAGCTTGTAGGCCAGGGGTGGGTCGCGCTTGAGCGTGGTCTCCAGCACCTCGATGTCATCCTGCTTGTGGACCTGGTCGATCAGCATCACGATGACCTGCAGCGAAGGCTGGTCGGCCGGCTTGTTGCCCACTTTGATGACGTCGTCGATGGGCCAGCCCAGCACGGCGGCCGCACCACGCCTGAAGCTGGTTTCCATGTCCGGCACATTGCTGACGCCGGCCTGAACATGGCCGATGTGGCGAGGGATGCCCTCAGGGGCCACGCCAGCACCGCCGGTTGTCTGGTCAATGCGGCGGTCTTCCTCGAAGTCGACGATGGCGTACTTGAAGCAGTCCAGGACCTCGCGTGGCAACTCCTGCAGGGGCCGCCCCTTGAGCAGCATCGTGCTGCCGTTGGCGTGCAAGGTGCACATGGGTTCGGTGTTCTCGGCCGCTGAAGCCATGAAGGCGGGCACCTCCACCACGATGTGCGTGCCGGGCTGCGCCACGATCAGGTCGCGCAGCAAGCCTTCGCTGGCCACATTGAGCCACAACTGTGAGCCCCCGTTGGGCCAGGCTTCGGCGAGCGCGTCGAGCAGCGCGCGGGGATCGAGCGTGGCGCTCGGGTTGAGCGGAAAGACCGTCAGGCGCGTGGCGATGACGTTGCGGTTGCGATCGATGACCGGGCAGTAGGCCAATGCGGTCTGATTGAGAATGGGATGATCCATGTGCGGAGCCTGCCTTTACCCTTTGATTTAGCCGTTGATGTACTGGAACAGTGACAGCTTCTGGATGGAGGCGTAGCTCTGAATGGCCGCCTGATAGCCAGTTTGCTGGTTCTGGAAGCTGGAGATGGCTGAAACCATGTCGAGATCCTCGGCATTGGACTTTTCAGTCTGTGCCGCGAGTTTGTGCGTGTCGTTGCGGCTCTGGATGCCGTCCATGCGGTTGAGTTGCTCGCCCACGGCCGAGCGGGCGCCCTGGATGCTGCTCAGGGCCGCATCGATCTGGGTCATGCCCGTGTTGACGGCCTGTTGCACGGCACCACCTTTCGGGTTGGTGGCTTGCAATGCGGCAATGGTGTTGTCCAGGCTCGTGAAGACGTTGAGGTCGTTCTGGGCCTCGGTGACGTTGAAGGTGTCGCCATCGGCAGGGATGCCCGATATGGCCACACTCATGCCCTTGCCCGGGATGGCGATCTGCTGATTGCTGGTGTAGGGCTGGCCCGAAGCGATGGGGTTGCCGTCTTCCAGCACGTCGTACGTGGTGGTGGAGCCCGTGACGTGGAAATTGACTGCGTAGGTGGGGGCGGGCGTGGCCGGGTAGGGCAGTTGGCTGGGGGCCGTGACCGAGCCCGAGCTGATCCAGCCCGTGCCACCATTGGCCCCGCCCGTCACGCTGTTGGTGCCTGGTGCGGTGTTGAATACGCCGTTGCCGGACTTGGCGTTCAGCCAGACCTGCTGGCCATCCACTGTGAGGTTGAGGTGGTCAGCTTGCGAGGCCAGGGTCTCGCCCGCTTGCCCCTGGAAGACCACACCCGCGGTGGTATCGATGAAGGGGGGCGAGGAGGACCCTTGTCCCCCGAAGACATAACCGCCACCACCATCGGAGGTGTTGGCCACGGTCAGCAGTTGCGAGCGGATGTCCTTGAGCTTGGCCACCAGGGCCTTGCGGTCACTGTCCGAGTAGCTGCCGTTGCCAGCGGCCACAAGCGTTTCCCGTGCTGTCTGCAGCAGGTCGGTGGCCGACCCCAGTGAAGACTCTGCGATGGTCATCACGTTGCGGCTGGCATCGAGTGTGCGCTGGTCTGCTTCGGTGCGCGAGATCTGGGCCAGGGCGCGCTCGGCCCGTGCGGCGGCAGTGGGGTCGTCGCTGGCCACGTTGACCCGTTTGCCAGATGTCAGCTGTTGTTGCGAGGCGGACAGCTTTTGCTGGCGGTCCTGCAAATTGTTGATGGCCTGTGCGTAGCCGTATGCTGTTGCGATGCGCATGATCAGCTTCCTTCCTTATGCCTGCGCGGTCTGCAGCAAGGTTGCGAAAAGGGACTGGGCGATCTGCAGGACCTTGGCCGCGGCCTGGTAGCTCTGCTGATACTGGATGAGTTTGGCCGCTTCTTCGTCCAGGTTCACACCGCTGGTGCTGGTGAGCGTCTGCTCCGAGCCGGTCAGCAAGGTCTTGGAGATGTCCGCAGAGGTTTGCCCACCTTGCACGATCACGCCCAGGTTGCCGATCATCTGGGAGTAGGCATCGGTGACGGTGGTCGTGGAGACGCCGTCCAGCGACACGATGGCCTTGTCACGCAGGCCCAGCATCGCCATGGCATTGCCGTTGTTGGATGCAGGGAAGGCCGTGCGCGAGATCTGGATCGAGTCACCGGCTTTGGGCGCACCCTTGATGCTCAGGCTGAACAGGGCCGCACTGGGTGTGCTGGCCGGGTCCGCATCCGTCAGGGGGGTGCCCGGCGTCCAGCTGCGTGGCGGGGAGGTGTCCTTGTAGGGGGCGCCCGTGCTGTCGGTGAAGCTGTAGACCAGCTTGGTCGGGTCGCTCGGGTCGGTCGCGAACACGACGTTCAGCGGCGCGCCGGTGGTGGGCTGCGAGGTGAGGGCGTCCAGCGCATTGGTGGTCGGCAGGGCACGCACCATGACGAGCGAGTCGATCGTGGCGGTGCCGGTATTGGTGAGCGCGGTGGTGGCCGACAAAGGGGAGGCGGCCGCCAGGCCCTTCGGTGCGGTCATGGCCAGCGTCAGGGAGGCCGCGTCCGAGGTGTTGGTGAACAGCGGGTTGCTGACGGGGTTGCCAGACAGGTCGAAACTGGTCTGCAGATTGCCGTTGAGGTCAATGCCCAGTGCCTGTTGCGCATTCAAGGCATCGGCAAAGTTGGCGCCGAAGGTGTCGAGTTGCTGCTTGGTCTGGGCCAGGTCGTAGTCCTGGAACTGCAAGAGGCCATGCAGCGTGCCGCCGGTCATCTGGCTGCTGTCGAGCACGCGTGTGGTGCCGTTGGTGGCCAAGGCGACGCGGCCCTGGGCCGGGTTCGTGGCATCGTGGACCACGGTCAGCGTCTGTGCGTCGTTGCCCAGCACCAGCAACTGGCCGCCGCCCATGAACACACTGGTGGTGCCATCGTCGGCCTGGACCGTGGTCACTTGCACCTGTTCGTTGAGCTGCTTGATCAGTTGATCGCGTTTGTCCAGCAGGTCGTTGGGTGCATGGCCGGAGCCGGTGTACTTGGCAATGCTCTGGTTGACTTCGGCAATCTGCTTGGTCAGGTTGTTGACCTGTGCAACCGATGTCCCCATGTCGGACATCACGCCGCCTTGAAGGTCATTGAGTTGCTTGCCTGCCGTGTTCATGCGGCTGACCCAGTCCTGCGCGCGGGCGAGGGCCACCTGGCGGGCCGAGACGTCCTGAGGCTGGTTGGCCACATCCACGAAGGCATTGAGGACCTGGTTGGCCGAGTAGCCCAGGCCGGCTTCACCGGTGGGCAGAACGGATTCGAGTTGCTTGAGCTTGTCCAGCCGGGTCTGGTCGGCGCTGTTTTGCGCCGTGTTGACGTTGACCTGCTTGACCAGGAATTCGTTGGTCGAGCGGCTGACCGTGACCACCTTCACGCCGCGGCCATAAAAGCCCCCGCCGGTGTACATGCCGCCCTGGGTGGCCAGATCGACGCTCTGTTGCGAGTAACCCGGCGTGTTGACGTTGCTGATGTTGTGCGAGACCGTGTCAAGCATGGCTTGAGTGGCCGTCATGGCCGACGTCCCGATCGAGAAGATGCCTGAACCCATGGTGTACTCCTGTCAGGCCGTCAGGTGACGGTCTTTTGCAGACGCAAGGTGGTGTTGATCACCTTCGTGAGCTTGTCTGCATATGCCGGGTCAGTGGCGTAGCCCGCTTTCTGCAATCCGCGGGCAAAGCCACTGGCCGTGTCGGCCTGAGCCACCGTCTGACTGTAGCGCGGGCTCTTGCTGAGCAGCTTGGCGTGGTCCGTGAAAGCGTCTGCATAAGAGTCATACGCACGGAATTTGGCGGTCACTTTGCGGGCCACCCCGCCGATGTATTCGGTGGTGGTGACCTCGGCGACCTTGCCCTTCCAGTCGGAGGTGGCCTTGATGCCAAACAGGTTGTGGCTGGATGCGCCGTCCTTCATGCGGATTTCGTGCTTGCCCCAGCCCGACTCCAGTGCGGCCTGGCCCAGGATGTTGGACGCAGGGATGCCGGTGGCCGATTCGGCTGCCTTGGCGGCTTCCTGGTGTTTGCGCACGAAGCGCTCCGAGGCGCTCAGGTTCTTGTTGTCAACGTAAGGGGCGTCGGGTGTGCTGCGGGTGGCGCTGGTCGTGTTGCCGGGGTCATCCTGCAGGCGGCTCGACAGGTCGCCCAGGCCTTTGAGCGGGCTGCCCTTGCTGTCCTTGCTGGCGATGCCCATCTGGCGTTCCAGCTGCTTGGTGATGAGGTCGCTCAAGCCGCCGGGCAGGCCGGTCATCTGGTTGGCCAGCTGCGTGTCGAGCATGTTGGTGCCCATCTCGGTGGCCGAGTTGTCCATCATGCCGCTGTTCATCGTGGTCGAGCGCATGCTCTTGACCAGCTCCTGCATGAACAGGCCTTCAAGCTGCTTGGCGGTGTCCTTGATGCCTGCCTTGGGGTCCTTGCCAGACGTGGCCTTGAGGCTGTCCAGGGAGCGCAGGTCAAGGGTCAGTCCATTGGACTGTTTGGAAGTTGCATTCAGGCTCATCAGATCACCTCCAGCTCGGCTTGGAGAGCGCCGGCCGCCTTCATGGCTTGCAGGATGGCCAGCAGGTCCTGCGGGTTGGCGCCAAGGCTGTTGAGGGCCTTGACGACGTCAGTGAGCTTGGTGCCGGCGGGCATCTGGATCAGGGCGCCGGGCTCCTGGTTGATGCGGATGTCGGTCTTCTCGGTGGTCACGGTCTGCCCTTGCGACATGGGGCTGGGCTGGCTGATCACCGGGGTGGAGCTGATGGTCACCGACAGGTTGCCGTGCGCCACGGCGCAAGGCCCGATGGTCACGGCCTGGTTGAGCACGATGGAGCCGGTGCGGGCATTGATCACGATGCGTGCAGCCGGCGTGGCCTTGTCGATGGACAGGTTTTCCAGGTCGGCCATGAAGGCCACACGCGCACCAGGCTGGGCGGGCAGGTTGACGTTGACCGTGCGGCCGTTGAGGGCCTCGGCGGTGCCGGGGCCCTTGGCCTTGTTGATGGCGTTGGCCACTTCGCGGGCGGTGTTGAAGTCGTCGGCCTGCACGTCGTATTGCACGGTGCTGCTTTGCAGCCAGGGTGTGGGCACGCTGCGCTCGACGGTGGCACCACTGGGGATGCGGCCGGCGCTGAGCTGGTTGACCTGGACTTTGGCGCCGCCTGCGGAAGCGCCGGCACCGGAGATCACCAGGCTGCCTTGCGCCATGGCGTAGATCTGGCCGTCAGCGCCCTTGAGCGGGGTGGCGATCAGGGTGCCGCCGCGCAGCGATTTGGCATTGCCCATGGAAGACACGGTCACGTCCAGGGCCTGGCCGGGTTGCGCAAAGGGGGGCAGGGACGCGGTGACCATCACGGCCGCCACGTTCTTGAGCTGCATGGTGGCACCAGCGGGCATGGTGATGCCCATCTGCTGCAGCATGGCGTTGAGGCTCTGGGCAGTGAAGGGCGCCTGGGTGGTCTGGTCGCCGGTGCCGTCCAGGCCCACGACCAGACCGTAGCCCATCAGCTGGTTGCTGCGCACGCCTTGAACGGCGGCGATTTCCTTGAGGCGAACGGCTTTGGCATCCACCGGCCACCACAGGGCCGCGGAGGCGGCCAGGAAGGCCAGGCCGATCAGCAGTTTGAGGAGGCGATCCGAGGTGTCCATGAGGCCGAAATCCTAGATATAGGGCCCCCGGACCTGCCACTACGCGTCAGGCCCCCCGAGGGGGTACCAGGAAACTAGGGGCGGCCCGTCGTTTCCTTGGGGGTTCGGCTTCATTGTCGAGTTCTTTAGAACGGCGAAATGCTCAAAAAGAAGTGGGCAAGCCAGCCTATTCCCTGGGCATCTTGCTGGGCGCCTCGGCCCATGTGCTCGATGCGCACGTTGGCGATCTGGCTGGACAGCACGGTGTTGCCGGGCTGGATGCTGACCGGGTCCACCTGGCCCGAGAAACGCAGCACATCGACGTTCTTGGCCACGCCGATCTGCTTTTCGCCGGCCACGATCAGGTGGCCATTGGGCAGCACCTCGGTGACGGTGGCGGTGATGGTGCCGGTGAAATTGCCGGTGGCCGCGGTGCTGCCCGTGCCGTCGAACTTGTTGTCCGACGAGCCCGCCGCGCCCAGTTTGGCCACCTGGTCCAGGCGAATGAGCGGCACGGCCGTGATGGCGCTGCTCACGCTGCCCTTTTTCTCGATGGAGCTGGTGGTTTCCTGCTTGGCCGATGTGGCCTCGCTGATGGTGACGGTGATGATGTCGCCCACCATGCGTGCGCGGTGGGTTTCGTACAAGGGGCGGTAGCCCCCCGCCTGGAAGATGGCGCCATTGTTGACCGGCGCATAGGCGGCCGCAGACGGGCGAGCCTGCGTGGGCTCGGCCACGTCCACTTTGGGCGAGGTGGTGACGCAACCGGCCAGCAAGGTAGCGGGCAGGCAGACCGGCAGCAGCTTGCGCAGGAAGTTCATCACATTTGTCCCAGTTTCTGCAGCATCTGGTCCGAGGTCTGGATGGCCTTGGAGTTGAGCTCGTACGCGCGCTGGGTCTGGATCATGGTCACCAGTTCCTGCACCACGTTCACGTTGGACGATTCGACAAAACCTTGCGACAAGGTGCCCATGCCTTGCTCGGTGGGCGCACCGGTCTGCGGGGCACCCGAGGCGGTGGTCTCGGCAAACAGGTTCTGGCCCTTGGGCTCCAGGCCGGCCGGGTTCACGAAGGACGCCAGCTGGATCTGCCCCAGGTTCTGCGGCTGGACCTGGCCGGGGATGGAGGCAGTGACCGTGCCATCGTTGCCGATCGTCACGTTGGTGGCGTTGGCCGGCACGGTGATGCCTGGTTGCACCAGGTAGCCGTTGTTGGTGACCAGCTGGCCTTGTGCGTCCATCTGGAAGGCGCCATCGCGGGTGTAGCCGGTGGTGCCATCGGGCATGGTGATCTGGAAGAAGCCCTTGCCCTGGATGGCCAGGTCCAGGTTGTTCGAGGTCTGCGTGAGCGTGCCCTGCGTGAACTGGCGCGAGGTGGCCACGGCGCGCACGCCCAGGCCAACCTGCAAGCCGGTGGGCAGCTGGGTTTGCTCCGAGCTGTTGGCACCGCTTTGCCGCAGGTTCTGGTACATCAGGTCTTCAAAAATGGCGTGCGACTGCTTGTAGCCATTGGTGCCGCTGTTGGCCAGGTTCTGGGAAATGTGATCCAGCTGGGTCTGCTGGGCTTCCATGCCGGACTTCGATACCCACAGTGAACGCATCATGGCATTGCTCCTTGGCGCCTGCGCGCCGTCTCAAATCAAATCAGTGGTCAACCGCCGGACAGCAACTGCGCTGCGGCCTTCTCGTCGGACTCGGCGGTCTGCATCATCTTCATCTGGGTCTCGAACTGGCGGGCCGCGGCAATCATCGACACCATGGTCTCGATGGGGTTGACGTTGGAGCCTTCCAGCGAGCCGTCTTGCACGCGGGCAGCGGCATCGGCCGGCAGTTCGGCGCCGTCTTGCGCGCGAAACAAGCCGTCATCGCCGCGCACCATCTTGTCTTGCGGGGTCACCAGCTTGAGCTTGCCCACACCAGTGGTCTTGCCGTTGGCGGCCTTGGCGCTGACCGTGCCGTCTGGCGCGATGCTGGGCTCGGCGCCGGCAGGGATGGTGATCGGGCCACCATCACCCATCACCGGCAGGCCGCTGTGCGTGACCAGCATGCCCTCGGCATTGACCGCGAACGAGCCGGAGCGGGTGTAAGCCTCGGTGCCATCCAGGGCCTGCACGGCCATCCAGGTCTTGCCTTGCGCGGCCACATCCAGCGAACGCCCGGTGAAGGTCACGGGCCCGGCGCTGTCGTCGTAGCCCACCGTGGTTTCCAGCGAGTAAACACGCGTGCTGGCGCCATCGCCCCGCACAGGCACGGCCCGCACAGCCTCCAGCTCGGCCCGAAAGCCGGTGGTGCTGACGTTGGCCAGGTTGTTGGACAACACGTCCTGGCGCTGCATGTTCATCTTGGCGCCAGCCATGCTCACGTAGATCATGCGGTCCATCTTGTGCTCCTGTTACTGCTGGATGCGGCCGGTCATCAACGCAGGTTCACCAGCGTTTGCTGGACCTGGTCTTCGGCCTTGATGGTCTGGGCGTTGGCCTGGTAGGCACGCTGGGCGACGATCATGTTGACCAGCTCACCGGTCAGGTCCACGTTGGACTCTTCCAGTGCGCCGGACTGCAGCAGGCCGTAAACGCCGCTGCCGGGCGTGCCCAGGGGCAGCGGGTCGCCCGACGACGCAGTGGGCTTCCATTCATTGGAGCCAACCGGTTGCAGGCCGTTGAGGTTCTTGAAGTCGGCAAGCTGGACACGGGCCAGGGCCTTGGACTGGCCGTTCGTGTAGCGGGCGGTCACGGTGCCGTCGGTTTCGATCACGAAGTCCGACAGGTTGCCCTGGGCATAACCGCCGCCGGACAGGTCGGTGACGGAGTAGGCGCCCGAGTATTCGGTGTTGCCGCTGATGTCGAGCGTGACGCCCGTCAGTGGCTGGCCGTTGTTGCCGCCCGGAATGGACGGGATCGTGAACACCGTGCCAGTGGGCAGGGTGCCATTGGCGTTGTACGTGAAGGTGGCGATCGGGGTGGGCAGCGCGGGGCTGCCGCCGTCGTTCTGTACCGAGGCCGCATTGGTATTGCCGTCCGCGCTCAGGTAGACCTCCCAGGTGCCGCCGGTGCCCGGGTCAGGGGGCGTCAGGGTGGGGTCGCCAGGGGTGGGGTCGGCGGTCTTCTTGAAGTAGTAGTTCAGGGCGATGGGTGCGCCGTTGTCACCATAGGCCGTCTGGGATGTGACGAAGCTGTAGGTCTTGGAGTCCGCGAAGTCAATGGCCGTGGCAATGGGCTTGGCACGCGCGTCCATGTTGGCCGTCATGGTGATGGCACTGGCCTTTTGCGGTGGCGAGCTGTCGTTGGTCAGCTGGATGGGCGTGCCGGCCGGGCCTGCGGGGGCGCCGGTGGCATCCAGGGCCTGGCCCAGCAACTGGTGCTTCTCGTTGTTGATCAGGTAGCCATTGGCATCGCGCTTGAACTGGCCATTGCGCGAATAGACCGTCTCACCTTGCGAGTCGGCCAGCGCGAAGAAGCCCCGGCCGTTGATGGCCAGGTCCAGGCTGTTGGACGTGGTGGTGATGTTGCCTTGCGTGAACTGCTGCGCCACGGCCGCCACGCGGGCGCCGATACCGATGCCGTTGCTGCCGCCGCCGCCCAGGGAGGCCGCATACATGTCGGCAAACTCGGCGCGCGATGACTTGGCACCGTAGGTATTTGCGTTGGCCACGTTGTTGCCGATCACCTCCAGATTTTTACTGGAGATGTTCAGACCGGATAGTCCTTGCTGGAAGCCCATGGTGATGTCCTTTCGGCGTTACTGCGGTGGCGTGGTGAAAACGGTGGGGGAGTCGATCAGGACACGGTCTTGATCTTGTTGTAGGCGGTGCTGCCCGAGTTGCGCAGCTCCAGCATGAGCCCGCTGCTGCCGGTGCTGACGGCGTCGACCAGGTCGCTCATCATGGGCGTGCTGGTGATGGCCTTGCCGCCACTGTTGGCTGTGACCTTGAAGGTCAGGCCGCTCATGCTGGTGCCCGTGGGCGGCTTCCATTCGAAGGACTGCAGGCCGGCGCTCATGCCGCTTTGCGTGATGGTGTCGAGCTTGATGCCGGCCGAGTTGTAGATATCGACCTGGACGTTGGATGCGGCGGCGGCCAGTTGATAGCCACCCACGCCGTTGCCTGCCGTGTTGGTGCCCAGCTGGTTGCCTTCCATGACGACCGAATGCCCCACCAGGCTGGCGCCTTGCAGCATCTGCAGTTGCGTCATGTTGGTGCTCATGCTCGTCATCGTGGTGTTGAGCTTGTCGATGCCCGTGACCGTGTTGATCTGCGCCATCTGGCTGGTGATCTGCGAGTTGTCGGCCGGGTTGAGCGGGTCCTGGTTCTGCATCTGGGTGACCAGCAGCTTGAGGAAGCGGTCCGAAGCCTCGGACATGCTGTTCTTGGACGTGGTCGCTGTGCTTGACGTGGCGGCGGTGCCGCTGGTAGCTGTGTTGTTGGTGACGGTGGTCATGGCGGGTCCTGTTCAATCAATGCTTGGGGTGATCAGCTGCCTTGACCCATCTGCAGGGTCTTCATGAGCAGGCTCTTGGCCGTGTTCATGACTTCGATGTTGTTCTGGTAGGAGCGCGAGGCCGAGATCATGTTGACCATCTCCTCGACCGTGTTGACGTTGCTGTAGGTCACGTAGCCTTCGGCATCGGCCTGGGGGTGCTTGGGGTCGTGCACACGGCGGCCGGGGCTGGCGTCTTCGGTGACCTGGCTGACGGTGACGCCAGCGGTGCCGACTTCGCCCATGGGCGTCGTGGTGAAGACGACCTGGCGGGCCTTGTAGGCGGCGCGATCGGGGCCGGCCACCGTGTCGGCGTTGGCCAGGTTGGAGGCGACCACATTGAGGCGCTGCGACTGCGCGCTGACCGCGCTGCCTGCCACATTGAAAATCTTGAACATCGACATGATGGTCTCCTTACTGGCCTGTGATCGCCGTGTTCAGCGTGCGAACCTGCGCGTTGATGAAACGCAGCGTGGCTTCGTAGCGCACGGTGTTGTCGGCGAAGTTGGCGCGCTCGCGGTCCATGTCCACGGTGTTGCTGTCCAGATTGGTCTGCGAGGCGAGGGCGTAGTTCATGTCGGGCTGATCACGGCCACCGACGGGCTGGCCATTGCGGTTGAGGTGGCCGCCGTTGGAGGCGGCCATGGTCAGCTTGGGGCCGTGCACGGCGCTGTCACCGACCGAGCCTTGTCCGGAGGCCTGGCGCAGGGCGGTGGCGAAATCAAAATCGCGTGCCACGTAGCCCGGGGTGTCCGCGTTGGCGATGTTGCTGGCGATCAGGCGTTGGCGTTCCGACCGCAGCGAGAGCGCTTCGGCCTGGAAGTTCAAGGAGTCGGTCAATCGGTTCAGCATGGTCTGGGCCCTCCGGGGCTGGTCACATCTACCGCCTGGTGCCGTGGCGCCTTTTCCAAGGCACATGCACGACGAGGCAGCTTGTCTGGGATGTTGATCGGCTGGGGCGAAAACATGAGCCGAAATAGCGGGCCATTCCGCCTTCATTTCCTTTCCTTGCATGGGCGCCTTGCTTCGTACAGTCAACTCACCATGAAAACGTCCATCGATCGCTCCGGCCGCCTCTGCCAGGACATCGGGCTGGCACCCGCCCAGTTCCTGATGGCCGTGCTCAGCTCCATGCTGTGGGCCGGGATGTGCACGTTTGCGGCAACCTTTGCGCCGCCCGCCCGCGCGCAAGCTGCGCCATTGGCAGACACCGTGGGCCTGCAGTCCCAGGTGAGCTCCCTGCTCAAGCAGCAGGCCTTGCCTCAAGGCATTGCGAGCGATGCCGCATCGCAAAAAAAGGCCTGGCGTGTCGAGGTGGTGCTGGGCCAGTTGGACCCGCGCCTGAAGCTGGCGCCCTGCGACAAGGTGCGTACCTATATGCCCGACGGCGTCCAGATGTGGGGCAAGACCCGCGTGGGCCTGCGCTGCGAGCAAGGCCCGGTGCGCTGGAACGTGTTCTGGCCGGTCACCGTCAAGGTCTGGGGACAGGCACTGGTGGCCGCGGTGCCGCTGCGCCCTGGCAACCCGGTGGCCGAAAGCGACCTGCGCCTGGCCGAGGTGGACCTGGCCGACAAGACTTCCCCCGCTGTCACGCGCCTGGCGGACATCGTGGGGCGCACCCTGGTGCGCGGTATCGAAACGGGTCAAAGCGTCCGTCTGGACGATGTGAAAGCCCGCCGCTGGTTTGCCGCCGGTGACCCCGTGCGCCTGACCGTGCGCGGCGATGGTTTTCAGATTGCGGCAGAAGGCACGGCCTTGACGCCCGGGGACGAGGGCCAATGTGCCCGCGTGCGCACCGACAACGGCCGGGTGGTCTGCGGACACCCGGTTGGCGATCGACAGGTGGAGTTGTCCCTGTGAAACAGTTTCTTGCCAATTCGTCCCCCCTGGCTAGGGGGTTTGGCGTGTTTGGCATTAAAGTCGGTCAGCCCCGCGTCGATATCGCGGATGTGACCACTCGGTATGCACCGGGATCAAGGAGTACATCATGAAGATCGGCAACCCTTTAGACAAAGCGGTAGGTGGCGTCAGCCAGCGTACCGAGGGCGGCAGCAAGACTGGAAAGACATCGGCATCGGGCAACGTCAGCGAGAGTGCAAAAGTCACGCTCTCCAACGCGGCTGCGGGTTTGATTTCGGCGGCAGACGGCAGTTTTGATGCGGACAAGGTGTCCAGCGTCAAGAACGCCATCGACAGCGGTACCTACCAGGTCAACCCTGAAGTCATCGCTGACAAGCTGATCAGCAATGCCAAGGAACTGCTGCAAGGCAAGCAGGGCTGAGGCTGAGCTTGGAGTCAACCATGGCGCAAACATTGCCCCGTTCTGAAGAGGTGTCTGCGGAGATGACCGCCCATGTGGTGGACATCGAGCAGCGCCTGTCCGAGCTGGACAAGGCTTTTGCCTCTGGTGACGGCGAGCAGATCGCCCAGCAGTCCCTGCACCTGCAGCGTGGCCTGGCCGAGTCGCTCGTGGCATTTCGCAAGGCCGAGCAGGCCGGTTTGATGCCCCTGACCGATGAATTGCGCTCGCGCCTGAAACTGGCGCAGACCCGTGTGCTGGCCCAGCAAGCGGCCGTGAACCGGGCCAATGCCTCCATCGACCGCACGCTGAGCGTGCTGTTTCCCCGCGAGGAAAGCAGCACTTACGGCAACCTGGCCCAGACGCCGGTATCCAAGGCGCTCAACGCCTACCGTTGAGCCTGGGCCTGTCCCCGCTGGCACCGCAAACGGTGTCAGGCGATGTCGACGGCGCCTTCCACCACGATCTGAACACGCTGACGTCCCTGGAATTCGTCCAGGCTGACGCGGTAAGCCAATTGCGTTTTCGCCGGCAAGGGGTCGGTGTGCCCGAACCAGATGCCGTCGCGCACCTGGCCCTGCACACGCAGGCTGAGCTTGAGGTGGCGTTCGCCCACCAGGCGCTGGCCCAGCACGTCGGCCTGGTCGCTGAACACGGGCGCGTCAAAGCCCGGGCCCCACACGGCGCTGTCGAGCTGGGCCACGGTCTCGGGTGTGAACCATTGCGCGTCCAGCGGGCCATCCGTGCTGATCTGGCGCAGCAGCAGGCTGGGGTCCAGGCCCTCCTGCGCAATGCGGGTCAGCTCGGTGTCGAAGGTCTCGAAGTCGGCTTCGGCGATGGTGCAGCCCGCCGCCATGGCGTGGCCACCAAAGCGCTTGAGCAGACCGGGGTGGCGCTTGCTGACGAGGTCCAGCGCATCGCGCAGGTGAAAACCGGGGATGGAGCGCCCCGAGCCCTTGAGCAGCCCGTCCTGGCCCAGCGCGAACACGAAGGTGGGGCGGTGCAGCCGGTCTTTCAGCCTTGAGGCCACGATGCCCACGACGCCCTCGTGGAAATCGGGATCGAAAATGGACACCGCGGCGGGCGGCTCACCTTCTGGCATGACGGATTCGAGCAGTTGCTCGGCCTGCTCGCGCATGCCCGATTCCAGCTCGCGCCGTTCGCGGTTGATGGTGTCCAGCTGGCGGGCCAGCAGGTCGGCGCGGCCGGCGTCATCCGTGCTCAGGCACTCGATGCCCAGGCCCATTTCGGCCAGGCGGCCGGCGGCGTTCACGCGCGGGCCCAGCGCAAAACCGAAGTCCTGACTGGTGGCCTTGGCCGGATCACGGCCCGCGGCCGCAAACAGCGCGGCGATGCCCGGTTGCATGCGCCCGGCGCGGATGCGCTTGAGGCCTTGCGCCACCAGGCGGCGGTTGTTGGCGTCCAGCCGGCCCACGTCGGCGATGGTGCCCAGGGCGACCAGGTCCAGCAGGTTGTCGATGCGGGGTTGGCTGGCGGCGTCAAACATGCCGCGCTGGCGCAACTCGGCCCGCAAGGCCAGCAGCACGTAGAACATCACGCCCACGCCCACCAGGGCCTTGCTGGCAAACGGGCAGCCGGGCTGGTTGGGGTTCACGATCACGTCGGCATCGGGCAGGCTGACCTGGCCGTCGTCCAGTACCACAGGCAAGTGGTGGTCGGTGATGATGACCTTCAAGCCCAGCGAGCGGGCTTTGGTCACGGCCTCGTGGCTGGCCATGCCGTTGTCCACGGTCACCAGCACATCGGCCTGCTTGGCGCGCACCATGTCCACGATGGGCGGCGTCAGGCCGTAGCCATGCACGGCGCGGTCGGGCACCACGTAGCTGACCTGATCAGCGCGCGCGCCCAGCATCTTCAGGCCGCGCAGGCCCACGGCGCAGGCGGTTGCGCCATCGCAGTCGTAGTCGGCCACGATGCAGATGCGTTGGCCCTGCGTGATGGCGTCGGCCAGCAAGGTGGCGGCCTGCGTGGCGCCTTTCAGGTCCTGCGGGGCCAGCAGCCGGGCCGGGCTGTCATCGAGTTCGTCGACGCTGCGCACGCCCCGGGCGGCAAACAGGCGCGCCAGCAGCGGGTGAACGCCGGCTTCCTCCAGGGCCCAGGCTGTGCGTGGAGGGACCTCTCGGGGGGTGATTTTCATGGGCGTCGCTTACAGGCTGTTGAGCAGGGCCACGGGGTCCGGGCCACTGCGGGATGAGGTCAGGCGTTTCACAGATTGCCACATGCGGCCCCCCAGTCCGGGCGCAGGTGCGGTGGCCAGTGTGACAGCATGCCGCTCACCACACAGGGTCAGCGCGATGGTCTTTCCGGCATCCATGGCCTGCAGCGCCTGTTTCAGCACGTTGTTGTCCACCTGGGCCCAGGCGTCCAGCCATGCGGCCATGTCGTCGGCCAGCAAGGGCGCGCGCAGGTCGTTGACCAACTGGATGTGATCGGGCGTGGCCGTACAGGCTGGCACCGGCCCGCAGCCGCTGAGCCAGAAGGAGTTGACCGTGGCCAGGCCGGCTTGCTCGCGGGTGTCGTTGATGGGGTGCTGGTAGAGCAGCATCTGCACTTCGCTTTGCAGGCGGCGCAGGGTGCGGGCCTGGGGGTGGTCGGTCAGCCAGACATCGGGATTTCGGCCGATCACGCGGTCCAGCGAGGCGGTGGGCAGGTCTTGCAGCGAGGGGTGCGAGGCGTACCAGCGCTGGCTGGCGCCCCAGATCAGCGTCCAGCCATCGCTTTCAAAAAGGGACCGCACGGCCTCGAACAGGGCGCGTGATTCGGCTTCGCTCAAGGCCAGGGTGGCCGGGTCCAGCAAGGTGAGGTGATCGCGCCCCATCAGCCAGTGCCCCGGGCTGAGCAGGCCCCAGTGCGCTTCGGCTGTCAGCTTCACGCCGTCTTGCTCCGCCCACCAGGCTGCCCAGGGCAACAGGCCATCCTGATCTGGCCAACCCATGGCGGCAGCCAGCACCCGCTCGTGCGGCATGGACAAGGCGTATTCGTCCCCCTCGATGCGGGCCACTTCCTGCAACTGGCTCAGCAAGCGCCGCAGATGGGGCAAGGCCTTGGCGTCAGCCAGGCGGGGCAGGGCGTGCTGGCAGGGCTCGGACAGGCTGGCGGCAAAGGGCACGATCCAGTGCAGGGATGGCGGGGGCGTCACTTGATCAGGCGTAGGGCGTGTGAACAAGGCGTGATTATCAAGTGGGTACACTCCCCCCATCATGAATCTGCCTTTTGAATGGCGCGTCGGGTGGCGATACACCCGCGCCAGCCGTACCACACGCCGCAACGGCTTCATTTCTTTCATTTCCGGCGTGTCGGTGCTGGGCATCACGTTGGGCGTGGCGGCGCTGATCATCGTGCTGTCGGTCATGAACGGCTTCCAGAAGGAAGTGCGTGACCGCATGCTGTCCGTGGTGGCCCATGTCGAGCTGTTTGATGCCCGTGGCGGTGCCTTGCCCGACTGGCATGTGCTGGCCGACAAGGCCCGGCGCAACCCTGCCGTTGTCGGCGTGGCGCCCTTTCTGCCCGCGCAGGCCCTGGTTGCCCGGGGTGATGACATGCGCGGCGCCCTGGTGCGCGGCATCGTGCCGTCTGAAGAAGTGGCGGTCACGCCGTTGGCCGCCAGCATGAAGGACACCTTTGCGCGCCTGCACAGCGGTGGCTGGGGCGTGATCATCGGCATCGAGATGGCGCGCAGCCTGGGCGTGAACGAGGGCGATGTGCTCACCGTGGTGGCCCCCAGCGGCCAGATGACGCCAGCCGGCGTGGTGCCGCGCCTCAAGCAGGTGACGGTGGTGGGCGTTTTCAATGCCGGCCATTACGAGTACGACAGCGGCCTGGTGCTGATGCATGCCGACGATGCCGCCAAGTTGTTCCGCACCGGCGGTGTGACGGGCGTGCAGCTCAAGTTGAAGGACGCGCAACTGGCCCGCAGCGTCGGCAATGAGCTGGCCGATTCGCTCGGCCCCGACGTGATCGTGCGCGACTGGACCCGCACCAACCGCAACTGGTTTGACGCGGTGCAGGTGGAAAAGCGCATGATGTTCATCATCCTCACGCTGATCGTGGCCGTGGCGGCGTTCAACCTGGTGTCCACCCTGGTGATGACCGTGACCGACAAACGCGCCGACATCGCCATCTTGCGCACCCTGGGCGCCAGCCCGCGCTCCATCATGGCGATCTTCATGGTGCAGGGCGCTTTGTCCGGCGTGATGGGCACCCTGGGTGGCCTGGGCCTGGGCCTGCTGGTGGCCTTCAACCTGGATGTCATCGTGCCCTTTATCGAACACCTGCTGGGCGTGCGCTTCCTGCCTGGCAGCATCTACCTGATCTCCCAGATGCCCTCTGACCCGCAATGGGGCGACATCATCCCCATCGCCCTGATTTCCCTGGTTCTGTCCCTGGCTGCCACGCTGTACCCCAGCTGGCGCGCCAGCCGTGTGCAACCCGCCGAGGCCCTGCGTTATGAGTGAACTGTTGCGTGCTCAAGACCGTCCGTTGCGTGTCCGCAAGGTGCATTCCCTGCGGACCTTCATCTGGCTGGCCCGGGGCTGGAGCGACTTCATGGAAGCGCCCGTGGTGGGCCTGGTTCATGGCGCGGTCATGGGGGCTTTTGGTGGCCTCTTGATGCTGATGGCCTGGGATCATTTCTGGATCCTGGCCGGGGCCCTGTCCGGCTTCCTGATGGTGGCGCCCATCCTGAGCACCGGGCTGTATGCCGTCAGCCGCGCCTTGTTGCGTGGCGAGCCCGCCGGCTTCGAGGCCGTGTGGGCGGTGTGGTCGTCCATGGACCGTCGACTGGTCAAGTTCGGCCTGCTGCTGGCGGCCCTGGGCACGGGCTGGGTCATGACCTCGGCCGCGTTGATCACGCTGGGCATCAAGCCACCCGTGACCACGCCGACTGATTTCCTGCACCGTGTGGTGCTCTCGCCCAACCCTGGTTTCTTCGAGATCTGGCTGCTGGTCGGCGGCGTGATGGCCGCGCCCGTGTTCGCGTCCAGCGTCGTGGCCATCCCCTTGCTGGTGGACCGCAAGGTCACCGTGCAGCGGGCCGTGCTGACCAGCTGGCGGGCCGTGGCGGCCAACCCCATTTGCCTGAGTACCTGGGCCGCGATCGTGATGACGCTGAGCCTGCTGGGGCTGGGCACCCTGATGTTTGGTTTGATTCTGGTGATACCGGTTCTGGGCCATGCCACCTGGCATGCGTATCGCGATCTGGTGGTCCGGGAAGCGGTTTGATATGTTTGGTCTGAGCGAGGAGCAGATTGCTCAATTGGGGCTGACCGTCGGCGTGGGCGGCTTCATCCTCTACATGTTCTTCATCATCTTCCAGCTGGCACGCGAGTCCAAGGCCGGCAAGTTCGGCACCTTCATGCTGTTCATCGTGCTGGGTTTCGGGATGTTGGGCTTCATTGCCAAGAACGTCCTGGTGTGGTTGCTCAATATCTGATCGGCATGGCTGACACTTCTATTCTCCAGGCCCAAGGGCTGGTCAAACGTTTCCACGAAGGCCCGCTGGATGTGACCATCCTGCAGGGTGTGGACCTGCATGTCTCGCGCGGCGAAACCGTCGCCGTGGTAGGGGCCTCGGGCTCGGGCAAGAGCACCTTGCTGCACCTGCTGGGCGGGCTGGATGGCCCCACCAGCGGGCGTGTGCAGCTCATGGGGCGTGATCTGGCCGACATGAACCCGGCGCAACAAGGCTCCTGGCGCAACCAGCACCTGGGTTTCATCTACCAGTTCCACCATCTGCTGCCCGAGTTCACGGCGCTGGACAATGTGGCCATGCCCTTGTTGATCCGCCGCATGCCGCAGGAGCAGGCACGCGCGCAGGCACGCCAGTGGCTGGACAGGGTGGGCCTGCTCAACCGCGTCGAGCACCGGCCGGCCGAGCTGTCTGGCGGCGAGCGCCAGCGTGTGGCCGTGGCCCGTGCCCTGGTCACGCAGCCAGCTTGCGTCCTGGCCGACGAGCCCACCGGCAACCTCGACCGCAACACGGCCGACATCGTGTTCGACCTGATGCTGCAACTGGCAGCCGACCAGGGTACGGCCGTTGTGATGGTCACCCACGACGCCAGCCTGGCGCAACGCTGCGCGCAGCGCCACCGCCTGGTCAACGGGCGGTTCGAGCCCTGATCGGGCAGGGGGATCCTCATGTGGCTCGACACCCATTGCCACCTCGATGCCCCCGAGTTTGATGCAGACCGCGCGGCGGTGATCCAGCGGGCGCGGGACGCGGGCGTGGGGCTGATCGTGGTCCCCGCCGTGTCACCCGCCACCTTTGCCACCGCCCGTGCCGCAGCCATGCAATGCGGTGGCGCGTATGCCCTGGGCATCCACCCCCTTTATGTGCGCGACACGCCCGAGCAAGAGGCCCTGGCCAGCCTGGCCCAGGCCCTGCAGGCCTGGCGAGACGACCCGCGCCTGGTGGCCGTGGGCGAAATCGGACTGGATTACTTCGTGCCCGACCTGCAGGACGAAGGCAGCAAGGCCTTGCAGGAGCGCCTGTATGCGGCGCAGCTGGATCTGGCCGTGGCCCATGGGCTGCCTGTGATCCTGCATGTGCGCCGCAGCGCGGACAGCCTGCTCAAGCACCTGCGGCGTCTGCGTGACGCCGGGCGCCCAGTGTGCGGCGGCATCGCGCATGCCTTCAACGGCAGCGAGCAGCAGGCTCTGGCCTTTGTCGACCTGGGCTTCAAGCTGGGTTTTGGCGGCGCCATGACCTTTGAGCGCGCCCTGCAGATCCGCCGCCTGGCGGCCAGCCTGCCCGACGAAGCCATCGTGCTGGAGACCGATGCCCCCGACATCCCGCCGCATTGGCTCTATCAGACGGCCGAGGCACGGGCGCAAAGGCAACGCAGCCGCAACGAGCCGGCCCAGCTGCCCCGCATTGCGCTGACCTTGGCGGCTTTGCGCGGCTGGACGCCCGAGCAGACCCAAGCCCGCACCACGGCCAACGCATTGCAGGCCTTGCCTGGCCTGTCTGAGTTGACAGGTGCCTGGTGTGCACCAAGTTGGTGACAATGAACCGGGCGTGACACAATGTTTGCCACAGGTCTTGGCACACGCCCTTGTATTTGTCGTTGATGTTGTTGTGGCTCCGGTGCCCAGACTCCAAGACATAAACTTCAAGGAGCGGTGTGATGCTGCATCACAGCCATCGCGCACCCATGCGGCAGGCCCTGATCCTGATCACCGTCATGGCGTTGGGCCTGATCCTGGCCTGGACCGTGCCATTCTGGGCGGGCTTTCAAAAAATCGAAGACTACGTCCCCATCCACACCCTGCTGGAAATGGTGGCGGTCGTCATTGCCGTGCTGGTGTTTGCTTCGGGCTGGAACGCCTATCGCCGCGCGCTGCCACGCCATGCCGTGATCCTGGCCTGCGCCTTCCTGGGCGTGGCCATGCTGGATTTTGCGCATGCCTTGTCCTTCATGGGCATGCCCCGCTTCGTCACACCAGCGGGCCCGCAAAAGGCGATCCATTTCTGGCTGGCCGCCCGGTTCCTGGCCGCATCGGCCCTGCTGGCCGTGGCGGTGCTGCCGCCGGGCCGATCAGCTTCCCAAATGGGGCGTTTTGGTTGGCTGCTGGCTGTGTTGAGCGTGGTGGCTGCCAGCTATTGGGTCTTTCTGTTTCACGCTGACTGGGTGCCTGCGACATTCCGCCCAGGCACCGGGCTGACCGCGTTCAAGATCGGCGCCGAGTACCTGATCATCGGCATGAACCTGGCTGCCGCGTCACGCCTTTATCTGCAGATGCGCCGGCCCCTGCCATTCAACGCCGCCGCCCTGTTTGGCGCCGTGTGTGTCATGGCCATGAGCGAGTGCTTCTTCACCCTGTACGCCACGATGGGTGACATCTACAATTTCACCGGGCATTTGTACAAGGTGGTGTCCTACCTTTTCCTGTACCGCGCCGTGTTTGTGGAAGTGATCGAAGAGCCTTACCGCGAAATGGCGCTCATGGGTGACCAGTTGCGCGCCACGCTGGATGCCGTGCCCGATGTGATGCTGGAGCTGGACCTGCATGGCCGCTACCACGCCGTGCACTCGTCCCGCCCCGACACCCTGATACGGCCCGCCGAGGAGCTGCTGGGCAAGACCATTCAGGACGTGATGCCTGCCTCGCAGGCGCAGGTGGTGGTGGCCGCCATGGAAGCTGCGTTGTCGAGCGGCACCTCTGCGGGTGCCCAACTTGAGGTCGATTTGCCGCAAGGCCCTCATTGGTTCGAGCTGTCGGTGTCCCGCAAGGGTGGGGTCAACGGGCTGGACACCCGTTTCATCGTGCTCTCGCGTGACATCACCGAGCGCAAGCAGGCCGAGGCCGCCTTGCTGGAGCGCCAGGCCATGATGAAGGCCAGCCAGGCCAAGAGCGAGTTCCTGTCGCGCGTGAGCCATGAGCTGCGCACCCCGCTCAACGCCGTCATCGGGTTCGCCCAACTGCTTTTGCATGATGCCAATTCGCGCATGGCAGCAGGGCAGCGTCTGCACGTCGAGTACATCCTGCGGGCCGGCGAGCATTTGCTAGAGATGATCAACGACATCCTGGATCTGACCCGCATCGAATCGGGTGATGCGGGCCTCACGATAGAGCCCGTGCGCATCGGCGAGCTGATCTCCCAGAGCCTGCCCATGGTCTTGCCGCAAGCCGAAGCCATGGGCGTGTCGGTGCATGTGGACGCGGCCAAGGTCGAGCGCCGCCAGATCATGGGCGATGAGCGTCGGCTCAAGCAGGTGCTCATCAACATCCTGTCCAACGCCGTCAAGTACAACCGCGTGGGTGGCAAGGTCACCGTGCATTGCGCGATCAACGAGGGCGAGGGCGCAGGCGAGCGGCTGTTGTTGCGCATCGCCGATACAGGCCGGGGGCTCAGTGCCGTGCAGATGCGGGGCTTGTTCGAGCCGTTCAACCGCCTGGGGGCCGACCGCGATGGCATCGAGGGCACGGGCCTGGGCCTGGTGATCACGCGCCGGCTGATCGAATCGATGGGGGGCGAGATCACCCTGGACAGCACGGAGGGCGTGGGCACCACGGTGACCGTGCACATGCCGCTGGTGGCGCAGGCCAGCGCGCCGGCCGCCCCGCCTGAGCCGGCCGCAACCCGCCCCCGTCAGGCCGATGACAGCTTGACCACTGTGCTGTGCATTGAAGACAACCCCTTGAATGCCGCCTTGCTGCGCGCCATCTTCGACCTTCGCCCGGACGTCAAGCTGCTGATTGCCGAGGACGGCGAAAAGGGCTTGGACAGGTTGCAGCACAGCTGGCCCGACCTGGTGCTCATCGACATCAACCTGCCCGACATGAGTGGTGGCGAGGTGCTGGCGCTCATCCGGCAGATGCCCCAAGGCCAGGGTTTGATCTGCATCGCCATGTCGGCCGATGTCTCCAAGGACCCGCTGACCCGCGCGCGTGAACAAGGCTTCGCCGACTTCTGGCCCAAACCACTGGACGTTGGGGGGGTGCTGCTGCGCCTGGATGCCGTTCTGGCCGCTGTCAAATCAGAGCAGGCCCGCAGGCGCAGCGAAGGCGCTATGGCCTGATCCAGCCCAGCCAGGGCAGAACGTGGCCAACCAGAAAGGCCGCGCCCACGAGCAGGGCGGCCAGGCTGCTCACCAGCACGGCACCGGCTGCGATGTCCTTGGTCAGCTTGATGGCCTCGTGGCGCTGCGGGTGCAGGTGATCGCACAAGGTCTCCAGGGCGGTGTTGAGCAACTCGGTGGCCAGCACGAAGGCCACGGTCAGGGCCAACACGGCCCACCACACACCCGGCGCGCGCGTGAAGAGCAGCGTTGCCAACACGCCTGCAGCGGCGAGCGCGTGCGTGCGCAGGCTCTTTTCCATGCGCCAGGCCGCACGCAGGCCAGCCCAGGCATAGCCCAGGCGATCCAGGAAGCGGTGGCCTTTCATCGGCTGCGCTCCTGCCCCAGATGCAGCCTGCTGGCCAGCAGCCAGCACATCAGGGCCCAGGCTGCACCGGCTGCCCAGCCCCCCACCACGTCGGAGGCCCAGTGCACACCCAGGTAGATGCGCGACAACCCGACCAGGCCCGTGATCAGCAGTGCAACGGCCATCACGTACAGCCTCAGCCGGGTGCGTGGCGCCAGGCGGGCGATCAACGCTGCCATGGTCAGGTAGACGATGGCCGACATCATCGCGTGGCCGCTTGGGAAGCTGTAGCCTGAGGCCACGGCCGCGTGGAAGACGGCATCGGGCCTGGCGCGGGAAAACAGGGTCTTCAAGCTGTAGGCCACGAGTACCCCGCCGATCGCAGAGCCCAGCGCCAGCCAGGACATGACACGCTGGCGCGCCATCACCAGGTAGCCCCACACGGCGCCCACAGCCAGCGTCAGCACGGCCGGGCTGCCCAGTGCCGTGAGATCGCGCATGGCCTCCTGCAGCCACAGCGGCCCCGCGGGGGTGCGGTGCTGGTCGCCCGTTCGCAGCAGGTGAAGGATCCACAAGTCCACGGTGCGGGCATCGCCCTCCAGCACCTCGCCAGCGATCTTCATGAAGCCCCATACCGCGACGGCCATCAGCAAGATGGGCCACAGCAGGCGCAGTTCAAAGTGTTGGCGGACAGAAGGGCGCATGGCCGACAGCTTAGCGCGGTTGCGGCGTGGCCTGCTCGCTCAGTGCTTGGGGTAGTTGGTGATGTGCCTGATCGATCGGTATAGCGGCGACAGCCTGTCGTACATGCGGTTGTAGACCTCGCGGTAGAGCCGGTCGTAGAGGCGGGCCTTGTCCGGCTCAGGCTCGAACACCTGGCCAGGCCGCGACATGGCTGACACGGCCTGGGCATGGGTGGCGTAGTGGCCGGCGCCCACCGCCGCGTTGATGGCCGCACCCAGGCCGGAGGCCTCGAACGTGTGAATGCGTTCCGTGCGCAAGCCAAAGACATTGGCCGTGATCTGCATGATGCGGTCGCTTTGCGAACCGCCGCCGGCCACCCGCAGGCTGTGGATGGGCACGTGGTTGCGGTGTTCGAGTTGCTCCTTGCCGTGTCGCAGGGCGTAGGCCAGGCCCTCGATGATGGCGCGGTACAAATGGGCCCGCGTATGCACATCGCCAAAGCCGATCACCGCGCCTTTGGCCTCGGGGCCGGGGAACTTCACGCCGGGGTTCCAGAACGGTTGCAGCACCAGGCCCATGGCGCCGGCAGGGGATTCGTCCAGCAGGGCGTCAAACAGCACCTCGGGGGCAATGCCGCGTTCCTCGGCCAGCCGTACTTCCTGCGCGGCGAACTCGCGCTTGAACCAGTTCACCATCCAGTAGCCCCGCTGCACGATGATTTCAGAGTTGTAGGCGTGCGGGATGGCGGCCGGATACGCCGGCAGGAAGGGCATGGGCGGCACATAGCGGGTGTTGCCCGTGTTGATGGTGGCCGTGGTCCCATAGCTGATGCAGGCGATGTCCGGGCTGATGCCGCCACAGGCCAGCACCTCGCAGGCCTTGTCTGCGCCTGCGGCATACAAGGTCAGGCCTTGAGGGATGCCGGTCTGCCGGGCGGCCGTGGCGGAGATCGTGCCCAGGGCGTCGGAGGCTTGCACGAGTTCAGGCAACTGGCCTCGTTTCACGCGCAAGGCCCGCCAGCTCAGGTCGGAGTCCGCAGCCCACTGCTGGTGCTTGTGGTCGAAGGGCACGTAGCCCACTTGCGATGGCACCGCATCACGCAGGTGGCCGGTCAGGCGGTGGGTGAGGTAGGCCGACAGTTGCACGAAGTGGCGCGTGCGCGCCCACACCTCCGGGAAGTCCGAGGCCAGCCAGTTGCACTCGGCCTTGGACTGCAACTGGTACATCATGTGCTGCTGCCCGACCAGGCGCACGCCCAGCTTCAACCACCACGGCAGATCCGGGTAGCGATCGGTGCGGCGCGAGTCCAGCCAGATCGTGGCAGGGCGCAGCGGCTTCATCTCCTCGTCCAGGCAGATCATGGAGGCACGCTGGCAAGTCAAGGCCACGGCGGACACGCGCTCCTTCAGCAAAGGGTAGTCGCGCCACAGGTGTTGGCAAGCCAGGCCCAGGTGGTGCCAGAAGTAATCGCCGTTTTGCTCGGCCCAGTTCGGTTGATTGGAGAAGTAGGGCGTGATGTGCTGCTGCGACTTGGCCACCAGCTGGCCGTTCAGGTCGAACAGCATGGCGCGCACGCTTTGCGTGCCTTGATCGATCGACAGGATCAGGTCTTGCGCGTGGGGCATGGCGGGCCTCATCGGTAGCTGCGGGCGATCACAGCGCGGTAGCGTGTGCATTCCCATTGCCAGCGCGCGTCATCCCAGCCCAGATACAGCTGGCACATGGGCTTGAGCGAGAGCAGCAGCGATTCGCCCGCATCGGCGCACAGCACGCCCAGACGCAGGCGCCGCAGCAGCAGGTCGTCCAGGTGCACCACCATCTCGTGCGTGAGGATCCACTCGACCTGTGCTTGCAGCACGCCGCCAGAGGCGGTGCCGCGCAAGGGGTCATTCAAACCATGCGGTGAGGGCACGGCGTGCCTGAAGCAGCGCAGGTGCCGGCCCTGGTGTGCCTGGCGGTGCGTGGCCGCGTCGATCAGGCCCGCGGCCTTGAGCGCGTCCAGGGCAATCTGCCTGAAGGTGGTGAGCTTGCCGCCCGACACCGAAATCACGCCGTTGGCCTGCCAGACCAGGTGGTCTCGCCGCTCCTTCGATGGGTCCTTGCCCTTGCCGGATGCAATGATGGGGCGCACACCGGCCATCGTGGCGAGCACGTCTTCGCGGCGCAGGTGCAGCGCTGGCAACTCGCTGTTGGCGACCTTGAGCAGGTAGTCGATTTCGGCCGGCGTGCAGTGCGGCTCGTCCTGAAGGCCATCGCGGTGGTCGATGTCGGTGGTGCCGATGCAGGTCTGGCCCTTCCAGGGAAACACGAACACCGGCCGGTGGTCATCCGGGTGCAGGATGGTCAGGCAATCCCGCACGGGCAGGCGTGATGCCGCCACGAACAAGTGCGTGCCGCGTTGAGGCCGCACCACGGGTGGCGTGCCAGACAGGCGGTCTGCCCACAGGCCAGTGGCGTTGAAAACGTGGCGGGCGTGCAGCGTGAGGCGGGCGCCGGTGTCGGTGTCCTGCACCAGCAGTTCATGCATGTCACCCTGCGCCTTGATGTCCAGCACCTCGGTGTAATTGCGCGCCCTGGCCCCTTCAAGCGCGGCCTCCTGCAGCACGCGGATCACCAACCGGCTGTCGTCGGTGAGGGCGTCGGTGTAGCGCATGGCGCCGCGCAGGCCCGCATCGTTCAGGGCCGGGTAGGCTTGCCGGACTTCGTCACGGCTCATCCAGCGGTGATCGCGGATGCCCGCCAGCGCGTCGTACAGCTTGAGGATGAAGGTCATCGGCCAGCGGCCAGGAAAGCGCCCCTGCCTGATCGGGAAGACATAAGGCATGCGCACGACCAGGTCCGGCAACTCGGCCAGCAGGCGCTCGCGCTCCTGCAAGGCATGCCGTGTGAGTTGGATGTCGCCCTGCGCGATGTAGCGCAGCCCGCCGTGCACCATCTTGGATGAGCGGCTGGACGTGCCCCACGAGAAGTCTCTTTGCTCCAGCAGCAGCACCTTGTGCCCTCTGCGCGCCGCTTCCAGCGCGATGCCTGCCCCGGTGATGCCGCCGCCGATCACGACGGCATCCCAGGCGCCGTGCGCCGCCAGCCCCTGCAGCTCCCTTCTTTGACCCAACATGGCGGTGTCTCCTTGGTGTGGGTTCACTCGTGGATCAGTCATGGAAGCGCCCGAGGCAGCCCTTGTTGAGTTGCTCCTGCGGGTCGAAGTAGCGCAGCACCTGCCCGATGGCCGCCATGCCCAATGGGCCTTTCTCGGCCTGAAGCCAGGGCGCATGGTCACGGCCCACACCATGCTGGTGGCTGATCGTGCCGCCGACGCGCACGATGGCGTCTGACGCAGCAAGCTTCATGGCGCGCCAGCGCTGCAGCGTTTCGGGGTAGTTGTCCGAGTTGCGAAAGAAGTAGGTCGTGTAGATGCTGGAGCCTTGCGTGTACATGTGCGAGAGGTGGCTGAACACATGGGCTTGCTCGCCAGGCCCGGCATGGGCCCGCACCGCTGCTTCGATCTCGTGCATGGCCTCGCTGACATGGGCCCAGTTCACGCAGGTCTCCAGCGTGTCGATCGAGTAGCCGTGCTCCCAGAACCCGTGGCGCAGATACGGCGAGCGAAAACGCGAATGCGCCCATTTGCGGCCCATGAAAGTGCCGCCGTAGAAGCCCCCCTCACGCCGGACCACGCGCTTGACTTCACCCAGCACGTGCCGGGCTTGCCGCGCCGTGCCCGTTGCGCCGAAGGTGATCATGCATTTGCCATCCGGGCAGCCGCGCAAAGCCGCATAGCGGTTCAGCCACCGGGCCTGCCAGGCTTCGGCGCCCAGCAGCAGGTGCGTGCGTGTCTCCTCGGGGTTGGACAGTCGCAGCATGGACACCGGCACCTTGGTCTGGACCAGCTCGCGCACGATGCGCAAGGCGGCATCCCAATCCGGTGCAAATGCCGCGTGGAAGGACTCGTGCTCGGGCAGGCGCTGCACGCGCACATCCACCTCGGTGAGGATGCCCATGCGGCCTTCCGTGCCCATGAACATTTCGCGCAGATCCGGCCCGGCAGACGAGGCCGGGATGGTGGGGATGTTCAGCGTGCCCTTGAAGGTCTCGATGCGGCCCCCCGCGAACAACTGCTCGATGCGCCCATACCGGATGGACTGCTGACCCGAGGACCGGCTGGCCACCCAACCCCCCACGGTCGACAGCTCGAACGACTGCGGGAAGTGGCCCAGCACATAGCCCTTGTCGGCCAGTTGCTGCTCCAGCATGGGGCCGGGCGTGCCCGCGCCGAAGCGGGCAATCTGGCTGACCTCATCCAGCGCCAGCATGTGGTTCATCCGTCCCAGTGAGATCGTGAGCACGGGCTGAGGCGAGGGCTGCGGCGTGATGTGCCCTGCCACGGATGTGCCACCGCCATAAGCAATCACCTGGACACCCATGCCATGCGCCCAGGCCAGCAGTTCGCGGACCTGATCCGTGCTGGTGGGCTCGGCCACTCCGTCTGGAAACTGCCCGAACTGGCCGGAGCGCATGGCGTACCAGTCCGGCAGGCTCTGCCCTCGGGCATGCCGGATGCGCCTGTCCGGGTCTGTGGAGACCAGCGGGTGATGCGGCAGGCGGCTGGCGGGCACGCTCTGGCGCACCGACGCCAGCGTGGCATCGGGTAACACACGCCCCTGGCCGATCAGGCCGCGGATGTATTGCAGGCCCGCCTCCCTCAAGGGGTAGTGGTTGTTCTCGTCACCCCAGCCATTCCAGCGCCGCATAGCCAAACCTGCCTGTATCGCCCATTCAAATGCCATGAAAAAAGACGCGCAGGCTGACGCCATCGGGGTATGGGCATACCCGATTCAAAAGGCTGAAGCAGAGCGCGGGCTCAGGTCACAACGCGGGTGCGTGTGCCGGCCATCAACATGGGCCCATTGTTTCGAAACCGGCCCGCGGGGGCTTGACCTTCGCTGTCAATCGTTGACCGATCACGCCAATCTGTGCGTGGCGAAAACGGCGCGCCACGCCGCCAGCTTGCGCTCGAAAGACCAGGACGCATTGGCCGGGCTGGTTGAGGGCAGTTTGTAGACCGGCAGCCCAAGCGCCTGCGTGATCTTCATGTGGCGGGCTGATTCGCCCCCGTTGTGCGCAATCGCCTCCAGCGTCGGGATGCGCTGGATCAGGCCGGCCAGATCATTGAGTTCGGCCTTCTGAATGGCACTGTCCAGGCTGCCCTGGCGTTCGCAGCCGGCGTACACATCCCAGATGGCCAGGCCATGCGCCTGCACGATGGGCAGCCGCTCGGCATAGGGCAGGGCGGTCAAGGCCTGGGCGCCTTCCAGCCCCCACAAGGCCGACAGAATGGGCCAGAAGTGGTTGCGTGGGTGCGCGTAATACTGCTGGGCCTGCAAGGAGGCCACGCTGGGGAAGCTGCCCAGTACCAGCAACCTGGCGCCAGGTGCCGCGACCGGCCCTAGGCCCGACAGCCGTGGTGCAGGCGAGTCAGTGGTTGCAGCGGGACTGGGCGAACGCGGGCGGGCCATGAGGGCGACTGTGCCACACTGACGGGCGTGAAACGCACCAAAGCTGTCCCCCTGCCTGACGCCACCATTTCTGAAGAAAGTGGCCTTCGATACCTCCACCTTGAGACGCCCTGGATCCAGGGCGCCATGCGCATCCGCCAGCCGCAGAAGCTGGAGCTGGACTACATCCAGCGCATGATGGCCTGGATGCTGCTGCGCGACCCGGCCGAGCTGGCCGATACGCGTTGCCTGCAACTGGGCCTGGGTGCGGCCGCCATCACCAAGTACTGCCACAGCGTGCTGCGCCTGCCCACCACGGCCGTCGAGATCAACCCCCAGGTCATTGCCGCGTGCCGCAACTGGTTCCACCTGCCTGAAGACGACGAGCGCCTGCACGTCATCCTGGGTGATGCGGCCAAGTACGTGAACAAGGATGACAACGTGGTCAGCGCCGATGCCCTGTGCGTCGACCTGTATGACCACGACGCCGCCAGCCCCGTGCTCGATGACGAGGATTTCTACCGCGCTTGCTGGCGTGTGCTCGACGACGGCGGCATCATGACCGTCAACCTCTTCGGGCGCGACGCCAGCTTCGAGCGCAGCGCCTCGCGCATCAGCGCCGCCTTTGGCGAAGGCCGGGTGGCCATGCTCAAGCCCACCACCGAAGGCAACACCATCGTGCTGGCCTGGAAGGGCTTTGACATGCCTGAGCGTGAAGTGCTGGCACAACGTGCCGAAACTTTACAGACCCGGTGGTCGCTTCCCGCGCGAAAATGGGTCAAGCTTCTGTCCACCTTCACGCCTGCCGCAACCAGCAAGACATGACCGCACACGCCTCGTCTTCGGGTGCCCCGCATGGGGCCCACAAGCCGCACACCAAGCGCCCCGTGACCTACAAGGGCCCTCTGGAGTGGCGCGCGCTGTTGACCTGGCTGACCGAAGACAAGGTGCTCTCGCTCAAGGATGCCGAATCGGTGGCGCAGCGCTTCGGCGCGGGCGACAGTGCCCAGCACCCGCTGGTGCGCCTGGCCGGCCTGGGGCTCAAGCGCGCCGATACCGGGGCCGCCCTGGAGCTGGAGCCGCTCACCGAATGGCTGGCCCATCACATCGGCATGCCCTACCTGCGCATCGACCCGCTCAAGGTCGATGTGGCCCGCGTGGCCGAGGTCATGTCCATCAACTACGCCGAGCGCCGCAAGGCCCTGCCGGTGCAGTTCGGGCTCAACGAAATCACCATTGCCACCTGCGAGCCGCTGGACGTCGGCTGGATCGACGAGATCCTGGCGCACACCAAGAAGACCATCAAGCTGGTGGTGGCCAGCCCGCTGGACCTGCAGCGCTACCGCACCGAGTTCTACACGCTGGCCAAGTCCGTCCGCGACGCCAACAAGAAGACGGGCGACAGCGTGGCCCACAACTTCGAGCAGCTGGTGGAGCTGGGCAAGACCAACCGCCAGCTCGACGCCAATGACCAGGGCATCATCCAGGTGGTGGACTGGCTCTGGCAGTACGCCTTTGACCAGCGCTCATCGGACATCCACCTGGAGCCGCGCCGCGATATGGGCGCGATTCGCTTCCGCATCGATGGCGTGCTGCACACGGTCTACCAGGTGCCGCTGTCGGTCATGCAGGCCATGACCGCGCGCATCAAGCTGCTGGGCCGCATGGACGTGGTCGAGCGCCGCCGCCCGCTGGACGGCCGCATCAAGACGCGCAACCCGGGCGGCGACGAAGTCGAAATGCGCCTGTCCACCATGCCCACCGCCTTTGGCGAAAAGCTGGTGATGCGCATCTTCGACCCAGACAACACCGTCAAGTCCTTCGAGGCCCTGGGCTTTGCCCCTTCCGAGACCCAGGTCTGGGAAGAGCTGGTGTCGCGCCCACACGGCATCATCCTGGTCACGGGCCCGACCGGCTCGGGCAAGACCACCACGCTTTACTCCACGCTCAAGCGCGTGGCCACCGACGAGGTCAACGTCTGCACCATCGAAGACCCGATCGAAATGATCGAGCCCTCGTTCAACCAGACGCAGGTGCAGCCGGCCATCGACCTGGGCTTTGCCGAAGGGGTGCGCGCCCTGATGCGCCAGGACCCGGACATCATCATGGTGGGCGAAATCCGCGACCTGGAAACAGCCGAGATGGCCATCCAGTCCTCGTTGACCGGCCACCTGGTGTTCTCGACGCTGCACACCAACGACGCGGCTTCTGCCATCACCCGCCTGACCGATCTGGGCGTGCCGTCCTACCTGATCAGCGCCACGGTGATCGGCGTGCTGGCCCAGCGCCTGGTGCGCACGCTGTGCCCGGCCTGCAAACAACCCGATGAGCAGTTGGACCCGGCCACCCTGGCCGAGGCCATCAAGCCCTGGCGCATGAACGGCAAGATCAACGCCTACAAGCCCGTGGGCTGCCTGGATTGCCGCATGACAGGCTTCAAGGGCCGCGTGGGCCTGTATGAGCTGCTGCCTGTATCAGAGGCCATTCGTGCGGGCATGCATCCTGAAGTGGACATGGCCCGCATCCGCAAGCAGGCCGCCAAGGATGGGCTGCGCCCCTTGCGCCTGGGTGGCGTCATGAAGGTGGCCGAGGGCCTCACCACGCTGGACGAGGTCCTGCGCAACACGCCTCAGTGGGAAAATTAGTGGGAAAACTGACTGTCGCCAGGGTGCGTGCCACCCTGGTGCGTACCGGCCCCGGTGCCGGTCATGCCGCTGGAGCCCGAGAAGTAGTCGATCACCACCTCGCAGCGGATGCCCTTGGGCTCGACCTCCAGCCAACGCACGTTGCCGCCCAGTTGCTTGACGCGTTTGCGCACGCCGCCCAGGCCCAGCCCATGTGACCAGGTGGCGGGCTCGCGGCCCACGCCGTTGTCCTCCACGGACAAGGTCAGGCGGTCGTTCTCTAGCCGCAGCTGAACCTGCACCCGTTTGGCCTTGGCGTGGCTGATGGCGTTGCTGACCAGTTCACGCATGATGCGGGTGAGGGCCGACCACTGCACCATGGTCAGCGTGAGGTCGGTGTCCTGGAACATGTGCCAGTCCAGATCGCAGCGTGCAGCAGCCAGGCGCTGGCTGAGGTCGCGCTTCCATTCGCCTGCCGCTTCGCTCAGCAAGTGAGACTGTGCGGCCAGCCCGCGCGTCAGCGTCTTGAGATCCTGGATCGTGTGGCGGATGTATTCCTCGATCTCGGCATTCGGCGCCTGGTACATCAGCGTCAGCAAACGCGCGCCGATGTCGTCGTGCAGATCCTGGGCAATGCGCAGGCGCTCTTCGCTGCGGCCTTGCTCCACTGCCTGGTCAAAGCTCAAGGCGCGGTAGAGCTGCTCCATCACCCGCTCGGCCAGCCGGGCGTCCTCGGATGTGAACAGGCGCTGCCCCTTGTGCGAATGCTTGAGCACCAGCACATGTCGGACCGCGGCGGGGCGCGCGCCCCAGCCTGGAATGGGCACCAGCAGCACCGAGCCATTGCCGCGCAGCGAGGTGTGGCCCACGTCACCGGGCACCAGGGCGACCTCCAGCGGGTCGAACAACTCACGCATGAGGCGCATCAGGGAGGCGTCCAGGGCGTCGGGCTGGCGCTCCACCTCGCGGGCAATGCGGTAGAGGCGCTGGAACAAGCGCTCCATGGTCAGCGAGTCGCGGCCTGGCAGGCGTGTCATCACCCAGCGGCGGATGATCAGGTACAGCCCGAACGAGAAGAACAGCGACAGGGTCATCGACGTGAACTGACCCAGCGAGAACACCGCCACGAACAGCAGGTCCAGCGAGGCCGCGATCGTGCTGGAGGCCGCCAGCAGCGAGAACTCCTGCAAGATGGGCCGCGAACGTGACAGGTACGGCGACAGCAACACCGCCATGGCCGCGAACACCTGCCAGGTCAACACGCCGAAGTTCGTGATGTTCAGTTGCATGTCGGCGCGCGCCACGCCACGCCAGATGGCCAGGCTCAGCAGCAACCAGGTCAGCACGGCCACAACCACCAGGCGCCGCATCATCAGTGTGAAGGGGTGAGGCTCCATGTGAAACGACGCCGTCATCAGGCTGATCGCTGCGATGGACAAGCCCAGGCAGCCCGATTGCACGACCCACCAGTTCAAGGTGGTGTCCAGATGGTTCATGCCCACCCACAGCCCTATGGCAGACAACCAGGCCAGCGCGGCGTACCAGCCCCATCCAGCCATCCTGTGCGGGTGGAGCACGGCGATCTGGACCAGGGCAGCCGTCCCGACCAGGTCAAACACCAGCCGCAACTGCATGTCCAGTTGAACGAACCAGGCGGGCGCAAACAGGTCCAGGTTGTTCTCGATGGCAATGAACATCAATTGCCCGCTCTGGCTGAGTGCCAAGGCGGCAAAGGCGACATTGCGCCATTGCGGGCCAGCCAGCAGCACGACGGCCCCTACGCCAAACACCCCAATGGACAAGAGCCCCAGCAACCAGAACAGCGGGCTCAACCCAGTCCAGCCTGTCGGCGTGATCAGGACGGGTTCGTCTGGCGCATGCAGCAGATCGAGGCTCACCATCATGTTCCGCTCGGACGCGGCCTGCAGCAGCGTGCCCATGCGTTGATGCAGTTGCAGGTGGCGCTGGCGCAGGTCCGGGTCGATGATCCAGCGCTCCGAGCGTTGCAGCGACAACAACTCGATGGGCGCGACCAGGGTCTGCACCCCCCCTTCGACGGAGCGATCCAGCCGCAAGCCATCCAGCACGCGGCCCTCCAGGTGCATCAGCGGGGGGTAGTCCACGCCCTGGATCTTGACCAGCCCTTCAGGCGTGGCTCTCAGTGCAAAAGGCAGGTGCGGTTGGGTGGACAGCCAGTGCGCCACCAGGAAAAACAGCGCGCAACCCAGCAGCACGGTGCCGACCAGGGCACGCAAGCGCCAGCCGATCCAGCGCGGCAATTCATGCGAGCCTTGCAGGACCTCGTCCAGGCTGGGCCAGCCTGTCCGGCGTTCGCCCAGCGTGTTGTGTGATCCGGGTGTGGCCATGGTGGTCTTGCAGCGTGGCCGGGCAGGTCAGGCCCGTTGGGGGCACGTCAGACCAGCCCTTGCTTGCTGGCCAGAACGGCGGCTTCAGCGCGGCTGGAGACGTTGAGCTTCTTGTAGATGGACTTGATGTGGTCGTTCACCGTGAACCACTTGATGCCCATCAGCGAGGCAATTTCCTTGATCGTGAAGCCCTTGCTCAGATAGGTCAGGACCTCGCTCTCGCGCGGTGTCAGCCTTTCGTGGTCCAGCACGGCAGGCGCTGCAGCGGCGACCGGGGCCACCGCTTGCGGAGCCTGGGCTTGCCCATGACCATTGCCCATGCCATCCCCGGAGCGGAAATGCGTCAGCAGCCGGCGCGCAATGGCCGGTGACAGTGGTGGTTGCCCCCGTACGATCTTCTGCAGCTCCTCCACCAGCACCTCGAAGCGGTCTTCCTTGAGCAGGTAACCATCGGCGCCGCATTGCAGGGCAGGGAACAGGTGGTCATCGTCAGAGTACAAGGTGGTGACGATGCGGGTGGCAGGGTAGTTGGCCAGCTCGGTCAGCAACTCCAGGCCGCTGCCATCGGGCAACTCCAGGTCAACCAGGATCAACTGATAAGGATCATCCGACGGTGCGGCACGACCACCTGCGGCGTGACCCAGCAAATGGCGTGCAGCATCCAGATCACCGGCTTCGGTGATGCTGCTGACGTCGCTGAAGCTCTCTCGTACCACGCGGCACAGAAAGCCCCGGGCGACCGGGTTGTCTTCAAGAATCAATACCTTGACGGCCATGGCACTCCTCCCGAAGCCGCCATGTTGGCCTGCCAGGGTTGCGGTTGCGCCCGCCCCGGCGAGGACCAGGCGGGGTCATCCTTTCGGACGGACACCGGGAGATTATCAGGTCCGGAACGCTGTGCGTCACGACTGGGCCCCCCGCTTAAACGGTTTGACGATTAAAGGCGTTGCGCTTCTACAATCCAGGTATGCGAATTTTGATTGCCAACGACGATGGCTACCTGGCGCCTGGCATTGCCGCGCTGGTCGAAGCCTGCAATGGGCTGGGCCATGTGGACGTCTTCGCGCCAGAGCGCAATGCCAGCGGCACGTCCAACGCGCTGAGCCTGCATCAACCGCTGAGCCTGCACACCGCCGCCAATGGCTTCCGCTACATCAGCGGCACCCCATCCGACTGCGTGCACCTGGCCTTGACCTCCGGTTTGATCCCCAAACCGGACCTCGTACTGTCGGGTATCAACAACGGCGCCAACATGGGCGACGACACTTTGTACTCCGGTACCGTGGCCGCCGCCACCGAGGGCTACCTGTTTGGCGTGCCCTCCATCGCGTTCTCCTTGACCGACAAGGGCTGGCAGCACCTGGATGTGGCCGCACGCGTGGCGCGCCAGGTGGTCGAGCACGTGCTGGCCCAGGCGCCCGCCTCGCGGCCCTGGCTGCTCAATGTCAACATTCCTGCCTCGGCCCAGGCTGATCAGGCCCCTTGGGCGATCACCCGCCTGGGCCGCCGGCACGCCAGCTTCCCCGCCGTGCCGCAGGCCAACCCGCGGGGCGACATGTTCTACTGGATCGGCCCGGCTGGCGAAGCCAAGGAAGACGGCGAGGGCACCGATTTCCACGCTGTACGTCAGGGCCAGGTCTCCATCACCCCGCTGCAGGTCGACATGACCGACCACCAGCGCCTGCCGGCGTGGCAAGGATGGGTGGCCACCCGATGAGTGCCAGCCAGCCTGATCGCAAGCCGCGCCGCTTTCCGCTGCAGCTGGATCAGGTGGCCACGGTCAAGTCATCGGGCCCCAGATCCGCGCCCGTGCCGCCCGCCGGCACGCGGACCTTGCTGCGTCCGCAAGCCCACCTGCAGCAGGCCGAGCAGGACCGCCGTCGCCACAGCACGCCGCAAGGGGTGGGCCTGGACTCCATCCATGTCCGGCGCCGCATGGTCGAGCGCCTGATGCTCGACGGCATCAGCCATCCCCATGTGCTGGACGCGTTTGCACGGGTGCCGCGCCATCTTTTTGTCGATACCGCCCTGGTCAACCAGGCCTATGAGGACACCAGCCTGCCCATCGGGCTGGGGCAGACCATCTCCAAGCCCTCCGTGGTGGCGGCCATGATGCAGCTGCTGTGCGTGCGCCCTGGGGTGCCGGCCGCGGCCGAGGGCGTTCCGCACAGACCGCTGGGCGTGTGCCTGGAGATCGGCAGTGGCTGCGGTTACCAGGCGGCGTTGCTGGGGCACCTGTCGCGCCGCGTGGTGTCCATCGAGCGCCTGCGCGATCTGCATTTGAAGGCCCGAACCAACCTGGATACGCTGCGCCAGCACCTGCCCGAATGGCCCGACGTGCGTTTGGTGTATGGTGACGGCATGATTGGCCATGCACCACTGGCGCCTTACGACACCATCATTGCTGCGGCAGGTGGATCGGCGCTGCCGCAGGCCTGGATTGATCAATTGGCTCCAGGCGGTCGCCTGGTGGCCCCGCTTGAAGAAGCACGTGGCGGCACGCAGGTGCTGACCATTCTGGACCGCTTGCTGGATGGCAGCTTGCAACACAGTCGCGCCGGTGCGGTCCTGTTCGTCCCTCTAAAATCAGGCACCACATGACGTTGTTGGGCTGGTGCATCCGTGCACCCAGGCCCGATCGAGTGTCCTCATGCACATGACTTCCACTATCAGGTTGGCTGCTTCGGCGGCGTTGTTGCTCATTTTGGCTGGCTGCGCTTCGCCGGGTCACCATGCGCCGGTCGAAGACCGTTCGCGCACGGGTGCGCCAGGCTCGTCTGCGGCGACCACCGCACCACGCGTGCTGCCCGGCGCCGAGAACGCAGGCAAGCCCGGCTATTACACCGTCAAGCCTGGCGACACCTTGATCCGCATCTCGCTGGATGCCGGCCAGAACTGGCGTGATCTGGCGTCCTGGAACAACCTGGACAACCCCAACCTGATCGAGGTCGGGCAGGTCCTGCGCGTTGTGCCACCCACGGCAGACGCCGGTGCGGCGGGTTCTTCGGCCATTGCCTCGGCCAAACCCGTCACCAGCCCCAAGATTGAAAGCCGCGCGCTGGACAGCAAGGGCGGCCCGGCCAAGGGCGCATCCGGCGCTGCTGCGGGTTCGGCCAGTGCCGCCAGCGGTGCAGCCAGCGCGGCATCCTCGGGTGGTGCAGCCAGTGCCGCCGAGGCCAAGGACACAGGCAAGGAGGCCGCCAAGGACAGCAGCAAGGATGCGGACGAACCCGCATGGGCCTGGCCTGCCAATGGCCCGACCATCGGCAATTTCGAAGAGGGCAAGCGCAAGGGCCTGGCCATTGGCGGCAAGACGGGCGACCCTGTGCTGGCAGCCGCTGACGGCCGTGTCGTGTACGCCGGCTCCGGCCTGCGCGGTTATGGCAACCTCATCATCATCAAGCACAACGGCGAGTACCTGACCGCCTATGCCCACAACCAGACGCTGCTGGTCAAGGAAGACCAGGCTGTGCGCAAGGGCCAGAAGATTGCCGAAATGGGCTCGACCGACACCGATCGCGTCCAGCTGCACTTCGAGATTCGCAAGCAAGGCAAGCCGATCGACCCGGCCAAACAATTGCCCAGCCGATGAGGCTTCACTGCTGAACCGCACGGCTGAACCGCACAGGTGAGGGGCCCCGCCCGGCCGGGGAGCCCTCCAGTCCTGAGACAATCGGGGGATGAGTGATTCATCCCCCGTTTCTGTTTCTGCCGCCCCCGCTGAAGCCGTGGCGACACCCGCTGACATCTCCGTGCCTGCCCACCTGGAGTGGTTGAAGGTCGAATCCCTGGATCTGGAAGCCCAGGGCGTTGCTCACCGCGCCAACGGCAAGGTGGTGTTCGTCGAAGATGCCCTGCCTGGCGAAGAGGTGCGCGTCACCGTGTCGCGCAAGAAGAACAACTGGGAGCAGGGCACCATGACCGAGTTGCGCAGCGAAAGCTCGCAGCGCGTCAAGCCCAAGTGCACCTACTTCGGCCTGTGCGGTGGCTGCAAGATGCAGCATTTCCACCCCAGCGCCCAGGTGGCCGTCAAACAACGCGTGCTGGAGGACAACCTCTGGCACCTGGGCAAGGTCAAGCCCGAGATGCTGCTGCGCCCCATCGAGGGGCCGACCTGGGGCTATCGCTACCGCGCCCGCCTGTCCGTGCGCTACGTGGCCAAGAAGAACACCGTGCTGGTGGGCTTCCACGAGCGCAAGTCGCGCTATGTGGCCGACATGCAGACCTGCGAGATCCTGCCACCCCACATGAGCCGCCTGCTGATGCCCTTGCGCGCGCTGATCATGGGCATGGACCAGCGCGAAAGCCTGCCGCAGATCGAAGTGGCCATCGGCACCCAGGTGACCGTGCTGGTGCTGCGCCATCTGAACGCACTCAGCGCGGCCGACGCGCAGCGCCTGAAGGACTTTGCCATCGAGCACAGCGCCCACGATGGCGGCAAGCACACTATTTCGTGGTGGCTGCAGCCCAAGGGGCCGGACACCGTGCACCCGCTGGACGAATCCCTGCCGTCGCTGGACTACACCCTGCCTGAATTCGGCATCACCATGCCATTCAAGCCGACCGACTTCACCCAGGTCAACCACGCCATCAACCAGGTGCTGGTGGGCCGGGCGCTGCGCCTGCTGGACGTGCAGCCCACCGAGCGCGTGATCGACTGGTTCTGCGGCTTGGGCAACTTCACCTTGCCGCTGGCCACACAGGCCCATGAGGTGCTGGGCATCGAGGGCAGCGAGGCCCTGGTGGCGCGCTCGCGCGAGAACGCGAAGTTCAACCAGGTGGATGCCAACACCAGCTTCGTGGCGCGCAACCTGTTCGAGATCACCCCGCAGGAGCTGGCCAGTTATGGCCACGCCGACAAGTGGCTGGTGGACCCGCCGCGTGAAGGCGCTTTTGCCCTGGCCAAGGCCATGGCCGACCTGCATCAGGATCCGACCCTGGTGCCAGACTGGGTGCCGCCCAAGCGCATCGTCTACGTGAGCTGCAACCCGGCCACCCTGGCCCGGGATGCCGGCCTGCTGGTGCACCAGGCGGGCTACCGCTGCGTCTCAGGCGGGGCGGTGAACATGTTTCCCCATACCGCCCACGTCGAAAGCATGGCGGTTTTCGAGCGCGACTGAGGACATCGTCGTCGGCTTGCCTGCAGGGGCTGCAGCAGGTGTGGCGACCTCGGGTTGCCCGGGCTCCAGCCGCACCACGCGGTTGCGCCCGCCTGCCTTGGCCATGTAGAGCCCCCTGTCGGCGCGGTCGATGGTGCGTGTCAGCATCTCTTCGGCGTCGTAGTGGGTCAGCCCGGCCGAGAACGTCACATGCAAGCTGGGCACCGCCTGGCTGACCATCGTCGCCGACAGCATCATCTGGATGCGCGACAGCACCAGCTCGGCGGTCGGGCAGTCGGTGTCGGTGAACATGACCAGGAACTCTTCGCCACCCCAGCGTGCCACCACGTCGGTTTCGCGCAGGCCACCGGTGATCACGCCCGCCACGGAGGCCAGCACCTCGTCGCCCACACCGTGCCCATGCGTGTCATTGACCGACTTGAAACGGTCCACGTCGATCAGGGCGATGCAAAAGCGCCGTTCGCTGCGGATGCTGCGGTGCTTCTCGTTGTTGAGCAATTCCAGCATGTGCCGGCGGTTGAACAGGCCGGTGAGTTCGTCGCGCGTGGCCAGGTCCTGAATGCGGGCCAGGGCTTCAGACAACTCCTGCTTGCGCCGGGTGGACTTGTCCCGCATGCGGTTGAACTGGGAGACCAGCACGCACACGCTCACCAGCATGAACAGCATCACGCAGAAATACACAAGCTGCAGCTTGGCCATGTAGGGCACCTGCGGCGTCGATTGCGCCACGTGGGTCATGGCCACCCCGAACGCCACGGCCGCAACCAGGCAAGCCTGGATCAGCGTGCGTGTGGTGGAGGTGAAGATGCTGAACATCAGGAACACGAACAACAGCAGCAGGGCGATGGGGCTGCCCGGCCCGCCCAAGGTGTAGCCCCAGGCCAGGAAGAGCACGGCGCAGATGATCTGCGGTGCGGCCATGGACGGGTCGGCAAAGCGCTGGTTGAACCCCATGCGCATCACCGCGTAGAAACCCAGTGCGCAAAAAATGGCGGTGGCCGTCAGCCAACTGCTGCCATCGGCTTCGATGACTTTTTCAGATACGCCGTAGTTCAGCGCCGCGATCCCTGCCACGCTGTTGGCGGCCCCCACCAGGTAGCGCAGCAGCAGCACGGTCTGCTTGGGGTCTTTGGACAGCACCAGGTCAGACAGCCGGTCCAGCCAGTGCCAGGATGTCAATCGGCGTGAACGACGCTGAGTCAGCCCTGCCAGGCCGGCAACCATCAGGATCAACATGAGGGCCAGCACGACCAGAAACTGGGTGGTGCTGATGCCTGATGAAGTTGTTGCGATGGTGGTGGCCGGGTTCAAGATGAAGACTTACTGCTGCTTACTTCTTCATTCTGTCGATTTGCAAGTGCTTTGTGTCGGGGCCGGATCAAGTTGTCTCGCTGTTTGTGCCAAGTAATGCGCGCATTTCCATCTTCTGAAAGCCATAAAGGGAAAGGACCCCGAATGGGGTCCTTGTGCAGCATGAAGCCGGGTGGTGCTCAGAGCACTTCAGAGGCGAAGTCTGCCAGGCGTGAACGCTCGCCACGTGCCAGGGTGATGTGCCCGCCGTGCGGCCAGCCCTTGAACTTGTCCACCGCGTAGGTCAGGCCCGAGCTGCCTTCGGTCAGGTACGGCGTGTCGATCTGGGCCAGGTTGCCGAGGCAGATGATCTTGGTGCCCGGGCCGGCACGCGTGATCAGCGTCTTCATCTGCTTGGGTGTCAGGTTCTGCGCCTCGTCGATGATCAGGAACTTGTTCAGGAAGGTGCGGCCCCGCATGAAGTTCATGCTCTTGATCTTGATCTTGCTGCGCACCAGTTCATTGGTGGCCGCGCGACCCCATTCGCCCGCGCTGTTGTCGCCGCGTGCGAGCACCTCCAGGTTGTCGTCCAGCGCGCCCATCCAGGGCGACATCTTTTCTTCTTCCGTGCCGGGCAGGAAGCCGATGTCTTCACCCACCGGCACCGTCACACGGGTGACGATGATCTCGGTGTAGCGGCGCTCGTCGAGCACCTGGCACAAGGCCGCGGCCAGCGTCATCAGCGTCTTGCCGGTACCGGCCGAGCCCGTCAGCGTCACGAAGTCGCATTCCGGGTCCATCAGCAGGTTGAGGGCGAAGTTCTGTTCGCGGTTGCGCGCAGCCACGCCCCACACGGAGTGCTTCTGGTTGGCGTAGTCCTTGAGCGTCTTGAGCACGGCTGTCTTGCCCGTGATCTCGAGGACCTTGCCGTACCAGGGCGTGGCACCCGGGCTTTCAAGGTACACGAACTGGTTGACCAGGAAGACCGGCACCATCGGGCCGCTGACGCGGTAGTAGGTGATGCCGCCTTGCTGCCAGCTTTCCATGCCCTTGGCATGGCGGTCCCAGAAATCGGCGGGCAGGGGCAGCACGCCGGTGTACAGCAGGTCGCCGTCTTCCAGGGTCTTGTCGTTGAAGTAGTCTTCCGCGATCAGGCCCAGCGCACGGGCCTTGATGCGCATGTTGATGTCCTTGGACACCAGCACGACATCGCGCCCCGGATGCTGGCTGCGCAGGGCCTGCACGACACCCAGAATCTGGTTGTCGGCCTTGCCTTGTGGCAGGCCCGCAGGCAGGTGCACCTCCATGCCCATGGTCTGGAAGTACAGCTTGCCCTTGGCCTCGACGTGGCCGGTCTTGGTCAGGTCGATGCCCGAAGCGGGGTCAACCTGCTGGCGGCTGCTCATGTCGGCGGCCAACTGGTCCAGATCCCGGCTGACCTGGCGAGCGTTGCGCGCCACTTCGGTCATGCCTTTCTTGTGCCCGTCCAGCTCTTCCAGCGTGATCATGGGCAGGTAGATATCGTGCTCTTCAAAGCGGAAGAGGGACATCGGGTCGTGCAGCAGGACGTTGGTGTCCAGCACGAAGAGCTTGGCGGGGCCACCCACGTCGCGGCGGCGGCGTGTGGGGCTGGAGCCCGGCGAGGGGTTGGCGCGGGATCGGGTGTCGCCGTTGCTGGGTTTGGTGGCCACCGGCATCGAATCGGCCTTGTCGGCCACGATGGGGGCAGGCGCTCGCCCCGTTTTGGTGCTTGCGGGTTTGGGTGCGGTGACTTGCTCGGCAACGGCGGGGGCGGGTCTCACCAACTCCAGCACGGGTGGCTGAACGTTGATGGGGGCTGCTTTGGCCGATGAAGAGCGTGTGTTGCTCTTGGCTTGCTTGACAGGTTTGGGCTGGGACGCGAAGTCTTCAGCGGTCAGCATGTCAGCGCGTTTGGTGGGCGGCTTGGGCAGAGGCATGATGAAGTCCGTCAGGAGTGAAGGCACAAACAAAAAGGCCGCACAAGACAATGTGCGGCCTCAGGCTGGTCGATCTCACAGGCATCAGGTCGATGCTCGGTGGATCGGTGGTCAGACAGTGGACTGAGTTCAGAACAGCTCAGATGCATGTAAACGATTATGCACACTCCGTGCCTGCGATGTGGTGCTGTTGCTGCGCTTCAACAGGCCGAATGCATCACGGTTTCCCTGAGCAACTTTCATGATGAGGGCAAGTCCCCCTCGGGGCGACCCGGTGGGTGGCATGTGGGCCCCTGCCAAAAGAAAAGCGCCCCGAGGGGCGCTTGTTCTGGGGCGAGAGGCGGTCAGGCCGCTTCTTGCTTGAGGTCCTTCACGGCCTTGAGCACGTCGTCGACGTGGCCGGCGACCTTGATGCCGCGCCACTCCTCGCGCAGCACGCCGTCAGGCCCGATCAGGAAGGTGGAGCGCTCGATGCCCTTGACCTTCTTGCCGTACATGATCTTGTTCTTGACCACACCGAACATGTGGCAGAGCTTTTCTTCTGTATCGGCAATGAGTTCGAAAGGCAATTCAAGGTTCTCCTTGAACTTGTCGTGCGAGGCGAGGTTGTCTCGCGACACGCCAAACACGACGGCGCCAGCCTTGACGAATTCCTTGTGTTTGTCACGGAATTGCATGGCTTCGGTGGTGCATCCAGGTGTATGGTCCTTCGGGTAGAAGTACAGCACCACAGTCTGTCCCACGAAGGCGTGAGGCGTGAATTTCACACCTCCGGTGGCGACAGCTTCAAATTCCGGCAAAGGTTTGTTGAGGGCGGGTGTCATGTTGTAGTGATCAGCAGCCTGCTTGATTAGCCTGCAATTATAAAGTGCTTCTTGGCCTCCCCCCGAAACTCGGGGCACATCCCCCACAAGGAGGGCGTTTTTCGCATCACGAATGGATGAGCAAGGCGGCCATCACCTGACGGCCCTCTGCCACCAGGATGTTGTAGGTGCGGGCGGCGGCGGCCGTGTCCATGGTCTCGATCCCGATGCGCGCGGCCATCAAGGGGCGCAGCAGGGCAGGGGGTGGGAAACGCAGCTGGCGGCCACTGCCGAAGATGATCAGCTCGGGGCGGGCCTCAGCCATGCGCTCGAAATGGGCTTGTGTGAGGTCCGACAGGGCGCTCACGTCCCAGGGGATCACCGGGCCGGTCGGCGGCACCAGGATGCTGGTGGTGTAGGGCTCGCCGTTGACGGACACAGACGCGGCCGTGTAGGCGTTGATGATGTTCACGCCTTCGGCGCGGTCGGCTTGCAGTTTCATATGAGTCGGATCAGTGTGGTTAAATTCTAGCTTTCCCTCATTTCGCCCTCGTTTTGGTCTGCCCGGACAGCCGGCAGGGGTTTGAGGCACACCGTTCGCCCTCGTATCGCCCCTGCATCGCTCTGTTTTGGAGACTGTTTTGAAGCCCATCGCCAAGTCCAGCAAACTCGCCAACGTCTGTTATGACATCCGTGGGCCCGTGCTGGAAAAAGCGCGGCAGATGGAGGAAGAGGGCCACAAGATCATCAAGCTCAACATCGGCAACCTGGCCGTGTTCGGGCTGGAGCCGCCCGACGAGATCGTGCAGGACATGATCCGCAACCTGTCGGGGGCGGCGGGCTACACGGACAGCAAGGGCCTGTTTGCGCCGCGCAAGTCGGTGGTGCATTACTGCCAGGAAAAGGGCATCCAGGGCGTGACGGTCGATGACGTCTATCTGGGCAATGGCGCCTCCGAGCTGATCGTGATGGCGCTCAACGCACTGCTCAACGAGGACGATGAAGTCCTGCTGCCGGCACCGGACTACCCGCTGTATACGGCCGCCGTGGCGCTGTCGGGCGGGCGCCCCGTGCACTACATCTGCGACGAGCAGGCCGACTGGTACCCCGATATCGCCGACATCCGCGCCAAGATCACGCCGCGTACCAAGGCCATCGTCGTCATCAACCCGAACAACCCGACGGGGGCGCTGTACCCCGAGAGCCTGCTCAAGGAGATCATCCAGGTTGCCCGTGAGCACCAGCTCATCGTGATGGCCGACGAGATCTACGACAAGACCCTGTACGACGGCGCCACGCACACGTCCATGGCCTCGCTGGCCGAGGATGTGCTGTTCCTGACCTTCAACGGCCTGAGCAAGAACTACCGCTCCTGCGGTTACCGCGCTGGCTGGATGGTGGTGTCAGGTGAGAAGCGCCATGCCAAGGACTACGTCGAAGGCCTGAACATGCTGGCTTCGATGCGCCTGTGCGCCAACACGCCGGGCCAGTTGGCCATCCAGACGGCACTGGGCGGCTACCAGAGCATCAAGGACCTGGTGGCGCCGACCGGCCGCCTGTGCAAGCAGCGCGACCTGGCTTATGAACTGCTCAACAAGATCCCGGGTGTGAGCGTGGTCAAGCCCAAGGGCGCGCTGTACATGTTCCCCAAGCTCGACCCGAAGATGTACCCCATCGCCGACGACCAGCAGTTCGCCTACGAGTTGCTGGCCGAAGAGAAGGTGCTGATCGTGCAGGGCACGGGGTTCAACTGGACGCACCCGGATCACTTCCGCCTGGTGTTCCTGCCCAACAGCGATGACCTGGCCGAGGCCATCAACCGCATCGCCCGCTTCCTGGACGGCTACCGCAAGCGCCACGCCGCCGTGAAAGCCTGACTTCCTTTTCAATGCGCGGCGCGCCGATCGGCAGCCCGCGGACGTTTTCTTCAAGAGAGATTCGAATGAGCCAACAACAACTGCGACCCGTGAAGGTCGGCCTGCTGGGCATCGGTACCGTCGGTGGCGGCACGTTCACCGTGCTGAAGCGCAACCAGGAAGAGATCCGCCGCCGCGCGGGTCGTGGCATCGAGATCGCCATGGTGGCCGATCTGAACACCGAGCTGGCCAAGAAGGTCGTGGGCGAGTCGGCGCAGATCGTGTCCGACGCCCGTGCCGTGATCGCCAACCCCGACATCGACGTGGTGGTGGAGCTGATCGGTGGCTACGGCATTGCCAAGGCCTTGGTGCTGGAAGCCATCGCGGCTGGCAAGCATGTGGTCACGGCCAACAAGGCCCTGCTGGCCGTGCACGGCACCGAGATCTTCGCCGCAGCCCGCGCAAAGGGTGTGATGGTGGCGTTTGAAGCCGCTGTGGCCGGTGGCATCCCCATCATCAAGGCGCTGCGTGAAGGCCTGACGGCCAACCAGATCCAGTGGGTGGCCGGCATCATCAACGGCACCACCAACTTCATCCTGTCCGAGATGCGTGACAAGGGCCTGGATTTCGACGTGGTACTCAAGGAAGCCCAGCGCCTGGGTTACGCCGAAGCCGACCCCACCTTCGACATCGAAGGCGTGGACGCCGCGCACAAGGCCACGATCATGAGCGCCATCGCCTTTGGCGTGCCCGTTCAGTTCGACAAGGCCCATGTGGAAGGCATCACCAAGCTGTCGGCCACGGACATCAAGTACGCCGAGCAACTGGGCTACCGCATCAAGCTGCTGGGCATTGCCCGCCGCCAGGAAGTCAACGGCAAGGTGGCCGGCATCGAGCTGCGCACCCACCCGACGCTGGTGCCCATGCGCCGCCTGATCGCCAATGTCGAAGGCGCGATGAACGCGGTGATGGTGCAGGGCGACGCCGTGGGCACGACCATGTACTACGGCAAGGGCGCCGGCTCCGAGCCCACCGCGTCTGCCGTGGTGGCCGACCTGGTGGACATCGCCCGCCTGATCGACGCCGCGCCGGCTGCGCGCGTGCCGTATCTGGCCTTCCAGCCCGATTCGATGTCCTCGCTGTCCATCCTGCCGATCGAGGAGGTCGTCACCTCCTTCTACATCCGCCTGCGTGTGGCCGACCAGACCGGCGTGCTGGCCAAGATCACCGGCATCCTGGCCGAGCAGGGCATCTCGATTGACGCCGTCATCCAGCGCGAGGCCGATGAGGTCAGCGGTGAAGGCGGCAACCAGACCGACCTGATCATCCTGACCCATGACACCAAGGAAGGCCGCATGAACACGGCGCTGGCCGCCATGCAGGCCCTGCCGACCGTGCTGGCACCCATCGTGCGTCTGCGTAAAGAAGAACTCGCCTAAACAATGGCCCACCCCCTACGCGCTTCGCGCGCCCCCTCAAGGGGGCAGCACCAGCAGACCGGCCAAGCCGGATCTGCGGCGCTCGCTGGGTGGGGCATGGAGTAATCGATATGAAATACATCTCTACACGCGGCGACAAGACCGAGCGCGGTTTTTCCGAGATCCTGCTCGAAGGCCTGGCACCCGATGGCGGCCTGTACCTGCCCACGTCCTACCCGAAGATCGACGACGCGACGCTGACCAAGTGGCGTGGTCTGAGCTATGCCGAACTGGCTGGCGAGATCCTGTCGCTCTACATTGACGACATCCCCCAGGCCGACGTCAAGGCGCTGGCCGCCAAGACCTACACCAAGGCGGTGTACGGCTTTGACGAGATCACGCCCCTGAAGCCGCTGGAGCCTGGTCTGGCCCTGCAAGCCTTGTCCAACGGCCCCACGCTGGCCTTCAAGGACATGGCCATGCAGCTGCTGGGCAACCTGTTCGAGTACGAACTGGCGCGCCGTGGCGAGTCGCTCAACATCCTGGGCGCCACTTCGGGTGACACCGGCAGCGCAGCCGAATACGCCATGCGCGGCAAGAAGGGCGTGCGCGTGTTCATGCTCTCGCCCAATGGCCGCATGAGCCCCTTCCAGCAGGCACAGATGTTCAGCCTGCAGGACCCCAACATCCACAACCTGGCGGTGGAAGGCGTGTTCGACGACGCGCAAGACATCGTCAAGGCGGTCTCCAACGACCTGGAGTTCAAGCGCAAGTACAAGATCGGCACGGTCAACTCGATCAACTGGGCCCGGCTGCTGGCCCAGGTCGTGTACTACTTCGCCGGCTACTTCTACGCCACCAAGTCGAATGCCGAGAAGGTCAGCTTCACGGTGCCTTCGGGCAACTTCGGCAATGTGTGCGCCGGCCACGTGGCCCGCATGATGGGCCTGCCCATCGACACGTTGGTGGTGGCCACCAACGAGAACAATGTGCTCGACGAGTTCTTCCGCACCGGCAGCTACCGCGTGCGTGGCAGCGCCGAGACGTATGAAACCTCGTCGCCCTCGATGGACATCTCCAAGGCCTCGAACTTCGAGCGCTTTGTGTTCGACCTGCTGGGCCGCGATGGCGCCAAGGTCAAGTCCTTGTTCAAGGACGCGCTGGAGCAGCGTGGCGAGTTCCACCTGTCGGCCGACGAGTTCGCCAAGGTGGCGGGCTATGGTTTTGTGTCGGGCACCAGCAAGCACAGTGACCGCCTGGCCACCATCAAGGACACCTTCGAGCGCTTCGGCGTGATGATCGACACCCACACGGCCGATGGCCTGAAGGTGGCACGTGAACACACCAAGCCCGGCGTGACCATGCTGGTGCTGGAAACCGCCTTGCCGGCCAAGTTCGCCGACACCATCGTCGAGGCCACGGGCCGCCAACCTGAACGCCCCAGCTGGATCAAAGGCCTGGATGGCCTGGAGTCCCTGCCCAAGCGCTTTGTGGTGGTGCCCAACAGCACGCAGCAGGTCAAGGACTACGTCGTCCAGCACTGCAACGACTGAGCCATCGCACCAACAACATAAAGGCGAGCCATGGCCACGGCCTTCAAGCCCTTGATGCCTCTGGATGAGGCCTGGTCCAACTTGCGCGCGGCTGCCGAGCAGCACGTGGCCGGTGCGCAGGGCCAGCGCCAGACCGAATCGGTCAATAGCTTCGAGGCCCTGGGCCGGGTGCTGGCACAAGCGGTGGTCTCGCCGGTGGATGTGCCCCCGCTGGACAACAGCGCGATGGACGGCTATGCCGTACGCGCGGCCGACCTGGTTCACGCTGGGCAGGACGGGCAGGCTGATGTGGATGGCGCTGCCGTGACCTTGCCACAAGCCCAGCGCATCGCGGCGGGGCAGGTTGGCGTGGCGCTGCAGGCGGGGCAATGCGCCCGCATCTTCACCGGTGCACCCGTGCCAGACGGGGCCGATGCGGTGGTGATGCAAGAGCACACCACGGCCGATGCCGCCACCGGCACCGTGCGCTTCAACGAGCCGGTGAAGGCCGGGCAGAACATCCGCCGCCGCGGCGAAGACATCGCCCAAGGCCAGGCCGTGCTGCAAGCCGGGCTGCGTCTGACGGCGGCAGGCCTGGGTGTGGCGGCCTCCGTGGGTGCGGACGAGTTGGCCGTTTACAAGCGCCCGCGCGTGGGCATCCTGACCACGGGCAATGAACTGGTGATGCCAGGCCAGCCCTTGCCACCCGGCGCGATCTACAACAGCAACCGGCATACCCTGCGTGGCCTGGTGCAGGCTGCTGGCGCGCAGGCCCAGGATCTGGGCATCGTCCCGGATAACCTGGAGGCGACCCGCGCGGCCCTGCGTCAGGCAGCGGAAACCAGCGACCTGGTCATCAGCAGCGGTGGCGTGTCGGTTGGCGAGGAGGACCATCTGCGCAATGCCGTGCTGGCCGAGGGCGGGCTGGACTTCTGGGCCCTGGCCATCAAGCCGGGCAAGCCCTTCGTGTTTGGCTGGCTCCAGCGCGCGGATGGCAGCCGTGCGCTCTACATGGGTCTGCCCGGCAACCCGGTGGCCAGCTACGTCACCTTCCTGTTGCTGGCGCGCCCCGTGCTGGGCGTGCTGGCTGGCGAGCCCTGGGCCTTGCCGCAGGCCTTGAGCCTGACGGCCGACTTCAGCTGGCCCAAGGCCGACAAGCGCCGTGAGTTTGCGCGCGCGCGTCTGAATGCAGAAGGCCGCGTCACCCTCTACCCCAACCAGGGCTCGGGCGTGCTGACTTCGGCCGTGTGGGCAGACGGGTTGATTGATCTGCTTCCTGGCCAGACGGTGCAGCCTGGGGATACAGTGGCCTATCTGCCGCTGTCCGAGTTGCTGCAACCGGCCAGTGGTGCCCGTCAGCTTGTTGCTGGCTGATCAGCCGTCCATCATGAAAATTCAAGTGCGTTACTTCGCCTCCGTGCGCGAGAAGCTCGGCGCGGGTGAAACCGTGTCGCTGGACGGTGGCGATGCGCCCCGTACCGTGGGTGAGTTACAGGGCTGGCTGACCAGGCAGTCTGCCGCCCACGCCGCGGCGCTGGATGACACCCGTGGCCTGCGCATGGCCTTGAACCAGACGCTGTGCGATGCCGACGAACCTTTGAGCGAGGGAGACGAAGTGGCCTTCTTCCCGCCGGTGACCGGGGGCTGACATGAGCAGCGACGCGCCCCCCGTTTTCCCGGATCGCTCGTTCGAGGCCGCTTTGGCCTGCGTGCACGTGGGCCCCGAGGATTTTGACCTGTCCACCGAAGTGGCCCGCCTGCGTGGCCGCGACGTGGGGGTTGGGGCGGTGGTCAGCTTCGTTGGCACCGTGCGGGAATGGCATGAGCACGCCGGGCAGGGTGCGCAGGCGTCGGTCATGGAGCTGGAGCACTATCCCGGCATGACCGAGCGCAGCATCGCCAAGCTCATTCTGGAGGCGTGGCGGCGTTTTGATGTACGTGGTGTGCGCGTCATCCACCGCGTGGGGCCGCTGCAGGTGTGCGACCAGATCGTGCTGGTGGCGGTGACCTCGGCCCACCGGGGGCAAGCCTTCCAGTGCGCCGAGTTCCTGATGGATTGGCTCAAGACCCAGGCGCCGTTCTGGAAGAAGGAATCTTCCGGTGGGGAAAGCCGCTGGGTGGATGCACGCAGCGCCGATGACGAGGCCGCGGCGCGCTGGGGTGGCCTGAGCGCAGTCAACGTCCAGATCCAGCCGGGCGACTGAAGCCTGCCACGCGGCTGATGTTGCGTGGCAGCGGCCAAGGCCTCAACGCATCGAACCCAGATCGGTGGCAGCCACCCAATTGCCATGGAAGCCCAGTGGCACCGCCGCGGGTATCTCGACAATGGCCACGGCCGGTGCGCCCACATCGGCCGCATTCAGCACGTGCAACTCGCCCAGGCCGGTTTCCAGGTTGCTCACCAAACCCATCAGCCAGCCATCGTCTTCTGCGGCTTTGGCGTGCCGAGGCACGAACACGAATTCACCCGGCTTGATGTGCTCGCCAAAGCGGTGTTCGGTGGTGGTCCGGGTGGCCAGGTCGTGCTTGAGCACCGATTGCCCGCCCCGGGTGTCCGCGCTGAACTCCACCGCGTAGGCGTAGCGATAGGGTTGGGCAAACAGGCGCTCATCCGGGCGCGGGAACTCCTGCTGGCGCTCCGAGATCACCTCGCGCACCACGCGGGTGCCGCCCGCAGGCAGCGTCCAGCGCTCGAAACGGGGTTGCGTGTCGGCCTCGGGGCCGATGCGGGAGTGCTCGAACATGTGGCGGTGCACCACCACGTCCAGCACGACCGAGCCATCGGCCTGGTCAAAGGCGTTGCAGGGGTGGAAGACATAACAGGGGTCAACCTCGAACCAGCGCATGTCACTGGCTTGCCCATCGCGCGGCAGCAGGCCTACCCGCGCACCGTGGGCGGGGTTCCACACATAAGGGAAGGGCGAGCGCTTGAGCAGGGACCAGAACGAGAAGGTGACGGGCAGGTCCAGCACGATGACCTGCGTGCGTGTGATGGCGCAGTCGTGCACCATGGGCCCGTGCTTGACGGGGATGCGCACCACCTTGTCGACCAGGCCCTGCGCGTTCACACGCACATAGCTCAGGGCCTTGCGCTCGGTGGCGTCGTACGTCACTGCATGCAGGTCGCCCGTGATCGGGTCTCGATGCGGGTGGGCCGAGAAGGCGACGGTGGGGGCGCTGTCAAAAAGCCCATGGCGCACGGACTGGAGTTCGACGTCGAGTTGCACCGGCACGGGGCCGGCCTCTACTGATGCCCACAGGCGGCCGGCATGCCCAAACACATTGGTGTTGACCGTGTCGAAGATGCCCCGCGTCTTGCCGGGGAGCACGTCGCGCCCCAGCGCTTTTTGCACCGTCTTGCTGCCGATCCAGCGGTTGCGATACCAGAGCGCCTGCCCACCCGAGAGCCGCACGCCATGCACCATGCCGTCCCCGGTGAACCAGTGGTAGCGGGCAGGCGAGGGCGGCTTGAGCGGGTTGGGGCCAATGCGCACATACAGGCCGTCCAGTTCGGGCGGGATCGCGCCTTTGACGCTCAGGGAGGTCGCGGTGCTTTCGCGGTCAACCGGGGCAAAAGGCCCTTCCAGGTACAGGTTCCCCTGTTGGCTTTGCTGCCCGAGCAACTGGGTGGAGGGGGCCGACTCATCGCTATTGACAGAAAGAGGCAGGCTGGCGTGGCGCATGATCGGCTCCTTTTATGTTGACATTGTGAACATAAGCATTGAAACGCGATATGTTCCCGCTGTCAACATGGTCCTGCTGTTGTTAAACGATGCAAGTATCAATCTGGGGGCCGGCGTGCCGATAAAGCCCTTACTTTCAGAGTATAAAAACCGGGCATGCTGTCGATTGATGTCTATACCTGCTATGCGGTTGCGGGCGCAGGCTCCCTGGTGGGGCTGGGCTTGTTGGCCATGGTGCGCACGGAACAAGCCCGTGTGAGCTATGCATTGGGGCTGTTCCGCTGGGCCTTGCTGTGCCTGTCGGCGCTGCTGTGCGTGCAACTGAGCCCTTTGAATCTCCGGCCGGAGGTCACCAAGGGGGCCATCGGTTTTGCCGGCATGGGCGTCGCGCTGCTGGCCTGGGCCTTCCGGCAACTCAACGGGCGCCGGACCTATCCCGTGGCGGGGCTGGTGGTGGTGTTGCTGGTGGGCCTGTCGCTCTGGGGGGCGGCTGCCTTTGGCACCGATACGCAGTATGTGCAGGTCATCGGCATCGTGTTCAGCCTGATCAGTCTGGGCATGGCGCTGGACCAGAGCCTGATCACCATCCAGAACGGCAAATTCACCGGCGGCGATCTGAGCTTGCTGGTGGCGGCCTGCGAATTCGCCTTGAACTGGCTGGTCCTGCTGTACTGGGCTTTCACCCAGCCTGGGCCCTATCCCTCGCATTGGCTGCATACGCCAGACTGGCTCATGCCCATCACGGGGCTGAGCTTTGCCTTGCTGCCCCTGGCGGTGTCGTCTGTGGTGTTCGCGTCGGTCAATGACCGCCTGATGCAGCAGTTGCGTGCCCGCTCCCTGTCAGACGATTTGACGGGCGCCTTGTCGCGCCGCGGCCTGCGCGAGCTGGGTGAACGCATGGTGGCCTTGCAGTCTGCGCAGGCCAGCATTCTGGCGGTCTTGATGATCGATATCGATCTGTTCAAGGACGTGAACGACCGATACGGCCACGCCACGGGCGATGACGTGCTGCGGCATGTGACCAACACCGTGCGTGACCACCTGCGGGACGACGCCTTGCTGGCCCGCTACGGCGGCGAGGAATTCTCCGTGCTCCTGCCCGTCCGGTCTCGCCTGGAGGCGCAGTCCATCGCCGAGCGCGTGCGCGAAATCGTGGAACTCAGCCCGTTCGAGACACGCCGGGGCGAGATCCGTGTCACCGTCAGCATCGGCATCGCCTACCACCGCGAGGACACCTCGCTGGAAGACGACCTGGCCCGGGCTGACGCCTGCCTGTACCAGGCCAAGCACACGGGCCGCAACCGGGTGGTCAGCGGCGACTGATTGATCTTTCTCAAGCCATGCGGGCATGCAGGGCTTGAAATGTCTGGCCATCGCCTTATCTTCTTGAGCAATCGGCTCTGCATGTCTTGCGGGGCCCCTCCGACCACCGGGAGTGCTCATGCGACTCGACAAACTCACTACCAAATTTCAGGAAGCGCTGACCGAGGCCCAGAGCCTGGCTGTCACGCGCGACAACCCCTACATCGAACCGGCCCATATCCTGCTGGCCATGCTGCGCCAGGACGATGGCCCGCGCGCCTTGCTGGAAAAAGCCGGCGTCAAGGTGCCGGGGCTGGTGACCGAGCTGGAAAAGCAGCTCGACAAACTGCCCCAGGTGCAAGGTGCGGAGCAGGTCCAGGCCGGGCGCGACACAGTCAGCCTGCTGCAAGGCGCCGAGAAAGAAGCCCACAAGCAGGGTGATCCGTATATTGCCAGCGAGATGTTCTTGCTGGCCCTGGCCGACCACAAGGGTGACACGGCCTCTGTGGCGCGTGATTTCGGGCTGAACCGCAAGTCGCTGGAAGCCGCCGTCAAAGCCGTCAGAGGAGACCAGAAGGTGGACAACCCCGAAGCCGAAGGCCAGCGCGAAGCGCTCAAGAAGTACACCCTGGACCTCACCGAGCGCGCCCGCGCCGGCAAGCTGGACCCGGTCATCGGCCGTGACGAAGAGATCCGCCGTGCCATCCAGGTGCTGCAGCGCCGCTCCAAGAACAACCCTGTGCTCATCGGCGAACCCGGCGTGGGCAAGACCGCCATCGTCGAAGGCCTGGCCCAGCGCATCGTCGCCGGCGAGGTGCCGGACAGCCTCAAGAACAAGCGCGTGCTGGTGCTGGACATGGCCTTGCTGCTGGCCGGTGCCAAGTACCGCGGTGATTTTGAAGAGCGCCTCAAGAACGTGCTCAAGGAAGTGGCCAAGGACGAAGGCCAGACCATCATGTTCATCGACGAGCTCCACACCATGGTGGGTGCGGGCAAGGCCGATGGCGCGATGGACGCCGGCAACATGCTCAAGCCTGCGCTGGCGCGCGGTGAATTGCATTGCATCGGCGCGACCACGCTGGACGAATACCGCAAGTACATCGAGAAGGACGCGGCACTGGAGCGCCGCTTCCAGAAGATCCTCGTGGGCGAACCCACCGTCGAGGCCACCATCGCCATCCTGCGTGGCCTGCAAGAGAAGTACGAAGTGCACCATGGTGTGGAGATCACCGACCCGGCCATCGTGGCCGCGGCCGAGCTGTCCAACCGCTACATCACCGATCGCTTCCTGCCCGACAAGGCCATCGACCTGATCGACGAGGCCGCGGCCAAGATCAAGATCGAGATCGACTCCAAGCCCGAGGCCCTGGACCGCCTGGATCGCCGCCTCATCCAGCTCAAGATCGAGCGTGAAGCCGTCAAGCGCGAGAAGGACGAAGCCTCCATCAAGCGCCTGGGCCTGATCGAGGAAGAGATCGTCAAGCTGGAGCGCGAGTACGCCGATCTGGAAGAGATCTGGAAGGCCGAAAAAGCCCAGGCCCAAGGCTCGGCCACGGTCAAGGAGGACATCGACAAGATCCGATTCCAGATCGAGGAGTTCAAGCGCAAGGGTGATTTCAACAAGGTGGCCGAGCTGCAATACGGCAGGCTGCCCGAGCTGGAAAAGCGTCTGAAGGACGCGCAGGACAAGGAAACCGCCAAGACCAAGGCCAGCGGCAAGCCCACGCTGCTGCGTACCCAGGTGGGCGCCGAGGAAATCGCCGAAGTGGTGGCGCGTGCCACCGGCATCCCCGTGTCCAAGCTGATGCAGGGCGAGCGCGACAAGCTGCTGGCCATGGAAGACAAGCTGCACGAGCGCGTGGTGGGGCAGCAGGAAGCCATCGTGGCCGTGTCCGATGCCATCCGCCGTTCACGTGCTGGCCTGTCTGACCCGAACCGCCCCTATGGCTCCTTCCTGTTCCTGGGCCCGACCGGCGTGGGCAAGACCGAGCTGTGCAAGGCACTGGCCGGCTTCCTGTTTGACAGCGAAGATCACCTCATCCGCATCGACATGAGCGAGTTCATGGAGAAGCATTCGGTGAGCCGCCTGATCGGTGCGCCCCCCGGCTATGTGGGCTACGAAGAAGGCGGCACCTTGACCGAGGCCGTGCGCCGCAAGCCTTACAGCGTGGTGCTGCTCGATGAAGTCGAGAAGGCCCACCCGGACGTGTTCAACGTGCTGCTGCAGGTGCTGGACGATGGCCGCCTGACCGATGGCCAGGGCCGCACCGTGGACTTCAAGAACACCGTGATCGTGATGACCTCCAACCTGGGCTCGCACCACATCATGCAGATGGCGGGGCAGCCTTCGGAGGACATCAAGGACGCGGTGTGGGTCGAGGTCAAGCAGCACTTCCGCCCCGAGTTCCTCAACCGCATTGACGAGGTGGTGGTGTTCCACGCCTTGGACATGGCCAACATCCAGTCGATCGCCAAGATCCAGCTCAAGAGCCTGGAAGGGCGCCTGGCGCAGCTGGAGATGAAGCTCGATGTGTCTAACGAGGCGCTGATCGAGCTGGCCAAGGTTGGCTTCGACCCGGTGTTTGGTGCGCGGCCTTTGAAGCGCGCCATCCAGCAGCGCATCGAGAACCCGGTGGCCAAGCTGATCTTGCAGGGCAAGTTTGGCCCGAAGGATGTGATCCCGGTGAAGGTCAGCGAAGCCGGCGAGTTCGAGTTCGACCGAACGGTGCACTGATACAGGCCGGCGCAGGGCGCCGGGTTGATCAGGGCTTGATCATGAGCCACACGTGCTTGCGGGCCGTGTGGCTTCTTTCATGGTTTTCGCGGTCTTGATCGCCAAGGCTGCATCCTGGTGCAGCACCTGGAATGACCTTTGCATGAGCGGTGCAATCATCCAGATCGGCCTTGCCGCGCATCCACCATGCCCACCGCTGTCCTTTCGTCCCGACCATCAAGCCCGCCCGCTGCCGCGATGGCGCCCAAGACGGGCGCCGTGCCCTGTGCGGACACCCTGTCCCGCCTGATCAACCTGGCGGGGCGTCAACGCATGTTGTCGCAGCGCTTGACCTTGTTCGTGGTGCTGGCGGGAGGAGGGCGTGCTGATGCGCTGTCCACGGCCGAGGAGGTGCTCGGGCAGTTCAGCACCAGCCACCGCTTGCTGGCCCAGGGTGGGGACGGGCTGCCAGGCCTGTTCTCCCAGAGCTTGCGGCAGGCCTTTGATGGGGTGTCGCAGGCGCGGGCGCGCATCGAAGCCTTCATTGACTTGCTTGGCCGCACCATCAAAAGCCTGCGGCGTGGCGAGCCTTTGACTGACGCCACACAGTCGGCCGTGGTGGACGCGTCATCGTCTTTGCTGACCGTGCTGACCCAGATCACACAGGCTTATGAGCAGGAGGCGCATCAGCTGTCGCGGGCACAACAAGCGCAACGCGCGCGCCTGAACGAGGAAATCCAGTCCGTGGCACGCGAGGCCCGTGTGGTGGCGTTCAATGCCCAGGTCTCGGCCCATCGCGCAGGCCCAGGTGGCCGGGAGTTCGCGGTGGTGGCCGCGCGGATGGCGACCATCACGGAAGAGGTCGAGCAACTGGTCAGGGCGTCGATGAGTTCGGCTTGAGGCGCGCAGGCAGGCGCCAGGTCTCGCCGATGGCGGCCACGTGGAAGTCCTTGTCAGACAGGCCCTGAGTCGACAGCGCCTGCGCCAGCGCCCTGGGCGGCTCATCCAGCGCCTCATCCGTCAACTGAAACGTGCCCCAGTGCACCGCCAGCGCGCGCTGGCACCCCAGGTCCTGGAAGATCTGCACGGCTTCTTCCGGGTTGACGTGTTGGTCTTTCATGAACCAGCGTGGCTCGTAGGCGCCAATGGGCAGCAGGGCGATGTCGAAGCCTCCACCCAGTTCAGGCGTCTGCTCGCGCGCAAAGTGCTGGCGGATGTCGATGAAGTCCTTCGAGTAGGCCGTGTCGCCCGCAAAGAAGAGGTGGCAATCAGGCGAGCGCACCGCAAAGCCGCCCCACAGGCTGCGTAGCGCATCGGTGGCGGTGCGCGCAGACCAGTGCTGGGCCGGGGTCAAGGTCACCGGTATGCGCGCTGATTGCGCAGTGGCGTCCAGCACATGCGTGTCCCACCAGTCCAGCTCGATCACGCGCTGGATGCCGCGCCTGGCGAACCAGTGCTTGTGCCCCAATGGCGTGATGAACAGCGGGCATCCGCCGGGCTGCTTTGCCAAGGCTTGCAGCGAGCCTTCGTCCATGTGGTCATAGTGGTTGTGCGACAGCAGCACGACGTCGATGTGGGGCAACTGGTCCAGTCGCAAACCCGGTGGGGTTTGCCGCGCCGGGCCCGCCCATTGCACCGGGAAGCAGCGATCCGAAAACACCGGGTCGGTCAGCATGTTGAGCCCGCCGATCTGCGCCAGCACCGTGATGTGCCCGATCCAGGTCATGGCGGGCTGCATGGCCAGGCCAGCCTTGGCATTGGCGTGGACGAAGGCCAGGTCAGGCGCGACCACGGGGATGGGGCTCTGCAAGGGGCGCGGGTGGCCCGCTCGCCAGGCCTGCCAGCGCCAGCGCAGGATCTCGTGCCAGCGTTTGCCTCTGAACGAGATGTAGTTGTTCTGGAAGCCGTCTGGCCGGTGGTGCTTCTTGGCAGGGTTGAAGTAGGGGTTCTTCATGGGCAAAGGCTACTGCACGAACGTTGCTGTGGTGTTGCGGGCAAGAAAAAGCCCCGAGGCCGAAGCGTCGGGGCTGCTCGTCGGGGCTGCTGTGAGCGTATGGCTGTAAGCGATCAGGCCACGGCAACCGGGATCTTGCCGATCTTGGCTTGCCAGGTCTTGGGGCCTTCGATGTGGGCGCTGGTGCCGCCGCTGTCCACGGCCACGGTCACCGGCATGTCGACCACGTCGAACTCGTAGATGGCTTCCATGCCCAGGTCGGCAAAGCCCACCACCTTGGCGGCCTTGATGGCCTTGGACACCAGGTAGGCTGAGCCGCCCACGGCCATCAGGTAAGCCGACTTGTGCTTCTTGATGGCCTCGATGGCAGTGGGGCCGCGCTCGGCCTTGCCCACCATGGAGATCAGGCCGGTCTGGGCCAGCATCATCTCGGTGAAGCTGTCCATGCGTGTGGCGGTGGTGGGGCCTGCGGGGCCGACCACTTCGTCGCGAACCGGGTCCACCGGGCCCACGTAGTAGATGACGCGGTTGGTGAAGTCCACGGGCAGCTTCTCGCCCTTGGCCAGCATGTCCTGGATGCGCTTGTGCGCGGCATCGCGGCCGGTCAGCATCTTGCCGTTGAGCAACAGGGTCTGGCCTGGCTTCCAGCTGGCGACTTCGTCCTTGGTCAGCGTGTTCAGGTCCACGCGCTTGGACTTGTTGTAGTCGGGCGCCCAGTGCACGTTGGGCCACAGGTCCAGGCTGGGTGGGTCGAGGTAGACGGGGCCGGAGCCGTCCATCACGAAGTGCGCATGGCGGGTGGCCGCGCAGTTCGGGATCATGGCAATGGGCTTGGAGGCGGCGTGCGTCGGGTAGGTCTTGATCTTGACGTCCAGCACGGTGGTCAGGCCACCCAGGCCTTGCGCGCCGATGCCCAGGGCATTGACCTTCTCGTACAGCTCGATGCGCAGCTCTTCCAGCTTGTTCTGGGGGCCGCGCTCCAGCAGTTCGTACATGTCGATGTCGTCCATCAACGATTCCTTGGCCAGCAGGGCGGCCTTTTCAGCCGTGCCGCCTACGCCAATGCCCAGCATGCCGGGCGGGCACCAGCCCGCGCCCATGGTCGGCACGGTCTTGAGCACCCAGTCCACGATGTTGTCGGACGGGTTGAGCATGTAGACCTTGGACTTGTTCTCGGAGCCACCACCCTTGGCGGCCACGGTCACGTCCACGGTGTCACCGGGGATCAGCTCCATGAAGACCACGGCAGGCGTGTTGTCCTTGGTGTTCTTGCGCTCGAAGATGGGGTCAGACAGGACCGAGGCGCGCAGCTTGTTGTCCGGGTTGTTGTAGCCACGGCGCACGCCTTCGTCCACGGCCTCCTGGATGGAGCGGGCACCAAAGCCTTCCCATTTCACGCCCATCCCGATCTTCAGGAAGACGTTGACGATGCCGGTGTCCTGACAGATGGGGCGGTGGCCTTCGGCGCACATGCGCGAGTTGGTCAGGATCTGGGCGATGGCGTCTTTCGCTGCCGGGCTCTCTTCACGCTCGTAAGCGCGGGCCAGGTGGGCGATGTAGTCAGCGGGGTGGTAGTAGCTGATGTATTGCAGCGCGGCTGCGACACTTTCAACGAGGTCGTCGTAGCGAATGGTCGTCATGGCAGTGGCCTTTGTGGGGCGTTTTTTGGGGCGGGGAGGGTGATACGGGAAAACTGACATTGTGCCAAGGACGCGCGCACTTGGCGCGCCGGCGGCGTGCCGATCAATGTTTCTCGTGCGTATCCCCCACCGGATGCAGGATGCGGTCGGTGGCCGCAATGGCCATGGCCGACAGCAGGAAGGCGATGTGGATCACCGTCTGCGCGATCAAGGCCTTGTCCGAGTAGTTCTCGGCGTTGATGAAGGTCTTGAGCAGGTGGATGGACGAAATCCCGATGATGGCCGTACCCAGTTTCACCTTGAGCACCGAGGCATTGACGTGGTCCAGCCACTCGGGCTGGTCAGGGTGGTCTTCCAGGTTCATGCGGGACACGAAGGTCTCGTAGCCGCCCACGATCACCATGATCAGCAGGTTGGAGATCATCACCACATCGATCAGGCCCAGCACCACCAGCATGATGGTGGTCTCGGTCAGGTGATCGGGGGCCGTGCCCCCATGCTGGCCTGAGGCCTCGAAGATGGCTTTGAGCGCGTCCTGGTTGCCCAATGCCGCCTCGACCAGGTGAACCAGCTCGACCCAGAAGTGAAAAACGTAGACCACTTGCGCCAGGATCAGGCCGAGGTACAGCGGCAACTGCAGCCATCTGCTGGCAAAGATAAATGATGGCAGGAGGCCTGTTTTGGGTGACTTGTGATTGCTGCTCATGGGGGGTGTGGTGACCAAGTGTGAGAGGGGATTTTAGTTTTGTCTGCTGGACCAGGTCCTGGCGTGACAATTTTCCGCAAGGCTTGGCTGGCTTTGTTGATAAGCCATGCGTTGCATGCCTGTGTCCATCAAAATGAAACCGTGCACGCAAACCATTGCGAGTGTTGTCGTTTCTGGACTGGTTACCTTGACGAATCAAACCGCCCATTCCACGGTCAATGTCCATTATCTGGACCACGTGATGACCGTGGCTGAAGAGCGCCAGGTAGAGGCCACGGAAGATATTTATTCCGAAAATGGCATGAAACTGGTGGCAAAGGGTTATGCCATTAACCGGTCCATGCGCGAGCGCTTGATCGAGCACAAACTGATCAAGCCGCTGGAAGATTGCATGGCGGTGTCTGATGGCGTCACTGGCAAGCGGTGTGCGGAGATGGCCGAGCGCATGCTCGACACCTACCCTGCGCTGCGTGCCGTGTGCCTGTCCGATAAACGAGCCAGCCCGATCAAACTGATTGCCGACAGCACTTTTGCCGGGCGCTTGCAGACGCTGTTGACGGTTTACACCGAGCACCAGGCAGGCAAACTGGATCACGCCGTGTGCGTCGCCCTGCTGGCCATCAGCCTCGTGCAGCGCATGATGCCCGGCGAAAACGATGCGCTCAGCGTGATGCTGGTGGCAGCCTTGGGGCACGATGTGGGCGAGCTCTACATTGACCCCCGCTACCTGGAGAAAGACGCTCAGTTGGGGCCCAAGGAGTGGCGCCACATCGCGGCCCATCCGGTGATCGCCCATGGCCTGCTCAAGGATCTGGTTGGCCTTGCCAAGCCGGCCAGCGCCCTGATCCTGGACCACCACGAGCGCCTTGACGGTTTTGGCTATCCGCAAGGGCGCCGCATGGGGGAGGTGTCTGACAGCGCCCAGATCCTGGCCGTGGCCGAGATGCTGGGCGGGATGCTCGACAAAGGCGGCGGCGCACTTCAGCAGGCCGATGTGGCGGTCAAGCTGATCCATGGCGAGTTCAGTCGCCCCGTGATCGACGTGGTCAGCCGCACCTTCCGCGAATGCCGTGAGGCTGATGCTGCCGCTGAAGGCGAGGCCTTGAAGGATGCCTTGAACATGTCGCGCGAGCTGGGCGAGCGGCTGGACCGCATCTTGTCCGTGCAGGCCGAGTTCAAGCCCATGTTCGATCGGGCCAGTGGGCCCTTCAAATCCCTGTGGGGGCATGCGCTGGAGCGCTCCGAAAGCATCCGGCGCGCCTGGTCCAGCACGGGCCTGGATGTTCAGCCCGACGGGGCCTGGCTGCAAAACGAGTCTCCCGCCATGCAACGCGAGGTGGCCGCCATCCTCAGGGAAATCAACTGGCGTCTGCGGGAGCTGGACCGGGAGTTGCTCGCACGCGTCATTCGCCACGCGGGTGGCGATCTGCCCATGCTGGAGCGCTACCTCAAAGAAGTTCGCGCAACCGCTGGCGCGATAGAAGGTGCGGCTGTATCGTGAAAGCACCGAGGCATATGTCACACCCCCTCTGATTTCTGCGTCGGTCTTGGCGCTTTATGCAGCCTGGAGCTTGGGGATAGTCCTTAGTTGGATGACCCAAAGTTGGGCGCATGGTGCCGAGTTGGCTAGGTTTGTCTGCAACCCAGGCAAATCTTGACCGATTGAAACCGCGACGCCACAAGCGCCGCCAGATGGAGTTAAAAGACATGACTGGCCCAACTGAGACCACAAATCAGAACAAGCAATATCCTGTTCCCGAGGCTTTTGCCCGTACTGCCCACGTTGGCAGCCGAGCGGCCTACGACAAGCTGTGCGCCCAGGCGCAAGAAAACTACGAGGGCTACTGGGCCGATCTGGCCAGGCAGTTCCTGACCTGGCACAAACCCTTCACCAAGTCCCTGGACGAATCCAACGCCCCGTTTTTCAAGTGGTTCGAGGATGGTGAACTGAACGCCTCCTACAACTGCCTGGATCGCAACATCGAGGCGGGTCTGGGCGACAAGACCGCGATCATCTTTGAAGCCGACGATGGCCAGGTCACCCCGGTGACCTACAAGGAGTTGCTGACACGCGTCTCGAAGCTGGCCAATGCGCTGAAGGCCCAGGGCGTCAAGAAGGGCGACCGCGTCGTGCTGTATCTGCCGATGTCGGTGGAGGGCGTCGTGGCCATGCAGGCCTGTGCACGCATCGGTGCCACGCACTCGGTGGTGTTTGGCGGCTTCTCGGCCCAGAGCCTGCGGGACCGCGTGGAAGACGCGGGTGCCGTGGTCGTGATCACGGCCGATGAACAGTTGCGTGGCGGCAAGGCGCTGCCCCTCAAGGCCATCGTGGACGAAGCCCTCACACTGGGCGGCTGCGACAGCGTGCGCCAGGTCATTGTCTGGCAACGCACGGGCGGCAAGGTGCCCATGGTGGCTGGCCGCGACGTGTACCTGCACGACGTGGTGGCGGCGCAATCCGAGGTGTGCCCACCCGAATGGGTCTCGGCAGAGCACCCGCTGTTCCTGCTCTACACATCCGGTTCAACTGGCAAGCCCAAGGGCGTTCAGCACAGCACCGGGGGCTACCTGCTGCACGCAGCCGTGACCACCAAATGGACGTTTGACCTCAAGCCCGACGACGTGTTCTGGTGTACGGCCGACATCGGCTGGGTCACCGGCCACACTTATGTGGCCTATGGCCCGCTGGCCGTCGGTGGCACGCAGGTCGTGTTCGAGGGCGTGCCCACCTACCCGGATGCGGCCCGCTTCTGGCGCATGATCGAGGCGCACAAGGTCTCGATCTTCTACACCGCGCCCACGGCCATTCGTGCCCTGATCAAGGCGGCCGAGTCCAACGACGCCGTGCACCCGCGCAACTTCAACCTGAGCAGCCTGCGCCTGCTGGGCACGGTGGGCGAGCCCATCAACCCGGCTGCCTGGGAGTGGTACCACCGCGAAATCGGTGGCGGCCGTTGCCCCATCGTCGACACCTTCTGGCAGACCGAAACCGGTGGCCACATGATCACGCCTTTGCCGGGCGCGCATGCCCTCACACCGGGCTCCTGCTCCTTGCCTTTCCCCGGCATTGACGCGGCCGTGGTGGATGAAACCGGCAAGGAAGTGCCATGGGGGCAGGGCGGCGTGCTCGTGGTGCGCAAGCCCTGGCCATCGATGATCCGCAACATCTGGGGTGATTCAGAGCGCTTCAAGAAGAGCTACTACCCGGCAGATTTCCAGGGCAAGTACTACCTGGCAGGTGACGGCGCCATTCGCGACGAGCACACGGGCTACTTCACCATCACCGGCCGCATCGACGACGTGCTGAACGTGTCGGGCCACCGCATGGGCACGATGGAGATCGAATCGGCGCTGGTGTCGCACCCCCTGGTGGCCGAGGCTGCCGTGGTGGGCCGCCCTGACGACCTGACCGGCGAAGCCATCTGCGCCTTCGTGGTGCTCAAGCGCCCACGCCCCACTGGCGAAGAGGCCAAGCAACTGGCCAATGAGCTGCGCAACCACGTGGGCCACGAGATCGGCCCGATTGCCAAGCCCAAGGACATCCGCTTCGGCGACAACCTGCCCAAGACCCGCTCCGGCAAGATCATGCGCCGCCTGCTGCGCGTGGTGGCCAAGGGCGAGCCTGTCACGCAGGACACCAGCACGCTGGAAAACCCGGCGATTCTCGATCAGCTGTCGCAGAGTAATTGAAAACTTTGGTTTTCAGATATTCGAATGAGCGTGAAACCCGATGTCGAAAGCCATCGGGTTTTTTGTGCTGGTGAAAACCCCATGTTGGAATATGTGCAATTTCACCGGCTTCTAAGCATTCACCCTCATTACATTTATTAACGACCCCCCCTAGATTGAGGGGTGAGTGCGCCACAAGCGTGCTTACTTCTGTAATGACGAGGAGCTCTACACCATGGCAAGCAACGTTTCCAGTGCACCTATGA
>Ga0265327_10000342_pt1 | contig 88184 bp, 68 predicted proteins | sample 41621metaG_FD_202089 | JGI IMG/M metagenome (GOLD analysis project Ga0265327, IMG submission 202089) | Rhizosphere microbial communities from Carex aquatilis grown in University of Washington, Seatle, WA, United States - 4-16-21 metaG | ecosystem: Host-associated > Plants > Roots > Rhizosphere...
CGGGTCGCTGTGCTTGATCGAGATGACGGCGGCGAGGCCCTCGCGGACGTCGTCACCGGTGATCTGCGGGTCCTTTTCCTTCAGGAGGTTGTTGGCCTTCGAGTGCTGGTTGATGGCGCGGGTGAGTGCGCTGCGGAAGCCGGAGAGGTGCGTGCCGCCATCCGGGTTGTGGATGGTGTTGGTGTAGCAGAGGACGAGGTCGTTGTAGCTGTCGTTGTATTGGAGGACGATCTCGCAGTGGATCTCGACAGGCTTGTCGTCGAGGGTGGCGGTGGTCTCCTTGGTGATGCGGATCGGCTTCGGGTGCAGCGCGATCTTGCCGGTGTTGATCTGCTTCACGAACTCCTCGACGCCGTCCTTGTAGAAATACGTCTCCTTCTTCGGCACGGTCGGGCGCTCGTCGGTGAAGACGATCTCGAGGCCGGAGTTGAGGAAGGCCAGCTCGCGGAGGCGCTGGGCAATGAGGTCGAACCGGAAGACGGTGGTCTCGCGGAAGATCTCGGCGTCGGGCTTGAAGGTGATGTAGGTGCCCGTGCTGGTCGCCTTGCCGATGACCTCGAGCTTCTGCACGGTCTTGCCACGCGCGAACTTCATGTGGTGCACGTGGCCGCCGCGGGACACCTCGACCTCGAACCATTCGGAGACGGCGTTGACGCACTTCGCGCCGACGCCGTGCGTGCCGCCGGAGAACTTGTAGCCGCCCTGGCCGTATTTGCCGCCGGAGTGCAGCGTGGTCAGCACCATCTCGACGCCGGGAATCTTGTATTGCGGGTGGATGTCGACCGGAATGCCGCGGCCGTTGTCGCGGATGCTGATCGAGCCGTCGACATGGATGGCGACTTCGATGCGGTTGCAGAAATTGGCCAAGTGCTCGTCGACGGAGTTGTCCAGGACCTCGGAAACGCAGTGGTGCAGCGCGCGTTCGTCGGTGCCGCCGATATACATGCCGGGCTTCTTGCGGACGGCTTCGAGGCCCTCGAGTTTGCCGAGTTTGGAGGCGTCGTAGGCGTCGGCGCCGGCCTGATTTTTTGCGTCGCGAATAGCTTCTTCAGAGGTGGACATTTATAGGGGAAAAGTTGCATGAAAACATCTTGGAAGCCGCGCGGTTCGACAACGTTTTTCTCCGTAAAAACCGGGGTATTTTCATCGTAAAAAACGCCGTTTTAAAACACTGATTATCAATGACTAAAAACTGACAAAAAACATTGGATTTTCCGACGGCATTGGCTTGCCTTTTTGAGGGCTATTCCGACCTGTTTTTCCGGTAGGATTTTGTCTCCCTTGACGGTCGCCGGAGAGTTTCGTTTGACCGCGCCTGAGCGCACCGCACAGTGACCCCACTATGGCCGCATTCAGTCTGGAAAAACTGCTGGTGCTTCAGGATCGCGACAGCAAACGACTGGGCTTTGAGCAACAGCTCAAGGGCATCCCGCGGGAGATCGCCGCCGTGGAGAGCAAGATCGCCGCCGAGCGCGGCGCCATTGAGACGGCCAAGGCCGAGTGGCACGGGCTGGAATCGAAAAAGAAGCTGCTCGAGGTCGAGATCAAGACCACCGAGGAAAAGATCGGCAAATACAAGACCCAGCAGAGCCAGGTGCGGAAGAACGACGAATATCAGGCCCTGACCCACGAGATCGAGACCGCCGAGAAGAGCATTGGCGCGTTTGAGGAACAGGAGATCGGCATCATGCTGCTGATCGACGAGGCGAAGAAGCGCTTCGCGGCTGCCGAAGCCGAGTTAAAGAAAAACATCACGGGCCACGAGGCCCGCATCCGCACCATGCGCGAGCGTGAGACGCACCTGCAGGCCGATGTTAAAGCGGCGGCAGAGGCCGTGGCTGCTGCCCGCCCCGAGGTCGCCGAGCCGCAACTGAGGATTTACGACCGCCTGGCCGTCAAACCGGGGCATCCCGTCTGCGTGACGGTAAATGGCGACCGCTGCGGCGGTTGCCACCTGAAGGTGCCGACCCACATCGTGGTGCAGGCGAAGAACCGGACGGAACTTGCGACTTGCGACCAGTGCGGGCGCATCGTTTATTGGCAGGCTTAGTTTTGGGGCCAGGTCTTCGCTCCGAAGTTCTTTGATCCCAAGACGCGGGTAACGCCGCGTCCGCTTAAGAACAGTTCGGAGAGGAAAGTCCGGACACCACAGGGCAGGATTCCCCGCGAAAGAGGGGGCGCGGCGCTTCAAGGCGACGCGACGGACAGTGTCACAGAGAATATACCGCCTGCCGGGCAACCGGCGGGTAAGGGTGAAAAGGTGGGGTAAGAGCCCACCGCGCCGAAGGCAACGACGGCGGCACGAAAAACCCAATCCGGTGCAAGACTAAATAGGGGACTCGGCGGCCCGTCGGACAGTCCCGGGTTAGTCGCATCTCCAGGGTGCCCGGCGCAAGCCGGGCAATCGTGGGACGGGCCGCCTTAGGGCGGCCTGAGAGAAATGAAGATCACGCCGCGTTAATCGCGCGGCGGACAGAATCCGGCTTATCGGCCCCAAAACTAAGTTCTTTCCAGCAACGCGCAGCTCCCCAAGGGGCTGCGCGTTTTGCTTGGCCGGAAGCCCCGGGGTGGGGCGAATCCTTCCGCCGCCGCCGAGGCTATGGCGGATAAACGGGAAGGGCAGCGGCAGCCCGATAGGGTTGCCGGAACGAATTCTCCCTTGACTCACCGGCCTGCGTCTGAGTTTTAGCCCCTTCCAACCTATTTAAGACCCATGGCCAATACCAAGTCCGCTATCAAAGCCGCCCGCAAATCGCTGCGCAATGCCTCCCGCAACCAGGCCGTGAAGACCCGCCTGAAGTCCTTGGCCAAGGCCGTCCAGAAGGCCGCCGCCGGCACCGATGCCGAGGCCACCCGCGCCACCGCGATCGCCTACAGCTCCGCGCTGGACCGCGCCGTCAAGGGCAACGTCATTCACCGCAACTCGGCTTCCAACCACAAGTCGCAGGTCGCGAAGTTCATCTTCGCCGCGAAGAAGTAAGCCGGATCCGCGCGATCCCTCCGCCCCGCGAGCCTTCCGGCCGCGGGGTTTTTTGTGGGCCGACGGCGGCTGACGAAAGGGTTGAGTTTGCCGGACCGTTGGGCGTTCATGCCGCGACCGTGGAACCCAAGTGCGAACTCCATCTCGCCCGCGACTGGGATGCTGCCTGGCGCGCGCTGGTGCGTCCCTGGCTGGCGTCGCCGCCGGCCCTGCGCCGCGACTATGTGGTGGTGCCGACCCGCGGGCAGGCCCACGCGCTCAAGCTGCGCTGCGTGCGGGAAGACGTGCCGCTCCTTGGCATCGAGTTCCTGACCCCCGGCCTGGCCCGGCAGAAGTGGGCGGCAATGACGCCTCCGGTGCGTCCGGCGCTCGGCCGCGAACTGCTGTTGCTCAACCTGACCGCCCTGATCGAGGCCCGCCTTGGCCCGCTGGCACCCGAGGCGCCGGCCTGGGGTCTCTGGAAAAGCCTGCAGAGCGACCCGGAAGGAGCGCTGGAGGTGTTCGACGAACTGCTGCAGTCGGGGTTCGGCGCGCAGGATTTTCCCTTGGCCGCGTTACGCGAGATATTCGGCGAACTGGAACGGCGCGTGGCGAAGCTCGGCTATGATTTCTCCGCGCGGCAGAATTTGGAGGCGGGGCTTCGGGTGCGTTCGGCCGGGCCGGGGCTGGGCGGCCGGCTGCTGATCTACGGTTTCACCGTGGAAGGATGGAAGGAGTTCTTCTCGCTGGTGGCGTTGGCGCGGCAGGCGGACGACATCACGGTGCTGCTGCCCGAACCCGGGTTTGGCCGGAAGGAAAGCGACGAGCAGTGGATCGATGCCTGGGAGAAAGTGTTGGGCGTCGAGGCCGTGCCCCAGGATGCGCCGGAGTTGGGGCGGGTGGGGGCGGCTGTCGCGCAGCTCTGGAACGGCGACGGCGGCGATGCGACGCAGGCCGGGCTGCTGGTCGGCCAGACGCGGGCCGATGAAATGCAGCTGATCGCCGCCGAACTGGCGCGGTGCCTCGCGGCGGGCGCGGACAACATCGCGGTGATTTTTCCGCGGGCCGATGCCGCCTACCTGCGGCTCGCGCGGCTGCTGGGCGAGCGCGGGCTTCCCTTCAACGATCTCCTTTCCGCCGCAGGGCCCACGGCGGTGGACACGCAGCTGCAGCGGGCCCTGCTCGCGTTCTACGAGCGCGGCGCGCGCCTGGAGGAGTTGCTGGCGCTCTGGCCGCTGCTGCATGCGCTGGGTTTCACCACGCTCACGCCGGGCGGAGCGCGCGACGTGGGCGAGCGGGTGTTCGATGGGCGGCAGACGCATGCCCTCGCCGCGCTGCTGCCCGATCTCAGCGCGCGCGACCGGCCCGACTGGCGCGAGGTCGCCCGTGTGGCCGCCTTGCTGCTGCCCGCGTGGCCGGATCAGCTCACGCTCGCGGATGCCCTCGGGCGTTTTGCGGCGGTGGGGGCGCATTTTCACCTGCCGGGAGACGAGGCCTGGCCGGCGCTGAAGGCTTATGCGGAACAAGACGCGCGGACATTGCCGGCCAAGGTGGTGTTTGCCGCACTGGCGTCGTTTCTGCCGGAGAAAAGCCCGGCGGTCGGTGCGCCTGGGCGCGGTCTGTTTGCGCCGATCACGCTGACCACCTGGCGCCGGGCGGCCGGTCTCGCCTGGTCGGACACCATCTTCGCCGAGAGCAACGCCGGCGTCTGGCCCGCGCGGCTGGAGTCGGGGTGCTGGTTGACCGACGACCAGCGGGAAGAACTCAACCGGCGCGGCCGTTTCAGCGTGGGGCTTTTCACCAGCGACAGTCGCGCGGCGCTGGAGAAGCAGGGCTACGCCGATCTGGCGCGCAACACGACCGGCCGGGTGATGTTTTCCGCGGCGCTTTTCGACGAGGAGGAGCCGGAGCTCAGGCTGGCGCCGAACGCATGGGTTGAGCGAATCATGCTGGCCGGAGCTCAGGAGGAGGTGGGGGAGGGCGTTGAGGAACGGTTTGCCTTGCTGGCGCAGGCGGTGGAATTGCCCATGGTCGCGAAGCCGGACCTGGCCGGTTGGTTTGCCATCTGGCAGCGGCGGCGCGACCCGGCGGCGGCGTTTGACGAGTATTTTCTCTGCGGTGACCCGGTGGTCGCGAGACCCAGGGAGCTGGCGGCGAGGTTGATCGAGCGCGCGGTCAAGGATCCGGCGGAACTGTGGTTCGAAGGCGTGCTGGGCCTGCAGCGGGTCGGTTGGTCGCCGTTGGTGCGCGCGCGCAAGAAGTCGCTCGGCTCGCTCGTGCACCGGGTGCTGGCGGCGGCTTTGCGCGGCCGGCCCGTCGAGGGCGCTTTCAAGGAACTGCCGGCGCCGGAAGAGGCCGGGGCGACGCTGGCGGCGGAGCTGGGGAAGCTGCGCGGCAAGTGGCCGCGCGACCGCTATTGGGATTCGTTCCATGCGGAACTTGGCGAGATGGCGGGCGTGCTACTCGCCAAGGTCTACCGGCTGCAGGCCGGCCGGTTTGTCGCGGTGGAAGCAGATCTGCCGCCCGACACGACTATCCCGCTGGGCCGGGGTGACGAGCGGCTGGGCATCGTGGGCCGCATGGATCTGGCCCTGAGCGACCGGCCGGAATGGGTCGGAGCCGAAGTGGATATCGTGGATTTCAAGACTGGCGCGGACGCGCGCTTGTCCGCGCGGGCGATGGCACGAGGCGCCTCCCTGCAACTCGGGGTCTATCTGGCCGCGGCGCGCACGCTTGGGGCCGCGGGCGGGCGGGTTTGGATGCTGAAACCGGACGGCTCCAAGTCCGCCAGTCTGGGCATGATCGAGCTGCCCGAGGCGCTGGCGTCGCTCCAGCTGCTCGGCCGCCAGCTCGCCAGCGGACGCTATGGCGCGCTGACCGCTGACCGGACCGATTTTTCGCATGGTTACAACTGGCCGCTAGCGTGCCCGCCTATCCGGCAGGCCGTGCTCCAGAAGAAATTCGCGGCCACGTTCGGTGACGAGGCGGATGCAACCGGGGAGACCGTCGATGAGTAACACCCTGAGCGACCAGCCCGCCCGGGATCGCTTTCGCGACGAGTGGGAGCGCAATTTCGCCGTGAGTGCGAACGCCGGATCGGGGAAGACGACGGCGATCTCCGAGCGGCTGGCGGCGCTGGCGCTGACCGAGGGCGGCGCGCAGCTGCTGCGGAAGACCGCGGTGGTGACGTTCACCAAGAAGGCGGCGGCGCAGATCGGCCAGCGAGCGCGCACGGTGCTGATGCGGCGGCTGGCCGCGGCCGGCCGGAGCGACCTGGCGCCGCTCGATCATCTGGAACGCGCGTTTTTCGGGACTATTCACAGCTTCTGCCTGCTGCTGGCGCAGCGCTACGGACAGGCGCTGGGCCTCAACCTGAACCCCGCGGTGATCGAGGGGGCCGACATGGAAGAAGCCCTGTGGGAGGAATTCCTTGAGCAGGACCCGATGGAGTTCGCGGCGCTGGCGCCGGGTCAGATCGAGGCGTTTTTGCGGCATGCGCCGCTCGACTCGGTCTTTGAACTGGCGCGCCAGCTTGATCGGGACACGGCGGAGCGGCTACGGCAGGCGCGGATCACGTCCGTGCCGCCGGAGCCGGCCGGTGCGGTGCTGGCGCAGATCCTCGCGGCGCAGACCAAGGGACGGGCGGTCGAGGCGCTGAAGCAGAACCAAAATCAGGCGGAAGCGTGGCTGAGGCGTTTCCGGGCGGAACGCGGATTCCTGCCCATCCCGAAACCGCAGGGCGCGGCGGCGGGGATCGAGGAGCTTTTTGCGGACTATTTTGCGCCGGTGAAAGCCTGGCTCGCGGACGCAGGCGCGGCGCTGGCGGGCGAACTGGCGCTGCGCTACCGAGCCTGGAGATTTGACCGGGGCGTGCAGACCTATGCCGACCAGGTCGAGGCGGCGCTCGCCGTGTTGCACGACGAGCCGACGCTCGAGCGGATCCGGGCCGAGGGTTGGCGCATCGTGCTGGACGAGGCGCAGGATACCGATCCGCAGCAGTTCGCCGTGTTGGTCGAGATTGCCCGGCCGGCGGGCGCGGCAATCGGCACCTGGCCGGCCGGGGGCGGGGCCGGTCCGCGTGCGGGGCATTTTTGCTTGGTGGGTGACGGCCAGCAGTCGATCTACAGTTCGCGCGCCGACGTGCGGAATTTCCAGAAACATCTCGCGGCCTTCGCGCGCGGCGACGGTGGAGAGCAGCTGAAGTTCGCGGTCACCTTTCGCGCGCCGCAGGCGGTGATCGGCCTGTTGAATACGTCGCTGCCGGCGGCGTTTGGGCCGGGGCGCGAACACAATTGCGGGCTGCCTGCTGCGCCGGGTGCGCCGGCGCCGCGCCTGCAGGTCGACTACGAGGCGCTGGTTGCCGGGCCGCGCAATGATCGCGGTGTGGTGGCGGTGCTGCCGGTGCGACCGGCGGCACCGAAGACGAAGGTGGAGGCGAGGCTCGCGGCCGAGGTGCGACAGATCGCGGCCTGGCTGGCCGAGCACGGACCGGCCGGCGTGGGCGCGCGACACTGGGGCGAGGTGTGCGTGCTCGCACCCCGCAACGAATGGCTGGTCACGGCCCGCAAGGAACTCGAGGCTGCGGGCCTGAAGACCGCATTGCAGATGCGGAAGAACCGCAACGGCGACAATCCGGCCTACGCCTGGGTGACCGGTCTGCTGGCCGCCGCGTGCGCGCCGGAAAACACCTTCGAGTGGGTGGGTGTCCTGCGGGAGATATTCATGGTGAGCGATGCGCAGATCGCGGCCGAGTTGGGTGCGGAGAAGCGCTTCGATTGGGATGCCCCCGAGGGATACGGCCAGCCATTGCGCGCGGCGCTGGCGGTTATGAAGCCGTTCGTCGAGCGGGTGGAAGCGGAGGGCGAACCGCTCGAGCAGTTTGTCCACGATCTGGTCCTGGCGGCCGGGCTGGTGGAAAAGGCGCGGTTGCTCGACCCCAGTGGTGCCCTGCACGCCGAGCTCGAGCGTCTCATGGCGCATGCAGCCGAGCTAGGCCTGGAGGGAGCGGGGCCGCGGGCGTGGCTGCGTGAACTGCTGGCCGGGTTGGAAAGCGGCCGACCGGCGGGAAAACCGAGCGATGGGGCGATCAATCTGCTGACTTCATATTCGGCGAAGGGCCTGGAATGGCCGGTCGTGATCCCGGTGGGGCTTTGGCGTGAGATCGGCAAGCGCGAGCAGATCGGCCTGCGGCTGGTGCCCGATGAGGTGGGCGGATCGCGCGTGTTCTTTGATGGCGCCAGTTTGCCGGACGCGGCCAGGGAATCGCGCGAACGCGAAAGAAGGCGTGAACTGGTGCGATTGCTCTACGTTACGCTGACGCGGGCCCGGAGGGTTCTGGTCCTGCCATTGGGCGAACCGACGGACGAGGGCAGTTTTCTTGATCTGTGGGGGGCCGGCTTGGAAGGACAGACGCCATTGGCGGATGTCCGGTTCGAAATGCCGGCGGCCTCCACCGGGGGCCGGGTGGCTATGGCCCGATTTGCGCCGTCGGCGGCCCAGTCCGAGGTGAACTTTCCCCGGCGTTTGCTTCCTCATCAGCTGGCAAATAAGCCGGACGCGGTGCGCAGTGCCAGGCACGAGGCAGGTGCCGACGAACCGTCTTCTTCCGGGCGCGAGGATCCCATCGACTATGGAGTATGGTGGCATGAAACGATGGAATTCATGCCGTGGAGAGGAACGGAGGCTCAACTGATTCGTCATATCAACGAAGCGCTGGCGAGCGCGCAGCGGAAGGGGTTTGATCGCCGGGCAGGTCGGGAGATCGCTCTGTTGCAAGCTAGCGACCTGTGGCCGGAGTTGATTTCAAGCCGCTGGAGTATTTTTGCCGAGTTGAGCGTCGTGGCCTCCCTTGGCGGCAAAGGATGGGTCGACGGAGTGATTGATCTGGTCGCTCAGGACAACGCAGCAGGGGAACTGCTGGTGCTCGATTGGAAGACCAACCGGATTGGCGCTGATGAAAGTGCGGATGCCTTGCTGGACCGGCTGCTGGCCGAATATCGGCCACAATTGGAGGCATATGGGGCTTGTTTGACGCAGTTCTATCCCCAGCAACGGATTCGGCTGGGCGTCTATGCCAGCGGGGCGGGGCGGTGGCGTTGCCTTTGAAAGAGGCCGGTAACCGAGGGAAAATGCTTTACAGCGCAATCGGGAAACCGCACGTTTTGCCGCTAAACCTTTCCACTATATCTATGGGCAACCTGAAAAAGAAACGACGTCTGAAGATGTCGAAACACAAACGCCGGAAGCGCCTCAAGGCTAACCGCCATAAGAAGCGCACGTGGCAGAAGTGAGTCGCGGCCAATTTTAGTTGGTTTCTTGCCTACCCGCCAACGCAAGTTGGCGGGTTTTTGTTGGTTTTGTCGGGAGAATTACAATTGTAAAACAGTAGGGAAACTATTGGGGCCAAATGGCCATGTAATTGTTTTCGTCTTGTCAGGGATCAGGGAGACCCCTATCCAAACTTACCTGCACCCGACCCATACTTGGATCGGCTTATGTCCTCCCGGACGAAGCTGAGCCGGTATCGCCCGCACCACACACCAAGCTCCGCATGTTTTCTTTCGCGACCAAATCGAAAGGCTTTTGCGTCGAAATCGGCGAATACTCGACGCTTATTGCTCGGCTTGCCAACGCCGGTTCCCCTTTTCTGATTGAGGAACTGAGGGAATTTCCGACGGCAGACTCTGCGGCAATCAGCGAATGGCTTAAGGGGACGGAAGGGAAAGGTTCGACGGGTTATGCCCATGCTACTTGCGGCATCTACCCGGCCAAGCGGCTGGTTCGTCGGCATACTTTGGATCTGAAGCGGATCAAGGATCCGGCCTATTTTAATGAGGTTTATGCGCAGCAATTTCGCGTAGAGGCGGATAAGTATACGATTCGGGCCCTAAATCCGGCGGATGGCGGGGATTTTGACTCCACCAAGGGGAACCAGAAGGAAGTGCTCTTCGCAGGCCTGCCTTCCGACGACGTGATCTCTGCCCAGGACAAACTCCTGGAGCAGGGCATCTATCCGGAGCGACTGGAACTGGGCACTTTGGCCACCCTTGGCGGCATGATCAACTACCTCAAGTTCAAGCAGAGCAAGTCTCCGCTCCTGCTCTTGGAAATTGGCGACGAGCTTACCCAAAGTTTCATCATCAGCGCGGACGGCGTTGACATTTCCCGGCCCATTCCGAGTGGGATTGCCGCGATGATCCCGGTGGTGCAGAAAGAACTTGGCCTTAAGGACGAGGAGTCGGCCAGGAAACTGTTCTACTCAAATACCTTCGATTTCACCAGTATGGGCGGAACGCTCGTGAAGAAACTGTTGAAGGAGCTGCAATCCTCGATCGGCTTTTACGAAGTGCAGACCGGTCAGTCCATCGGCAATGTTTTCTGCACCCAATTGCCCGGCAGCCTGACCTGGTTGGGCGGCACCATGGCCGGGGCGCTCGGCGTGTCGCCCCTCAAGATGGATGTGATGCCTTGGCTCGAATCACTCAATATCAAGCTGGCGGACGGGGTTGCGCCGAATCCGCCGGACGAACGTTGGGCCGGGCTGTTTTCTCTAATCGCTTCCTACAACACCGATGGCGTTCAATCTGTCACTGACGAAAAAAAGTGATGATCAGCCGGCGATGGCGCCGCTCTGGCATCCGAATTTCCGCAACTTTGAACGGTTGCCGGATACGAAGGTCGTGCGCACGACTTTCTTCGTCAACACGGCCGCGATAGCCGTCACGATCGGCCTGCTGCTTTGGATGGGTTATCGTGAGTATCATATTTACAGCCTGGGTGAGCAGATCGCGGAGGCACAAAAGGAAATCGACAGCAATTCGAAGCAAAATCAGGAGGCTCTGCGCCTGTCCAAGCTCTTTGCGGACGAGGAAAAGAAACTGGCCGAAGCTCAGGCCTTCCGACAGGCCCCGATCAATGCGGCCGAGTTCGTCACCCTGCTCGGCCAGACACTGCCCAAGGAGATTTCCATCGAGTCGGTGGATGCGCGGACGGCCGATGCTTCCGGGACGGTCAATTACCAACTCCGGGGTTTGGTGGCTGGCACGCCTGATCAGGCCGCCGGTGCGGCTTCGAGTTACGTCGAGATGTTGCGGGCGCATCCGCGCCTGGGAACCGTCTTTGATCCCATCACCCTGGCCAACCTGAATCGCGACGCGCGGAGCAGCTTTCTGGCGTTTGACATTCAGATGAAGATCAAGGCGCAGCCCAAGGAGAAGAAATGAAATGACCTCCGCTGACCTGATCGCCTCCTTCAAAAAACAGCCCATTGGCTTCTCCTGTGGAGCCCTTTGCCTGATCATCGGGGCTTTGCTCTATATCCGCAGCGACAAGATCGACGAAAACCAGGCCGATTTCGAAGCCCGCTCCGCTGAGCGTTCCAAGATCCTGGCCAACGTGCGCAACTCGGAAAACCTTCCGAAACAACTGGCCGAATTGCAGGCTCTGTCCAAGGAGATGGATGGACGGCTGATTCGTGCGGGGCAGCTGGCGGTCAACCTGCAGTATTTCTACAAGCTTGAGGCGGAAAACGAGGTTAAGCTCATTGATATCCGCCAGGGAAACCCGCCAAAAGGAGCCAAGTCGCTTTACGTGGGAATTCCCTACACGGTATCCCTTCAGGGTTCGTTCAAGCAGGTGGTGGCATTCCTGCAGAAATTGGAAACTGGGCCCCATTTTTGTCATTTTTCGTCGGTCGCGTTCAGCAAGTCCGGTGGGTCCACGACGGATGCGTCCGGTGCAGTAACCGGAACCATGACGCTGAATCTCAACCTTGAATTGCTCGGCCTGCCATGAATAAATCCACCGATCGGCTGGTTTCGGTTCTTCTGCTCGTCGGCGTGGCTTGTTGCGCGACGCTGGCCCGCGCGGCGGAAGGTGATGTGCTTAGTCCGACGAAACGGCAGGAAGTCGTGGATCAGGCGAAGAAATTGCTGGCGATCCGCGATATCCCTCCGCCTGCGGCGGATCCGTTTCACTCCGAGGCGTTCAACGAGATTGTGGCGGGTGTAGGCCACGCTCCTAGCGCAACCTCGGCAGGCGAGACCGAGCCGGCCAAGCCGGCGGCCGGACCTCGCACGGGTCGGGACCAATTGAAGGCGATTGCCGAAGGATTGAAGCCGAGCGGCTACATTGTCCTAGGCGGAAATCCGACGCTTTTGTTCGGTCAAAAGCGGGTCAAAGCCGGCGGCTCGGTGACTATAACCTTTGAAGGAACCGAATACACCGTTGAGATCACTTCGATCGCCAGCCCCAACTTTACCCTCCGGCTGAACCGTGAGGAATTTACCCGGCCTATCAAATAAGGAACCGAACTATGAGCACACGACACACCCTCCTCACTGCATTATTTGTCGCGGCCTGCAGCCTCCCTGCCGTAGCCCAAACGGCGACCCCGGCGACAGCCCCTGCCACCCCTGCGGCCGCTCCCGCGGTCACGGTTGAGGGTGCTGCTCCCGCGGCTACCCCGGTTACCCGGGACAAGGATACGCTGTCGGTCGATTTCCCCGATGAGGACATCAAGACCATTCTGCGCAACGTCGCCGACCTCTTCGAGCTGAACCTCGTGGTTCCTGACACGCTTACCGGCAAGACCTCGATCAAGCTCCGCGATGTCACTTGGCGCCAGATTTTCCAAGTGGTGCTTTCGCCGGTCGGTTACACCTACATTGAGGAAGGTAACATCATCAAGATCGTCAGCAACGAGCTCCTGCAGTTGGAGCCGGGTTCGACCGAAGTTTTCGTCCTGAACAACGCCAAGGCGGCCGACATCAAACCGACCATCGACGGCCTGATCGACGCAGCCAAAGGCGGCAAGATCGTGATCGATGCCCGCAGCAACTCCCTCGTCATCACCGAGCGTCCGTCGCAGATGAAGCGTATCTCCACCATCATCGAGCAACTCGACAAGGCCACAGACCAAGTCATGATCGAGTCCAAGTTTGTCGAGGTCACGGACCGCGATATCCGGAACATCGGCGTGAACTGGGCTTCACTCCAGGGGATGAACCTCGGCGTTAGCGGCATCAGCCAAACTTTTAACAAGAGCACCGGACAGACCTACAGCAACGGCACCAATGCGAGCAACGGGACCTCGAGCACCACTACGAATACGTCGTCCAACGGCACAAATAACGGCACCAGCAACGGCACGACTGTCACATACGTGACGAGTCCTGCGTCCATCAACCCGAACAACGGGGCATTTACTGGTTCGACACTGAACCTGCCGGGCGGCGGAGTCTCCGGGCTACCGGCGAGTGTTCCGTCCAATACCGGGGTCGCTGGGTTTACTCCGGCGGTCGCTGGAACCCCGGCGGTCTTTGACGTGAACGGCAATGTGATTTCGGCGGCCACCCCCGGGACGCCGGCGACGTATACTGCGCCCGTGACGGTCAACAACTCTGTCACGGCAACAACTAGTAATACGACGGGCACCTCCGTAAGCGACAATATCAACAGCGCGTTGAACAACCTCACGAGCCTGACTAACACGGGCGGCATCTCGCGGGTGGCTACCGCAGTCTTCTCATCCTCCGACTTCAACGTCGTGCTTTCCGCTTTGAAGACGCAGGACAACACGAAGATCGTGTCGAACCCCACCATCGTCACCCTGAACAACACCGAGGCCTTCCTTAACATTGGCCAGGAATTTCCGGTGCCGAGCTACACCTACAATTCCGAGCGCGGATCCTTCGAGGTTTCCGGGTTCACCTACAAACCGATTGGCATCATCCTGAAAGTGACGCCGCAGGTTAACGCTCGCGGCATCATCAAGATGACCCTCGAGCCCGAGGTCAGCCAGCAGAACGGTTCGACCTCATTCGGTGGCGCCGGCGGCGCGCAGATTCCGATCATTGCGACCCGCAAGGCCAAGACTCAGGTCTCGCTGAAGGACGGCTACACCATGGGCATTGGCGGCCTGATCACGACCTCGACCGACCACGGTGGCACGAAGGTCCCCGTGCTCGGCGACATTCCGTTGCTCGGCCGGCTGTTCTCCTCGAAGAACACGAACGATATTTCGACCAATCTCCTGATCTTCATCACTGCCAAGACGGTGAGCGCGGACGGCGCTTCCCCGGAGCAGGTTTTCGATCCCCGTGCTATTCAAGCCGTGGGCATGAGTCGCGAAGACCTCCCTGGCTATCGGGCCCCGGCGGGCACCGATTTGTTCGGGCCGGCGGGTGGGGACAAGAAGAAGTAAGCTAGAACCAGCCACTCACAAATCCTTGGGCGTATTTGATGGCAAATACGCCCAAATTTTTTGCGGCATGCGCGGCAATGCATGGGAGCAATGATCGCCTTGGGTTGAGCGGGAAGAAGCGCACGGCATAAAACCAGAGGGAGCCGGCGAAAATTGCCGCCGTGCTGAACCAGCTCTTGGCATCGCTATGCACAGTGAGGGCCCCGTCCTTCCATTCCCAGAGAAACGGATGCAGCAGGGCAAAGAGCGTCGAAGCGCCGACGATGCCGGCAAGTAGCGCGGGCCGCCCCCGGGATTCCAGCACGAGATAGCCGCGGAAAACCAATTCCTCGGCAAAAGCCGCCGCGAGGCTGTAGATCGCAAACAGGGCGGTCATGTGGCTCTGTTGCGCGGTAAGGCCGAGTGCCTTCTCCCCGGTGGTCTCCGCCACGAGGAGGAGCAGGGCACCAAAAGCGGCGATCCACACGGCGGTGGGGGTGGCGGTTGTTGCCCCGGGAAAGGCCCGCGGGTTTGCCCGGCCGGACCTGGCCGATCGATAGTCATCGATCCACCACTTCGCGGTGACGCCTACGGCCACGATCATGCCCGCCAGCAGCAGGGGGTTGTCATTCGCCATATCCCGACAAAACGGCACCAGCGCGGTCGGTGGCAAGGCTGTCCGCAGTATTTGTTAGCCATTTCGGCGACCGCACCTAAATTTCTCCGGATGGCAGGTCTCCCCACTATTTCGAGCCAGTCGCAGCCCCCCCGTGATTTTCACGAGCTGTTCGGCCGCGTGCGGCCGCAGATGTCCGCTTTGGACGCTTTCATGCGGGACCAAGTGGACCGGTTTGAGCCGGAGATTCGCGAGATGGCCGCCTACTGCCTTGATACCAGCGGAAAACGCCTACGGCCCACGCTGGTCTTCATCTCCGGTTGGCAGGGCGATGGCGTGGTTTCCGATGACTTGGTGCGGGCGGCCGGTGTGGTAGAAATGGTCCACCTCGCGACATTGGTGCATGATGACATCATGGACCGGGCGGAGATCCGGCGCAACCGCCGGACGGCGGCGCGGGAGTTCGGACCTGACGCCGCCGTGCTGTTGGGCGACGCGCTGTTTTCCCAAGCCTTGCACGTGGCGTCGCAATTTCCGACCACTGAGGTCTGCCGCCTCGTTTCCGAGTCTACACGGAAGGTCTGCTCCGGCGAAATCATGCAGACTCTGCGCCGGCGCGATATCAATGTCTCGCTGGCCGATTACCACCGCATGATCGACCTGAAGACAGCGGAACTTTTCCGGGTTTCGTGCTTTCTCGGGGCCAGGCTTTCCGGCCACGATTTGGAGTTTGCCCGCGCCGCGGACCGTTTCGGGCATCACTTGGGGATTGCCTACCAGATCTACGATGATCTCGCGGATTTCGTCGGGGAAGAGCAGCGCATCGGCAAGACGCTCGGAACCGATCTTGCCACCGGGAAGCTCACCCTGCCTCTGATGCTGCTGCTGGAAAGCGTTTCGCCGGAGGAGCGCGCGACGATCATCGCCTCGCTGCGCGGCGGGCAACCGCTGGACCTGGCGGACAGCCGCCGGCGGATGCGCGAGCTGAAGATCGGAGCGGGTATTGTGAGGGCGATTGACGAGCAGTTGGCGATCTCCACGACCGCTCTGGCCCCGCACGCCGGTCGTGCTCCAGTGTCACTCATGTTGCAGCTGGGCGAGATGCTCAAGGGACAGGTGGGGTCGTTGCAGGCGGGTTCAACGGTGGGTTAATTTGCATTTGCTTGGCTCCAACCCGGCTTTACCCTGTCAACCGCGCCGATGAATCTGTCGAAGGCTTTCACCAAGGCTATCATCACCTCTCCCGAGCGGCAGCTGGAGGCGGACGCGGACTTGTCGATTGTCAAAAAGGTGCAGGCCGGTGACGTCGCGGCATTCGATCAGCTGATCCACAAATACCGCGAGAGGGTCTTCGGCGTGGTGTATAACTTGACGGCCAATCGAGAGGATGCATCGGATCTCACCCAAGATGCTTTCATCAAGGCCTTCCAGTCCATCAATCGATTCAAGGGCAACTGCTCCTTCTTTACGTGGCTATACAAGATCGCAGTCAACAGCACCTTAAGCCATATCAGGAAGAACAGGCTGAGGACATTCTTCAGCATGGAAAAGCTTCAGGAGGATGGGACCAATGCCCAAATACTTGAACAACTTACGGATAAGAAAGGCGCTGATCGCGATACCTACCTGCACGAACTTCAGGAGAAATTGAACGAAGCGATGCAAAAACTGTCTATCCCACACCGCACTGTGATTACTTTATTCGAGATAGATGGCCTAGGCCACTCAGAGATCGCCGAGGTTATGGACTGCTCCGAAGGCACCGTTCGCTCCCGCCTCCACTACGCCAAGCAGTTCCTGCAAGGTGAACTGGGAAAATATCTTCAATCCTGATCTTCGCATGCCCAACTTGAATCAAAGGCCAAAAATTTCCGTCGAGGACCTTCTCCGCCTGAAGCGGGCCGAACGTCCCACGGTTGAATTCTGGGACAACTTCGATCGCGAACTGCGTCAGAAACAGCTCACCGCCCTTTTGGAAAAGCGTCCGTGGTGGCACGAGTTGCCGCAGTTTTTCGCGCGCCGCGTGTATCTTCCCGTCGGCGCTACCGCCATTCTCGCGTTCTCGTTGGTCTCGGTGAAGTATTATGTCCCGGCTCAGATTACGTTAGCCGCTGCGCCTTCGGCGTCAGGGCACGCCGTTGCGATCTCACCCGGGGTCTCTCCGTCGGCTGCGGCCGATGCGGCATCCGCTCCGGTCAGCTCGGCCTTGGTCAATCGCAGCGAACAGAACGCACTGCGGGTGGAACAACCGACCGTCGCGGTAGCGGATGGCGCCGTCGCACCGGCCCAGGCGGATGATGTCGAATCATCGACCGTGGCGGGTTCCCGTCCAGCGGGTGAAACGCCTTCTGCCCGTTCCATTGCCGCCAATCTTGCCCGCCTTGAGCAATCCGAGCCGGAACTCGTAAATTCCGTGCTTGGGAGCCGTCTCAGTCCCGCGGGACACAGTCAGGCTGCGCTTGTGCAGGCTACCGAACTAGCCTCGGTTTCAGCCAACTCGACCAAGCGGAGCTACGTGCTCGCCCAATACTCGGAACGGCCGCTCAGTCCTGAACCGACCGCCCCGGCCATCGTGCGGGAACGCCTCTCCCGCCGGTTGGGCGACAGCGAGATCACCGACCGGCTCAGCCGCATCGGTATCAAGGGGGATCAGATTTCCCTGGGTGTGACTCTGCGGCTCTGAATCAAACCCCGCTGATCGGCGGGGTTTTCTTTTGGACGGTCCCGCCGGTTATTTTTCCGGGACGCAGATGCCGCAGATGTTGACGAAGAAATCCGTGCCTTTGTCGTCGACGAGGATGAACGCCGGGAAGTCCTTCACTTCGATCTTCCAGACGGCCTCCATGCCCAGTTCCGGATAGTCGATGACTTCCACCTTGGTGATGTTGTCTTGGGCGAGGATCGCCGCCGGCCCACCGATGCTGCCGAGATAAAAGCCGCCATGCTTCTTGCAGGCGTCTGTCACCGCCTTGCTGCGGTTTCCTTTTGCCAGCATGATCAGGGAGCCGCCGTTGGCTTGAAAGGGTTCGACGTAACTGTCCATGCGCCCTGCCGTCGTGGGGCCGAATGAGCCGGAGGCCAATCCGGTCGGGGTCTTCGCCGGGCCGGCGTAATAGATCGGGTGTTTTTTCGCGTATTCGGGCAGGCCCTGGCCGGCGTCAATGCGCTCCTTGAGCTTGGCGTGGGCGATATCGCGGGCCACGACCATCGTGCCCGTGAGCGAGACGCGCGTCGTCACCGGGTGCTTTGAGAGCTCAGCCAGGATTTCCTTCATCGGCCGGTTCAGGTCGATGCGCACGAAATTATCGTCCTTGAAGGCCCGCAGCTCCGGCGGGATGAAGCGCCCGGGGTTGGCTTCCATTTTTTCCAGAAAGATGCCGTCCTTGGTGATCTTGGCCTTGATGTTGCGGTCGGCGCTGCAGGACACACCCATGCCCACTGGGCAGCTGGCCCCATGGCGGGCCAGGCGTATGATCCGCACGTCGAGGGCGAAATACTTGCCGCCGAACTGCGCTCCCACACCGCTCTGCTGGGCGAGCTTCAGCACCTTCGCTTCCATCTCGAGGTCACGGAAGGCCCGGCCGTGCTCATTGCCGGTGGTTGGGAGCGAGTCGAGATACTTGGTCGTGGCGAGCTTGAGCGTCTTCATGCACGCTTCCGCGCTGGTGCCGCCAATCACAAACACGAGATGGTAAGGCGGGCAGGCCGAGGTGCCGAGGAGCGGCATCTTGTCGGTGAAAAATTTCTCCAGCCCCTTCGGGTTCAGGAGCGCCTTGGTTTCCTGGAAAAGGTATAGCTTGTTCGCCGAGCCGCCGCCCTTCGCGACGAAGAGAAATTCATACTTAGCGCCCTCGGTGGCGAAGAGATCGATCTGCGCCGGCAGGTTGGTGCCCGTGTTCACTTCCTTGAACATGTCCAGCGGTGCGACCTGCGAGTAGCGCAGGTTTTCCCTCGTGTAGCATTCGTAGACACCCTTCGCGAGCTGTTCGGCATCGTTGCCCCCCGTCCAGACCTCCTGGCCCTTCTTCCCGAAAATGGAGCAGGTGCCCGTGTCCTGGCACATCGGCAGAATCCCGCGGGCCGCGATCTCGGCGTTCTTGAGCAAGGTCAGCGCGACATACCGGTCGTTGGCCGAGGCCTCGGGGTCCTGCAGGATCGCGGCGACCTGTGCCAGATGCTTGGAGCGCAGGAAGAAATTCGTATCGTGAAACGCTTCCCGGGCGAGGTAGGTCAGCGCCTCCGGCGCGACCTTGAGCACGGGTCGCCCCTCGAAGGTCGTCGTGGCGACGCCATCAGTGGACAACAGGCGGTATTCGGTCTCGTCCGGGCCGAGCGGAAGCGGGTCCTGATAGGTGAAAGGCGGGGTGGGCATTGCGAGACCCTAGCCGGAACCGATCTCTTGACAAGCAGGCGCCTTGCACCGCGGGTGGCTATCATTCCGTCAGCTGGCGTCCATTAACGCCGCCGATTCAGAGGATCTTCAGCTTGGGCAGATCCTGCACATCGATGTAGCCGACCGGCTTCTTCTGTGCGTCGAGCGCAACCAAGTCCGATATCTTGAACTGCTGGAAAATCTTCAAGGCCTCCACCGCAAGCACGTCCGCCGATACGCTGCGGGGGTTGCGGGTCATGAAGCCTCCGACGGGCTTTTTAAGGAAATCGGCCCCGCCGGTGAGCGCACTGCGCCGGAAGTCTCCGTCAGTGAAGATCCCGGACATCACGCCCTCCGCATCGACCAGTGCCACGGCCCCCGCCTTGGCCTTGGTCATCGCAAAGATGGCCTCCTGCACGGTCGTGCCCGCTTCTTTGAGCACCGGGCACCCGTTGCCGGTTCGCATGATGTCTTTCACGCGTAACAAAAGCGTCATACCAAGTGTCCCAGCGGGATGATATTTGGCAAAATCCTCCCGGGTCAGTCCGCGGCTTTCCAGCAGGACCATGGCCAGCGCGTCGCCGAGCGCGAGTGCGGCCGTCGTGCTGGCCGTCGGCGCGAGGGCGAGCGGGCACGCCTCCCGCGGGGCATGGTAGATCAGCCGGTAGTCGGCGCCGCGCGCCATTTCGCTTTCGGCCGAGCCGGTCAACGCGACCGTCTTGAGGCCGAATTTTTCGAACAGGGGCAGCAACTGCAGCATCTCGGCGCTGGCGCCGCTGTTGCTCATCAGGATCGCCAGATCACCGGCCGCGCAGAGCCCGAGGTCGCCATGCAGGGCCTGCGTCGGGTCGAGGAAGCACGAGGGCACGCCGGTGCTGTTGAAGGTGCCGGCCAGCTTTTGCCCGATGTGCGCGTTTTTGCCCACACCGGAGATGATCAGCTTGTGGCCGCCCCTGACCACCGTCTCGACGGCCCGGACAACGGCGACGAAATCCTCGTTCAGCACGGCCGCCGTGGCGTCGAGGGCCTCGCGCTCGATGGCGAAGACATTGCGGGCCTGGGCGAGGAGGGTGGCGGAATCCAGTGGCATCAAATACTTGTGTTGGCTTGGGGCTCACGCAAACCTACCCGCCGGTCTCCCTCGTTCAATTCATTTCCTGCCGTGTCCCGTCTCCGCGCCAACCTCCACCACATCCTGCTGCCCCTGTTGGGCGCGCTGGCGCTTGGCTTGGCGGGTTGCGGCGACAACGAGCGGTTGTCCTATGCCACCGAAATCGACGAACCGGCCTACCGCGAGGGCCAGGCTCTGCTGAAGACCGGCCGCAAGCAGGAGGCGCTCAACGCGTTTCTCAAGGTCATCGACAAACGCGGCGAGGATGCGCCCGAGTCCCACCTCGAGGTGGGGTTGCTCTATCTCCAGCACATCAACGACCCGCTCTCGGCGATCTACCATTTCCGCCGCTACCTCGCCCTGCGGCCCAACAGCCCGCAGGCCGTCCTGGTCCGGCAGCGGATCGACGCCGCCACGCGCGACTTCGCCCGCACCATTCCGGCCCAGCCCTTGGAAAACCAACTCCAGCGGGTCGACCTGGTGGCGACGCTTGACCGGCTCAAGCAGGAGAACGAGTCGCTCAAACAGGATCTGGCCGATCTCAGGGCCGGACGCGCCGAGACGGCGGTTGCGACCAAGGCCGAGCCGGACGAAGGTCCGGCGGTTCGGTCGGGACCCACCGCAGGTGGCTTCAATTTTTCGGTCGAATCGTCCAGCCCGGTGCTCCACACCAAGCCTCCGTCGGGCGGCACGCCGGCGCCTGCGGTCTCCACCCCGCCGAAAGCCCCGGCGGCGTCGGCCAAGGCAACACCGGTCAAGCCGTCTCCCGCGGCTCCCGCCGGTCGCACGCCCGCCACTACGACCGCCGCGCGCCGGCACACGGTCGGGCCGGGCGATACCCTCTCGAAGCTCGCGCAGCAATACTACGGCAACCGCGCCAAGTGGCGTGACATCTATGCGGCCAACCGCGACGTCATGAAGAGTGAGACCGACCTGCGGGCCGGCATGCAGCTGAAGATTCCCTGAGGCGGGTTCAGCTTCCCGCCAGGGCCTGCTCCAAGTCGGAGATCAGGTCATCGACATCCTCCAGCCCAACGGACAGGCGCAGCATGTCGACCGGTGCCGGGCTCCCGGACCCTTCGACGCTGGCCCGGTGCTCGATCAGGCTCTCCACCCCGCCGAGCGAAGTGGCGCGTTTCCACAGTTGCACGCGCGCAGCCGTGGCGATGGCCGCAGCCTCACCGCCTTTGACCCGCAGGGAAAGCATGCCGCCGAACCCGCCCCGCATTTCCCGTGCGGCTACGGCGTGGCCTTGGGCCGTCGGCAAGCCGGGGTAAAGCACGGCCGCTATGCGCGGATGCCCGTTGAAATGGGTGGCGATCTTGTGTGCACCACGGCACGAGGCATCGACGCGCACGTAGAGCGTGCGCATGCCCCGCAGGAGCAGCCAGGTCTCGAACGAACCGAGGACGGCCCCCATGTCATGACGGATGGCCTTGAGGCGTTTCCAGAAATCATCGTCCTTCGCCGTGACCAGCGCGCCGGCCAGCACGTCGGAATGGCCGTTCAGATATTTTGTGGCCGCGTGCATGACGATGTCGGCGCCGAGCAAAATGGGCTGCGTGAGCACCGGGGTGGCGACGGTGGCGTCGACGGCGAGGCGCGCGCCGGCCTGATGGGCGAGCTTGGTCGCGGCCGCAATGTCGGTGATGACCCAGGTCGGGTTGGCGGGGGTCTCGATCCACACGAGCTTGGTCCTGCCCGGCTGTATCGCATGACTAAGGGCAGTCTGATCGGTGGTGTCCACCAGCTCCACGTTCAGGCCCCAGTCCTTCGCGAAGGTCTGCAGCCAGTTGCGCAGGCCCCAATACATCACCTTCGGGGCGATGACATGATCGCCGGGCTTGAGCGCGAGGAATACCGAAGTGGCCGCGGCCATGCCCGAGCTGAACAGCATCGCACCTTCGCCGTGTTCCAGATGATTCAACAGAGCTTCGGCTTGGTCATAGGCGGGGTTGTCGGCGCGAATGTAGCCGCGGCCTGAGCGATACTGGTTGTCCGGGTCGCGGATGTAAGTGGTCGACGTGTGGATCGCGGGGGAGACGGCGCGGGTCTGGTCGTCAACCCAGCCGAGGGCTTGGGCGGCGGCGCTCGCGGGCTTGACGTGCTTGGAATCCATGCGGCCTAGCGAAAGCCAAAAGCCACCCGCTGCAACGCGGGAATCACCCCTGCAGCCGGAGTTGCTCAGTTGCCGCGCGGGGCGACGTTGCTGTGCAGCGGGCTTGCCGGCAGGACGAAAGCCTCCGGTGCGTCGGGATGCGCCGGGTCAAAGCCCTTGAAATCGTCGGCGATGGCGGTTGCGAGCGGCAGCTGCGCGTCGCGGATGCCCTGCACGACACACTTGGCCAGCTCAAAGGCCCCATAGTTGTCGTGGTGGGTGATGTCTTTGCCGCCGGCGCTGAAGGCCAGGGGTGCGCGCTCCGGCCCGAGCGCTTCGTAGAACGCGCGGCTCATCAGGTCGAGGTCGATGAGGGCGACCTTCTCCTCGGCCGCGACCTCGCGGACGGCCTGCGGGTAGTCGCCATGGCTGTTGCGGATCTTGCCTTGCCCGTCGAAATTGCGCCGCTGCATCGGCGTCACGAGCACCGGCGTGACGCCACGCAGACGCGCCTCCGCGATGAACACTTTCAGGTAGGCCTTGTAGGTGGTGTGCGCCTCGACGTAGGTCTGGGGCCAGTTTTTCTTTTCGTCGTTATGGCCGAACTGGATGAACAGATAGTCGCCGGCCTTGACCTGGCTGAGGACCTTCGCGAGTCGCAGCCCGGTGATGAAGGACTTCATCGTCTCCCCCGACTCGGCGTGATTGGCGACGGCGACCCCCGGAAGAAAGCGCGGCAGCATCTGGCCCCAACTGGCGCCCGGCTCGAAGGACTGGTCGGTGACGGTGGAATCTCCCGCGAGGTAAACGACCGGCACGACGGCGGGCTCAATGGCCACGCTGCGGACTCTTGGGGCCGTTCCGTTGAACTCGAGGGTGAGCTTTTCGTCCCAGCGCAGGATGCCGAATTCACGGTCGTTCAGCACCACGGCCGAGCCGCCCGGGGCGTTCTTTTCCGGTGGCGGCACGGAACTGTTGCGCACGTTGACCAGAAAGCTGCGCGTGGCGGACTCCCCCGGCTTGGTCTCGACGCGCTCCAGCATGAGCTGGCGGGACTCGGCCTTCACCGTGTTGACGGAGGCGGCCTCACCGCCGCCGAAGACGACCGTGACGCGGTAGGTCCCCTCGGGAAGCTTGGCGGAAAGGGAAAAAGGTTGGCTGCTCGTGACGCAATCGTCGTCTGCCTTCACCTTGGAACCGGATTCCAGATCGTAGCCGTAGCCGGTTTCCGGACTGTAGGCCATCGCCGGGCCAAGTCGCACCTGATCCGAACCGGTCGGACCCATGCTCAGATTGAATTGGTAGTGATCGGCAGCGCAGGCGGCGGACAGGGTGAACAGAAAAAGCGGCAGACGTTTCATGGGGATCGGTTGTGTTGCCAGGAATTCATACCCCGAGTCGGAACGAGGTTGACGGGCTTCCGGCTGGAGCAGGGGATGCGCCACTAAGACCGCGGCAAGGCCGGGTCGCAAAGGCCGAATCTGCGGACAGTCAAAATCTCGCGGGGGAATAAGACAGAGAGCCGGCTTGCCCGCCAGCCGCGACCCGAGGTTTCCTGCTCCATGGCCCGCACTTCGCAACGCACCGCCGGTTTCACCGAATCGCTGATCCGCGAAATGACGCGGGTCGCGCTCAAGCACGACGCCATCAACCTTTCGCAGGGTTTCCCCGACTTCAATCCCCCGCAGGTCATCCTGGATGCGGCGAAGGCGGAGATGGACGGCTCGAACCACCAGTATGCCGTCACCTGGGGCGCGGCCCCGCTGCGCCGCGCGCTGGCCGACAAACTCACCCGTTTCACCGGCCTGCCCTGCGATCCCGACACCAACCTCATTGTCACTTGCGGGTCGACGGAAGCCATGATGGTGGCGGTGATGACGGTCGCCGATGTCGGCGACAAGATCGGGCTGTTCTCGCCCTTTTATGAGAACTACAGCGCGGACGCCATCCTGTCGGGGGTAAGACCGGTTTTCGCGCACCTGTCGCCACCCGATTACGCCATCGATGCGGCGGAGCTCCGCGCCGTATTCGCGAGCGGCATCAAGGCCTTCATCCTCTGCAATCCCTCGAATCCCACGGGCAAGGTCTTCACGCGGGCGGAGCTGCAGCTGATCGCAGCGCTCGCGGAGGAATTCGACGTTTGGATCATCACGGACGAGGTTTATGAGCACATCGTGTTTGCTCCCAACCGACACGAATATCTGTCCGCGCTGCCCGGCATGGCGGAGCGCACGATCATGTGCAGTTCGTTGTCCAAGACCTTCGCCATCACCGGCTGGCGGCTCGGCTATGTTTTTGCCGCGCCCGGTTTCGTCGGGCAGGCCCGCAAGGTGCACGATTTCCTGACGGTCGGGGCGGCGGCACCGTTGCAGCACGCCATTGTCACGGGACTGGAGCTGCCTGACAGCTATTACGTCACCCTGGCGGCGGAATATGCCGAGCGCCGCGCGATCTTGCTCGGCTACCTCGATCGCACCGGCCTCCGCTACACGCAGCCGCAGGGCGCCTATTTCGTGATGCTCGACGTGTCACCGTTCGGGCAGGCCAACGACGTGGAGTTCGCGCGGTGGATGACGAGGGAGATCGGCGTGGCCCCGGTGCCGGGCTCGGTGTTCTTCGACACACCTGAGCACCGCTACGTGCGGCTCAACTTCGCCAAGAAGCATGAGACGTTGCACGCGGCGGGCGAGCGGCTGTTGAGGTTGAAGCGGGGCTAGGCGGTGTTGGTGGAGGCGGACTAGCCGTCCCGCCCTGGAGGGCCGATCTCCTGATCGGCCGCGGCCCGTCAGGAGACGGGCCTCCACCTTGGTGAGAGGTCACAGCGCGCCAATGGACTCGTCGAGGACGGCGAGCAGGAAGTCGGCGTCGGCCTTCGTGATGTTCATTGGGGGGGCGAAGCGGATCGTCTGGCCCCAGAGGCCGCCTTTGCCGAGGAGCAGGCCGAGTTCGCGGGCGTTCTCGACCGCCTGCGCGCAGCCTTCCTTGTTGGGTTCCTTGGTGACGCGGTCCTTCACGAACTCGATGCCGAGCATCAGGCCCTTGCCGCGGACATCGCCGATCACCTTGTGCTTGTCCTTGAGCTTGTTCAGGCCGGCGAGGATGTAGTTGCCGAGTTCGAGGCAGTTGGCCTGCGTCTTCTCGTTGTCGATGACCTCGAGCACGGCCTTGCCGATCGCAGAGACGACAGGGTTGCCGCCGAAGGTGTTGAAGTGGACCTTCTGCGCCATGACGGCGGCGATCTTCGGGGTGGTGACGACGGCGGCGAGCGGAGCCCCGTTGCCGATGCCCTTGGCCATGGTGACAATGTCGGGGATGACGCCCTGGGTTTCGAAGCCCCAGTAGTGCGTGCCCGTGCGGCCGAAGCCGGTCTGGACCTCGTCGGCGATGCACACGCCGCCGGCGGCGCGGACGTATTCGTAAGTCTGCTTGAGGTAGCCGTCGGGAAACACCACGAAGCCGCCTACGCCCTGGATGGATTCGGCGATGAAGGCCGCGACCTTGCCGGGCGTCGTGTAGTCGATGACCTCCTTGATGTCGTTGGCGTATTTCCTGCCGGCCTCCGGATCGTCGTAGCCCCAGGTTCCGCGGTAGGGATAAGGCGCCTGCGCGTGGTGGACGCCGAAGCTATGCGGCGTGTTGAACTTCCATGAGCTGTGCGCGGTGACGCCCATGCCGGCGGCGTTGCCGCCGTGGTAGGCGTTGCGCAGGGCGATGACGTCGTAGTTGCCCGTGTAGAGCCGCGCCATGAGCAGGGCGAGGTCGTTGGCCTCGGAGCCGGAGTTGACGAAGTAGCAGACCTTGAGGTCGCCGGGCATCTTGGAGGCGAGCTTCTCCGCAAATGCGCCGATGTTCGGGTTGAGGTAGATGGTGGTCGAGTGCTGCAGCACCTTGTTTTGCTCGTTCATCGCCTTGAGCACATGGGGGTGGCAGTGGCCGACGCTGACCGTCACGATGCCGCCGAGGCCGTCGAGGTAGCGCTTGCCGGTGCTGTCCCAGACATACTGCATCTTTCCCTCCACGATCATGATCGGCTGCTTGTAATAGAGGAAGAGGCCCGGGTTGAGGAACTGCCTGCGCTGCGCGAGCACCTGATCGAGCGAGGGGCCGGCGTAGCGCGCAGGGGTGTGGGTGGTGGGCGGGAGGGGGATGGTCTTCATGAAGTTATTTTGGACAAGATTTACGGGATGGAAAGAATTGGTTCGGCCGGAAGTCGGGTTAGTCCCGTCAATCCTGGCAAAAGAGTGTGAGGTCAGGAATTCGGGGCGAGCTTGCGCAGGCCGAGGTAAACCGAGAAGGCCAGGCCGAAGCCGACGAACCAGGCGTAGTTGTAGAGACCGAGCAAAAAGGGCGGCAGTCCGGTGCCGTCGATCAGGTGGACCTGCGCGAGAAAGCCCGGCAGGGCGGGCAACACGGCGACAAGCAGGGCGATGAGGGCGACGGTGCTGAAGCCGTTGGTGTAGCTGTGCTCGCCGTGAGCGTCGTAGAGGGCCTTGAGGTCGAGCTGCCGGTGGCGGCACACGAAGTAGTCGGCGATCATGATCCCGCCGATCGGGCCGAGCAGGGCGCTGTAGCCGATCAGCCAGGTGAAGATGTAGCCGCTCGGGTCGGCGACGAGTTTCCAGGGCATCATCAGGATGCCGACGACGCCGGTGATGAAACCACCGATGCGGAACGAGATCTTCTTTGGCGCAAGGTGGGCGAAGTCATTGGCCGGCGAGACGACGTTGGCGGCGATGTTGGTGGCGAGCGTCGCGATGCACAGTGCGACCATCGCGAGAAGGAGCACGGCGGGATTCTTGAAGCGCGTGAGCACGTCGACCGGATCCCAGATCGTCGTGCCGTAGATGATGGTGGTGGCCGAGGTGACGGCGACGCCGATGAAGGAATAGAGCGCCATCGTCAGCGGCAGGCCGAGCGCCTGGCCGGCGACCTGGTCGCGCTGGGTGTGGGCGTAGCGGGAGAAGTCCGGGATGTTGAGCGAGAGCGTCGCCCAGAAACCGATCATGCCGGTGAGCGCCGGGAAGAAAAAGCCCCAGAACTGGCCGGCCTTGGGCTGGCCGGCGTCGAAAGCGGACGGTTGCGACAGGATCGGGCCGAAGCCACCGGCGTTGCGGTAGGCCCACCAGAGCAGGAGCAGCCCGAGGGCTATCAGGAGCGGGGCCTTGATGTTCAGGAGCAGGCGGATCGAATCGATGCCCTTGTAGACGACGGCCATGTTGATTGCCCAGAATAGAAGGAAACTGCCGAGCTGGATGCCCGTGATGCCGAGGAGGGGCAAGGGCACGCCGCCGGCGAGCGAAGGGATGAAGATGGCGAGGATCTTGTGGATGGCCTCGCCACCGATCCACGCCTGGATGCCGAACCAGCCGCAGGCCACGAAGGCGCGGAGCAGGGCGGGGATGTTCGCCCCGCGCGTGCCGAAGGAGGCGCGGCAGAGAACGGGAAAAGGGATGCCGTATTTCGTGCCGGCGTGGGCGTTCAGCACCATCGGCACCAGGACGATCAGGTTGCCAAGGAAGATCGTGAGGACGGCCTGCCACCAGTTCATGCCGCCGCCGATGAGCGACGACGCGAGCATGTAGGTCGGGATGCACGCCGACATCGAGATCCACAGGGCGGCGAAGCTGAGGACACCCCACTTGCGGCGGGCCGGCGAGACCGGGGCGAGGTCCTCATTGTAGAGATGGCTGGCCGCGATGTCGGCCTCGACGTCGGGGGCGTTGTGGGCGAGTCCGGGATCGATCGGCATTCTTCAGGTGTCGGTTGAGGGTTGGCGTGGAAAACCGGTGGGTGGACGGCCCAGCTTCGGCTGGGCCGCGGCTCAGCTGAAGCTGAGCCCTCCATTGGTTGTATCCGTGGTCATCGGTGCAATCCGTGATCAAAAATGGCTGGGCTTCCTTTGCAGGAATCGCCCACGGCCGAGGGTGCCGCAGAACTTGCCGTCGCGCACGGCGACCTGGCCGCGGACGGTCACGTCGCGCGTCTTGCCCTCGAGCTTCCAGCCCTCGAAGGCGCTGTAGTCGACGTTCATCGACTGGGTCTTGGCGGAGATGGCGCCGCGGTAGTCCGGGTCGAAAACCACGAGGTCGGCGTCGGCGCCAGGCTGGATGGCGCCCTTGCGCGGGAAAAGGTCGAACTGCTTCGCGACCTGCGTGCTGAGGACGTTGACGAAGGTGTGCAGGTCGATTCTTCCGGTGCGCACACCGTGGGTATAAAGCAGGTTGACGCGCTCCTCGAGCGAAGGGATCCCGTTGGGGATCTTCGTGAAGTCGGTTTTGCCCATTGGTTTTTGCTTTTCGAAGTCGAAGGGGGCGTGGTCGGTGGCGACGGTGTTGACGAGGCCGTCGCGAAGGCCATTCCAGAGCACGGATTGGTTGCGCGCGTCGCGGAGCGGCGGAGACATGACGAACTTGGCGCCCTCGAAGTCCGGCTTCTCCGCGTAGGTCTTGTCGAGGGTGAGGTATTGGATGAGCGTCTCGACGCCGACACGCACGCCGCGCTGCCGGGCGGCGATGGCCTGGTCGAGCGCCTCCTTGCAGCTGAGGTGGACGATGTAGGTCGCGGCGCCGGTGAGTTCCGCGAAGGTCATCAGGTGGTGCACGCCCTCGGCCTCGACGGCGGGCGGGCGGCTCTCGTGGTGCTGGCCGGGGTCGGTCTTGCCGGCGGCGAGCAGCTCCTTGCAGCGCTCGGCGACGAGGGTTTCATTTTCGCAGTGGGCGGTGACGACGATGCCGAGCTCCTTGGCGAGCTTGAGCGTCCGGTAGAGTTCCGTGTCGTCGATGCCGAAGGCGCCCTTGTAGGCCAGGAAGATCTTAAAGGAGCTGATGCCGCGCGCGACGATCTCGCGCAGTTGGGCCTCGGTGTTGGCGTCGAACTTGGTCACGCCCATGTGGAACGTGAAATCGCAGGCCGACTTGCCGACGGCCTGGCTCATCCAAAGCTCGAAGCTCTTGAGCGCGTCGTCCGCGCGGGCCGGGCAGCACATCTCGATGAGCGTCGTCGTGCCGCCGACGAGCGCGGCCTTGGAACCGGTCTCGTAGGTGTCTTTGGAGAACGTGCCCATGAAGGGCAGGTAGATGTGGACGTGTGGGTCGATGAAGCCCGGGAAGACGAGCTTACCCTTGGCGTCGATGACTTCGGTGCCGGCAGGCGCACTGAGGTTCGTGTCGATCCTTGTGATCGTTTCGCTCTCGCAATAGATGTCGGCAACGTAGCGGGAGTCCGCGGTGACGATCTCTCCGTTCTTGATGAGCAGGGCCATGGGTGTGCTGGGTTACTTCTTCCACACGTCGCCGACGTCGCCGCCGAACCAGCGGGAGCTGACGACCTTCTGCTGGGTGTAGAACTGGATGCTCTCCTTGCCCTGGATGTGGAGGTCGCCGTAGAAGGACTCGTCCCAGCCGGTGAAGGGGAACATGGCCATCGTGGCGGGGACGCCGACGTTGACGCCGACCATGCCGGCCTTGACGCGCATCGTGAACTCGCGGGCGGCCCGGCCGTTGCTGGTGAAGATCGCGGCGCCGTTGCCGAAGGCGGACTTGTTCGCCTGCTCTATGGCGGCGTCGAGGTCGTCCATGCGCATGACGTTCAGCACGGGGCCGAAGACTTCCTCGCGGGCGAGGGTCATACCGTTCTGCACGCCGTCGACGACAGTGGCACCGACGTAAAAACCCTTGGGCGCGTCGGACACCTTCACGCCGCGGCCGTCGGCGATTATCTTCGCACCTTCCTTCTCGCCGCTCGCGAGGAGGCCAAAAACGCGGTCGCGGTGGGCGGCGGTGATGACCGGCCCCATGTCGGGCTGTGCGGCGCGGTCGGTCGGGCCGACCTTGATGGCGTTGGCGGCCTTCACCAGTTCCGGCAGCACGCGGTCGGCCGCGGCGCCGACGGCGATGGCGGTCGAGCCGGCCATGCAGCGTTCGCCCGCGCAGCCGAAGGCGGCGGTGGCCAGGTTCTCGACGGTCTTGCCGACGTCGGCGTCGGGCATGACCACGATGTAGTTCTTGGCGCCGCCGTTGGCCTGGACGCGCTTGCCGTGCCTGATGCCGGTCTCGTAGATGTATTTCGCGATCGGCGTCGAGCCGACGAAGGAGACGGCCCTCACCTTCGGATGGGTGAGCAGCGCGTCGACCGACTCGCGGCCGCCATGGACGATGTTGAACACGCCCTTGGGCAGGCCGGCCTGTTCCAGGAGTTTGCCAAGGAGCACGGCGCTCAACGGGACCTTCTCGCTCGGCTTGAGGACGAAGGTGTTGCCGCAGGCGATGGCGGTCGGATACATCCAGAGCGGCACCATCGCGGGGAAGTTGAACGGGGTGATGCCGACGCAGACACCGAGCGGCATGTTGATCGTCTCGCAGTCGACGCCGCGGGCGATGTTCTTGAGCGAGTCGCCGAAAAGGAGGGTCGGGATGCCGCAGGCGTATTCGACGTTCTCAATGCCGCGGAAGATGGATCCGCGCGCCTCGGCGTGGGTCTTGCCGTGCTCGCGCGAGACGGTCTGGCAGAGCAGATCGAAGTTGGCCTCGATGAGCTGGCGGTATTTGAAGAAGACGCGCGCCCGTTCGATCGGCGGCGTGTCGCGCCAGCCCGGGAAGGCGGCCTGGGCGGCCTCGACCGCAGCGTTGACCTCGGCGGTGCCGCCGGCCGGGCACTCGGCGATGACGTCACCGGTGGACGGATTGAAGACCGGCGTGGTCGCGATCTTCGGCGTGAGCCATTCGCCGTTGATGAGGAGCGGGCAGGGGGTGAGCGTAGTTGAGGTCGTGGACATGGGGAAGGGTTGGGTGGTTTACGGATGCGGTGGGATCGGCTGCATCTGGCCTCTGGCGAGACGGTCCTGGTAGTTGCTCCAGCTCATCCGGGGCCTGTTGTTCGGGATCTCTGTCATCGTGATGCACTCGTCGACAGGGCAGACGAGGCTGCAGAGGTTGCAGCCGACGCAGTCCTCCTCACGGACCTTCGGGACGGGTTTGTGCGGGACGCGGCCGGGACCGAGGCCGACCTTGAGCTCGTCGGGCGACTTGAGGTCGATGCACTGGTGGGCGCCGTCCTCGCAGGCGATGTAGCAGAGGTTGCAGCCGATGCACTTGTCGTAGTCGATCCGGGCGACGCGCTGCCAGTTGAGGTCGAGGTTTTCCCACTTGTTGAGCTTGTGGACGGCGCGGCCGCGAAGCTCGTCGAGGGACTTCATGCCCTTGCTGTCGAGGTAGGCGCTGAGGCCGTCGTTCATGTCCTCCACGATGCGGAAGCCGTAGTGCATGATCGCGGTGCAGACCTGCAGGGAGGTCGAGCCGAGGGCGATGAACTCGGCGGCGTCGCGCCACGAAGTGATGCCGCCGATGCCGGAGATGGGGAGGCCGACGTCGGGATCGGCGGCGCAGGCCTGCACCATGTTGAGCGCAATGGGCTTCACCGCCGGGCCGCAGTAACCGCCGTGCGAGCTGAGGCCCGCCACGGCCGGCTCGGGCACGAACGTGTCGAGGTTCACGTTGGTAATCGAGTTGATCGTGTTGATGAGCGAGATGGCATTGGCGCCGGCGCGCCGGGCGGCGCGGGCGGCGGCGGTGACGTCGGTGATGTTCGGCGTGAGCTTCACGATCACGGGGATGGTCGCCTTCTCCATGACCCAGCTTGTGATCTTCTCCGCCACTGCGGGCTGCTGGCCGACGGCGGAGCCCATGCCGCGCTCGCACATGCCGTGCGGGCACCCGTAGTTGAGTTCGATGCCGTCGGCGCCGGCGTCGGCCGCGCGCTGGACGAACTCGTGCCACTGCTCGCGCGTCTCGACCATGAGGGAGGCGATTACCGCGTGGTGGGGCCAGCGTTTCTTCACCTCGGCGATCTCGCGGAAGTTCACCTCGGGCGCGCGGTCGGAGATGAGCTCGATGTTGTTGAGCCCGATCATGCGGTCCTTGCCGTAGTTCAGAGCGGAGTAGCGCGAGGCGACGTTGACGATGGGCGTGCCGATGGTCTTCCAGACGACGCCGCCCCAGCCGGCCTCGAAGGCGCGGTGGGCTTGGTAACCGGTGTTGGCGGGCGGGCCGGAGGCGACCCAGAACGGATTGGGGGACTTGATGCCGGCGAGGTTGCAGCTCAGATCAGCCATGGGAGAATAGTTTTTAAGTTACCGATGCCGGCTAACGGTGGGCAGGTGATGAGGGAGGGATTGAGACAGATTGATGGCTAAACGGATTCGGCCGGTTGCTTCAGCTCTCGACGATGTCGTAGGTGATGCCGAAAGGGTCGCGGAAATAGAGCGAACTGCCGCGGTCGATGAGGATCTTGCAGCCGTGGGCCTTGAGGTGGGCCTTGGCGGCGGCGGTGTTCTTGACGGTGAAAGACGGAATGGGCGGGCGGCCCTTGGGGGATTTATTGATGTAGAGGAGGAAGCGGCCGGTGTCGTATTCGAGATAAGTTTCCGACTTGGATTTGAGCTTGAACCCCAGGACGTCGCCATAGAAACGCTCGGCTTTCGCCAGGTTCGGCAGGTGGATCGCGATGCACTTGTTGGATTGGAATTTCATGGCGGAACGGTGCACAGTCGGGCTGGCCGAATGCGGTTAAGGGCTATTTTTTCAGGGCCGCCTCGAGTTCGTGGGCGCGGATCGGGTGGAGCAGGCCGGAGCCCCTGGCGCCCTGCTTGGCGCCGAGGCGGGAAGGCTGGACGGGCGGCGAGGCTTTCTCCTGCGTCAGGAAGGTGTGGATACCCTGCGCGGCCTTCTTGCCCTCGCCGACGGCGTTGACCACCTCGCGACCGCCGTTGCCGCAGTCGCCACCGGTGAAGAGATGCGGGACGTTCGTCTGGCCGGTGAGCTGGTCGTGCTGGATGACGCCGCGGGCGTCGACCCGCAACGTCGGGAAGAGATCCTCGAGGAGTTTGGCCTGCTTTTCCTGGCCGACGGCCTTGAGCACGAGGTCGCAGGGCTCGATCCACTCGGAGCCGGCGATGGGCTCGACCTTGCCCTTGACGAGGTGGGTGAGCACGAGTTTCAGGCCGATGACGTGGCCATCGGAGGCGACGACCTCGACGGGGGCGGCCTTGAAGACGAACTGGGCGCCGTCGTGCTTGGCGTGCTCGTATTCGAAGCCGTAGGCGGACATGTCCGCCTCGTCGCGGCGGTAGACGATGAAGGCCCGGCTGGCGCCGAGGCGCTTGGCCTGGGTGACGGCGTCGATCGCGGTGTTGCCGCAGCCGATGACGGCCACGCGCCGCCCGGCGCGGATCTTCTCCAGCGGCAGCGTGTGGATCTGCTCGATGAAATCCAGCGCGTCCAGCACCTCGGGCAGGTCCTCGCCCGGGATGCGGAGCTTGGTGGCGGCGCCGAGGCCGACGCCGATGAAGATCGCGTCGAAGTCCTGCTCGAGTTGCGCGACGGCGATGTCCTTGCCGACGGTGACGCCGCAGCGGATCTCGACGCCGAGGGATCTGACGAGGTCGACCTCGGCGAGGCTGACCTGCGGCTTCATCTTGTAATAGGCGATGCCGTAGGTGTTGAGGCCGCCGGCTTGCGGTTGTTTCTCAAAGATCGTGACGCTGTGCCCGAGGCGGGCCAGCTCGGCGGCGCAGCCGAGCCCGGCCGGGCCGGCGCCGATGACGGCGGCCTTCCGACCGGACGTCGGCGCAGGCGGTGGCAGGACGGAGATGCCGCGCTCGGCGACATAGTCGGTGGCGTAGCGCTGCAGGCGGCCGATCATGATGGGCTGCTCGTCGCGATCCTCGAGGACGCAGGCGCCCTCGCACAGGACGGCGGTCGGGCAGACGCGAGCGCAGGAGGCGCCGAGGATGTTGGCGGTCAGGATCGTCTTCGCGGCGCCGGCCGGGTTGCCGGAGGCAATCTTCTTGATGAAAGCCGGGACATCGATGCCCGTCGGACAGGCCGTGATGCACGGGGCGTCGAAGCAGTAGAGGCAGCGGCTGGCCTCGACCGAGGCCTCCTGGGGGCGCAGCGGCGGCTTGAGATCGGCGAAATTGGCAACGAGCGAGTCGGCTGGGAGCAGCGGCGAGAGAGGCATGGGCGTGGACGCGAGGACCGCAGAGCACACCGGGCTCGGCACGAGGGAAGTCAGTCAACTTTGGCCGGCTATTCCCAGGGCCGCAACGCGGGCGCCTGCAGGAATGGTTGATGATTGGTGGATTGAATACAGCGGAGAAGCCGGTAACTTCCAAGCAGAAATCGGACCACCCCGCCGCCCCATGCCGCTGAATCCCAAACGCACCGTTGCCGAACTCAAGGAGCTGCGCCGTCTCACGGGCGACGAGAACGGCGCGCAGCGCGTGGCCTTCACGCCGCTGTGGGTGAAGACGCGCGTGTGGCTGGAGACGAAGCTCGCGGACCTGCCGGTGGAGACGCACACGGACGCGGCGGGGAATTTCTGGGCGACGTTGCGGGGCGAGAGCGAAAAGGCGCTGCTGATCGGCGGCCACATGGACTCGGTGCCGAACGGCGGCTGGCTCGACGGCTGCCTCAACGTGATGGCCGGCGTCGAGATTCTGCGGCGCATCAGCGAGCAATATAAGGGCCGGCCGCCGGTGACGGTCCGGCTCGTCGACTGGGCCGACGAGGAGGGCGCGCGGTTCGGCAAGAGCCTGTTCGGCTCGTCCGCGTGCTCCGGTGCGCTCGACATGGCCGAGGCCCGGGCCCTGCGGGACAAGCAGGGCGTCACGCTGCCGGACGCACTCCGGGCGGTCGGCGTTGATTTCGAAAAGGTGAAGGACAGCGGCGTGGAACTGAAGGGCGCCGCCGCCTACCTCGAGCTGCACATCGAGCAGGGGCCGGTGTTGCTCGACTTGGATTTGCCGCTGGGCGCGGTGCTCGGGACCTTCGGCGTGGAGCGGCATGCGATCATTTTCCACGGGCAGGCGGCGCACTCCGGCAGCACCCCGATGAACCGGCGCAAGGACGCCTTCCTCGCGGCCGGCAAGATGAGCCAGGAGATTTATCGGATCACGGACCGCCACGGCGGCGTATGCACCATCGGCTCATGCACGACCAAGCCCGGCATCGTGACCAGTGTGGTCGAGGAATGCCGGATCACGCTCGACCAGCGGCACCTCGACGCGAAGGCGCTGGCGCAGATGCTCCACGAGGCGAAGGACACCAGCGAGCGTTTTGCCCGCGAGGGCAACGTGCGGGTCGCGTGGGAGCGCATCTGGCAGATCGAGCCCCGGCCCTTTCACCCGGAGCTGATCGAAATGTGCGATGCGGCGATCCGGGAGACGGTGCCGGTGTCACACCGGCTGCCGTCCGGGCCGCTGCATGACGCCGCCGAGACCTGCGGGGCCAGCGTGCCCACGGTGATGATGTTCGTGCAGAGCCTGCACGGCATCAGCCACAACAAGATCGAGGACACGAGGGAGGAGCACCTCGAGTTGTGCGTGGCGGCCTTTGACCGCCTCGCGACGAAGGCGCTGGCTTGGGTCGTGGCCGGGAAATAGCGGCCAGGGGCCGCGGCTCAGGCGTGCACCGGCTCCGGCTTGGCCTTCGCCAGAGGCTTTGATACGCGCTGGCGGCGGGCCGCGCCCTCGGCTTCTGATTTGTCTCCCGGCAGCCACGCCGCGCGGATGTGCTCGCGCCGCTCGATGATGACGGCGAGCGAGTTCACGGCCTCGTCCATCGCGAGGGCATGGCCGTTGAGCTCCTCGGCGGCGGCGGCGGATTCCTCGGCGCTGGCCGCGTTGGTCTGGGTGGTCTTGTCGAGCTCGCTGACCGCCTGGTTGGCCTGCTGCAGGCCCTGGTCCTGCTCGGCGGTGGCGGTCGTGATCTGGGCGACGAGTTCGTTCACCTCGCGGGCCTGTGCCGTGATGGTGGCGAATCCGGCGGTGACCTTCTGCGTGATGGCGACGCCGTCGCGGCTCTTGCCGATGGAATCCTCGATCCGCTGGGCGGTCTCGCGGGCGGCGGCGGCGGCGCGTTGGGCGAGGTTGCGGACTTCCTCGGCGACGACGGCGAAACCGGCACCGGCCTCGCCGGCCCGGGCGGCCTCAACAGCGGCGTTGAGGGCGAGGATGTTGGTTTGGAAGGCGATCTCGTCGATCGTCTTGATGATCTTGGCGATGTTGTCGGACGAGGCCTTGATGGCGTCCATGGCCTGCGACATCGCGGCGATGTCGGCCGAGCCCGTCTCCGCGGACCGGCGCATGCCGTCGGCCAGCTCCTTGGTGCGGACCATGTTTTCGCTGTTGGTGCGGGACATGCCGGACATTTCCTCGAGGGTCGCGCTGATTTCCTCGAGGGACGCGGCGGAGCGGGTGGCGCCGTCCGCGAGGGAATGGCTGGAACTCGACACCGCCTGCGCCAGGCTCTCGAGATCCCGCGAATGGTCGGTGAGCCCGAGGCAGAGGTCGCGGAGCTCGAGGTTGAGCTTGCGGGCGATGCGCCAGGTGATGCCGCAGGCGACGATGATCAGGCCGGCGAGGGCGAGCAACCCCTGGCGGCGCTCGGCGGCCTTGGCGGCGATGCGCATTTCCAGCAGCCGGTCCAGCTCGGTGACGGAGACCTGCCAGAACACAAAACTGGCTTCGTGGGCCTGGCGGCCGGCGGCCGCCAGGCTGGCGGCGGTGATCCCCGGTGAACTGGAAGATGCGCCGTCGACCTGGGCGACGAACGCGTCGACGGCCTTGTGCCACTCGGCGAGGGCGGGGGTCAGTTGGGGGGAGAGCGTGGGGCTGGTGCCGTAAAAGTTGGCATCCTCATTGAGCGCGGTCTGCACGTCGCCGTCGATGCGGGTGATGTTGGTGTCGCGGAGCAGCGCGGCTTGAACCGCGGCCTCGCGCTGGGCGGCAGGGTCGAGGGCGCCGGCTTTGAGCGCCGTGGCAAAGCGGGCGCTGGCGTTGGCGATGCGCTCCTGCAGTTCGGGCAGAACGCAGAGCGTGGCGTCCATCAGGTAGTAACTGTCGAGGTCGGGGTCGAGGATGAGGTTGGAGGTGTCGCCGCCGTGGGCGATGAGACCGCGGACATCGGCCATCAGGGCGGCGACCGCCGCGGGGGCCGGGGTGGCGCCAACGGTAGCGGTCTGCCAGCGCTGGCGGACGGAGGCAGGCGCGAGGTTTTCGCGGTGACGGCTGGCTAGGCCGGTCGGCGTGAATTGCAGCGCCTCGCCGTGCTCCGCGAGGGCCGCATCCAGATCGAGGAAACCGCGGTCGACGGCGGCGGTGTCTGCGGTCGCGTTGTCCGATGTCAGATTGAGGCGGCCAGTGGCTTGCAGCAGGGCCTCGAGCGGGCGCTGCACGGTATTGCCGCGGAGTTCCTGGCGGGCGAAATCGATGTGTCCGTTGATCCCCTTGGCGAGCAGCCAGATGGTCAGCGCCGTGAAGGGCACGGCGAAGACGAGGACGATCAAAAGGAGGCGGCGACCGATTCTTTGTTGGTTCATTGCAGGGTCAGACGGTGGGCAATAACCCTCCATAACGGCACAGATACACCACCCATTTAGGTCGATCACGTTTTTCGTGACCGACTTGCGGGTGAACTGGGCCAATTGGTCCCGGTTTTACTTCTCGGGGGGTGCAGGCGGGTTTTTAACCCAAGGACGCCCGCAGCGCCCGGGCCTCGGCGAGGAGTTCGCGGGCGGCGGCTAGGGTGTCGATGTCCGACGACGATGCATCGCGGGGTGGGAAAATCCCGCCGACCGCTGGATGCTCGTGGTGGTCGTCGGGATCGCCGAGCCCGGCTTGGCGGAACTGGCGCAGGCGATGGAGGATGAGGTCGCGGATCTCCTGCGCGTTGTCGACGCTGTGAAAGATGCCGGTGTGCAGGGAGTCGCCGGCCTGACCTTGGGACTGTCGCTGGGCACCCGCGCCACCGGCCGACTGCACGTGCACGTCGGCCAGTCTGAGCAGCCGCTGAAGGGGGCCCTGCTTGACCTCCACCTGCTGCAGGTTGGCGAAGCTCATGGTGGACTCCTGCAGTCGGAGCACCCCGGTGCGGATGCGCAGGCTGCGGTCGGTCACGATATACCAGTGCAACTCATACTCGAGGCGCACGAGGGCGAATGACACGGGAACCTGGGCGAGGAAAAGGAGGACACCACCGGCCTCGAAAATCTCCAGAACGATGACCATCCAGGGGTCCGTCTTGCCGGCCACGCTCTTGAAGAAATTGACGCGCACGAGGCGCCTGGTCCGGGCTTGGGCGGCGGCTTTTTCCGCGGGGCTCTGGTTCACCGGCGCGGGTTTTACGGCCGGCGCCGGAGCGACCGGGGCGGCTGACGCGACCGGCGGGCCGGCTTGCCGGGCCGCTTCCACCTCGCCCCTGAACCACCAGAAAAACATCAGGGAGAAACACAGGCCGACGGTGGCGCCGAGCTGGCCGAGGCCCCAGCGCAGCAGACGGAGGTTGTAGTAGTTGCGTCCGGCGCGAAAGACGCGGACGGAGCCGGGCGCGCCGATCGGCGGTGTGGGTTCGTGGGGCACACGCAGCACACCAAGCAGCCAGGTGCGGAGACGGTCAAACATGGCCGGCGTCCTTGGCCCGGGCCTGGAGGGCGAGACGGGTTTCGCGCAGCTCACGGGCGACTTCGCGGAGCGCGGCCGCGAGTTCGACCTCGGCCGGAGCCGGGCCGGCGGAACCTGCGGCGACCGCAGACCGGTGCGAGGGATCCTTTACGCCGCGCATCCGGGAATAGAGGAAATCGCGCACGGCCTCGAACTCCTTGAACCCCTCGAGCGTCATCTCGGCGCCGGAGCTCCCGCTGGCGGTCTGAACGAGGACCCGGCCGAGCCCGAGCCAGCGTTCGACAAGATTGGAGCGCAGGTGAATGTCCTGGATGCGCGCGTAGTTGATGATGATCTCGCGGCGGAAGAGGATGCCCCAGCTCATCGAGATGCCCTCGTCGGTAAACTTGTAGCGCATCGTGTGGTAGCGGAAATACAGGTAGGGCGCGATGAAGGGGAACGCCGGCGGGATGACCACGGCGCTCAGCAGGTAGTAGGTCAGCAGGTCGCGGTGCGGACGCTCAAGGGCGAGGATGGCGGCGTCGTTCGGGGGCGGGTTCACGTAGAGGAACCATGACGGCCTGGTCGGCCCGTCACAACTCCGGAAGCGCGGACGGAGATTCCGCCTGATGAGCGGACCGCGGCGACGTGTCACCGCCTTCACTGAGGCCTCGCGAGGCCCCACTCCCCAAGTCCGGCCTGATCAGGGGTGGATAACGACCTCAGGCCGAATATTCGGCCCAGCTGGAACTGGTCTCCGTGATGCGGACGCGCTCGACGTGGACGCCGGCCGGAATGGCGTAATCGCCCGTGCGGCCGGTCGCAACGAGGGCGCGGTTGAGCTCTTCGAAGACGGTCTTCGCCATGATCTCGGTCGTCGGGTCGGTGTGCGCGAATGCGATGACGCGCGCGCCGTGCTTTTCCTGGAAGAACGCGAAGTTCGGGTCGTCCGTGTTGAGCGCGAGGGCGTGGTCCCAGGAATCGAGGAACTGCTGCAGCGCCAGCTTCACGGCCTTGAAGTCGCAGACCATGTCGTTGGCATCGAGGCCGTCGGCGGCGAGCACGACCTCGACCCGCCGGCTGTGCCCGTGGGGGAAGCGGCACTTGCCAGGGTGCTTGGAGAGGATGTGGCCGCTCTCGATTTCGAAGCTCTTGCAGATCCGGTAGGGCATCGGGAGATCAGACGGTCTTGGAGAAACCTCCCGGGCGCTTCGTTAGATGGGCGTCGAAGCGCATTGCGATGATGCGCAGGAAGAGCCGGCCCATGTCGGTGATGACCACGCGGTCGGGGTGGCGCGTGAGCAGGCCGTCGGCCTCGAGGTCGGCGAGCGAGGCGAGTTCCGGGGCGTAGGCCGCGGCGAAGTCGAGCCCGAGCCGGCGGCTGAGGCCGGCGTAGTCCAGGCCGCGGCCGCACATGACGTCGGAGATGATGGCGCGGCGCTGGCGGTCGTCCGCCGTGAGTAGGTAGCCGCGCTCGATGGGCAGGCGGCCGGCCTCGAGGCCCGCGATGTAGTCGGGAAGTTCCTTGCTGTTCTGCCGGAACGCGCCGTCGGTCTCGGAGATCGACGACATGCCGAAGCCGTAGAGCGAGGCGCCGGCGCGGGTGGTGTAGCCCTGGAAATTGCGGTGCAGGGTGCCGTCGGCGAAGGCGACGGCGAGTTCGTCGTCGGGCCGGGCGAAGTGGTCCATGCCGATCTGCACGTAGCCGGCCGCCACCAGCTTGGCGACGGCGGTCATCAGCATCGTGAGCTTGGCCTCGGTGGAGGGAAGCTGGTCGCGGGTGTCGAAGATTTTCTGCGAGGGCTTGATCCAGGGGACGTGCGCGTAGCTGAAGACGGCCAGGCGGTCGGGGTTGAGGCCGATGATCTCGTCGAGAGTTTTGCTGAATGACGTCGGCGTCTGCAGCGGCAGGCCGTAGATGAGGTCGACGCTGACGGACTGGAAGCCGGCCTCGCGCAGCCAGGTGATGGCCTGGGCGGTCTGGGCGAGGGGCTGCCAGCGGTGGACAGCGAGCTGGACCTCGGGGTTGGTGTCCTGCACGCCGAGCGAGGCGCGGTTGCAGCCGAGCCGGCGGAAGGCCTCGACATGCTCCTTGGTCAGGCGGCGCGGGTCGATCTCGACGGAGTTTTCGGAGTCGGGGGAGAACTTGAAGTGCCGGTGGATGGCGGCGGCGAGGCGGTCGATCTCCGCGGGTGGCAGAAAGGTGGGGGTTCCGCCGCCGAAATGCAGCTGGGTGACCGGGCGGGCGGAGTTGATCAGGGGCGCGGTGAGGGCGAGTTCCTTCTCGAGCCAGCCGACGTATTCGCCGGCCGAGGCGCGGCGCGTGGTGATGACGGTCGTGCAACCGCAATACCAGCAAAGGGATTCGCAGAACGGGAGGTGAAAATAGAGTGACAGCGGCGACGCTGCGTCGGCGTTGTCGACCGTGAGATCCTCGCGCAGCTTGGCGCGATCGATGCCCTCGGAGAATTGGGGCGCCGTCGGGTAGGACGTGTAGCGCGGCCCCGGAATATTGTATTTCCGGACAAGCTCGAGAGCGGGTTCGACCGAGACTTGGACGGTGTTGCGTGGTGACACCATAAGGCCGACAGGATACCCAATGGGCGTCGACCACGCTGCGCATATCTTGCGCAAGAAAAGGCAGAGGTTGTCGCTGTAGGAGGGGCTTTACGCCCCGATGCTCAGGCCAGCCATTCGGGATGGGGACAAGAATGGTTGGTCAACGGCTCAAACCACAACCAATCCTCCTCGCTGCAGAGATGACCGGGCCAAGGCTGTCCCGGTAGGATCAGATTCGCACGATAGGGATTCAAGTGCATGTAGAGAAATACCGGCAGCAGGTCCTCGTCAGGGCGCAGCCGATGATCGAAATACGCCGGTTGCCAGCGCAAACCAACTTGCCGCAGCACGGGTGTGAGCCGGCCTTTGAAGAGGCGGACGGCACCGGCTAGTCCAGGAGCCGAATTGATCTCCGCCAGCAAGTGCACGTGATCTGGCATCACGACGCCCGCGCGCAGCTTCCAGACCGATTCTTGGTCAAGCTGATTGGCCTCGGATCAAATGGCCTTTACGATATCCGGAGCAGTGAGTCTGGACTGCCGCCCCAAGGTGCAGAAAGTCAGGAAAAATCCAGCGTCTGATTCAGACCAACGACCACGCCTTAGCGCTTTATGCCCGTGGAGGGGATCAAACGGCATGAGGACATCATGCGTGGATCAATCGGGGCGTAAAGCCCCTCCTACAGCTGGGCCTCAGCCGGCGAAGAAGCCTTGGATCTTCTTCAGGGTCGCGACCAATCGCTCGATCTCGGCCTCGGTGTTGTAGAGGTAGAAGCTGGCGCGCGAGGTCGAGCTGAGGCCCAGCTTGCGCATCAGGGGCTGGTTGCAGTGGTGGCCGCCGCGGAGGGCGACGCCTTCCTGGTCGGCCATCGTCACGACATCGTGGGCGTGGACGCCGGGCAGGTCGAAACTGATGACGCCGCTGCGATGGTGAGCCGGCCCGAGCATCCGGATGCCGGGGATCTCGGCGGCGAGCCGGGCGTAGGCGTGGGCAGCGAGCTTCTCGTCGTGCTGGGCAATGGCTTCGCGGCCGAGGTCATCGAGGTAGTCCATCGCGCGGGCAAGGGCGATGACGTCGGCGATGTTGGGTGTGCCGGCCTCGAACTTCTGCGGGGCGGGGGCCCACTTGCTCTCGAAATACTCTACGTTGGAAATCATGCTGCCACCGCCCCGGTAGGGCGGCATGGCGTCGAGGAGGGTCTTGCGGCCGTAAAGGATGCCGACGCCGGTCGGGCCGCACATCTTGTGGCCGGAGAGGGCGAGAAAATCGCAACCCATGGCACGGACATCGACCGGCATGTGGCCGGCGCTCTGGGCCGCGTCGACGACCGTGAGGGCGCCAACCTTCCTCGCGGCGGCGCAGAGGTCCGCGGCCGGATTGATGACGCCGAGGGTGTTCGAGACGTGCGTGAACGCGAAGATCTTCACCTCGGGCGTGAGCACCTTGGGCAGCTGGGCGAGGTCGAGCAGGCCGGAGTCACCGGCGACAACCGGCAGGTAGCGGAGTTTTGCGCCCGTGCGGCGGGCGAGGAGTTGCCACGGCACCATGTTGGAGTGGTGCTCCATCTCAGTGAGAAGGATCACGTCGCCCGGCTTCAGGTTCTCGTCGCCCCACGCGTTGGCGACGAGGTTGATGCTGTCGGTCGTCCCGGCGGTGAAGACGATCTCGCCCGGCTCGGCGGCGTTGAGGAACTTCGCGCTGCGCTCGCGGGCGGCTTCGTAGGCGAAGGTGGCGCGCATCGACAGCGTGTGGATGCCGCGATGGACGTTGGCGTTGTCCTTCAGGTAATAGTTCGAGAGCGCGTCGATGACGCAGGTCGGCTTCTGCGACGTGGCGGCGTTGTCGAGATAAACGAGCGGCTTGCCGTTGACCTGCTGGTCGAGAATCGGGAAATCGGCGCGGAGGTTTTTCCAGGCGGGGGACATCAGGAGAGTGGCGGGTGATCAGTGACGAGTGACACGATGACAAGCATCAGTCGCTTGGCTTCTCGGTCGTGACGGGTTGCTCGTCGCCCTTGGCGGCGTTGAGGGCGGCGTGCCAACCGAGGGTCGCGCACTTGATGCGGGCGGGGAACTGGTAGACGCCGGCGAGCGCGGCAAGGTCGGACATGTCGTCCTCACCCACCTTGCCGGTGGTGACCATCTTGTGGAGATCGGCGTAGATGGCCTCCGCCTCGGCGATGGTCTTGCCCTTCAGGTTGACGGTCATCAGCGAAGCGCTGGCCTTCGAGATCGCGCAGCCGCTGCCCTGGAAGCTGACGTCGGCGATGCGGTCGCCCTCGAGTTTCACGTAGACCGTGATCTGGTCGCCGCACATCGGGTTGTTGCCGCTGCCGACGCGGTTGGCGGTGGGCAGGACCGAGTAGTTCCGCGGGCGGCGGTTGTGGTCGAGGATGACGGACTGGTAGAGGTCGGTGAGGTCTTGCATCGCCAGGGACGTGAAGGGCAGAGGCTACCCGGGAGGCTCCGTTTGGCAAACAGAGTTTCGGGGTGGGAGTGTCCTAATGACAGGCGGAGAAAACCGATCGCGGAAGCGCGGAGGAGCGGAGGCGCGGAAAAACTGGGCAGGGATCAGGTTTCGCGTTTCCGTCCTTCCGCGCTTTCGCGATTTGCTTTGACCGGAAGCGTTATGTGGGGCCCGGCTGGGCGCTGACTTGATGCATGACGCTCGCCATGAGCTTGCGGGCGCGGATGAAGCCGACGATGCGGCGCGTCTGCAGGTCGGTGACCACGGGAAGGTATTTCAGGCCGTGCTCGCGGAAACCGGAAGCGGCGATCACCGCCGTGTCCGTCTGGGTGATGACCGTCGGATCCTTGATCATGAAGGCGGCGGCCGGGGTGTCGGCGTTGGTGTCGCCCGCCTGGGCGCGGAGCAGGTCCGTCAGCGTGACGATGCCGTCTAGGCGCTGGCCGTCGGCGGACACGTAGAAGAACTCGGCGCTGCTGTCGGCGAACTGCCGCATGACGTCGATGAGCCGGTCGGTCGGCTTGAGCAGCGGGGCTGGGGCGGGCTCGATGAAATCTGCGAGCGCGAAGTTCCGCAGCGCGGCCATCGCGGCCGGCCGCTGGGTCCAGAAACCGGTGGAGCGGCGCGTGATCGCCGCAGTCAGGGCCGACTTGAGCGGCGCCAGGGACTGGGAGATGGTTGAGAAGACATGGCGCCCCATGATCACGATCTCGGAGGGGGAACGGGCGCGGGCGGAGGCGGTGCGCGGCTGGTTGCTGAGCAGGGCGTTCTCGCCGAAAAAGTTGCCGGCCCCGAGGACGGCGAGGACCTCGCCCTCGGGTTTCTCCGCGGACGTGCGGACGATCTCCACCTCGCCCTGCTCGATCACGTAGAAGCTCGAAGGCGGCTCGCCCTGGCGGATGATGTAGTCGCCCGGCTCGTAGTGGGCGTGGCCGACGCGGTCGGTGACGTCGGTCTTGATGCAGCTGAGGTCGCGCGGGAAGACGAGCAGCCACGCCCAGTCGAAGCCGACCTGCACGCGGCGGTCCCAGGAGGGCAGCTTGAAGAGGTAGACACCGCGCCAGGTGAACCAGGCGAAGAAGCCGGACAGCTTGAAGCCGAACATCTCGGCCACGGCGCTCTGGCCGCCGATGGAGCAGAGCTGGCCCAGCACCTTGAAAGAAAACGGGCGCGTCGCCTCGCCGCCCAGCACGCGCCGGATGTTCTGCGCGCACTGACGGCCCTGGCGCTCGGCGAACTGGCCGGTGGGCGGCGAGGGCTGGTGGTCGTGCGCGTTGACGATGGACGCGCAGTCGCCGATGGCCCAGGCGTTCGTCCGGCCGGGCAGGCGCATGTCCGCGCCGGTGACGAGGCGGCCCTTCTCCTTCGGCGAGTCCATCCGTTCAACGATGGGCGCGGTGGTGCTGCCGATGGTGCAGACGATCGTGCCGCCGGCGATGAAACCGTCCTTCAGGCCGACACCCTCGCCGGTGGCCAGCTGCACGCGGGCGTTGAGCCGCATGGTGACGCCGGCCTTCTCCATCTTCTTGCGCGCGAACTCGCGGAGCGACGGGCTGATTTCGGGCAGGAGTTGGTCGCGCGAGTGGATCAAGGTGACGGTGACGTCCTCCTCCTTGATATTGGAATAGAAGCGGCAGCTGGAGCGGACGAGGTCGTTGATCTCGCCCGCGGTCTCGACGCCGCTGTAGCCGCCGCCGACGACGATAAAGGAGAGATACCAGCGCCGGCGGACGGGATCGTCGCACACCTCCGCCTTCTCCAGCTGGGAGATGACGTGCGTGCGCAGGACGGCGGCGTCACCGACGGTCTTGAGCGGGTAGGCGTGGTCCGCCATGCCCGGCACGACGTTGAGGTTGGAGATATTGCCGCAGGCGATGACGATGTGGTCGTAGCCGAGGTGGCGCGGCTGGCCGTCCCAGCCCTCGTATTCGAGCGAACTGGCGGCGAGGTCGATGGTGCGGACCTCCTCGGTGCGGCACATGACGCCCGGCAGCAGCTGGCGGAGGGGCACGACGACGTCCTGTAAATTGAGCGAGGAGCCGACGGCGTCGGCGAGCAGCGGGCTGAAGACCAGGTGGTTTTCCTCGTTGAAGAGGATCAGCTCCGCGTCGTCGCGGCGGAACCCGGCGGCGAGGGTCTGGGCGCATTTCACGCCCCCGAAGCCTCCCCCGATGATGACGATGCGTTTCTTGGCCATGCGTGGAGTCGCGGGAATGTGTCACGGATGTCCGGAATTGCAATGCACCGGTTTGCTGTTGCCCGTTTGGCGCCACCTGCTAGCCATGACAGCCGTTCTTGCTTCGGTTAACCAGCCCCCTGCCAGTCTTCCGGACTCATCATGAAAAAAACCGCTGTTCTCGCCGTTTCCGCCGCTCTTTGCCTGCTCTCGGCCCAGGCTGATGACAAATCCCCGGCCGCCCCGGCCACCGGCGGCCTGCGTTACACGATCACCGTCACCAAGTTTGAAAACCACGCGGGCTACTCCGGGCAGTTCGCGCTGAGCGACACCTGGGGCGCGGTGCTGACGGACTCGCTGCAGAACAGCGGTCACTTCATCGTGATCGCCGAGTCCGACATGCGCACGGCCGCCATGGGCGAGCAGGATTTTGCCGCGAGCGGCCGGGCGGCCGGCGGCGACAAGAAGCCTGTCACTGGCAACATGACGCCCGCGCAATTGCTGGTCAAAGGCGAGATCACTGGTTTCCAGGATGGCACGTCGGGCGGCGGCGGTGGCATCGGCTTCGGCGGCATCCACGTCGGCGGCAGCGGCAGCACGGCGGAGATCAACGCGCTGATCTATATCGTCGATTCCACGACGGGCCAGGTCAAGGCCTCGAAGAAGGTCGTCGGTCAGGCCAAGAGCAGCGGCCTGAGCGTGGGCTTGAGCAACCGGAATTTCAGCGGCGATATCAGCAGTTTCAAGAAGACCAACGTCGGCAAGGCGGTCGAGGCGGCCATCGACCAGGCGGTCGCCTTTTGCATCTCCCAGCTCGATAGCCTGCCGTGGACGGGCAACGTCATCCTCGTGAAGGGCAACCAGGTCTATTTCAACCGCGGCCAGCGCGAGGGCGTCACCGTCGGCCAGGTTTTCAAGGTCGGCAGCTCGGAGGTCCTGCGCGATCCAGGCACAGGCGAGGTGCTGGACAACAGCTTCACCGAGAAGGCCCAGATCAAGGTCGACAGCGTGAAGGAGAAGGTCTCGATCTGCTCCATCGTCTCCGGCTCGGGCATCGAGCAGGGCATGGCGGTGGCGCCGAAGGATTGAGGGGAGGGGCCGGGCGGCGCATTCTGCGGCTACGCCGGCTAAAGCAGGTGCCGGCGAAGAAATGTCTTTCCGGAACCTGACTTGAGATATTTTTCGAATGCCAATGCTTGTTGCGCCTTGGCGAAGCCAAGATAGCAAACCACGTTCCACGGTTTGTAGCGCTGGGTATGGATGGATTTGCCGGCGTTATGTTCGGACAAACGCTGTTTCAAATTGGCGGTCTGGCCTACATAGTGGCGCTCACGGTCATTTACGCTTTCGATCAGATAGACGTAATGCACGATGCATCCGTAAGTGTAATGTCCTCCGTCGCCAAGCCTATGGAGGACAGCCTTCGCCCTTGGTCCGGGCTTTTCGGCTGATATGACGTTCGACTGCGTTTAGCTGGCCTGCCAGCCGTAGGCTCGGCGAAGGCTGGCGGAGAGGGAGGGATTCGAACCCTCGGTAGGCTTGCACCTACACATGATTTCCAATCATGCGCATTCGACCACTCTGCCACCTCTCCGTGACTGGCCTAAGGGTCGAGTTAAGGTAAAACTCCGCGCCTCGGTCAACGGAAATTCATCCGGGCCCGCGACCGGGCTTCTACGACACATTTTGTAAACAAAACCTCCTTGCATGGGTAGGGTGGGTTGGTAGCTTGCGGTGATTTTTAATTTCACATGGTCACCGCCAACTCCGAGCTCGGCTATAACAGCAAAATCGAAGGGGACGTCATCGTCACCCAGGCGGATGCGGCCATTAACTGGCTCCGGACGAACTCCATGTGGCCCATGCCCATGGGTTTGGCCTGTTGCGCGATCGAGCTGATGGCGACGGCGTCCAGCCGGTTCGATATTTCCCGTTTTGGCGCCGAGGTGATGCGCTTTTCCCCCCGCCAGTCCGACTGCATGATCGTGGCCGGCACGGTCACCTACAAGATGGCCCCGGTGGTGCGCCGCATTTACGACCAGATGGCCGCCCCCAAGTGGGTCATCGCCATGGGCGCCTGCGCCTCTTCCGGCGGCATGTATCGCAGCTATGCGACTCTGCAGGGGGTGGACCGCATCGTGCCGGTCGACGTTTATGTCAGCGGCTGCCCGCCGCGTCCGGAGGCGCTGCTCGACGCTCTCATGAAGCTTCAGGTGAAGGTCCGCGGCGAACAGGCGTGGTCGAAACAGTTCAAGGCCACCGCCTGAACCAACCGTCACCGCGCATGACCACCGACGTCGACCTCCCGACAGCCGTCAGCCAGAAATTTCCCTCGGCCACCCCCCGCGCCAGCTTGGATTGCCCGGCCTTCAACGTCCCGGGCGCTGATGCCGTGGCCCTCCTGCAGTTCCTGCGCGACGTCCAGGGCTTCGACTTCCTGATGGACCTCACGGCCATCGACTGGAGCGCAGAGAAATCTCCCCGCTTCACCGTCGTCTGGCACCTCTATTCCAGCACGAAGCACTCCTATGTCCGGCTCGCGGCCGATTGCGCGAACGACGTGGATCCGGTCATGCCGACCTCCGTCGGGATCTGGGCCGGCGCCGACTGGCACGAGCGCGAGTGCTACGACATGTTCGGCATCAAGTTCGCCGGCCACCCCGACCTGCGCCGCATCCTGATGTGGGACGGCTACCCCCATTTTCCCCTGCGCAAGGAGTTTCCGCTCGCCGGCCTGCCGACGACTCTGCCCGACGCCGAGATCGGCGCGGAGACGGGCACGGGCGTCATCTCCGCCCCGATGGCCGGCGGCCCGTTCGTGGCGACGCCCGGAGAGCCGATGGGCGAGGCCGAGCCGCGCGCCAAGGACGAGGCGTGGAACGAGCGCACCCCGAAACCCGAATAACCTTTCGATGGCCACCGATTTTTCATTTCCCGATGCCGCCGCGAAGGCCGCCGCTCTCCCGAAGGAATTCGAGCCGGAGAAGATGTCCCTCTCGATGGGGCCCTCTCACCCGTCCACCCACGGCGTGCTGCGCATCCAGTTCGAGCTCGACGGCGAGGTCGTGACCAAGGCCGACCCGGTCATCGGCTACCTGCACCGCGGCGACGAGAAGATCGCGGAGAACATGACTTACAACCAGTTTGTGCCCTACACGGACCGGCTGGACTACATCGCCCCGCTCGCGAACAACATGGCCTACGCCATCGCCGTCGAGCGCCTTGCCAAGCTCGAGGTGCCGGCCCGCTGCCAGGCGATCCGCGTGCTCACGGCCGAGATGGCCCGCGTCTCCTCACACCTGATGGGCCTCGGCGCCTTCGGCATCGATGTCGGCGCGTGGAGCGTGTTCATGTATACCTTCGAGGAGCGCGAGAAGCTCTACAAGCTGTTCGAGGAGCTGACCGGCGCCCGCTTCACCACCAGCTACAGTCGCATCGGCGGCCTGTCGCGCGACGTGCCCGAGGGCTGGATCCAGCGCGTGGACGCCTTCTGCGACCAGTTCCTGCCGATCCTCGACGAGATCCTGTCAATGCTGACGCGCAACAAGATCTTCCTCGACCGCACCGTTGGCATCGGCGTCATCTCGCGCGAGGACGCGATCGCCTACGGCATGTCCGGCCCGAACCTCCGCGGGTCCGGCGTCGCGATGGACCTGCGCAAGGACAAGCCCTACTCGGGCTACGAGCAATACGAGTTCGATGTCCCGGTCGGCGGCAAGGGCGACTGCTACGACCGCTACCTCTGCCGCGGCGAGGAGATGAAGCAGTCCATCCGCATCATCCGCCAGATCGTGAAGAATTTCCCGGGCGGCGACTGGTATGCGAAGGATGCTCGCAAGATCTTCGCGCCGCCGAAGGACAAGATCCTTACGTCGATGGAGGAGCTCATCAACAACTTCATGATCGTGACCGAGGGCCCGCAGATGCCGTCCGGCGAGGTCTACTTCGAGGCCGAGAACCCGAAGGGCGTGCTCGGCTTCTACATCGTCAGCAAGGGCGGCGGCGTGCCCTACCGCATGAAGATCCGCAGTCCCTCGTTCTGCAACCTCTCCATTCTCCCCAAGCTCTGCGTCGGCAACATGGTGTCCGACGTCGTCTCCATCCTCGGCTCGCTCGACTTCGTCATGGGCGAGTGCGACCGTTAAAAAGGAGCCAGAAGTCAGGAGCCAGCATCCAGAATAAAAACCAAAATCCTCCCGACTTCCGCATCCTGACTCCTGCCATCCCGACTCCTTTCAGTTCGTGAATCTCAAACCCGACACACTCAAACAGATCGACGAGGTCATCACCCATTACCCGGTGAAACGCAGCGCCACCCTGCCGCTGTTGCACCTGATCCAGGAAGATGTGGGCTGGATCTCGACCGAGGCCATCGAGTGGATCGCCGCCAAGCTCGAGCTGCAGCCCATCAACGTCTACGAGGTCGTCACGTTCTACCCGATGTTCCGGCAGAAGCCCATCGGCCGTCGCCACATCAAGGTCTGCCGCACGCTCTCCTGCGCGCTCACCGGCGGCTACAAGACCTGCGAGGAATTTCAGAAACAGTTCGGCTGCCACACCGGCGAGACCTCCGCGGACGGCGAGGTGACGATCGACTTCGTCGAGTGCCTCGCGAGCTGCGGCACCGGCCCGGTCGTCCTGATCGACGACGACCTGCACGAGAAGGTCGACGCCGCCAAGGCGAAGCTCCTCAGCGACCAGATCAAGGCCGCGGCCAAGCGTTGCCCATGAAAAAGCACCGCATCCTCCAGATCCCGCCCGTCCGCTTCGGCATCATCCTGGCGCTGATCGTGGGCTTCATCGCGATCCTGGCGGTGCCGTTCCTCCTGCTTGCGGGCGCGGCCGTCGCGCGGATGGAGCAGCCGGTGCAGGGCATCTCCTGGCTCTTCTACGGTGGCGGCGTGGCCGTCATGCCGATCGCCTGCGCCGTGGCGGGATTCCTCGCCGGCGTGTTCCTGGCCATGGTCTACAACCTCGCCGTCCGCTGGACCGGTGGCATCGAGGTGATCATCGACGACCCGAGCTGACCGGCCGCCGCGACCAATTTTTAATCGACCTTTTCCTGATGCCCGCTCCCACCCAACGCCGCCTGATCTTCGCTCACATCGACGAGCCCGGCTACACCAACGACCTCGCCTGCTACCTGAAGCACGGCGGCTACGAGGTGATGAAGAAGGCCTTCACCCGCAAGCCCGAGGAGCTGATGGACGAGGTCAAGAAGTCCGGCCTGCGCGGCCGCGGCGGCGCGGGTTTTTCCTGCGGCCTCAAGTGGACGCTCGTCGATCGCAAGAGCGGCAAGCCGATCTACCTCATCGTCAACGCCGACGAGTCCGAGCCGGGCACCTTCAAGGATCGCTACATCATCCACCAGGACCCGCACCAGCTGATCGAGGGCACGATGATCTCGTGCTTCGCGAACAACGTGAAGCAGGCCTACATCTACATCCGCGGCGAGATGCCGCATGGCGCCCGCATCCTGGAGAAAGCGATCCAGGAGGCCCGCGACGTCAACCTGGTCGGCAAGAACATCCTGGGTTCGGGCTATTCCTGCGACATCTTTGTCCACCGCGGCGCCGGCGCCTACATCTGCGGCGAGGAGACGGGCCTGATCGAGTCGCTCGAGGGCAAGCGCGCCAACCCGCGCATCAAACCGCCGTATTTTCCCGCCGTCCTCGGCCTCTACCAGTGCCCGACGATCGTGAACAATGTCGAGACGCTCTGCCACGTGAAGCACATCGCCGACATGGGTGGCGAGGCCTACACGAGGATTGGCACGCCGAACAACACCGGCACACGCATCTTCTGCGTATCCGGCCACGTCCAGAAACCGGGTTACTACGAGTTCGAGGCCGGCAAAATCACGATGGGCCAGCTGCTCAATGAGGTTTGTGGCGGCCCGCTCCCTGGCCGCACGTTCAAGGCCGTGATTCCCGGCGGCTCGTCCGCCAAGATCCTCCGCTTCGGCGAGCGCTTCAAGGGCAAGCGCAAGGTCGGCGCGGAGATGGTCGACTACGACTGGGGCGTCGAGGACGTCCCGATGGACTTCGATTCGCTTGGCATGATCGGCACGATGGGTGGCTCCGGCGGCGTGATCGTGATGGACGACTCCGTCAACATGGTCGAGGCGCTGGCCAACATCAATGCGTTCTACTCGCACGAGAGCTGCGGCCAGTGCACGCCCTGTCGCGAGGGCTCGCTGTGGATGAAGAAGATCACGAACCGCATGGTGCACGGGACCGCGCGGCCCGAGGACGCCGCGCTGCTCAAGGGCGTCGCGGACCAGATCCCCGGCCGCACCATCTGCGCCTTCGGTGAGGCCTGCTCCTGGCCGACCCAGAGCTTCATCGCGAAGTTCGGCGACGAGTTCAAAAACTACCACGAGACCAAGATGACCGCGAAGCCCGCCGAGGCGGCGAAACTGGTCTGATTCCCTTTTTTCGAAATGTCTTCCGCTCCCAAACCCGACCTCGTGACCGTCAATGTTGACGGCAAGGACATCGCCGTGCCGAAGGGCACGAACATGATCGAGGCCGCCCGCCTGGCCAGCGTCGCGGTGCCGCACTACTGCTACCACCCGAAGCTGACCGTCGCGGGCAACTGCCGCATGTGTCTCGTCGAGATGGGCATGCCGGCTGTCGATCCCGCCACGAAGGCGCCGATCATGGATCCGGCGACGGGCAAGCAGAAGGTCAACTGGATGCCGCGCCCGACCATCGCCTGCGCGACCAACGCCTCGCCCGGCCTCCACATCCGCACGAACACGCCGGCCGTGGTCGACTGCCGCAACAGCGTCACCGAGTTCCTCCTCATCAACCACCCGCTCGACTGCCCGATCTGCGACCAGGCCGGCGAGTGCATGCTGCAGGAGCATTCGACCGCCTACGGCCGCGGCTACTCCCGCTTCGTCGAGCAGAAGAACGTGAAGCCGAAGCGCACCCAGCTCGGGCCGCGCGTCACCCTCGACGACGAGCGCTGCATCCTCTGCTCCCGCTGCGTCCGCTTCAGCAAGGAGGTCGCGAAGGACGACGTCCTCGGTTTTATCGATCGCGGCAGCTACAGCACGCTGACCTGCTACCCGGGCAGGAAGCTCGAGAACAACTACTCGCTCAACACCGTCGACATCTGCCCCGTTGGCGCGCTCACGAGCACAGATTTCCGCTTCAAGATGCGCGTCTGGTTCCTGAAGGAGACGCCGTCCATCGACACCGAATCCTCCGTCGGAGCGAACACCACCGTCTCGAGCCGCGAGGGCACGATCTACCGCATCACCCCGCGCCGCAACGACGAGGTGAACGACACCTGGATGGCCGACTCCGGCCGTGTGCTCTACAAGCAGGTCAAGGCCGCCGACCGCCTCACCGCCCCCGCCATTGGTGGCGCCGCGACCGCGACCGAGATGGGGCTCAAGGCCGCCGCCGACCTGCTCCGGGCCGGCTCGGTCGCCATCGTCGGCTCCGGCCGCAGCACGGTCGAGGAACAGTTTCTTACCAGGAAGATCGCCGATGCGCTGAAGGCGCCGGTCTCACTCGTCAGCCGGGTGGGGCAGGGTGACAAGATCCTCGTCTCCGCCGACCGCAACCCGAACGTCCGCGGTGCGCTCGTCACCGGCCTCGTCTCCGCGCTGCCGGCGCAGAAGCTCACGGCGCTGGCGGCCGATATCGACGCCGGCAAGGTGAAGACCGTCATCTCCGTCGGCGAGGACCTCGTCGCCGCCGGCCTGACCGCCGCGCAGCTCGCGAAGGTTTCCGTCATCTATCTTGGCACGCACCGGAACGCCACGAGCGACGCGGCGCAGGCCGTCATCCCGACTCTCACCGTCTTCGAGAAGGCCGGCTCGTTCGTGAACCAGCAGTTCCGCCTGCAGAAGTTCGCCAAGGCCGTCCCGGGCCCGGCGGGTGTGAACGACGACCTCATCACGCTGGCCGAACTCGTGGCCGCGGCTGGCGGCGGCATCCTGCCGTTCGAGGTCGGCGCGCTTTGGTCGCTCATCGCCGCCGAGGTGAAGCCCCTCGCGGCCGCCTCTTACGCTTCCGTGCCCGCCACCGGTCTGCTGCTCGATGGCGCCGCGTGGGCTGCGCTGCCCTTCGTCGAGGGTGAGGCGCTCCACTTCAAACCCGTCGCTCCCGCGCCGGTCGCCACCGCATGAACGCCGTGATCGCATTCTGGTCCGGGCTTCATCCGGTGCTGCAGATGATCGTCAAGGGCCTCTGCGTGATCGGCTTCATCTTCCCGTTCGGCGGCGCCTGCTCGCTGGCCGAGCGCAAGATCTCCGCGTGGATGCAGGGCCGCCCCGGCCCGAATCGCGCGATCCCGTTCTGGTTCGCCTGGATGCCGGTCGTCGGCCCGTTCCTCCAGAAGCTCGGCGTGTTCCACCTCATGGCGGACGGCGGCAAGATGTTCTTCAAGGAGGACCCGATCCCGGGCCACGTGAACAAATTCTACTTCGTCCTCGCCCCCATCGTGGCGATGATCCCCGCACTCACGACCGTCAGCGCCGTGCCCTTCGGCGCCTACCTCGACCAGGCCGGCCACCTCGTGCCGCTGATCCTGGCCAATGTCGACGTCGGCATCCTCGCCGTGTTCGCCGTGTCCTCGCTTGGCGTCTACTCGCTGATCCTCGCCGGCTGGGCCTCGAACTCGAAGTATCCCTTCCTCGGCGGCGTGCGTGCCTCGGCCCAGCTGATCTCCTACGAGCTCTCGATGACGCTCTCCGTGCTGCCGGTGTTCCTCTGGGTCAACGCCCCGGGCGGCAACGGCACGCTCAGCCTCTTCGATGTCGTGCAGGCGCAGTCGGGCCTGTGGTTCGGCATCACGATGCCGGTCGCGGCCTTTGTGTTCCTGATCTCACTCTTTGCCGAGACGAACCGCCTGCCGTTCGACATGGCCGAAGGTGAGGCCGACCTCGTCGGCGGCTTCCACACGGAATACGGCTCGCTCAAGTGGGGCCTGTTCTTCGTGGCCGAGTATTCGCACATGCTCATCGGCTCCGGTGTCTTCGTGCTGCTGTTCCTCGGTGGCTGGAACCCGCTGCCATTCCTGCCCCTCGCGACGGTCGCCGGCTGGCTGCACCTCGCGAATCTGCCGGTCGTGCTCGGCGCGCTTTCCATCGTCATCTTCGTCGCGAAGGTGATGTTCTTCATCTTCCTCTTCATGTGGGTGCGCTGGACGGTGCCGCGCTTCCGCTACGACCAGGTCATGAAGCTCGGTTGGCAGAAGCTGCTGCCGCTCGCCATCGGCAACCTCATCGTCTACGCGCTGGCCATTGCCTGGCTGCAGACCCGCAACTGATCTCCGCCATGTCCTACGTCGTCGAACGCAAATCCCTCACCATCGCGGAACGCCTCTACATCCCGCAGATCCTCGGCGGCATGCGGGTCACACTGAAGCATTTCTTCGCGCCGAACGTCACGATGCAGTATCCCGAGGAGCGTCCGCCGATCCCGCCGGGCTATCGTGGCGTGCCGACGCTCGTGATGGACCCGAACGGCCGCGAGAAGTGCGTCTCCTGCCAGCTCTGCGAGTTTGTCTGCCCGCCCAAGGCCATCCGCATCACGCCGGGCGAGGTGCCCGCCGACCAGCCGGAGCGCGCCCACGTCGAGAAGGCCCCGCAGGCCTTCGATATCGACATGCTGCGCTGCATCTACTGCGGCCTGTGTCAGGAGGTCTGCCCGGAGGAGGCGATCTTCCTGCAGAACCAGTATTCCATGAGCGGTTACACCCGCGCCGAGATGGTCAACGACAAGGCCCGCCTCTACGAGCTCGGCGGGACGCTTCCCGACGCCCACCACAAGTGGGACAAGAAGAAGGCCGCCGCCGAGCACGGCAACGCCCACTGAGCCATGGCCGACCTCCTCTTTTACATCTTCGCCTTCGTCACCCTGGCCTGCGCCGCGCTGGTCGTGGTGAGCAAGAACCCGGTCAACGCCGCGATGTGCCTCCTCCTGAGCCTCGTCGGCGTGGCGGGCCTGTTCGTGCTGCTCGACGCCGCCCTGCTGGCCTTCGTGCTGCTGCTGGTCTACGCCGGCGCGGTCGTCGCCCTGTTCCTCTTCATCATCATGCTGCTCGACACGCGGCCGGGCTCGCTGAAGCCGTTCAAGCTGACGACGCTCATTGCGTCGGGCCTCGGGTTCGCGCTCCTCGTGGTCGGCGTGCTGTCGCTCTACCACCGCGCGCAGTTCCCCGCCACGGCTATCCCGTCGGCGGCCCCGAGCCTCAAGGCCTACGCCGAGCAGCTCTTCACCACCTACCTCCTGCCGGTGCAGGTCGTGGGCTTCATGCTCCTGATCGCCATGCTCGGCGTGATCGTCCTGAGCAAGAAGCTCCACACCCCCGAGGACGTGTCATGAGCATCGACCTGAACCATTACCTGCACCTGAGCGCGCTGCTCTTCGCCCTGGGTTTCCTTGGCGTGCTGTTGCGCAAGAACACCCTCGTCGTCTACATGTGCCTTGAGCTGATGCTCATCGCCTCGACGGTCGCGCTGGTGGCGTTCTCGCACTTCAACGGCACCCTCGACGGCAACGTCTTCGTCTTCTTCATCCTCACCATCGCCGCGGCCGAGGTCGCCGTCGGCCTCGCCATCATCGTCGCGCTGTTCCGCAAGCGCCACACCGTCCAGCTCGAGGAGCTGAACCACCTGAAGCACTGATCCGATGAGCATGCTCCAACACGCGATCCTCGTCCTTCTGCTGCCGCTGTTCTCCGCGGCGGTGATCGCACTCTTCCTGCGCAAGCAGGGCGCGCTCGCCTCGTGGATCTCCACCGGCATCGCCGCCGCCATCGCCGCGATCTCCATCATCCTGCTCGTGCACGGCCAGCGCTTCGAGGCCTCGGTCGAGTGGCTGCGCTTCGGTGACTTCTCCGTCTCGCTCGGCATCAAGTATGACGACCTCGCGGCGCTGATGCTGTTCATCGTCGGATTCGTCGGCTTCCTGATCCACCTGTTCTCGCTCGGCTACATGCACGACGACAAGGCGCGGGCGCGCTTCTTCGGCGGCCTGTCCATCTTCATGTTCTCGATGATCGGCATCGTGCTCGCCGACAACCTGTTCATGATTTTCATCTTCTGGGAGCTGGTCGGCTTCAGCTCCTGGCTGCTGATCAACCACTATCATGAGAAGCAGTCCGCAGCCGACGCCTCGAAGAAGGCCTTCATCGTCAACCGCGTCGGCGACTTCGGTTTTCTTCTCGGCATCATCTGGTGCTACTACTGCCTCAACACGGTCAACCTCTCCGAGCTGAAGGCCGCGATCGACGGCGGTGTGCTGCCCTGCAGCAAGTGGATCCCGCTGCTGCTGTTCTGCGGCGCGATGGGCAAGTCCGCCCAGCTGCCGCTGCAGGTCTGGTTGCCGGACGCGATGGAGGGCCCGACGCCCGTCTCCGCCCTCATCCACGCAGCCACGATGGTCGCGGCCGGTATCTATATGCTTTGCCGGATCCATTTCCTCATGGTCGACGAGGCGCTCACCGTCATCATGTGGATCGGCACGGCCACGGCGCTCTACGCCGCGCTCTGCGCCATCGTCCAGCGCGACATCAAGAAGGTGCTGGCCTACTCGACTCTCTCGCAGCTCGGCTATATGGTCGCGGCGTTTGGGTTGGGATCTAGGCAGGAAGTTACGTTCGGGCATAACGCTGATATGACGAATACGGCGATTGTCATCGCTACCGGCGTCGGCGCCGCGATGTTCCACCTGACGACCCACGCTTTCTTCAAGGCCCTCATGTTCCTCGGCTCCGGCTCCGTCATCCACGGCTGCCACCATGAGCAGGACATCTTCATGATGGGCGGCCTGAGGAAGAAGATGCCGGTGACCTTCATCACCTTCACGATCGGCGTCTTCGCGATCACGGGCATGCCGTTCTTCGCGGGTTTCTTCTCGAAGGACGCCATCCTCTACCTCGCGATGGAGAAGAACACCGCAGTCTTCGGGATCCTCGCCTTCACCGCCATCCTGACGTCTTTCTACATGTTCCGTATGTGGAAGATCACTTTCTTCGGGGAGGCCCGCTCCGAGAGCGCCTCGCACGCGCACGAGAGTGGCTTGACGATGACGCTGCCCCTGATCGTCCTCGCGGTGCTGTCCATCATTGGCGCGACCGGCCCTCTGGGCCTCTACCCGAAGCTGGCGGGCTCGATCGCCACCTTGATCCCGGAGGCCGAGGGTTCGGCTCACACGACCATCCTGCTGGTTTCCCTCTTCGTCATGATCGTCGGCGCAGGCTCGGCCCTGTTCTTCTACAAGGCCGCCGGCACCGACACCCTCGAGGAAAAGTCCCGCGCCGTGTTCGGCGGGCTCACCTGGCTCAAGGAGTCCTTCGATAATTTATACGACTACTACGTCGCCAAGGTGCAGCAGCGTTTCGCGATGCTCCTGAACTTCCTCGAGCAGATCTTCCTCGCCGGCCTCATCATCCGCGGTCTGGCGGGTGTGGTCGGCCTGGTCGGCTACGGCGCCCGCGCGCTCTACACCGGCAGCGTCCACACCTACGTCTACTGGTTCCTGATCGGCGCCGCCCTGCTCTGGGCCTATGCCGCCGGCATCTTCTAATCCGTGAATTCCCTCGATCCCCAACTTCTGCAGCTCGCCATCGCCACGCCGCTCGTGGCCGCGCTCATCATGGCGTGCGGACTGCCCAAGCGGTTTTCCACCAAGCTGGCCGCCGTCGCCTTCACCGTGCCGGCGCTGATTGCGCTCTGGCTGTGGAAGGAATACCCGGCCGAGGGCGGCGCGGGCTACCATTACCTGAGCAGCACCGACACCGGCCTCGGGATGTTCGGCATCAACCTGAAGCTCGGCCTCAACGGCATCGCGCTGCCGATGTTCCTGCTTGCCGCCATCGTCGGCCTCGCCGCCGGCCTCTACGCGCTGCGCTCCGGCGCCGAGCGGCTGAAGCTCTACCTCACGCTCCTGCTAATCATGCAGGGCGGCCTGCTGGGCGTATTCTCCTCCGTGGACGTGTTCTTCTTCTACTTCTTCCACGAGTTGGCGCTGATCCCGACCTTCATCATGGTCGGCATCTGGGGCGGCCGCGACCGCAACTACGCGGCGATGAAGATGACGATCTACCTCACGGTCGGCGCGATGCTCTCGCTCCTCGGCCTCATCGCCATCTACGTGAAGAGCGGCGCGAACAGCTTCGACCTGATCGAACTGAAGGCCGTCATCGCGCACGACGGCATCGCGGCCTCCTCGCAGAAATACATCTTCGGCCTCCTGATGTTCGGCTTCGGCACCCTGGTCTCCCTCTGGCCGCTGCACACCTGGGCCCCGCTCGGTTACGGTGCTGCGCCGAGTTCCACGGCCATGCTGCATGCCGGCGTGCTCAAGAAGTTCGGCCTCTACGGCCTCATCCAGATCGCCCTGCCGCTGCTGCCCGAGGGCGCGCATTGGTGGGCGTGGAAGCTCGCCCTGCTGGCCGGCGTCGGCAACGTGCTCGTCATCGGCTTCATCACGATGGCCCAGCGCGACCTGAAGCAGATGCTCGGCTATAGCTCGGTCATGCACATGGGCTACTGCTTCCTCGGCATCGCCTGCGTCTCGACCGCCGGCTCCGGCGGCGTCGTCCTCCTGATGGTGGCGCACGGCCTGTCCGTCGCGCTGCTCTTTATGCTCGCGACCAGCGTCCACCACCGCACCCACACCTTCGACCTTGCCGAGATGGGCGGGCTGGCTCAGAAGACGCCGGTGCTCGCGGCTCTCTTCGTCGCCGCCACGATGGCCAGCATCGGCCTGCCGGGCTTCGCGAACTTCCCGGGCGAGCTGACCATCTTCGTGTCGCTCTGGAAATTTTCCCCCGGCATGACTGCCGTCGCCGTTTCAGGCGTGATCATCTCCGCCATCTACGGCCTGCGCGCCGCCGCCCGCGTGTTCTTCGGCTCGCCCAGCGAGCCGCTGCAGCGGGTCATGGCCGCGCACCCGCCGGTCGACATGGGTTGGGGCGAGCGCCTGCCGGCCCTCCTGCTCCTCGCGGCGTTGCTGCTCTTCGGTTTCTACCCGCGCGCCCTTTCGCTTTCCGTTGACCAGGCCCTGAGCCCGGCGGCACCCGGGATTTCGACCATGCCCATTCACGTTTCCCCCCTGCGGCCATGACGACCGACTATCTCAAAGGTGTCGCCGACTCCAATCTCTGGTGGGCCATCGGGCCGGAGATGATCCTGGCCATCGCCGCCCTCGGGCTGCTGGCCTTGGAAATCCTGCTGCCGAGGAAGGACCACCGTTTCATCCCGCTCGTGGCGATCCTGGCCCAGGTCATGGTGCTGGTCGCCGTAGTCCTCAACTTCCACACGGCGTGGATGGGGGAAAGCCTCTTCGGCGGGCTCATTCAGCTCAGCCCGCTGGGCCAGGTGGCGCGCGTCTTTTTCCTCGTCGCCTCGCTGCTGGTGTCGTTCCTCGGCACGGTCTGCCTCCCGCGCACCAAGGTGCCGCGCATCGAGTTCTACCACATCGTGATGATCGTGACCGCCGCGATGATGCTGCTGGTGCAGAGCAACCACTTCGTGATGTTCTTCGTCGCGCTGGAGACGGTGACCATCGGGTTCTACATCCTCGTGAGCTATTTCCGCGACAGCGACCTGACGCTCGAGGCGGGCCTGAAATACCTCGTGCTGGGCGCCCTCAGCTCGGCGATCATGCTCTTCGGCATCGTCCTGCTCTACGGTGCAGTCGGCAAAGTCATGATCGGCGGCGTGGCGCACACGGGCTTCGAGTTCCCGGTGCTCTATGAGTTCCTGCGGCACCATCCCGACAACTTCCTGGCGACCGCCGGCGCGCTGTTGGTCGTGGGCGGCGTGGCCTTCAAGATCGGCGCGTTCCCGTTCCAGATCTGGATTCCCGACGTCTACCAGGGGGCGCCTACGCCCGTCACCGCGTTCCTCGCCGTCTCGTCGAAGGCCGCCGGTTTCGCGGTGCTGTTGACGCTGGTGACGAAGGTCTTCACCCCGCTCGAGCCCGTGCTCGTGCCGCTGCTGACGTTGCTGGCGGCCGCCACGATCATCGCCGGCAACTTCTCCGCGCTGAAGCAGCACAACGTGAAACGCATCATGGGCCTCTCCGGTGTGTCGCATGCGGGCTACCTCCTTATCGGCGTTGTGGCCTCATTCACGGTGCCGTGGGCCGCCAGCGCGGTGTGGTTCTATCTCTTCACCTACATGTTGGCCTCGATGGCGGTCTTCGGCGTCATGGCCTACCTCGCCGGCGAGAACGATGCCGACCAGGAACTCGAGCATTACGAGGCACTGGCGAGGAACCGCCCGTTCCTGGGCGGCGTGCTCGCCGTCGGTGTCGGTTCGCTCGCCGGCATCCCGCCGTTGGCGGGCTTCATGGGCAAGCTGCTGCTTTTCATCGCGGCCTTCCACGCCCACCTCTACGGCCTGCTCGCCGTGGCGATCGGCGGCGTGATCGTCTCGATCTACTATTACTTCGGCTGGATCAAGGCGGCCTTCTTCGAGTCGTGGCGCCCGGCGGCCGGAGCGGAGAGCCCGGCCAAGCCGGCCATCACGGTCCCGACTATGGCCGGGGCGATCACCCTCGCGGTGCTCGCGCTTGCCACGGTCCTGATCGGCTTCTTCCAGCAACCGTTGACGAGCTGGCTGCAGTTCTAGGGCGTATCCTGATATCTGATGCCAGCTTGCTTGTGCAGAGAATGCGTCCGCCAGGCCCACTAGGTGGACGATGAAGAGCCACCGTCAAGTCTGGTTACTGATTGCCGTCGTCTCCATTCTTGCGCCGGCCCTCAGCTGGCGATTTCTGGGACAGCCAGCGGCTGCCAGTGAAATAAGTCCCCCGCGTCCACTGAGTGAACAAGCGGCCCGGCCCAAGCCGGCGACCGGCGATATGGTGGCGTTTAAGGGAAGTCCGGCTGCTTTACCGCTCAAGGTTCAGACGGAGGCAATCAAGCGAGCCGTGGCGTCAGGCGACTTCAGGCAATGGCGGCCTGCTTTGTTGGAACTGTTGAATCCGCTGTTTGAGTGACAAGAGGTGCTGGATACTCTGACGTCGCTCCTGACGAGTCCCAATCTCGATGTCCGTGTCGTGGCGGCAGAAGAGCTTTATAAGCTTGGCTCTGATGCCGGGAGAAATGCGCTTCAGGATGTTTTTGAGGAGCGCGGCCAACGGCCGAACGGTCTCGAGCGAGACCTTGCAAATTGCTATCGGGACGCTCCATTTATTTCGGGAATCGATGGATCCGGCGATTTTGGCCGCAGCATACGATAAAACCCAGGACCCGGTGCTGTTGAGGTTGCTATCACAGGAAGATGTGCCGGCTGCGCAATGGATCGTCACGGACAAGTTCAAGGCTGGTGGCTATACCCCGGGGTTCGAGAGCGACGCTGGAATGTTGGCCCTGAATGACCCGACGATGATTGCCCTGCTGAAGAAATCGGCGGAAAACCCGGACATGAATGTCCGTCTCGGCGCGAACTGGGCACTCTATCGGGCGACGAGCAACCAGGCTTACTTGGATTTTGTCATTTCGGTCGCCAATGAAGGCGCTGGGTTGGGCCCGAAGACCGGGAGCCTAAGTCCATGGACGGGGTTGGATGCGCTTCAGTATCTTGAAGTAATTGACAGTCCTGTCGCGGCTCGGGCGTTGCGGGATATCGCGGACGCGGGGAAAAAGGCGCCGAACTCCGAAATGTTTGCCGGTGCTTTTGCCAGTTTGTTTTTTGTCCAGCGGGACTACGATTACGTTGACCAAACTCTGCTGAGTTTCATGCACGGTGAGCTGGACGGGCATAACATCGATGGCAACATGATGTTTGAAATAGCAGCCGCAAGAAACACGCCGGAACTGGCGGCGGCCGCCCAAGCGAGAAGCCAGGATGCCTACGAGCGAAACTTTATCCGCATGCGGGGCTATGCGGTAGAGAATATTGCGATTCGATACATGACCACAGCCATTCCCAAGGATGTTCTCGCCCGCTTGCCTAGGCGGCCGTGACTTAGTCTCCGGGCCAACGCAGGACGCTTTATCGCGCGTGTTTGTGGAGTGGGTGCTTTGCGCTTCCGTGCTGTGTTCGTCAGCATCTCGTCCACTGCGACGGTGAACCGCGGTGTGGTTGCCTCGATCTGTTATTACCGCGGCTGGATCAAGGCGGCCTTCTTCGAGTCATGGCGCCCGGCGGCCGGAGCGGAGAGCCCGGCCAAGCCGGCCATCACGGTTCCGACCCTGGCAGGGGCGATCACTCTCGCGGTGCTCGCGCTCGCCACGGTCCTGATCGGTTTCTTCCCGCAGCCGCTGACGAGCTGGCTGCAGTTCTAGTGTGCACGCGGTGACCGACGTCGCGGTCATTTTCGTGCGAGCCACCTGAAGGGCGCGTGCCGGGGCGACCGCTCGAAGGGCGGCCTGCCGGTTGTCGAAGGGCGCGATTTTCGCCAGACGTTTCCCTTGAAAATACCGGACGATGTGTCCGAGCGAGCAGATCCTCTCTACATCAATACGCGTAATCTAAACGCTTCCCAGCCGCGGCGGGCCGTCGCACGTTCCGCGCGTGCTGCACGAACCCAGTCGCAATTTCTCGGAGCTGCGCGCTGATTTTTATGCGCCTGGTCGGTGGCCGCGCCAGCAAGCGGTCCTCGGTCTGGTCTTCGCGGCACTGTGTGCCACCACGCTTTGCCCGGCCCAGCAGGCGACCGGCACCGCCTTGGTCCGCCACGCGCCGACGTTGAATGGCACGGTGCAGGGTTCGATTCGGCAGATGACCGCTGAGAATGCGACGCTCAATGGCGGCGCCGCCGTGGCCGGCGACCTCCTCGTTCCGGGTGTTCCGACCATCCGATTGAATGGAAACCCGACCTATGGCGGCACAGTCGATGGCTCGGGAGACGCGACGCCTGCAAACTATACGATCACCCTGAACGGCGGTGCCTCGCTCGGGCACGTCGTCCGCCGCACCAACGCCGCGGCCTTGCCTGCGGTCACCGCCCCGCCGCAGCCTGCCGGCACGCGCAGTGTCTCGCTCAACAACCCGACCCAGTCTCCCGGTGATTTCACGACGCTCAGGAACCTGACGCTGAACAGCAATGCCGGGCAGATAACGGTGCCGCCCGGCACCTACGGGAATTTCAACGTAAACTCCGGCAGCGGCTTTACCATCGGCTTGGCGGGCGGCACCACGCCGGCTGCCTACAATTTCCAAAACCTCACGCTGAACAGCAACAGCACCTTCACGGTGCTTGGGCCGGTGGTGGTGACGGTAAACGGCGGGTTTTCGACCAACAGCGGCATGGGCTCCTCCGTTCATCCGGAGTGGCTCAACCTGCGCATCGCTGGCGGCGGACTCTCGCTCAACGGCAATGTCGCGGTCTACGCCAACCTCGAGGCACCGGACGGCACGCTGACGCTTAACGGCAACACGACCCTGACCGGCGCAGTCGCTGTGGACCGATTGATCGTCAACGGCAACAGCCTCCTGCGCCTGACCACCCCGGCGGCACCCAACCGGCCGCCGACGGTGCTCCTGACGGCACCCGCCAACGGGAGCTCGTTCACAGCACCCGCCGGATTCACGCTGGCCGCGTCGGCCGCCGATGCCGATGGCACGATGGCCAAGGTGGAGTTTTATCAGGGCGCGACCAAGCTCGGCGAGGTTGTGGCCAGTCCCTTTTCCTTTGCGGTGAATGGTGTGGCCGCGGGCAGCTACAGTTTCTCCGCCCGCGCCGTCGACAATCTGGGCGCAACGACCGCTTCCGCCCCAATCGGCGTCACCGTCACCGCCCCGGCCAACCAGCCCCCGACAGTCAGCCTCACCGCGCCGTTGGATGGGGCCTCCTTCACCGCGCCGGCGGTGGTCACCCTCGCGGCCGTTGCCTCCGATCCTGATGGCACGGTGGCCAGGGTGGAATTTTACCAAGGCGGCACCAAGATAGGGGAGGACGCGGTCGCGCCCTACCAGTTCACCACCGCCAGTCTGGCCGCAGGCAGCTACGCTTTCTCCGCGCGGGCCTACGATAACCTCGGGGCTGCGGCCTCCTCGCCCAGCGTCAGCGTCACGGTCAGTAGGCCGAATCAGGCGCCGGCGGTGACGCTTGCTGCACCGGCGGACGGCGCTACCTATAGCGCCCCTGCCGGGTTTCTCCTGGCAGCCACGGCCACCGATCCCGATGGAAGCGTCGCGAAGGTCGAGTTCTATCAGAATGGGAGCAAGGTCGGCCAGGCTGCGTCCGCCCCGTTCGAATTTGCCGTCGGCAACCTCGCCGCCGGCACCTACCGGTTCTTCGCCAGGGCGGCGGATAACGCCGGCCTGACCGCGGACTCGGCGTCCGTCTCCGTCGCGGTGATCACGCCCAACGTGGCTCCGTCGGTTGCGTTGAGCGCCCCGACCGAGGGTGCGAACTACACGGCCCCGGCCACGATCAACCTTGCCGCGACGGCGGTCGACAGCGACGGCACCGTGGCGAAGGTCGAGTTCTTCCGCGACGGTGTCAAACTCGGCGAGGACATCGTGGCGCCGTATGAGTTCACTTGGACTTCGGTGCCTCCCGGCACTTACCTTCTGACGGCCAGGGCAACCGACAACGCGGGAACCAGTGCGACTTCGAGCGCGGTCACCGTCATCGTCACCGATAACGGCTTGCCGTTCCTCGCCAACTTTGAGCCCACCGAGGGTTACCAGCCCGGGTCGTTGAACGGGCAGATGGGCTGGAACATACTGGGCTCGGCCAGCGTTGTCACTTCGCCGCTCTATGCCGGCTCGCAAGCCGTTTCAGTGGCGCCCGCCGTGCCGCCGGCGCTGCTGGTGCGGGCCTTCGCCAACAGCGATGCCAGCGTCACCTTCGTTGACTTCTTCGCCCAGCCGGCGGCTGCGGCCGACCCTGGGAACGGGGTGTTCTTCGAGACGGATGCAGCGCGCGTCGCCCTCACCGGAGCAAGTCCCGCCGGCACGCTCCAAGCGTTTAATGGCGACGGGGCAGGGGCGGGGGCCTGGTTCCCGACTACCGAGGGCCCGCTGCTCGATACCACCGGCCGGGCGGTAGAGTGGCTGCGATTGACCGTTCGTTCGGACTATGCCGGCAAGACCTGGGATCTGTATCTTAACGGCCGGATGATTGCAGCCGACCTCGGCTTCATCAACCGCACGGTGGCGGCGTTCACCGGCCTGGGCTTGACGGGCCACACGACCCTGGCCACCGGCTTCGACGACTTGCTCGTGGCTTTCGACAACCCGCTGTTCGCCGACGCCGACCACGATGGCATGGACGACACTTGGGAGACCGCTCGCCGGCTCAACCCGACTCTCAATGACCGCGACGGCGATCCTGACCACGATGGCCTGACCAACGTCCGGGAATACATCCTCGGCACCGACCCGGCCAAGGCCGACACGGATGGCGATGGCCTGCCCGATGGATATGAACTGTCCCGCGGCCTGGATCCCAAGCTGGCCGATGCGATGGTCGATATTGACGGTAACGGATTGTCCGATGCGTGGGAACTGCTTCATTTCGGACACACCGGCGTGGACGCTGACGCAGACTCCGACGAAGACGGCCAGACCAATGCCCAGGAATATGCTGCCGGCAGCAGTCCCGTCGATTACTACAACGGGAACACCCCCGTCGTGACTTCCCTGTTCCCGGATGGCGGAGCCCTGAACGACGGAATTTCCCTCAATTTTCAGGTGACGGACCAGCAGGGCAATCCCTTGGCCAATGCACCGGTCACCTTCTCCGCCCAAGGTTCGGCCCATGGATTTTCCCCCACCAAGGATGATCGCTGGTCCAAGACCCAAAGATCACTGACTGTCCGGACGGATGCCAATGGCATCGCGCGGGCCTATGTGGTGCGGGCGGACGAATTGGAGGAACCGTTGCGATGAAAGCGGCCTGGACGTTAACCACAATAAGCCTTCTGGCCACCGCTTGTCCGGGGATAAAACTTCAAGCTGTGCAAACCGTGGTCACGCCGCCTGGTGTGACTGTTGAGCACCAGTTGCCCGACCCGGCAGTGCATATTCTGGCTGCGAAGAAGTGGTCCCGCACGGGCAGCAAGGTGGTGTATATCGGCCCCCCTCTGATTCAACTGCGCGCGAAATCTGACCTGCTGATCTTGCCCGCTTCCTGGAAAACGGAGAACGGTCGCTCAGCCTTTGCGTTCGCCAAGCCGCAATGGGGAAAGTCCTTCTCCCGTGTGCCCCGGCAGATCGCTTTGACCGTGCCTCCCGGTCCGAACTACAAGGTGATCACGGTCGACCAAGGAGAGGACTACGGGCCCATGGCGGAGATTCCGCCGACCTATTGGCTGGGGAGCATTTACCGGGAGACCGACACCAATACTGAGGATACCGTGTATCGCACCGCCGCAAAGTTTAGGATCGTAGCTTCGCCCGCGTTGGCCGGCACCGTCGTCAGTTGGAACGAAAACTCCTACTCTGACACGGAGGGCAGCGTTACGAAACTCCGAACCTGGACGGTTACGACCGCAAACCCGCAGAGCGAGGTGCAGACGTTGGAGCTTAGCGGGCCCGGAGACGCCTGGATCAACGGCTTTTTCGTTGGCCGGCCCGGACTGGTCGCAGACCTCAATCAGGATGGGGTTCTGGACAATGATGGTTCCGGTCCCACCGGTGCCACCGGCCCGTATTTCCTCCATAGCCCCAATCTGGACCGTCACGGCGATAGCCAGACACCCAATGCCGAGGATGACGTCGTCAATGGTCCGGATGACTTGGCAAACTTCTTCCCGGTCTACCTCGACCTGCAAAGTATTTTGGCCGTGCTACCGCCCGACGATTCCGTGAAGTATAAGCTCAAGCAGGCCGATGGGGCGCTGAATTTCGTTTATACCAACCTCACTCAGGCCACGGCGTTCGACTATCGCGACGGGAATCAGGCAACCGGGTATGGCCCCGGTCTCGATCAACCCGTGGCATCCGCGACCACCACCCGGATCAGTGCCGATGGGGTAGACATCTTCAATCCCCCAACCGGATCCCCGGCCTTTCTGGATACAGTCTGGAGTTCCGGTGGCGGCGTTATTCTTGTCGAAGGCCGGAAATTCACCAGCAGCCCCCTGGTTCTTAGTGTGGAGAAGGACGGAGTGGTCGTCTCGGAAATACAACTGCCACTATTGTTGACTCCGGGAGAACTTGCCGTGGACGCCAACCGCGACGGCGTGATCAGGTTTGCCAGCAAGGACGCATCCGATGCCACTACGGTCGCCAATCCCTATCGTTTCTGGATGAATGAAGGGGTTGATGGACCCGGTTCGAATGGGGAGGAAACGGCCGAGCCTGGCAGCTTTGGCACCACGCACGATTACCAACATGACCGCATTAACTACAAACGGGACCTTGAGGACTGGACTCGGTTGAAACTCTCGATTCCGGCATCTTTGGCCCCATCCGCCATTGCGCCTCCTAATGAAGCACAGAGCGGGATAGATATCCGGCTGGAGTGGAGTTCTGTTTCAGCTCAGTCCTCGCAAACGCCGCTTCCCACCCTCAAATTTGTGGCCGCCTTCGATGGCACCAAAAACTACCTCAAGGAAACGGCCGCCGCTAATCAGCAAATAGCGGGGGATCAGGGTAAGGTAATCGGACAGGTTGATGGCGGCGGAGGGCAATGCCAATTGCCGCCGACGCTTTGGAAGTTCGCGGCAAATGAAACTCTGGAGGCGGACCTCCTTTTCGAGGGCGCAGCTCCCGGCCAGGGCCTTTTGGTCGCGGCCGTATATAGGGACGGCCAGCGCCTCGGGGAGACGGGTCCGGTTAGCATAGAAATCCGACGCATGCAGGATCTCTACGAGCATTGGACCGCCAGCGCGGCCGATACTGATGCGCGGGTTGATCCGGCAACAATCTTATCCATGGCAGAAGCGGTCCATCCTGAGGGTGCCCACCCTTCTCACTTTGAGTTTACCGCAGTCGACCCTGGGCTCTCGTTGCCGTCGGATCCAGAGGGCGACGAATACATTCTCTTTGTCCATGGCTGGCGCATGAAGCCCTATGAGCGTCGTGCCTTTGCGGAAACCGCCGCCAAGCGGCTCTGGCAACTTGGCTATCGAGGCAAGTTCGGTTTCTTCAGCTGGCCCACCGAGTGGGTCAATCTGGAGGTGTGGTATTCGGCGATCGTCAACGCGCTCGCCGATCCGGATCACTACGACCGTAGCGAGGTGGTGGCCCGCGCTTCGGGCCACGGCCCCCTGGCCAAGCTCCTGGTTAAGTTACGCCAGAGATTTGGCGCAGGTCACGTTCACCTTTTTGCGCACAGCATGGGCAATGTAGTCGTAAGCGAAGCGCTCCGGGCGTTGCCGGAAAACGACCCGGTCGTCGCCCAATATGTTGCCTGCCAGTCCGCCGAGGTAGCCTCGGCATATGAGCAGCTCGTGCGCGGGCCTGATGGTAGTCCCAGCGGGGAGGCCCCGTCCGCTAGCGTCTTTCTCGGAGGCCCGGATCGCTACACCTATAGTCCGCCCATTGTTCGCGATTCCGCCGACAGCGCGCTTACCAATGGGGACAACTACCACAGAGGTTTGGCGAGTCGTCTGCACGTGATGGCGAATTTCTACAACGGCGGTGATTCGGCCCTGTCCATGTGGGATATTAACCAGAAATTGAAACCCGACCACACGCTCTGGCCTCGCGACACTGCCTATAGCTATGATCTGGTGAACGAGACTTCGACGAATCCAGCGAAGGTTCGGGATCGCTATCGGGAAGACCCTGCCGGGATAACCGGCTCAAACCAGAAGCATGAAATCAATTGGAGCAATGTGGAAGAACGCCATCGCATCCTCGCCTTCATTGTGCAGGCGCGTTCGCGGGCTACTGGAGCTACGCCAGGCATTGAGTCGGAATTTTCCATAGAACAACAAATTCCCGTGAATGAAAACTTCGGGTTCGGAAATATTCACAGCGCCGAATTTCTGGGTGATGCAGCGGCGCGAGCAGGGTTTTATAGGAGATTGCTTAAAACATTCGGAATCATCGGATATGAAGACCAATAAAACAAACTGGCGAAGAGCGCTGCGGCCACTGTTGTTTGGGTTAGTTGCGGGCATCGCTCTCTTCATCGCTCTGCACCAAAGCTCTAAGGAGCGCGTTAATAGCACACGTCCCAAGGGCGCTATTGTGCAACCAAGCGGCAACTCGGCCGCATCGGCTCCTGAAATAGTGGATTCAAACAAAGAGATAAGGCGCATTGCAGCTTTAACCAAAACGATGCAACGAGCCAGGGATATCGGGCTAAGTTTGAATGCCCCAATGGAATTCCACGGAAGAGTGGTCGATCAATATGGGAAACCAGTTTCTGGTGTCAGCGCCAAGCTGACTTACATTTACTATAGTGCCGTTGTTTTGGCTGCTTACGAGCCCCATAAAGGCGTTGAAGGCCGGGTCACAGACGAGAATGGGGAGTTTTCGTTTACCGGCAAAGAAGGCGTGACTCTCACTGTGAACTTGGAACCGCGAAAAGGTCTACGCTTTGGGAAAGACGGTTATTGGTCTCACAGTTTTCAATCAGACAAACAATCTGGTGTGACGGTTCAACCGACCTCTAGGGATAAGCCGTATATTTTCAGGGCATACAGGCTTGGCCAGCCGGCAGAACTTGGCACTGGATCATTGCATCAATTACTCGAACCCGACCGACAGATTTATTCTCTGTCGCTCGATAAAAAAACAATAACACCTGGATCTGGCGGCGACATTCAAATCACGGTTTGGCAAATGAGAGATCCGGTAGATAAAAAGAGCAGTGCTTGGGGCGTAGAGCTCAAGGGGCACGGGTTGGTGTTGCAGGAGACCGATGATCCCTTTTTATACTGGGCTCCTTCAGAGGGCTATGGGCCAACTTGGTCTTTTTCTTGGTCGAGCGAGGATAAAAAATACAATGCCAACCGAACCTTTAGTTTCTGGATCAAACGTGGTGATTATTATGGCAGCCTGAGAGTTGAATTTGGAGCCTTCTTTAGGGAGAAATTGATGGTTGAGCCGCTTTATGCGTTAAATAAAAAACCGGGTGATCCAAACCTGCAGCCGGTTCTCCCAGATTGGCCTCCGAAGGACTCGCCGGCCAAGAAATGAGTTCACGCGTGCTTATGCGGCTCGGGCGACTTGGAATTTGCCCGGGAGTAGCAAGTGAAACCAGTTGCCGTGAAATGACGGGCTGGGGCTGAACAGCCGCAAACAATGTTCTTGGGGAACAGTGCCCTCGGGTGATCCTGACCGCTATACCAATACCCCTCTGCTGGAGGCGACACGGAGAGGGCTGGCGACTGGTGCCGCGAGAGTAATGACCGCAGGCGCCTGCACCCTTGAATGGATTGCTCGCCGCGCCGGCGGATTCTTGGTTTATTTCCTTCGCTCCGGGCGGTGAATCTGTTTCGTCTGGACCACGCATGAAGGTAACCGGTCTCGCCATTGTGCCGCCACCGGCGGCCGCTGATCTCCCCAAGGTAACCCCCGAGCTCCTCGCCTCCGTCCTCGCCCGCTACTCGCGGAGCAACGAGGGCATCGCGAAGATCATGGAGAAGGTCGACCTCGCCAATCCCGACGAGTCCATTGACCGCATCCTGAAGTTCGTCGACTACGGCCACGCCTCCATCGGCGGCCTGACCGGCGGCCTCGCCGTCGCGCTCGACGACGTCTCGATGTGGCTCGCCTACAAGATTTTTGAGATCGCCCAGATGGCGGACGGCCAGGAGTCGAGCACGCGCTACATCACGATGGCCGCGACGAACCTGCCGGCACCCGCCGAGCTGGGCATCCCGGACGACCTCGCGCCGCGCTGGTCGGCCGTGATGACCAGGGCCTTCGCGGCCTACCACGCCGAATACGAGCGCCTTGACCGGGCTGCGCTCGCCGACCCCTCGCTCGTGCGGTTGCCGAAGGAGGCGAAGCCCGCCGTCATCACCCGCCTGCGCAAGAACTACGCGCTCGACCGCGCCCGTTACTTCATCCCCCTCGCCACGCGCACCAACCTCGGTCTGGTGCAGAGCTCGCGCATGTGGGCCGCCACGGTCAAGCAGCTCGACTCCCTCCCGATGCCCGAGGCCCGCGAGGCCGCACGGCTGATCCGCGAGGTGCTCCTGAAATCCTCCCCGCGGCTGATGCGCCACAGCTCGGCCGAGAAATCCTTCCAGGCCCAGGCCGGGCAGGAACTCGCCGCGAGCGTCTCGCTCGGGCTGGCCCGCCTCTCGACCCAGCCGCTCGCCGACGAGGTGTGGGTCAAGGTCGACCGCGACGCGCCGCCGTGGCTGCGCGAGGAGCAGCCGGTGGCCGAGGCGCTGCGGCACCGCGCCAACCGCTACGGCTACCAAGGGAAGGCGACCCGCCGGATGCGCGTGACCTTTGCCTGGAACAACATGGCCGTCGCCGAGCTGCGCGACCTCAACCGCCACCGCACGGGCCACCGTTACACGCCGCTGATCCAGGCGGGATTCTATCTGCCGCCGGAGATCTCGGCTGCGCCGCACCAAGCCCTGCTGGAGGAGCAGGCGGCGCTCACGCGCGAGCTTATGACGCGCGGTTCTCCGGCCTATGTCTATTCGCTGCTGCTCGGCGCGCAGACGCCGTTCGAGCACAGCACGCACGCCGACAAGTTCATCTACGAGGCGGAGCTGCGCACGGGCATGGGCGCGCATTTCCGTTATGCCGAACATTTGAGCGCGGCGCTGCGCGAGTTTTTACGCGCGGTGCCGGAGGCCCGGGACTGGGTGGTCGAGGGCACCGCCGAGCCAGAATAGGCTTGCCGCTCCTCGGGCCTGCGCGGAGCATCCCGGCCAGTTGCCGCGTATGTTCACGACACGAAATTCAGCGCTTCTTCCCACGCGGGCGGCGACCTGACGGCCTCGCTGGCCCCGAACAGACCCCATGAACGGCCGATTCAAGATCCTGCAGTTTAACATGCAGTATGGCCAGATCTGGGACGACGCGTATCCGGACCACGCCCCGATCCGGCTGGACGACACCCTGCGCGAAATCCGCGCGCACCAGGCCGACATCATCATGCTGCAGGAAGTCGAGCAGACGCTGCCCGGCGGTGCGCAGGCCAACCCGCCGCCGCATTACACCCGGCTCAAGAAGGAGCTGGCCGGCTACGACAGCTACTTCTGCTACCCCAAACCCGACCCGCGCGAGCTGCCCTTCGGCATTGGCCTCGCCATCTTTTCCAAGACGCCGTTGAGCGCGAACTTCTGCCTGAACCTGCCGTCGCCGCCCGTGGAGTTTGATTTCTTCGGCGAGAAAAAGACGCCGACCGACCGCCTCCTGATCGGCGCCACCACGGTGATCGGCGGCCGCCCGGTGCGGCTGTTCAACACGCACCTGCTGGCCTTCTTCATGCTGAAGACCACGAGCGAGGAACACCGCGGCCAGCGCCAGCTCGTCGAGGAGCAGCTGCGCCTCTCCGCCGACATGCCTACGCTGCTCACCGGCGACTTCAACGTCAGCAAGCACCAGTCGCTCATCCAGCAGTTCGCCGATGCCGGCTACACGACCGTGCAATCGACGGAGATCACCTGGCGCCGGCGGCCCTACGTGCTCGACCATATTTTCTACAACGGCTGGCTGCGACCGGTCGGCTGGTCGGTGAAACCGACGCCGGCCTCGGACCACCACACGCTGGTGGCGGAGTTTGAGTTCGCGAAGTAGGGCGGATGAATTGTAGGGCTGGCGCTCACCGCCACGCCGGACCATCGCCCAAGGAACAGCGTGCCGACAAGCGGCAGCCCTACAGGCGATCGGGTCCTACCTGCCCCGCCGCACCCGTTCTTTCTCCTCTTCCCGTTCCTCTTCCAGCCGGGCCTTCTCGCCGGCCGATTGTTTCCGGATCTTGTCGGCCTCGTCGAACTTCTGGTCCGCCAGCGCGGCGTGGAGCTGCTGCTTCAGGAATATCTCCCGCTCGGCGATCTTGCCCTGGTAGACGCGGTCGATCTCACCCAGGCGGGCCTTTTGCTCCGGGGTCAGCGGCTTGGCCGCGGGATCGGACTTGGCGAGGCGTTCCATGGCGAGTTCGTAGGCGCTTTTCATGGGAGAGGTCTAAACCACGGAACACCCCGAACACACGGAAAAACGCAGTTTCCGGAAATTCCGGCGCACGGCCACATATTGTGGTGCCGCTCAGTCAGCCGAACTTCACGCCAAGCACCACGATCAGCACGAGGGTCAGCACGGGCGGCCAATATCCGCCATAACGCCGGCTCCAGCGGACGCTCAGGCCCGCAAACATCACGGCGGTCATCAGCACGACCGCGGCCGGAGCCATCCAGGCCCGCGAGAAGCTCGCGGTGAAATACATGCCGGGCAGCTCCGTGCCGTGGAGCACCAGCCAGTCCATGACGATGAGGGTGACCGCGGCCGCCGAATTGAAGAGGACGCTGAGCGGCCACAGCCCGGCGAGGCCCGTAAGGAGCGAGAGGAAGCCCGCGATGAGCGCCAGCGAGGACACCGGGATGACCGCCAGGTTCGCCAACAAGGACCCGGGAGACAGCACGCCGAAGTAACCGATGCCCGCGGGCGCGCTCGCGAGGAAGGCGACCCAGCAGGCGGCGGCCGACCCCACCAGCCATCGGCCGGTCCAGTTGATCGCATAGTGATACCAGCGCCAGCTGACCTTGGGCAGCACCGCATAGGGGTGCCACGCGGCGAGCCATTTTTCACCCAGCGGCACGCCCATGATGATCAGCGACACCACGACGGTATAGGACATCTGGAAGCCGGTGCTGAACAGCTGCAGGGGATCGAGCAGCAGCGTGACCAACGCGGCCCCCGTGAGGGCCGCCAGACCGTTGCCGGGCAGGCGGAAGACCCGCGAGGCCAGGAGAAACGCGATCATCATCAGCGCGCGCTCGGCCGGCGAACTGGCTCCGGTGATCTGCACATACAGCCAGAGCAAGGCGAGACAGGCGACGGCGGCGGGCCGGCGCGGCACGCGCAGGAGGCCCATCAGGCCGAGCAGCGCCACGGCAATCACCCCGACGTGGAGCCCGCTGATGGAGAAGATGTGGTAGGTCCCGCTGCGCATGAAGGCGTTTTGCTGCTCGGGGGTGAGCACAGCCTTTTCCCCAAGCATCATGCCGAGGTAGAGCGAGAGGGTCGGCGGGTGGTTTTCCAGTCCGCGCCGGAGAATCGTCTCCAGCCGGTCCTCCGCGTGGCTGCAGAAACGCGGGAACCACCCGGGCGGCCGCTCCTCGCGCACGATCTGCGCCCGCGTGAGTTTTTGTCGGATGCCCAGGTTGGCGAGGTAGTCGTTGAAGCCGGCCGCTTCCGACGGCCCGGCGGGCAGCGCCTCGATGACGCCGCGCACCGTGTAGCGGCCCGAGCGGAGTGGCGGCAGGCTGATGCGACGGACCGCCGAGAAATACACGCGATGGCCCAGCAGTTCGCGGTCGGGCTCGCCGGTCGCGACGATCCTGCCCAGCCCCGTGACGCTGCGTGCCGTGGGTGTCGCCGGGAAAATCTGCCCGACCTCGAGACTCACCGTGATCTCGCGCGGCGGCCGGTCGACCGAGTCATGCAGCTGCGGTTGCCGGACATGCAGCAGGAGAAACCCACCCAGGCCGACGGCCGGCAGGAGACACAGGCCCCATGCGAGTCCGCCGCGGCGCGCGGGGCTGAGGGCAAACCAGCCGGCCGCGACGCACAGTCCGCCGGCGACGACCGCAAACGGCCACAGGCCGCAGGCCGGCGCGGGCCAGAGCTTGGCGGCGGTGAGGCCGGCCATCAGCGGCAGCAGGAGCCAGAGAAGCGGCGCACGGAGGTGCGTGGCGGGCGAAGGCATGGAGGAGCGCTGTGCCCTGGCCCAAGCGGACAGCAGCAACAGCGAACAGTATTCCCGGCCGCCTTCAAACTTGTTTCTCGTCCGACGGACCCACAACCTGCCCGGACTCATGGCGCGCGCGACAGACGACTCCGGTTCACTCTTTGGCGAGGACATTCCGCGTCCCGCGCCGGGATTGCCCGACAAGGTGCCGGCGCATCAGCCCCTGGCCGCCCGGATGCGCCCGCGGCGGCTGAGCGAAATCGCCGGGCAGGAGCATATCCTGAAGGAGGGCAACCTGCTGCCGCGCCTGATCGCGAGCAACCGGTTCGGCAGCCTGCTTTTCTACGGTCCGCCGGGCTGCGGCAAGACGAGCCTGGCCGAGGTCATCGCGCGCGAGACCAAGAGCCGGTTCGTGCGCGTGAACGCCGTCATGTCCAACGTCGCCGAGCTGCGCGAAATCCTCGCGACGGCCCGCCGGAACCCGGAGGCGGCGACGCTGCTCTTCATCGACGAGCTGCACCGATTCAACAAATCGCAGCAGGACCTGCTACTGCCCGACGTGGAGGAGGGCACCGTCCGCCTCATTGGCGCGACGACGCACAATCCCGGCTTCTATGTGAACCCGCCGCTGCTCAGCCGCAGCCACCTTTTCCGGCTCGAGCCGCTGTCGGCCGCGGTCGTGGCCGGCGTGTTGCGCCAAGCGCTGGTCGACCCCGAGCGCGGGCTTGGGGCGCGCGGCCACAGCGCCGCCGACAAGGTGCTGGCCGACCTCGCGGTTCTCTGCGACGGCGACATGCGCCGGGCCCTCAACGCCCTGGAGGTGGTGGCGCTGAGCCTGCCGGAGAAGGCGGAGATCACCGAGCAGGAGCTGGAGCTCTTCGCTCGCGAGCGGCGCATCCGCTATGACGCCGACGAGGACGAGCACTACGACACGATTTCGGCCTTCATCAAGAGCTGCCGTGGCAGCGATCCGGACGCGGCGATGTATTGGCTGGCGAAGATGCTGGCCGGCGGCGAGGACCCGCGCTTCATCGCGCGGCGCCTCGTGATCCTGGCCAGCGAGGATGTCGGCCTGGCCGATCCGCAGGCTCTGCCCCTGGCCGTGGCGGCGCACCATGCCTGCGATTTCATCGGCCTGCCCGAGGCGGAACTGACCCTCGCCCACGCCACGCTCTACATCGCGACCGCGCCGAAGAGCAACTCGGCGACACTGGCCCTCGGCGAGGCGCACCGCATGCTGAAGGAGCAGCCGGTCCAGCCGGTGCCGCTGCCCCTGCGCGACAAGAGCGGTGCGGCCAGCAAGCAGAACGCGCACGGCAAGGGCTATCTCTATTCGCACGACTACCCGGAGAACATCTCCGGCCAGGCCTACCTCGAGAAACCGCTCTCGCTCTACACCCCGAAGACGGCCGGTTGGGAGGCCAAGATCGCCGACCGGCTGGCCCGGTGGCGGGAGCTGCGGGACGGGCGGGGTGGCGTCAATAGCCAGTGAAACCCCGGCGACCCGCCGGACGGCCGCAGCCGGGGCTTGCGCGCGAGGAGTGACGGGTTAGGTTTCGGGGCATGAAGAAGCTGATCACCGCCATTGCCGTGGGACTGTTCACCTCCTGCTTTTTGACCGCTCAGACGGCACCTGCCACCCAGACGACACCTGCCGCCACGACCGTCGCGCCGAAGCCGGCCGACAAGAATGCGCCGAAGCCGGCTGCAAAGGTGGAGGAGCCGAAGATCCTTGGCACCGTGATTCCCCGGGCCAACGGCACGTTCCTCGGCCTCGAGGTGGTTGGCGGGAACTTCAAGCTGTCCTTTTACGACAAGAAAAAGAAAGCCATGAGCCCGGACGTGACCCGGGCCTCCGCCCGCTGGCCGAACCCGCGGTCCGTCACCGGGCCCAACCGCACCGTGCTCAACCCCAGCGGTCAGGCCCTCGTGGGATCGAAACCGGTTTTGCCGCCCTTCACCTTCAACGTCCACCTTGCGCTCCTTCAGGGGGATGGGGAAGATGCGGCGGTGGTCGAGTCCTACGACGTGCCGGTGCCGAAGTGAGGCAGCGCGGATTTGACAGCCCCGGCCGGGCTGGGGAAGCTTTCCCTTCACGCCATGGCCACTCCGTCCTCCTTTGACTCCATCGAAACCGCGATCCGGACGATCGCCGCCGGCGGCGTGATCGTCGTCACCGACGACGAGGGCCGCGAAAACGAGGGCGACCTGGTGATGGCGGCGGAGAAGGCCACGCCGGAACTAGTCAACATGATGATCCGCCACGCCCGCGGCCTGATCTGCGTGCCGATGACCGAGCCGCAGTTGAAGCGCCTCGGCATCAACCCGATGGTCCAGCAGAACCGCGAGGCCATGCGCACGGCTTTCACGGTCTCGGTGGACGCGGCGGAGGGCATCACGACCGGCATCAGCGCCTTCGACCGCGCCCGCACGATCGCCCTGCTGGCCAATCCCGCCACCCGCCCCGACGAGCTCGTTCAACCGGGGCACATTTTCCCGCTTTGCTCGCGGCCGGGTGGCGTGCTGGAGCGCGCCGGCCACACGGAGGCGGCCGTGGACCTCGCAGCGCTCGCCGGCCTGAAACCGGCGGCGGTCATCTGCGAGGTGCTCAACGACGACGGCACGATGGCCCGGTTGCCGGAGTTGGTGGAGTTCAAGCACCGGCACAACCTTCCGCTCGTCTCCATCGCCGCCCTCATCGAATACCGCCACCAGCGAGAGCAGCTCGTCGAACCCGTGGCGCAACGTCCCTTCGCCTCGGAATACGGTGAGTTCCAGCTGCACGTTTTTCGCAGCAAGATCGACGGCCGCCACCATCTGGCCTTCACCAAGGGCAAGCTCGACGCCTCGCCCACGCTCGTGCGCGTGCACACGGAAAATCTCCTGAGTGACGTCTTCCACGCCGACGGCATGGACAGTCACCGCTCGCTGCTGGCCTCGCTGGCCCACGTGGCCAAGGCCGGCCACGGTGTCATCGTCTACATGGAGCAGAATGGCCGCATGCAGGAGGCGCTCCTCGGTGCGGCCAAGCCGGGCGCCGGTCCGGCCAGCCTGCGCGACTACGGCACCGGGGCCCAGATCCTCACGGCCCTCGGGCTGCGCAAGATCCGACTGATGGCCCATTCCCAGCGCCGCGTCGTCGGCCTCGACGGTTATGGGCTCGAAATCGTGGAGCAGATTCCCGTCTGAAAATTAGATTGCGACCCCGCCCGTTCTTTTCTGCCTTCAATCCTCCATGAGTCTCCTCGCTCCCAGTTCCGCGGCCATCAACGGTGCCCCGTTCACCCTCGGTATTGTCGCGGCGCGCTACAATGGGGCGCTGGTGGACGGGTTGCTGGAAAACGTCCTGGCCGGCCTGAAGGCGGCGGGCGTCAGGGACGGGAACATCATGGTTTTGCGCGTGCCGGGCTCCCATGAGGTGCCGTGGGCCGCGCAGGCTCTGGCGGCGCGGCGCGGCACCCACGCGGTCATCGGGCTGGGGGTGCTGATCGCGGGCAGCACCAACCATCACGAGATGGTCGGGCAGAGTGTTTCGCACGCGCTCCAGCAGGTAGCGCTCGCTACGGGCACGCCGGTCATCAACGGTGTGATCGTGGCCGACAATCTCAAACAGGCAAGGGACCGCTGCACCGGCCCCATCAACCGCGGGGCGGAGTTCGCCGCGGCCGCGCTGGAGATGGCGGCGCTGCGGCACCGTCTCGGAGGAAAATCATGACCAGTCAGTTCACCCAACGCCGGGAATGCCGCGCCGCGGCCTTCCAGTATCTCTACGCGTGGAGCGTCAACCAGCCGTCCAACCTGAGCGCGGACCTGGAGCTGTTCTTCGAGCATCTGGAGCACCCGCGCGACCACTATGCGTTCGCCGAGGAGCTGATCCACGGGGCCATCGAAAACATCGCGGAGCTCGACGGCCACATCAAGGCGCTGGCCCACAACTGGGAATTCGACCGCATCGCCAAGATCGACCTCGCGATCCTCCGGCTGGCGATGTTCGAGATGCTGCACCGGAAGGACATCCCGCCGGTCGTCTCGATCAACGAGGCCATCGACCTGAGCAAGCAGTATTCCAGCGCAGACGCGAAGCGGTTCATCAACGGCGTGCTCGACCGGATGAAGGACAAGCTCGGCCGCGACCTGCGCAAGCCGACGACGGAATAAGGCGGACGCGGAGGCGCGGAGGAGCAGAAACACGGAACCTCTCCCAGCGCTTTCGCCCTGCCGCGTTTCGGCGATTTTCCCATGTTTTCCATCTTCAAGAAGTTCAAGGACGGCTTCACCAAGACCGTCGCGGCCATCGCCGCCAAGACCCACGGGCTGTTCGGCGGGCGGAAGATCGACGCCGCCTCGCTCGGCGAACTGGAGGAGGCGCTCTACACCGCCGACTTCGGCGTCGAGACCACGACGGAGATCCTCGAGGAGATCAAGACGGCCTATCGCAAGGACGCCGATCTGAAGGGCCAGCAGGCCGCGGCCATCGGCGCGGCGGTGCTGCGGCGCGTGCTGGCCGGGGCGGAGGGGAAGCTGGAGAATGTAGCCGGGGCCGGTGGCCCCGGTCCGGGGTCGGCGACCCCGGCTGCAAGAAATCCCACCGTCATCTGCATGATTGGCGTCAACGGCTCGGGCAAGACCACGACCACGGCGAAGCTTGCGCACAAGTTCAAGACCGACGGGCAATCGGTCATCGTCGCCGCCTGCGACACGTTCCGCGCCGCGGCGGTCGAGCAGCTGAAGAGCTGGGCCGACCGGCTGGGCATCGAGATCGTCGCCAGCCACACCGGCGCGGACTCGGCGGCCGTCGCCTTCGACGCCTGGCAGGCGGCCAAGGCGCGCGGCAAGGACTGGCTGATCGTCGACACGGCCGGCCGCCTGCACACGAAGGGCAACCTGATGGAGGAGCTCGCCAAGATCCGCCGCGTCCTGCAGAAGAACGACCCGACGGCGCCGCAGCACCGCTGGCTCGTGGTGGACGGGAGCCTTGGCGCCAACTCCATCGAGCAGGCGAAGGTGTTTCACCAGAGCTTCGGGCTGACCGGGCTGATCGTGACGAAGCTCGACGGCACCAGCCGCGGCGGCGCGCTGGTGGGCATCTACCGGCAGCTGAGGATCCCGATCTATTTCATCGGCCTCGGGGAGCAGCCGGACGACCTGCAGCCGTTCTCGGTTGAAAACTACGCGAAGGCGGTTTTCGGTCTGGAGGCATGATCAAGCGCGGTGTCATCGGCCTTTTCCTGCTGGTTGCCCTCGTGGCCGGCGCGCGGGCGGAAGAGACCGACATGCGCCTCAGCACGAAGAAAGTCCGCGATGAGGTGAAGGCGGTGGTCGAGGGCCAGCTGGCCGCGCTGCAGGCCGGGGATTTTGAGACGGCCTATGGGTTTGCGGCCCGCGGCATCAAGGCGCAGTTCGACGTGCGGGTCTTCACCCTGATGCTCAAGCGCGGCTATGCCCCGCTGCTGAAACGCGGCTCGTCGGACATCGGCCTCGTGCACGATAACGGCCAGGGCGCGGCGCAGGTGGCGGTGACGGTGGTCGACGGATTGCAGCGCAGCACCGCTTACCGCTACTGGCTGGTCCTTGAGACGGAGGGCTGGCGCATCACGGGCGTGGTGCTGGAGCAGAAGCCCCCGCGCGGGGACACGTGAGGATCGTCTGATTGATTTGGAGGCGGGGTGCCCTCACCCCGCGAGGCATAACTCAAGGCAACGGGGTGAGGGCACCCCGCCTCCATCTGCGAGAAAGGCAATTTGCCTACTACAGCCCCGGTTCGGGCGTGGCGGGGGATTTTTCCAGCGCGGCCTTGATGGCCTGCCGCAGGGCGGCGCGGGTGGGGGTGGAATCGTCGAGGACCAGATAGGATTCCTGCAGGACGGCGCGCGACGGTTTGCGCATGGCCAAGAGCGACGGACCGTATTCCTCGATGGCTTCCAGGTTGGTCGCCACCGTCTCGAGATGGACCAGCTCGGTCAGCGCGGCCTGGTTCATCGGGTCGTTGCGCACGGCGGTGGTCAGCACGTGCAAAGCCTGGGTGCGGGCGCCGATTTCGTTGAGGCGGCGGGCGAGCAGGAGGGCATCGCCGGCCCGCAGGTGCTCGCGCACGAGGAACGCCTGCAGGTTGGTTTCGCCGTTGCTCGGGTCGCCGGCGCCGAAGTAGGCGAGCGCGCGCAGGCCGGAGAGCACGGAGGCAAAGCGAGGCTCCTGCCCGGCCGGGCCCTTGAGCGCGGCCTCGGCGGCGGCGAGGGCCGCCCGATAGTCGCCGTGCGTGATCAAGGTCTGCACGAGGACCAGCTCGAACGCGTTGAGCGGATACCCGCGCGCGGCGGCGAGGTCGTGCAGGCGGTGGGAAAGGGCGAGGTCGCCGGTGTCGGCCGCGAACCACGCGAGCAGCAGGAGGGCGTTGGCGTCGCCGGCGAAATCCTTCAGGTAGGATTCCAGTTCGCGCCCGAGGCGGGCGTCGTCGTTGTTGCGCTGCCAGGCGTAGAGCAGGTCGATGCGCGGCCCGGGACTGGCCGGGTCGGCGAGGTGGCGGACGAGCGCCTCGTTCAGGGCGGCCTCGTTGCGGCCGAGTTCGCGGTAGAACCGGATCAGCTGAAGCGGCAGCTCGTCCCGGTCCGGGAAACGTTCCCGCTGTTGGGTGAGCCGGACGATGGCGAGGTCGGGATAGCCGCGTTCCCAGTCGCAGCGGGCGAGCAGGAGCTGGCCCTCGAGGCTGCGGCCCAACCGCCAGGCGGCGACGAGCTGCTCGGCGGCGTCATAGTTTCCGCGGTGGTAATACGCGGTGGCGGCCTGCAGCGCGAGGAACTGGTGGGGCAGGATCTCGTCTGGGTGGGCCGGCAGGTATTTCTGCACCAACTCCAGAATGCGGGCATCCTCTTGGGTCTCGTCGAGCAGGCTGAAGGTGAGCTTCAGGTATTCCAGGTCGTCGCGGGCGTGTTCCAGGCCGGCGCCGAGGAGGGTCAGGCCGGACTGGAGCTGGCCGAAGCGCAGGTAGATGATGGCGAGCTGGCGCCGGGCCGGGATGTCATCCGGATCGCGCGACACGCCGGCGCCGTAGAACTGGGCGGCGTCGACGAAGTTGCCCGTGGCCAGGGCCTGCTGTCCGAGCTCGATGTAGTAATGGCCGAGGGCGCGGCGATGCAGCGGCCAGCGCGACGGCAGGGCGAGGTTCCAGTAGCTCGCCCCGGCAAAACCATGCCGCACGCGCACGAACGCGTAGACCGCTCCGGCTGCGGCAAACCAGCCGGCCACCGCCAGCAGGAGGAGGACGGAGAAAATGCGCCACCAGAAGAAGACGATCTCGACGGAGCCGTCCGGCCCCTCGATGCGGGCCCAGAGCTTGCGCCGGTATTCCCGCGCACGGGCGTCGAACTTCGGGGCGTTTTCCTTGGCGAAATCCACGGGACCATGCCAAGCGCGGCGCTGGGGATGTCGACTGATTTATTCTGTGCTGAGTCGCAGCGGAACCGGGCCGGCCGGTCGGCTTCTCCGAAAGCGTCCGATCAGCCCGCCCGGCCTGTCGACCGTAGCCTTGGCGAAGGCTGAAGACCGGGTTCCACCTTTCAAGCCTTGGCGCGCCGACGGCGGAGCGCGGCGAGCAGAGCAGCGCCGCCGATCAGGGCTGCCAGGGCCGCGGGTTCGGGGATCGGCGTCACGATGCCCGCGGCGCTGATACTGGCGCCGGCGGCATAGCCGGTGAAATTGATGCTGGCGAGCTGGCCGGCGGTGAGGGCGGACGTGTTGCTGCCGAACTGCAGCAGATTGCCTGAGCCCGTCGCGTAGTTGGTAATAGTCAGCGTGCCGGTCCAGCTGGACGCATGGCTGTCGGCGAACACCAGCGTCGCCGCGGTGGAGCCGAAATCAATGGTCGAGCTGGCGCCCAGCTGGAGGTTGCCGAGCACTTCCGAGAAATTGCCCAGCTGAAGCGTGCCGCCGGAGAGCACGAGATTGGCACTGTTGCCGATCTGGTTCGAGGCGCCGAGCCGGAGGGCGCCGCCGCCGAGCGTGATCGTGCCGCCGGGGATGGCGTCGACGCCCGCGGTCTTCGCGAGGATGAGCGTGCCCGCATTGACCGTGGTGTTGCCGCTGTAGGTATTGGCGGAGCCTCCGGACAGCGCGGCCGAGCCGCCGGCCCCGTTCATGACTAGGTTGCCGGTGCCGGAGAAGATGCCGCTGTAGGAAGTCGCGGTGATCTGCGCGAGCGTGAGCGTATGGCCGCCGCCGAAGTTGATCGTGCCGCCCGAGCCGGAAAGGGCACCGACGGTCTGGCTCGTGTTGTTGAGGTTGAGCGTGCCGCCGTTGACGGTGAGTGCACCCGTGCTGGCGAGGGAAGCGCCGGACTTCAGCGTGAGCGTGCCCGCGTTGACCGTGGTGCCACCAGTGAAGGTGTTCGCCCCGCCGAGTTCCCAGGTGCCGCTGCCGCTCTTGGCAAGGGCGGTCGTGCCGCTGCCGTCGGTGATCGCGGCCGCGAAGGTGTTGGCGTTGGTGTTTGTGCCCGTAAGCGTGAGGGTCTTGCTGCCGGTGCCAGTCGCGGTGAGGGCGGAGGTCAGCGTGAGGGCGCCGGAGCCCGAAGCGTCGACCGTGCCTCCGCCGGTGGTGCCGGCGAGGTTGATGACGCGGTTGGAGCTGTCGCCGGAACCGGTGTATTGCAGCGTGGCGTCGGTGGCGCCACTGCCGAGATCGATGGTGCCGTTGCCGGCCGTCGTCGGCGCGCCAAGGGATGAAGCGGCGGAGGTATCGGCCAGCTTGGCGACGGAGACGGTGCCGGCGGAGACGACCGCCTTTCCGGTGTAGGTGCTGGCGGTGCCGGCGAGCGTGAAGGTGCCGGTGCCGACTTTCGTCAGGCCGCCGGAGCCGGAGATCAGGCCGGCGTAGGCGGACGGGCTGGTGTTGTCGCCTCCGACCGTGAGCGTCGCGGCGCCGAGCGTAACGTTGCCGCCGGTGGCGCCGCCGCCGGTGAGCGAGCCGAGCTGGGTGTTGAAGCCGGCGAGGTCGAGGACTGCGCCGGAGACGTTCGCCAGGGTGAGCGCAGAGTTGTTGCCGAAGGCGCCGCTCGTGTTGGCGACGGAGGCGACGCCGGCCCGAAGGGTGCCGCCAGCGACAGTCGTCGGGCCGGTGTAGGTGCTGGCGCCGCTGAGCAGGAGGGTGCCAGAGTCGGCCTTGGTGAAGGCATTTGCTCCGGCGATCACGCCGCCGTAGGTGAGCGTCGTGGCGGACGCGGTGTCGATGGTGCCGCCGCCCGTATTGAGCGCGATGCCGCGGTTGGCGCTCAGGGTGAACGTGGCGGTCGTGGCGAGCGTGCCGCCGCCGAACGTGAGCTGGCCGGGGGTGGCCGAGCCAGGCGCAGCGCCGAGGCGGTTGTCGGCGCCGATGGAAAGCGTTCCGCCGTTGATCGTGGTGGCGCCAGTGAAGGTGTTCGCGCCCGTGAGTGTCCAGGTGCCCGACCCGGTTTTGGTGAGCGTGCCGGAAGTGGTGCCGATGATGCTCGCGAGGCTGCTCGCGGTGGCGGTGCCGTCGAGGGTGAGACCGAAGGTGGCGCCGGTGATCGTGCCGGCGTTGGAGAGGATGATGTTTCCGCTGTTTGCCACGATGCTGCCGGTGCCGGCGAGGGTGAGCAGGCCGCTGTAGGTCGCGGCCGTGGCGGACGAGTTGGTCAGCGCGCCGGAGCCGGCGGTGCCGGTGCCGTTGAGCGAGAGCGCCTCGGCGGTGGCGAGGGTGAAGCCGTTGAGATCGAGCGTGCCGGTGCCCGTGACGGTCGTGCCGTTCGCCACGGTGCCGAGGGCGGCGGTGCTGCCGATTTTCAGCGTGCCGGCGTTGATCGTGGTGGCGCCCGTGTAGGTGTTGGCCCCGGCGAGAGTCCAGGTGCCGGACCCGGTCTTGGTGACGGTGCCGGAGGTGGTGCCAACGATGCTGGCGAGGCTGCTCGCGGTGGCGGTGCCGTCGAGGGTGAGGCCAAAGGTGGCGCCGGTGATCGTGCCGGCATTGGAGAGGATGATGTTGCCGCTGCCCGCCACGATGCTGGTGGCTGAGCCGAGGGTGATGAGTCCGTTGTAGGTGGCGGCGGTGGCGGAGGAGTTGGTCAGGGCGCCGCCCGCCGAAATGCCGGTGCCGTTGAGGGTGAGCGCATCGGCGGTCGTGAGGGAGAAGCCGTTGAGGTCGAGCGCGGCGCCGGAAGCGACGGTGGTCGCGCCCGCCGTGGTGCCGAGGGCGGCGGTGCTGCCAAGCTTCAGCGTGCCGGCGCTGATCGTGGTCGCACCGGTGTAGGTGTTTGCGCCCGAAAGCGTCCAGGTGCCGGTGCCGGTCTTGGTCACGGTGCCGGTGGTCGTGCCGATGATGCCGGCGAGGCTGCTGGCGGCGGAAGTGCCGCCGAGGGTCAGGCCGAAGGTGGCGCCGGTGATGGTGCCGGTGTTGGAGAGGATGATGTCGCCGTTGCTCGCGATGATGCTGCTCGTGCTGCCGAGGGTGAGAAGTCCGTTGTAGGTGGCCGCGGTGGCGGAGGAGTTGGTAAGCGCGCCGCCGGCGGCGATGCCCGTGCCGTTGAGGGTGAGGGCGTCGGCGGTTGCAAGCGAGGAGCCGTTCAGATCGAGAACGGCGCCGGAGGTCACGCTGGTCGCGCCGGCGCTGGTGCCGAGCGCGGTAGTGCTGCCGAGCTGGAGGGTGCCCGCGCTGACCGTGGTCGTGCCGGTGAACGTGTTGGCGCCAGAGAGAAGCAGGGTGCCGGTGCCCGCCTTGGTGATACCGAAGGCGCCACCGGCGCTGGCGACGGCGGCGGAGACGGTGAGGTCGACCGGGGCGTTGGTGGAATCGTTGACCGTGAAGGTGCGGGATGCAGCGCCAAGATCGAGCAGGCCGGAGAGGGAGGAGCCGAGCGGGTTGTTGGTATTGGTATAGGTGACGTTGCCACCGAGGGTGAGCGTGCCGGTGGCGGTGCTCACGTTGTTGGTGGAGGTGGCGGTGGCGGTGGCGCCGCCGAAGGTGAGCGAGGCGAGGGTGTCGCTGTTGCCGTTAAGATCGAGGAGGGCGGTGGTGCCCGCGGTCGTGGCGTTGATGGTGATGGCGGAGGTGTCGGCGATGACGTTGCTTGCGCCGGTGCGCAGCGTGCCGTTGTTGATAGTGGTGGCTCCGGTGTAGGTGTTTGCGCCCGAGAGCGTGAGTGTGCCGGCACCGGTCTTGGTGAGCGTGCCCGCGGCGGTGCCGATGACGCCGGAAACGGCAGTGTCGCCGGCGCCGGCGAAGGTGAGGCCGAAGGCGCCCGTCATGTTGCCGCCAAGGGAAAGCGAGCCGGTGTCGGACTGGATCTGGGAGGCGCTGCCGAGGGTGAGGTTGCCGTTGTAGGCGTTGGCCCCGGAGACACTGCGGAGGGCGCCGTTGCCGGCCACGCCGGTGCCGTTGAGGGTGAGCGCTTCGCCGGCGATGGTGGTCCCGCCCTGGAGCTCGACCGCGGCGCCGGCGGTGACGGTGGTGCCGGCCGCGGCGGTGCCGAGGGCGGAAGCGTTCTGCAGGTTGAGGGCGCCGGCGCTGACCGTGGTCAGGCCGGTGTAGGTGTTCGCGCCGGAGAGCGTCCAGGTGCCGGTGCCGGCCTTGGTGAGGGTGCCGGTCGTCGTGCCGATGATCCCCGCGAGGATGTTGCCCGTCGCCGTGCCGCTGAGAGTGAGGCCGAAGGTCGCCCCGGAGATCGTGCCCGTGTTGGAGAGAATGAGGCTGCCGTTGTTGGCAACGATGCTGCTGGCGGAGCCGAGGGTGAGGAGCCCGTTGTAGGTGGCTGCGGTGGCGGAAGAGTTGGTGAGCGCGCCGGCGGCGGCGATGCCGGTGCCGTTGAGAGTGAGGGCGTCGGCGGCGGTGAGCGAAAATCCGTTTAGATCCAGCGCAGCGCCAGACGTGATGCTGGTCGCGCCCGCTGCGGCGCCGAGGGCGGAGGTGCCGCCCAGTTTGAGCGTGCCCGCTGCGACCGAGGTTGCGCCGGTGTAGGTGTTGGCGCCGGAGAGGACCCAGGTGCCGGCCCCGGACTTTGTCAGGGCGGTGGCGCCGGTGCCGTTGTCGCCGAGCGCGGCGCTGAGGGTGTTGGTGGCGGTGCTTGTGCCCGCGAGGGTGAAGGTGCGGGCGGTGTTGGTGCCGGCCAAAACGAGGGTGCCGGTGTTGGTAAAGGTCAGGGCGCCGGTGCCGGAGGCGTCGAGCGTGCTGCCGGCGGTCGTGCCGAGGGTGAAGAGCCGGTCGAGGTTCGAGCCGGTCCCGGTATATTTGAGCGTGCCGCCGTTGAGCACGAGGTTGGCGGCGGCGTTGGAGGAGGCGCCGAGGTTGCTGGCGGTGCCACCGTCGGCGAGCGAGCTGACGGAGAGAATGCCGGCGGTGACCGTGGTCGGGCCGGCATACGTGCTGGCCCCCGAGAGCGTGAGCGAGGAGGTGGCGCTGCTTTGTGTGACGCCGGTGACGGCCGGCCCGATGACGGCACTGATGACGTTGGTGGCGGTGCCGGCGCCGGAGTTGGTGATGGTGCCGGTATTGTTCACGTCGGCGC
>Ga0265327_10000343_pt1 | contig 87976 bp, 93 predicted proteins | sample 41621metaG_FD_202089 | JGI IMG/M metagenome (GOLD analysis project Ga0265327, IMG submission 202089) | Rhizosphere microbial communities from Carex aquatilis grown in University of Washington, Seatle, WA, United States - 4-16-21 metaG | ecosystem: Host-associated > Plants > Roots > Rhizosphere...
TAGTTATTTGGTAAGAAACTAATTACATCAAAACCTTTTACACTAACTGGTTTATTAGCAGATAAATCTTCAATAAATTCAGATTTAGAAATAGTAGTATTAGATATATGTTTAGATATAATTGATCTAGTTAAAGATTCAATGTCTGTAGTAAGAGCATCATTCTTAAGATCTTCTTCAGTTAGATAGAATACTATATAAGGAGATAGAGCGCCACTTACTTGAGTTGTTATATTATCACCTATATAAACCTCTAAAGTGTTAGGTTCACCCATAGGTGCATAGTATAAATTAACTCTTTCATTTAAAGTACCTGCAATTGGATTTACTTCATCTTTTAAATAACCAATTATAATATCTGGTATATTAGCAGTATAACTAGCAGTAGTAATAGCTGTAGCTAATTTATACTTAATATCTATCATAGTTATACCCACTACTTGTAAAGTAGAGTTAACATAATTAGTAACTGGTATAACATTTCCATTGCTATCTAATATATAATCGCCTACATTATGTATTACAATTGGTTTTCCATCTCTATCTAATATGGTATCTCCAGCATTATGTTGTATTAGAAAATCTATAGTACCATCTGTATTAGTATTATATAAAAACCCATTAGGTCCAGATTGATATATATCTTCTTTATAAGTAGCATATACTACACTTGTATACTTTTGATATTCACCTACTGATAGTATTTCTCTAGCTGGACAATATAATCCAGTCAAAGCTTTACCAAACTCTATGTTAATAGTTTCTTGAGTAGCTCCTATTACAGCAGGCATATCTTTACTAATAAAATATAGATTATCAAAATTGGTTTCTAACCCAGTATTATCTCCAGCTACTAAGTAGAATATATTAAAATTACTATTTATATTTAAAAATATAGGAGAAGTATTATTAATGATATTAAACATATTTAGTATTTCAGTCTCATCAAATTGATTAATATCAAAATTAGTATTAAAAGTAAAAGTAAAAGTAGCTACACTATTTGATATACTAGAAACACTATTTAAATAGATAGTAGTCTTACTAGGTGCATCATAATAACTAAGTTGACATAATACATTTGATATACCTGGTGGTATACTAGCAGATAATACTAAAATATAATTATCATCTACTAGTGTAATATTAGCCCCTATTGTTCTTATATTATAATTTCTATTTAAATTAGTAGCTACATATGTTCTACCTAACACATTAGGGGCAGATAAGTAATATGGTCTAGCTGTCATAATAGGTAAAGTATAATCTATTACATAATGAAATGGGCTATACATATATGTTTGATTATTAACATAATCACATAAATCCGAATTAGATAATCCATTTATATATAACAAATCATCATCACTTAAAATAGATATATTGCCATTAATATTTAAATAGATAGCGTTAGGTAATATAGTAGTACGTCGTATTGAGTGAGTTACCATAGATTTATTATATCCACCACCAGATAAACCCCCACTAATATTAAATGCTACTGAGCTATTAGCTGCTAATGGTGTAGATACTAATTTATTAATAGTTCTAGTGGGTAAACTCTTACTAGTTAGATAAATTTTATCAGTTACTGAATCTACAATCTTTTGTGTAGAATAACCTAATAATACTAAATCCATTATTATATCAGATGGCCTAATAGGAGGTATTGTAGCGTTAATATGATAAATTGATCTTTGTCTAATTTCATCTATAGTAGCAGTATTACTACCACCAGATAATGTAGTGTTAGATAAGAATAAAATATCATTTATTTTACCTAATGTTGCAGCGCCTAGGTTTGGATTTAATGTATCAAAATCTACCCATTTAGCTGAAAAATTATTTATAGGGATTTGTGATAAATCTAAATTTAATACTCCTAATGTAGAATATATATCTACTCGTATAGAAGTAGCTGAAGTGTTTATATTTTGATAAATATCAGGTAAATTAACTGTTAATGAATTAGTAGTATCATCTACTTGTAATAGTAATGTAGGTTTAGTAATATCATAGACCATAGGGCTATGTGTAGTTAATATTTCTACCCACTTACCTAAACCAGTATTAATATATGCTCTAGCATAATAGAAAGAATTAGAATATGCTATTGTTTGTGAAAAAGCCGCAGCACTATTTAAAGTATATACTTTAGAAATATTAGTATATTGGATTACAGGAGCTGTAAATTGTAGATACTGTGTATTATTATATACTACTACCGCACTAGGTAATAGATTGTTAGATAAAGGTAATAATGGATTTGAAATTGTAGTATCATAAATTACTTGTATAATGTTAGTATTCAAAATATTTATTTGAATAGGATAACATATACCTAAGTCTGTACCATTTACCGTAATTAATGTATCTCTAGGAAATACTACAGATTTAACATTTGTACTATTATCTAAATAAACAGCATTAGCTAATAATTGTTGATAAGGTAACATCACTGTTATCTCACCTTTAGCGCCAGTTGCAAATATACCAATAAAGTCTTTATCAGACATATGACCGAATATATCTTGTTGTGTTTGAGCTAATTGTTTATATAATTTTCTAGTGCTAGAATTACTAGCAGAAATAGCAGCAGCTGTATTAGTAGCTGATACTTCTAATAAAAAACAAAAAGGACTAGTAGGGTCTACTACATCATCTCCATTTAATACATATTCTAATACATCTAAAGAAGCTTGTTGAATACTAGATGGATTAGAATTAAATGTGTTTATTTTACTCAATAATAGTTTAGTAGCTGTAGTAGTCATTTATTTTCCTTTTGTATCTAATGGCATTACTGGTGAACCAGACCAAGGTGATAGAGTAGCTGCTCCGGTAGGATTACTATTTGTATTATTCTTATTCTCATTTGCAGCATTGCCTACTATACTCATAATTTCATTATATTCATCTATATAAGCGTACCACTCTAACTCCATAGTAGGACTAATGCGCGGATACATTCTAAAGTTCATTAAAGATTTTCTAGGTATTCCTAGACTAGTAATACCAGATACTTTTATTAGTTTAGTAATTACACCATTAGAATTGGGTACCATATCTGGATTGAAAGTAGCCACAGTTCTATTAAATTCTATTATTAAGATAGGATCATCATACGTAGCACCTTGACATCTTAGATTAATCTGAATTTGATCAGACTCTTGTGACATATGTGTACCTAGAGTATATCCATGTGGAGCACCTAATGGTGCACTAGTAGGGAATGCTATTGTAGAAAATATTTTTTGTACAAAAGTTCTAGATCTATCTAAAACTAATCTCCAAATTCTAGTTTCATAGTCTTTTCTATTCTCTATTACATTAATAGGAAATGGTAACATAGAACCTTCAGTTACTCTAGTTCCATATTCTAACCAAGTAGAAAACATAGCATTAATTGGATCACCTTCCATATTAGCAAAAGTTGCAGTTAAATCATATGCATTATAGATACCAGGTTTGCCATCAATCATGCTAATCTGTTCTTTATTATATCCCTCATTACTAGTATATGTATCTGCTACAAAATCAGGTGGTTGTGATAAAGATATTAATAAGTTTGATATAGGTATAAATGCACATTTATCATCTATAATTTCTGATCTATTATTATCACCAACTACATTTGGTACATCATCTTTCCATGTTATAGAACCTTTATCAAAACCAATTGGATTTAACATACATCTTATCAAAGCACCCATACTACGTGGGTTACTATTGGCTAGAAAGCTCATTTTACGTATACCTATTACATTATAGTATGATAGGTTTAAATGGGGTTTTGTGAAGAAAACTAAACCTTGGTTATCAGAATTGTGTGGTATAGCAGGTATCCCTCCGAGTGCATTTAGCCCTCGAAAAACAGAATAAGTAGATACACCAATTCCCCCAAAACCAGGACCTCTAGATGCTAAATCATCTAAGTCTAAATTTCTATTATTAATATCAACCATGTTTTTTATCCATTAAAGGTAAGGAAAGTAAAAATGAAAATAGATTTAACACCCTTAGAAATTGCCCAGCAAGCTGCAGGAGCTATCAATGCTGCTAGATTTTCTTCTTTGCCTGAGTATACTGCATCCACGAGATTAGCACCTATTGTTCTTATTGATAAACGTGTATTAGTCACTGATCCTAAATTAACCACTGCTTTATTACAGACTTTACTTTCAGTTTATTGCAGTTATTATTTAACTGCAATAAACTTATCTATGCAAGTTGGTAATGTTAAAGTTATGCGCTTATTAGATCAATTCTCCACTAATAGAGATTTATTAACTGCTGCTAGTAACAATATCGCTTTTACACTAGAAGATATTGATGATGACTCAACCGTACTACCTAATTATAGTTTAGAGTCTGGTACTATATCAGATGATGGAAATGTTTATAAATATAATAAAAAATATAAAAAACCAAATTATGGAGGTAGTATAAAATATAGTAACACATCTACTACATCAAATAATAATAGTAACACATCTACTACATCAAATAATAATGGAGCATATCAAGCTGGTTTAGATAAAGCCAGATCTAGTGAAAAACCTTATAGTGTTGATAAAACCATTCATAACATTATTGATGAAAGTAATTTAGCAGTGGGTAAATTACTAGAGGTACATTTAGTACAAGGTAATCAAAGTGTAACTATTCCAGTGCATGCTACTCTAGTACCTAAGTCTATTGAGCCTGAAGATTTTATTGATATAGCTAAAGCTAATTCAGTTGATAAATCAGCTTCAGGTAGATGGCATCAATGGCGCGCTGGTGAAATTAGATTTATTAAAGACTATCTATTAACTCAAGATTTAATTGAGGCAGATAAGAAAGCTCTACTAGCTGATAAAACTGGTACTCTTTTAAGCACTAGATCTAAACGCACCAAAGGTGTTTTTGCGGCTTTATTAAGCGGGTATGCATCGCCTAATGCTGTTTCTACTATGATTATTATTAGTAAACAGACAGCTAGTGATTTAGAACTAGCTATTAAAGGTAGTTTAAAGAATGCTCATGTTAGACAACAATACTTTGAAAGTAATTCTACTATGATGTTAGTAGTTGTTGATGTGCGTATGGAAAGGTTCACTATTTATCAACGTGGTATTGCTGATTATAAAGAACATACATTAGAAGATATTAAAGGGAATAATAGTAAGACAAATGGTACTGATCTCGAAGCTATATTAAAAGCATACCAATTAGGTAATGCTGCACCTATTTAATTAAGATAAATATATTACTATTATTACTTTATAGGATTTAGAAAATGGCAGTATCAATTTACAATATGGGAAATTATTTTAAATCTTTATTACCATCTTTTAAAAGGAAAGATGTAATAACAGATGCATTGCATAGTTTTGAAGAACTTAGCACTACTATTCAGTCAGCTTATTCTTTAGCTATTCCTGAGTTAAAAGGTAAAACTTTAGATAATACTACAGTTCAATTTAAAAGACAAATAAATAGTTTTGATAAATCTACTTTTAAAACAATTGCTAAAGCTATTGATATTATCTTAGATAATCAAGATAAAATTACAGAAGTTATTCATAGTGAATTTACTGATGAGACTCTAAAAATAAATGTAGATTATTATAAACTAAACTTACTAAAATATCTAGAAGCTATTAATCTATTTAATGACTACACTAGAATGTGGTTAAATGCAGTAGTATATGAAACTCTAGTGGAAAAGAATATTTTAGTAGGGATTGATAGTCCTACTATTAAAAAAGATATTGCTCATGTAAATTCTTTAGATTTAATTTCTAGCTTTGCTACTGCTGTAAATATGTTAGCTATTCCTTTTAGTGAATTTTTAACTTCTATTAAGAGTTTAAAAGGACATTTATATAATGAGAGTGATTGGGATTCTGGGCACAACATAATAAATAATAAATTAGATCCATTTAGATCTAATTTCTTGCCTGTAAATTGGAATCCTTTTTATCATCTTGGTTTAATGGTAAATGCGTGGCGCATGGCTAAATATGAGCGTAATAAAGCAGAATTAGCAAGATTACAATTAATGTTATTATCATTAGATCAACAAAAAGAAGTAGCTACTAGTCAAGAAAAGAAAGATAATCTTGAAAAACAAATCAAGTATTATTCTAACCTAAGTAACAAGATCTCTGCTAAAATAGAAGACCTTGAAGAATCAGCTAGGTAACAATATGATAGAATTTGATCAAAATGTATGTCTATTAGTTCATACTATCTTTAAGGATCAGTATAATACCCCTAATCGTAAGTTACCATTTTTAATGGAAATCTTAAAACTAGTAAACACTTATAATGTTAATTTACCAGCATTTAATAAGAGTGTAGCTTATTGGGAATTTATGAATGCTTGTTTAAAGAATATTGAAATGGGCACATGGGTTACTTTACCTAGATTCTGGATAGAATATTGTTGCGCTTCTTCTCATTTGCCTTTAACAGAGTTAGAAGCTAAACTAGAATATAAGAAGTATTTAGCTAATAGAGAAACTATATTAAAAAGATTAGGATTACCTATCCAAGAACAAAATGACAAATATGTTATTTTATATTGGGCTAGAATTAAAAAGAATGATGAGAATATAATGGGTATAGCACATGCTTTATTGAGAATATACTTATATTTTCAAAAAGGACATTTACATGGAATAGAGAATAATGGAGCAGTGGGTCCTAAACCATTAGATCAATCTATTTGGCCTTCTTTTGATAGTGCTAATTTAAACTCTAACCCATTAGTTGGTAATAATAAATTTGAAGTATTAAAATATAATGCCTTTGGCAATGATGATAGAAATAGAATGATCTAAGGAGTTTCTATGAGTGATGCACTACCAATTGTTAGAGATTCTAAAGGTAGAATCTCACATGTACAAAAAAGAAAACTAATGTTAGCTATTGTTAGCCCTAAATTACCAGGGCCAGCTAAAAAGATAATTCAAAAATGGCTAACTACACGTACCCCAGTAGTGGGTAGTACCAGTCTATATAACGCTTTAGTAGCAGCACAAAACATTAAAGCTATTTGGTAAATAAATTTAGAATACATAAGGTTAGTATATTAAATATACTAATCTTATGTATTTAATACAACTGAAGTACTTTTAATTAATTAATTAAACATATTTAGGATATACAAAATGAGAAGATTAGACTTAGGTTTAGAAGAAATTCAAGAAGTAATTGATTTTGGTGATGACAGTGAATTAACTGTATATGGAGAAAACGAATTCGAAAGTAGCGGTGCTACTGATGTTTTGGAATCTGCTATTGAAACTGCTTCTGAAGCAGCAGTTGGTTTGGAAGAAATTAAAGAAGCTTTGGAACTATCGTTGACCAATGGTGGATTGACTGAACAAGGTGCACTCTTTGCTAATATTGCTATTAAAAATACAGTAGCTGCTGGTTATGGCGTCGCTAAACCATTGCCATCAATGGAATCTATTAATAGTAATACTGGTCGTATGCAAATTACTGGTTTTGCTTTAGAGACTGTTAATAAAGAAGCAGAAGGTATTTTTGCGCGTATTAAAGCCTTTATTCAAAAATGGATTCAAAAAGTAGTAGAATTTTGGAATAAATATATTAGTAATGTAGGCCGATTAGTTTTTAGTGCAAAAAAATTAGCAACCAAAGCCCGTGAACATAAAGGTGTGGTAAAAGAAAAAGAGATTGAACTAAGCGGCGCACTTTTAGAAAATTTACAAATTAATAGTGAAATTAATTTTTCAAAAATTATTGCTGGTATTAAAAGTTTAGAGACCACAGTAAACCCAAAAAATTCAGAAACAATAGCTTTAATTCTTGAACAAACAGCAGAAAAACTAAGTAACTTTGATGTTTCTACCGTTGAAAAAGCTGAAGCACTGAAAACCATTTTAGATGGAGAAATATTTAGTTCAGATCACGAGATTGCTCAATGGAAATCCGGTGGTTGGACCGAATCTACTTATAAACAATTTTTATCTACCAACACGGTTACATATTTAGTCACACCTAAACTCATTGGTGATAAGATCAATGTTGTTGAAATTAAAAATGATTTAAGTGGTCGTACTACTGGTATTAAAGTGGCATTAAAAGACATACCTGGGGTTGGAAGATTAATCAAAGCTCAAAAAGTTAAAGCTTTAACACCTGATGAAATTGAAACCGCAGCTAATGCCGTTGTCAGCATAGCAGGTCACATTGTATCATTTAAAAATGTTATTTCTGAAAGAGAAAAAATTGTTAATAACATTGTTAAGTCTGCTGAAAAACTTTCTTCTAAATTAGAAAAAACTAACTTAGAAGCTTCTAAAACAGAAACATATGTTTTTCTGAAATTTTATTTATCTAGTATTCCAGCAATCGCTCAAGCTACTGTTGCACCAATTCTTGATGCACAAAAAGTTGCAACTGGTTCTAGTAGAAGTTTGTATGATTATGCGGTATATTCTTACAAAAATCTAGGGGAAAAATCAACAGATAAAAAAGATTAATTAACTATTAGTTGATTAGCTATATTAGGAGAGTAGGGGATATCCCCTACTCTCCTTTTTTATGCTGTTCTTTATTAATATGATCGATAATCGTATAGTAACCAAGAACATCTACTGAGGTAATAATATATGCCTAAATTAGTAATACCAGTAGCAGATACAGATAGTACTATTAGTAGACTAGTTGTTAAATCTGTTATTGAACAACTTTTATATTCTACAGAGATAGAATATATTAAAGATATAGTTTATCATCAACGTGGTGATATCAATGCTACTTCACAATTATATAACAGCAATGAAACTTTGAGATTGGAAGTGAATGATTTAATAGAAGTAGATTATAAGAGTACTCAAGATGAAGATACCTTCGATTTTACTAAGTATCAGTTTGAATATCCACCTATATTTATAGCTAAAGAGTTAGGTATTAATATTCATCCAATGCATGCTAAAGAACAATTAACTATTAATTTCACATATAGATCTAAAAGTTACGATAAATTAACTACTTGGTTAAACAGCTTTAGACGTAAAATTAATATATCCTCACCTAGTGCTTTTCATGATATACAATATAACTATAGTATACCATCTGACTTATCTGCTTATTTACATCAGGTATATACATTACAAGAGACAGTAGCTCCATATGGAATTACATTAAGAGATTTCTTATTACAGAATTTTGCCAATAGTGGATTAGTAACTAGACGCAATCAAAGTGATACTAAACAAACCTTAGCTATGAATGTTAAGAATACTGGTTGTTTAGGTATGTTTACCGTATTACCTGAGATACAAGAAACTGGACATGAACCACCTCTATCTATGGTTACTTTTACTTATGTTATTAGATATGATAGAGTAACCTCTTTATTATTGGAATATCAAAAGTATATTCATAATCAAGTGATAGATTTACAGTTTATTAATAAATACCATGATCGTAGATATCATAATAACCCACATTCTGGTATCACTACTTTTTCTCAATCAGTTAATAAAGCCACAGCAAATCAATATGGTTTATTAGATTATCCAGACAATGGAGTATATACTGGAGATGGTTGGTATCCTAAGTTAAACTTTGAACATGTTAAATCTAGTCAGATTATCCCTATCCAAATGGATTTAACTAACTTAAGATCAGTTTTAGATTTAAATCTATTATCTACTGTAGGTTTTCCTCAGTGGTTACTTACATTAATGGGTAGATTTTATTCTCATTTATGTACACCATATAAATGGCCTTATTTATTTGAAGTCTTTGAAGTAAATTCAAAAGATACATTATTACCAGTTTTTGTAGATAGTAATTTTCATCTAGTATCTGAGATAGATATGAACCCTAGAAATAGGTATTATATTAGAATTACATTATTTACTTTTTTATTTAATGTAGACTTTACTGATTTATATACTGAACCAGCTACTCTATTACAATTATTACAATATATAAATCCTAAAGTTACCCTAGATATAATAGGGAATGGTAGTTATGCTACTCCACAGAGTGTATTTAAAGCTCTAAATCTTATAAATAATAGTGACTCAATATTAATGGGGTTACCTACACAAATGTTTTCAAATTTAATTGTTAGGAGAATGACTGATGCCACTGTATAATGATGAGCAAGTAGTACCACCTATTACTCCAGGGGCACCTACTGATACAATGCCCGTATATATAGATACAGCTAGTAATTATTCTAACTTACAATATAAAGATAACATAATAGCATATTTAGATGGTACTCCATGGCAAGTTACTTATTATGCTCAATATCTAGGTGAGGATGATGTAGTAGTTAATAGTAATGACATAGATGATCCTACCTTAAGACAATATCTAAAAATTAATCAGTTTGAATTAAGGGTAACATCAGCTTTATCTAATACTTTTAATATAGCTACCAATACTAATATAATAATAGGTGAATCAAATGTATATCCAGTAATTACACCTACTGTGGGTGATGTATTTATTGGTATGATACAGGATGGAGCGTTTGGTATCTTTGAAGTAACTAGTATTACTAGATACTCTATGTTTAAACAGTCTGCATGGGCTATTAGTTATTCTCAAATAAATTTTAGTACTCCAGATAGAGTAGCGGTATATGATAGTTATGTGGTTAATGAATTAACATTTGATGTTTCTAAACTAGACTCTGGTAGTAACCCTTTATTCACTACATCTGAATATTATCAACTGAATCAAAAACAAGATATAATATTAAATCTGGTAGAACAATACTTTATTGATTACTTTGATTATGTGACTAATACTTTTATAGTACCTAATGATGGTAGTTATACTGGAAAGTTATATGATCCATTTATTGTAGAGTTTTGGAATAAATTTATTGATAGAGATTTATACCCTAAATATAAATCCCCTACTGCTTATAATATAAAAAACAATATAAGTAACTCACCATTTATTACTATTTTTGATATATTGGAGCAACAATCTATTACACAATTAAAGAACTGTGTTAAATATATGTCAAATACTCCCGTAGGTGAGTTTAATGCAACATTTCAAAGACACACAGTGGTAGTTAGCCATATTGACTATGTAGTGTATCCTGATGATTCTGATGTGGATTTAGATAATACTGATATACCTTCACTTTATTTATTTAGTAATAACTTTTATAATAATGTAACTGGATCACAAACATCTTTAGAGTTACAAGTTATTAAAGCTATTTCAAAACAAGTAATTGCTTTTAGTGATATTCAGCCTTTATTAACTAGTTTAGATTCAGCTACTCCTGTAAATAAATTTTATCAAACCCCAATTATAATAGCTTTATTATTATTAGCTAGGTAAGTTATGTATAATTATAAAGAAGAATTAGTAGATCTTGTAAATATTCTATTTAGTAAGCCAATGGTAATAGAATCTACAAAAGTTAGTTTATCTTTATTAAATAAGGATATAGAAATTAAAGACTTATTTAAAGTGCCAGAAATGACTTCAGGCTCTTTTAAAACAATCAATGGAGTTACTATATCTGAAACTAATAGTAATATAGATGGATTAAAAGAACTATTAAGTGGCACTTCTAGAAATAGTCTAGGTGGTGAGTTCTATGAGAAATTTAATATAACATCTATTGAAACTGCTAGTTTACCCATTTCTGAAATAGCTCTATTGATATATAGAAAAGGTTCTGTTACTTTAGTAAATGTAGATGACTCTGTTTTTATTCACAAAACAGTTGGTAGATACTTAACTCTAGTAGAACAAAGAAAGTTATATGAATTACATTATCAAGCTCCACCAGAAGAAGATATATTAGCATTTCAAACTTTATATGACTTAATAACTGATATGGCTAGTTCTAGAGTTAGACAGGGTGAAGGCGGATCATTATTGTCTGAGTTAATTAGATTATCCTCAACTACAGCTAGTGGTGATATGTTTAAAAACGATAAAGTAGTTTTAAATGGTAAAAGAAGAACTGCATTACTAACTGAGAATAATGAACCTAGATTATCTGGTTTGGAGAATGTAAAAGCTTTTAAAAAATAAAAGGGTTTATTAATTTCACTTTAATTTAGAATAAAAGAAAATGTAAAAATTGAAACATTAAAATGTATGATTGATAATAATTGGGAATTTAGATGAGAAGATTAGATTTAGGTTTAGAAGAAATTCAAGATAATGTAGAAATTAGTATAGAAGAAATCTTTGATGAGATTGAAACTACTTGTTTAAAAAACTTAGGTTTATTAGAACAAGAGAATTATTCCATGGAAGGTTTGTTTGATAAACTAAAAGACTTTAAAGGAAAATTAATTGATCTCAAAGATTCAATAGATAAAAATATTAAAGAAAATAATATAATGACTAATAATAATTTAGATGTACTTGAAAAACATCTAATAAGCTTATTAGAAGAGATAGATTTATCTAAAAAACCAAAACTAGATAAAATAGAAATCCCAGGTAGAGCGCATGATTATTTAGAATTTGATAATTCTTATGATAACTATCTAGCTGGATTAAAACACACAAGTAATTTGATGTGTGATATAAATGCTATTACACCTGAACATTTTATTTTTAAAACAAGAATTCCAAAAGTAATAGAGTTATTAAATAAAAATAAATTAACAGAAGAAGGTTTATTAACTACATTTCAAGAGTTACATAAATCTAAAATATTTAATATAGATAGTCTTATGGATGAATATATTAAAACTACTAGTTTACCTTTAGAAAAAGTACTAGATAGAAGTAAATATAAATGGATGGAACAAAATAATGGGCAGAGATATGCTATATCTAAGCACATTTATCCATTTGAGGAAATGGTTGTAATCCTGTTTACCCCAATTAATAATGAGAAAGTAACTACTGATACAACTTTTTGTGTTGGAGCTGGGGTATACTATTATTATCCTCATAAAAAAAGTAGACTTAAAAATGTAGAAGTAAAAGCTTTATCAGCTGCAGAATGTAAAATAGTACTAACTGAATGTATAACAGCTATTAATAAAGTAGATAGTTATTTTAAAATTCAAAAGCGTGCTGAAGAAGATAGAAATATTGATAATAGGTTAGCAATAGATTTATTAGATGACATAACAACTATAATGAGAAACAATGATAAATTAAAAAAAGAAACAAAAGATGAAATATATATTCTTGGATATCTTTTATATCAATATGGTTATCAAGAAAATTCATCCTTTAAAGTTAATATAAATTATGAAATGCTGCATATAACGATACTCACAATTAAAGCTGCATATGTTTTAGCTAGTAAAAGTATACACAATTTAAAGTGAAAGTATAGAGAGGAGTAATCTCCTCTCTATATGCCGTATTTATTAACTAAGCCTACTAATCGTATATGACCCATCACTATGAGTAAACTATTATGATCTTAGATGATATTGCGTTTAGAAAGCTATTTAGTAAAATAGATCCTAATAAAGTAAACCCTGTTAATTGGAAGTATAAAGCTATATTTACAGATGAAAATAAAAATATTTTAGAAGTACATAACGTATTATCAGTTACTAAGATATCTAAATATAATACATCAGTTTCTGATTATATATTTGTTACTGTACAGTTGTATAAGAGTGTTTACTTTAAACTATTAAGAACTAATAGAAGAATGTTACAAATGCAGTTAACTAAAACCCCTAATTCAGTTACTGGTATTACACTATCTAATAGTTTATCTATTATAGAAAACTATGATGCATATTTAACTGATAATACTTCTGAATCTATAGAGACTAGAACTGGTGGTAATTCTGGACTATATACAGATGACATAGGTGAATTAGTTGAAGTAGATGTACATTTGATAGAAAGAGGCTTATCTGAATTTAGATTATGGGACATTGGTGGTGTTTATAGAAATTGTAGTATTACTGCTTTATTACAAGGTTTTATGTCACAGCCATTAAAATCATTAGGTGAAACCCAACCAGTTGGTTTTAATACAACAATATACCCAGTTGATAATAAAGAAATATATTATCATTTATTAATCCCAAATGGTGTACATTTAGTTGACTTTCCTGGGTGGTTACAAAAGAGAAGAGGTATATACTCTACTGGGATGGGATATTATTTAAATCAGGGTATGTGGTATATATATCCGTTGTATGATGTAACTAGATATGATAAATCTAAAAAAAGATTAACTATTATTAATGTACCTGTTAATGAAATGCAAGGGCTTACCAATAGTTATGTTACTGAAGATTTAGAAACTTATATATTTGCAACTGGTAATACTAAACATATAGATACTTCAGATAGATTAATAGATAGTCAAGGTGCTGGCTTTAGAGCAGCTAAGATGGCTAATATTTTTAATAAGTTTTCAGAAAGTAGTAAAGGTGAAACTACTGTACCTATAGGTAGAAATATGATATCTCTTAGTTATGAACAAAGAGAAGGTGACTTAGATAATATTAAAGCAGTACCTGGATTATTCACTAGTAATATTTGGGAAGACTCTAGTAAAGTGGTAGCTAATATGGGTAATATAGTAATATTAGATTGGCATTATAGCAATCCTAATATATTATACCCCGGTATGCCTTTACGCTTTATATATAAAGCCTCTGGTGTAGCACATAGTCTTACTGGTATATTACTAGCTGTAGAAACTGTAGTAAGTACTCCTATGTCATCTGTATTAGATACTAGATACGTTAGTAATAGTAGATTAACATTATATATTGAACGAGCTATTAATTAGGATTAATATGGGTATTTTTACATATGTGCGAAGGCACTTTAGTACTTGGTGTGAACAAGATGATAAAAAAGGAATAATCACTATTCATAATGTTTCTACAAAAAAAATATTAAAAGATTTAAAAACAGTTTGGAAAACAGAAGCTATATCTAAATATATGTTTTTGAATGTATCTTATTCATCTATTAGTTTCTATAAGTTTTATTGTCCTGATATATATTTTACTTTAACTAAAATATTAGAATATAAAAAGAGAATAAGTAAAAAATCAGAAATAAAATCTATATTAGAAGGATTAGAAAATGATACATGGTTTAAAAACTATTTTCAAGAACATGGTAATATTTTAGATTTTAGTCAATTAAAGACTTTAAAATATACTTTATTACCACCACAACGAGAAGCGGTTGAAGCATATAATAGATTAGTACCAAAAATGGGATTAAATGGGTTTCTATTATCTGCTGATGTGGGTACTGGGAAATCGGTGATGGCTATAGCAATTGGTGCTTGTCTAAAAGCTAATCCTTATATAGTTGTTTGTCCTAAGTTTTTGATAGATAGTGTCTGGGTAGATGCTATGGATGTACAATTTAATAAAACTAAAAAAATATGGAAATCAAATAGTGAGGAAATGCTATTACCTGGATATGATGTTTATATTTTTCATTATGAATACTTAGAAAAAGCTTCTGATTTTTTTAAAGTAAACCCATGTCCAAACTCAATAGTAATTCTAGATGAATCTCACAATATGAATAACTTTAAGTCTGGTAGAACGGATGCTTATCTAGATATGTGTAAAAACTTACAAACTAAAAACATTTTACATACTAGTGGGACTAGTGTAAAGGCTTTAGCTACAGAAACAATTCCATTATTTAGAGCTATTGATCCATTATTTATTCCTGAAGTAGAAGTTAATTTTAAAAAACTATATAGTAAATCTGCTACTAGGGCTTTGGAAGTAATAGCTAATAGATTAGGTTTAATATCATTTAAGATATCTAAAGATAAAGTAATGGGTGATGCTAGACCAATACAAATACAGATAAACGTAAAAATGCCTAATTCTGAAATATATACTTTACCATATATTAAAGAAGAGTTTGCTAAATTTTCAAAAGAAAAAACTGCACAATATTTAAAAGAGATGCCTCATCATGAAAAAGTATATCAAGAAGCATTATCTATTTATAGAAAGACTATTACATCTTCTTCTGATATAAAAGAATATAATTTATATATATCTTATCTTGCAACTATTAGAAGTGGGTTTGATGCTAGAACTATGGGGCCGCTGAGCACTTATTGTAATAAATTTGAAAAAGAGAAAATTATACCTAGATTACCTGCCTCTTTAAAAAAGGAGTTTCTTAATAGCAGAGCTGTTTATAAATACTACACCTTAAAAATAGTAGGAGAATATCTAGGGATATTAGGTAGAATGCGAGCTGAGCTAGCTTCTAAACTGATTGAGTATAGTAAAATAGATAAAATTGTAAATGAAGCTGAAAAGAAAACTATTTGTTTTACGGATTATGTAGATACAGCTTTAGCTTGTAATGAGTATTTTATAAAAAGAGGTTTTAAACCAGCACTTATATATGCGGAAACTAATAAAGATGTATTTCCTATTTTAGAAGATTTTAAAAAGAGTGATGTTAAAAATCCTTTAATAGCTACAATTAAATCTTTATCTGTTGGGGTTACTGTATTATCAGCTAATGTTATTATCTTTTTAAATCAACCATTTCGTAGTGGTGAAAAGGAACAAGCAGCAGCTAGAGCATTTCGTTTCGGGCAGGATACCCAAGTATATATTTATGACATAATTTTAGACACTGGAGAGATTCCAAACTTATCCACTAGAGCACAACAAATTTTACAATGGAGTGAAGATCAGGTTACTGCTATATTAAACTTAGATCGTAGTAAAACTGCACCAATTAATGGTAACACAATAGCTTATAATCTATTAGGTAAAAATATATTATACTTAGATATAGTGTTGAGGGATGTAAAGAAATTTTTAGGTATTTTTAAATTATAGGTAATAACATGATAGAATTTATTGGGTTTATTTTGATAATCAGTGCTTTTGTATTATTTAAAGAGCAGGAAAAATTATTATCTAGCAAGATTAGAAGTATAACTGATAGGAAGACTATGTTTAAATACCTCAGTTATAGCATTATAGACATATTTCTATTTTTTATGGGTACAATGCTACTACTTGATATTATTAAATATTTTAAATAATTAACATTAAAGAATAATCAATCTCTACTGTCATATGTAGAGATTGATTATTTCTATTCTAATTATTTTGATATATATATTATTAACTAGCTATAATATAAATATAACATTTTACATGGAAACTAAAAAGTGACTATTGAAATTAAAAAAGCAATGTTATTTGATAAAGATGTTCTTAGAGCACTACAAAAAACACTTACTAAAGAAAGTAATTATCTACCATATGGTATAATAGAGGAAGAAAAAGATATTAGTATTTTAAAGAACACTAGAAAGACTAATAGTAGTTATTTTAAAATAATCAGAATAGATGGTAAAACTGTAGGATTTTCTTCATTAACAAAGACTAGTGTGGATAAAGGATATATTAAAATAGGGGTTTTAAAACAGTATCAAAGAAATGGCTATGGAGAAATGCTATTAAGAAACATAATTGATGATGCTAGGAGTAATAACTTACACAGCTTGTTTTTATATGTGACTATTAATAATGTCGCTGGTGTAGCATTGTTTCTTAAGAATAATTTTATTATAAAAGAAACAGTAAATCTAAAACCATTTGGTAATCACTATAGAATGGGAATAGAGTTAACTAACTAAAGAATTAAAGAGATCTGGGGTTATGTCTATATTGGTAAGCCAAAGTATCAAAAACCGTATTCAAAAATAGGAGTTTATAATGGAAGAATTATTAGAAGAATTACCATCTTTATTACAAGAGGCTAGTATTAATAAATCACTAAATGAACTGGTAGCAATGGATAGACAAGAATTAATTGACATATTACAAAAAGTAGCTATTCTTCCGGCTGCTAAGATTTTACACATAGTAGATATATGCAGATCTACTATTCCTAAATATTTATAACATTGGAGATAGAAGATGGATATTAATAAAATAAAAGAACAAATACCTAAATTAGATACTATCATTAACTGGACTGATAGTTATCTTAAACCTAATCAAATTACATGGACAGTTAATAATAACTCTTTTTTTCTTTAATTAACAATTTAATCTATTACATGACAAAATCTGAATTTTTACAATCTATATCTGATGCTGTAAAGTTACCTAATAATTTTCACCCTAAAGAAACTACTCTACATATGAAAGAAAGTTATAAAGGTGAACTATTTGGTGATATTACTAAAGGTACTATATATAGAGTATATAACACATTTGTAGTTATTTTAAATGATAAATATAGAATAAAGGATAGAATTTTCTTTACTTAATAAAATTAATTAAATAGGAATAAATAAAATGATAAAGGCTAAACTTAAAAAAAGTATTACTAACGCTATTATAGAATCTATTAGTAACTCCATTGATATTAATATTAGTAATCCTATATTGATGTATATTATTCATAGTAACATACTTCCTGGTGATTTTATTGATATTCCAGTTGAAGATGTTATTAGATCAAAAATATACAGTAAGGAGCAGACATGAGAACAATGGTAACATTAGAAGATCTGATTGATGATAAAATGGGTATATATACCTATATACCTGCAACTATGGATGTTAAAGATATCATACAAGATAAAGTGTGTTTTCAACTGTCTAATACGGCAGCTATAGTTATTCCATGGGTTATTGACAATAAAATAGGAAACTCACATGAAAAGATCAAAAACAAGTAGTAAAATATATAATATTTTAGGCAATGATATACATCATATATTTTATAATAGTAATAAGTTAAATGAACATATACAGGACTCATTATATAAACATTTTACTAATATACCTCTTGATGAGGTATATAGTGTATTATATTTTAAATTAAGATAAACTTTTTGTTTAATAGACTAGATTAGCATATGCTAATCTAGTCTATTAAATGTTATTATATTTTATTTTTTTAGTTCAAACTTATCAAAGAACTCTTCAAACTCTCTAACATGTAACTCATCATCATTTACTTTCTTATAAATAATTATCTTAGTTCCTTCTCTTATATTAGTTCTGTCATGACCTTTACCTAATATAATATATTCATTACCAGATTTTTTATTTATCCAGATCTGATTTAATTTTACAGAATTATTTAGTTTTGATATTAACTCCACTTATTCTTCCCATTCTACTAAGTTACTTGAATCAATTACTTTTGGTAAATTATACAAAGCCCTAGGAGCTTCACCATAGTCTGGTATGATACCACCTATAGCTTCAAATTTATACATAAAGTGTTTTAACTTATGAGGTACTATAGCCCCTCTATGTTTTCCTTTAGATACCATTAGATATGAGAAACCATCAATATGATGATGAATATGTAAGAACAGCTCTATATCTAATTTAGTATGTAATGACTTACAATCCTTATACCAACCACCAACAGATACTTTTTGGGTTAAAGTAGAAGGATGTTCTCTAGCTAAAGTACCTGCTTCTGTACTTAACTGTGAACCAGTGAAAAAGGTAATTCCTTTTGGATAACAAAAATTCCTAACCATTTCATAGGTTTTTTGAATTTTTGAATCTGTTCTTTCACCAAAAGTATTATCAGCTATTAAGGTTAAATAATCTGTAAAGCACCCATGTATTTCAAATCCACTATCTAAATATTTATTTAAAATAGTAATTAAATCATAAACACAGAAAGCAGCTGGGTCATAATGTTCCATTTGGAAAGTATATCCACGCTGCTGAAAGAATTCTTTTATTTCTTTCTTAGCACTATTAATATCTATCTTTGATGTTTCTACTTTCTTATTATGAGTTAATTCATATATCTTACTATAAAGAATAACTATATTTTGATCTATAGTATTTTCAAAGGTAATAAATAATAATAAAGGTTTTTTAGTATTATCCCACATCCATGGATCATTAAATCTAGATATATTCATAGCTAAATCTATTAACATACCAGTTTTATAGTTATGGGTAATAGCACCTATATTAACCATAGCCCCTCTAAAAACACCACCCGCTAATGCATCATTTAATCCTATTAATCCAGTATTTAACATACCTTCTACATTAGATAGTTCTACACCTTTAGTTAAAGCATTCTCAATATCTTCATCGTTAGAAAAATCTACTTTACCAACTAGACCTGAAATCTCTGTAGTAGTATTAGTATGCAGATCATCTAACTCCATTTTTAAATCATTAATAAATGGATTAATCTCAAAATATTGTCCACTGAAATTAACCATTGCGTTGGCTTTAGAAATTGTCTGCTTTAATGAATTACGTTTTTTTTCATATCGTAACTCATGCATAATTGTGTTTACACGTTTTCTAGCATCTACTGTTGTGATATTCTCATCTAATAGAGACTTAGCTGTTTCTATATAGTCATTATTACCTTGTAGATTTATTGTAAGTCTTTGTAATAAATCTAATCTATTATAATTACCATCTTTATTATATACCATCCATTCTGCAGTATATCTTAAAGCTTCAATAACACCATCATCACTACCTAATCCTGCACCTGCTCTAGGGTCTATCTTAATATCCTTTAATATCGTATGTAACTCATCATATATTTGATGATTGCTATCCTCAGCTTTATCATTAAAATATAGAGCAGTAATTACTTTAATCAAGGTTAGTATTGTATTTTCTATCATTTTTATTCCTTTTATTTAAATAAACCTTTTTAATATAGCTCTAAAAGTGCATTATTATTTGAATACTATAGTACACTGGGAGACACAAGATTGGACTCATTAATTTTTTTAAATCTAAATCAAAAAAAGATTTTAGATCAAGCAGGAATTGGAGTAAAGTCACTTACTAAAGAAACTTTACAAGATTATTTAACTGCTACAGATTGTTTTAATATTTTAAATAATTCTCAAGATTTACAATCAGAAGGAAAACTATTATATACCTTTGGTTTTACTGATGGGTTTCCTATATGTGAAAATGACCGTGGTTTAACAATATCTTATGGTAAAAACATATTTAAAAATTTACCAACAGATATAGTTATCAATGCAGCTTGTCAAAATAAAAATGCGATAGTTTTATGGGAAGAAGAGTGCTGCAGCACAACCCCTAATGATATGTTTGGTAAAAGTTGCATGAACATATTAAAAGCTTTTCAATTGGTTATACCTTTTGAGCAACTAAAACAATTAAAATTATTTGAATTATATCTGCTGAATCAATAATAAATTTATACCCTTAAGGATCATATTAATATGCGAAATCGTAAACAAATTGGGCGTCATAGCACTCCTGCTGCAATTTATCAAAATGCTGTATCTAAAGTAGAAACAATTATTGCCACTAATGGCACCAAATACACAAGTAAAGATTTGGCTGATTCTTTTATTGGTTTAGAAAGTATCAGTGATGATAGATTCCTATCCGTTGCTAGAACCCAAGAAGAATTAGTACAAGAATTGCGTGATAGCGATTTTACTAATTTATTTCCAGATAACATTTCTCCTGAAAAACTATCTTTGGGCTTAGAAGCAGCAGCGTATACTCTATTAGTAGGCGCAAGTCCTGCTGAATATTTTAAACGTGCAGCTGAAGGTGCTAATACTTTCTCTGGCACAGCTGGTGTTGTTATGACTCCAGCAGATGGTGGTCACTCTGCATTTGGTTTGGAATCTTTTGAAGCTGGCTCTATTCAAAAATATCTGGCACAAACTGCTGTTGCAAATGCACAAGCAGCAGTACTAGGTGGTTTTGAAGATGTATGGTTTCCACAACAATTAGTACCTGCTGGTCAAAATGGTGTAGATATTCTGGTAACTATTCCACAAGTATTTACTACTACTACTCACACTGAAACTACCGGTGCACCATATACTATTATTAAACAATCACTGATCTCTGCAGTTATTGATCCTAGTATCTTGGAAAGCAATGCAACTACTATTGTTCCTTGGGCTCAAGGTACTGATAGTACATCTGATCCACATTTGGTTCCAGCTGCACAAGTACCTACAACTACAGCTACTGTTGGTGGTTTGACTGTTAATACTCGTCCTATTGTCTTTGGTAGTAAAACCAGTTTGATTGGTATCTCCAATGCTACTAACCTGCTTAATGTTGGTATCTTTGATGAAACGGATGCACTTGATCCAATTATTAACATTGGCACTGTTTATTATAAACTAACAGTAACTACTGGTGCTAATACTCAGTCTCCTGTTACCAATTATGTATATCTGGCAACTGATGTTAGTAATCAAGCTGGTACCTTGCTGACTCAAGTACAAGCAGGTCGTATTCAAGCGCTGCAAACTACTGCTACAGTTAGTTTGCCTATTAACCATAGTATCGTCCCAGTTAATGGTTCAGCTGCTCCTTTGATTACCGCTTTGGAAGGTATTCTTGGTATTGGTGCTGGTGTTGCATTTACTATTGTTGCTACTGTTGATTTGTCTGCTACTGCCGATACCGAATATGGTAATATGACAGTTAATGCAAACTCACCAGTAATTGCTAAACTGTATGATGCTACAAACACAGCTGCTCCTTTGACACCATTTTCTGCTACTGGTGTTTCTGTTACTATTACTCCATTAGGTTTTACTCCATTGGCTCGTCGTACTAATAGCAACCTACGTCAAAATGGTACCATCATTGATAGCAACACAACTATTACTTATCGTTACCCAGTAAACTTGCAAGCTCCTATTATCTCACAATCTCCAATCGGTGGTGCTACTAACACTACTCTGGAAGGTTTGGGTCATGCTAGTCGTATTCGTCAAAATGGTCGTGCGGTAACTGCATTGGCTAATGCTGAATCTTCATTGGCTACATATTCAGGTATTTCTGGTTCTTCACCATTTGTTGGTTCCTTGTTTGTAACTCCTACCTATGTAGCACATGGTGTAGATGTTTCAACTCTGGTAACTACAATGAACTCACAAGAAAACTTGATTAACTTGCGTGGTGCTTTAGTTTCTGCTATTACCAACACAGTTAATGAGTTGTTGATTAAATCTGGTTATCCAGCAGCTCTTGAGTTGACTAATGGTGATCCTGATGCATTTGAAATCATTGTTGCTACAGATCAAGAGATTGCTCCACATATCTGGGAGTCTGGTGATATTCGTACATTTGGTGATGCACGTAATTATAAAATTACTAAATCTAACAATAAATTCTTTAAAGGTAAAGTTTATATTTCCTTTAGAAGAACTACTCGTTCAGATGAAATTCATCCTTTGGACTTTGGCCGTATGTTGGTAACTCCACCATTGACTTATGATGTTGCTATTAATCGTAATGGTCGTACTACCAATGAGATTCATACCATTCCACGTGTGAATGCATATGTTACTCTACCAATTTTGGGTGTACTATCTATTACTAATCTTGAATCTATTTATATTAGTTCTTAATTAAAATCATTGATACTACTAGCATTACGCTAGTAGTATCAATATTACCCCTATTTTTTAAAGATTCTAATTTTTTGAAGATATATATTATTGTTGTAGTATTAGAATAGTATTGCATTATTCTAATCTTTTTAAATTAAATAGGAGTAAGAACATGAAGAAAGAAGTAAATCCAAACGTATTCAATGAAATCTTGTCAGTGTTAACTAAAAACGGCCATCTGTTTCCACAGATTGGATCACGGTACTTTGGGTATGATCATGAGCTCTCGGATTACGATTTTATGACTACCCATAATGAGATGAAAAGTGGTCTAGTCACCACTTTTACTAGTATTAAAAATTTAAGTGGGGGTGCAGAGTATTCTAGTGATCAGTCCCTTCAGGGGACTCTGTATGAAATCATTGATACCGACGGACGCAAGATTCAAATATTAGCCTTCGACACGGAGGCGGATTGTCTTACCCAAATCCGTAGGAACAGGGAACTAAAGGGGTTCTTATTAAACAATGCAGATATACTACCTTATATAGCGCAGCAAAAAAGGAAGTATCATTCAGAGGAAAGTAACGGCAGTATATTTTTCAATGAAATGTTAGAATTTATAAAATTTGAACACATGGACAGATGGCAATTTACTGAATGGAGTGATAGTTATCGCTCCATACAAGAGGCAAAAGGTAGAAAATGGGTGGCGAATATGATGCTACCTATATTTTCTATGGTTATGTCATCAGCATGTACTCCCACTTTATTACCACCAAAGGTAAGAGTATTAACTATTAAGGCTGATGATTGTTTTGGTTTAGATGAGCAACTAATTATAAATGACCAACCATCCACAGTGGTTGGAGATGGGGTGTCTTATCAGTGGGTAAAAAACCACCACTTATTAGTAAAAGTATTTCAGAATGGTCAGCTTTCTGAAACATATCTATGTGATGTTGAAAACAACCTCAAATATAAGTTAGCACCTGTCCAACCTACAGAGTTGATAGTTAGTTGATAAAGCAGGTAGATGGATACGCATATGCGTATCCATCTACTATTTATTATCTTTTATTTTTTAAAGATTTGAATTTTTTGAAGATATATATTATTGTTGTAGTATTAGAATAGTATTGCATTATTCTAATCTTTTTAAATTAAATAGGAGTAAGAACATGAAGAAAGAAGTAAATCCAACAGAGTTTAATGAAATATTGGCTGTGTTAACGAAACACTGCCACGTATATTTAGAGATTGGCTCAAGGTACTTTGGGTACAATCACGATCTGTCGGACTATGATTTCATGACTTCCCAGAATGGGATAAAATGTGGTTTAGTAACCACGTTTACGAGCATTAAAGACTTGTCGGGGGGGGCAGAGTATTCTAGTGATCAGTCCCTTCAGGGGACTTTGTATGAAATTGTTGCCACCGATGGCAGAAAGATTCAAATCTTGGCATTTGATAGGGATGAAGACTTGCATACCCAAGTCCGTAGGAACCGAGAGTTAAAGGGGTTTCTCTTAAACAATGAGTTTCTCTTACCTTATATAGCTAATCAAAAAAGGATGTTTAATTCGGAAAAAGGAAATGGATCAATATTTTTCAACGAAATACTGGAGTGGATACAGTTAGAACCCATGGACGGATGGCAATTTACTGTATGGTGTAATAACTATTACTCCATACAAGAGGCAAAAGGTAGAAAATGGGTGACTCGAATGATGTTACCTATATTTTCTATGGCCTCTGCCCAATCATCTAAACCAAAGGTAAGAGTATCATCTATTGGTTTTGATGAGCGACTAATAATCAATGACCAACCAACCACTATCCATGGTTCTGGGGTAGCTTATCATTGGGTAAAAAACCATCTGCTAGTAAAAGTAATTCTGAATGAGCGTTCTAAAACCTTTCTAGTTGATATTGAAAACAATATCAAATTTGATGCAGATTTTCACCACACAGAGTTGATAGTTGAATAAATAGTAGGTAGATGGATACGCATATGCGTATCCATCTACTATTTATTATCTTTTATTTTTTCAAATTATTTTAATACATATATTATTTACTAGCTATTCCCTTTGATCCATTAATTAACTAAGATACAAGTCTTAGAAATAACCGTAACCTAACCTTTCCAAAATGAGTAATGATAATGTTTTAAATAATGCTAAACTAATTAATACCGATAAGATACTGGTCGGTGATAAATGTGCAGTATCTAATAACTATGCTAATTCTTTATCAACAAAATTAAAAATAGTTAATTTATCATCCCATCATTTAGTTGTATATTTTCGAGATGGATGTATTGCTGAATTACCTCCTTTAGAGGGTGGTCCATATCCTGATACAGTAATCATTGGTCATGCTAAACAAAATTCTTTAGGTAGAATAAACGCTATAGCTGGCATGGAGTGTGAAAAAACAAATACAATAAGAGTAGAGCTTGCTAAGAATAGAAATAAGCACCTTTACTATGAAGAAGTAATTGATGTTAATTCGATTATGAATAGTAGAAATGGGATATATGTTACGACTGCTGATATTATTATTATAATGGCAGATAGGGTACAGAATATACCATTTCATCCATTTTGTACGCAGAGTATTCATAATTTATATCTTATTGCCACTGAGGGGTTTGATAGTACTACAGATATAAATGTTGGTATTAGATTAATTAATAATGATGGATTACAATCTAGAGTATATATTATCTTTCATGATAGATTAATGGTGTTATGGCCTAAAAGATCTACCACATTAAAAGATGGCTTATATATAACTGGGTTAACACATTTACACACTGAGGTAAGTAATGGTATTAGAAAAGATGAATATTTTACAATAGAAGAAGCATTAGATGGTAAGTGCCCTGTTAAAGTTTATTCAAATATAGTAGCTGCTAGAGATGCTTTAAATGCATCTAGAGTAGAGGAAGCTAAAGAGGTAATATTATCAAGAGAACATGAAACTACAATAATAAACATGAAACGCCAAAAAGAAATATTGGAGAATGAAAATGTATTACTAAAAGCACAGCAAGTTAAAGAAAAAGAATTAGCAGCAGAGAGTGCTGCAAAAAGGGAAGCTGAAATAACAGCTGAGAAACATAGAATAGAAAAGGAGCTACTAATGTTAAAAGAAGAGGCTGCATTAAAAGCATTAGAACAAAAGAAGTGGACTGAAGCTGCTAAATTAGTTGGTACTGTCTGTGCAGTAGGTTTAACAATTTATAAAATACTAAAGTAACTAATGATATACCTATTTGGTAACCATTATTTTAGTAATAGGAGGTATTAGTATCATGATTGATACAAAATTGTTAAGCCTAGTCAGTAGCAAAATGCCCCAAATCAATAAGAAAGCCATGGAAGGTATAGCCATGTCTCAATTATCTGAAGTAGAAGAATATATTCATAATACTTTCAGATGTGCTGCAGAGAGTTTTCCACCTGGTTTAAAATATATAGGTGGTAGAAGATGTACCCCTTTAGAACAATATAGAGAAATCATTAGGCCATTAAAACCAAAGAAAGCTTTTGAGATGTTAAGGTCAGATGTATATTTGATGAAATATCTTTTTACTTTTAATGGGATTGAATTAAGACCTTTCTATATATTCTTACCATTTGTTAGTGATGGTGGAATAATGTTTCTCAAAGGCACGCAATATAAGGTAACACCAGTCTTAGGTGGTAAGGTATTTAATATTGAGCACAATAATATTTATATGCCTACCCCTAGAATGCGTATGGGGTTTAGTCAATATACAGTTAGTTGCATATTAAATGATAAGATAGTACATTCTAATTGTGTAGCTAGTTATTTATACAATATGAATAAAGTTGATAGATCAGTTTTATATCCTACACTAATGCATTATATCTTAGCTAAGTATGGGTTACAAACCGCTTTATTAAAGTTATTTAATGTGCATATTACCGTTGGTAAGTATGAGTTAGATAAATTATCTCAACAAGGCTATAAGGTTTATCGTAGTAGACAGATTCCATATAGAAAAGTAATTTCTTATGAACCAAGTGAAGTAAGGATTGCTATTCCAGAAAATGAATATTATCCTCTATTGGATAATATCATTAGTACAGTTTTTTACATCATTGATAATTGTACAGATGCAACTAATGAAATTGAGGAATTAGAAAATCCTAAATTATGGTTACGTCTTTTGGATAGATTTATCTTTAAAGATCAAGGTACGGAAAAGAAAAGATTTGAAAAAATGGAGGAACATTTACAGAATACAGAAAATACCTATGATCCAGTGACTCGTAGGACATTAATGTCTGATTCAATTTTATGTAATGATATCTTTGAATTGTTTAGGTATATATGTTTAAACTATCAGGATATAGTAATTCATCATGATGTTGGCACAATGTATTATAAAGAATTAACTACTACTAAACATCTATTGTTTAATGTAGTATATAATATATTTATAGCTATGTATGAATTACAGAAACTACCTGAGAATCTGTTAACTGTTGAAAAGATATCTAAAGTGTTAATAGATAATCTAAGAAAAGATAAAATCTTTTCCACATTAGGACATGGGGAATTAACATCAACTGGAATAGCTACTGATTGTAAATACTTTGGTGCTACTGGTAATATGATTTCTCATAGTAAGGCTACAGCAGTAGCTGGTAGTAAAAGATCTAAAAAGACTACTAATGATCCTGGATTATTATTACATGAATCTCAAGTAGAGGTAGCAACTTATGCTTGGATTACTAACAGATGTCCACATGGAAGATCTAAGATTAACCCATTTATTAATTTTGGAGAGAAATTTCAGATATTACCATCCCCACAATTGGAACATACACTAACTGGGCTTAGAGAGCTTTTAAGAAAGAATAAGCGTTAATTAATAATAGTAGCTACTATGTTAGCATAAATATGTTATCATGGCTTAAATAGCTTCTATGTGCGTTTAATGATATGATTTATTACACCATATCAATAGATATAACTTTAATTTAAAATAGGAGAAGTAATGTATACTCAGCAATATCAATATGCATCTCCCCCGATGGATATATGTCAACAGTATAGACCTTTTATAGATAATGTATTTGGGGCAGCAATTAATTCAATTTTACCAGTTGCTAGATTAGAACAAGGGTTAGCTAATTATGTTTATAACATTTTAGTTACAACAGGTTATGATTTAGTTCAGGATTTTTTATACTTTGAATTTAGTAATAAACAATTTCATGAAGGAACTGCACAGAATACTATTGTTGCTACTATTGAATTTATAATTGCTAGAGAGATTTTTCAATATGGCATTCAAATCCCTGAATTTAATGAAGCAGTCAATTGGGTAAACAATAATATAGATCAAGTAATGAGGTTTGCTGGATCTAGAAATCAACCACAAATGCCACCTATTAATAACTTCCCAGTGAATAGAAATATATCTAATTCATTCGGTGGTGGAAATGGTATGCCTGTGAATAATAACATGCGACCTAACAATATACCTTTAACATCAAATAATAGTAGTTTTTCATTTAATCAACCCACTAATGTAGTAAATAATCCTGTAACATTAGGTGGTGGCCTGGAGAGTATAGCAGTGAATAAAGCAAATCATCTTTTCCCAAATGCTGAAGCTCATGATTTTAGAGCAGGGCAAGCTAGAACTACACCTAGTGTAACTCAGCCTCCTATAGTAAATCCCCCTGAAAAACCAAAACAGTCTGCTTTAAATATTACGGTTTATGATATACGCGATAGAAATGCTATTGATAATTTAGATAATGCATCAAAAAGCGATAATCTTGAACATATTATTCTAGCAGATATTGCTATTCGTGCAAATGATAGCATGAATCCATTTCTGTTAAATGTTGTTAAAGAAAAAATATTTCCAGTACCATTAAAATTATCTGAAGATTTTATCAATGCTATTGATAGAATAGAAGAAGCAGAAACAATATTCGATATCATTAGCATATTAAATGATTTAGAAGAAAATTATGACCTAGTTAAGTTTAGAGCTAACTTAAGTGCATTGATTACCAATACAGCTTTAACAGCACTTAAGTATCGTTATGATATTAACAATATGAATGGTTTTCCATTTCTATCTAACCCAGATCTATGTATTAAATTTTTAAGGGAAAAAGGTATTCTAGAAGAAATAGAAACATTAGTGGTAAATAAAGTCAGACATATTTTTACTATGTATTCTTTTATTACTAGTAGTATTCCTGAATCTGATGATAAAAAGAATATTAAATTATTAAATACCTTTAAAGCTTTAAGTGAAGTAAAATTAATAGGTTGCTTATATGAAATACCTGTGGTAATTTTACCATGGTTAACTGTATATCAATTTGCAAAGAAACAGTTAGCTATACATAATCTACAAGATGATTGTGCATTAGATGTGGCATATAATCAAACCTTTAAACTTTTAGATGAGGATGATCTATATTTTGATTTATATGATAATGCCTTAAATCATTATCGTGTTTACAGAATTGGTAAAAATACATTATCACCTTCTACCTTTACAGTTGAATATATAGAATAATAAAACGTAATAGATACAGATAACTCACAATGAGTTATCTGTATCTATTACTATCATTTTTCTTTTTTGTCTTTAGAAAATTTAGATAACTTAGCCAACATAGTCTGAGCTGTCTTTTTGTCTTTCCATTTTTTATAAAATAGATTAGTTACCTTATAAACATTATAAATATTATAGATAACTACTAAAATAGCTGGAAAATGTTTTACTGTATAAATAATAAAAGAATCTATAACTAAATGAATATCATCTAATAGTGTAAGATTTTCAAATGCATCTTGTTTTATATGTAGTTCTTGAAATAGATCTATATATATACTAGCCTCTTTTATAAAAGTATTGACATCATTAGCATCAATCTTTTGTAAATATTCCATTAGACTCATTTATCACCTATTTATAGTTAGTTTTTAATATCAATTTCTGAACTACATATAGCGATACATCTATCTATCATGCTATTCATTTAAGGGGTATTAAGTAAAATACATAGAGCTAATCCTGCAGCAATGGCATCTACTGTATGCTCATCAAAGGTTAAAGGGGATAAATACTCTTCATAAGATATATCTTTAAGTAATAAAGCATTTCTCATAAGTGACTTATCCCCACTAGTACCTTTAACTTTTAAAGCATTCTTAATAGTACTAGGATCAATAGTAGAAAAACTAGTAGAAGGGTTATAATTAAATACTGTTGATCTAATTATACTAATTACTTCTACTAGTACTCCATAAGCTCCTGGTCTTAATCTATTATAAAAAGGGGATTCAGATATAACCATATCTGGTTTATATAAATATAATAACTTTTCTATTTGTCTAGATATAGCAATTAATCTAGCATACTTATCACCATGGATAAATGCTACGTCTTTATAATATCTAGATAAATATTCAGCATCTATTGTTTCTGCATATATAACATGAGTTTTTTCTTCAGAATAATCTAGAATTGAGGTACCACACTTAGAACTACCTGGGTCTATACTAAGTACTCTCAATGTGGAATTATAAGTCATTAGGTAGCTACATATGGGCTAGAATTAGCCAATGAGAATTGCAAAGTAAGGGAGGATGGATATACTTGTAATTCTTGACTAGTAGCTGCATAAGCCATTACTTGTGCACATTGTAGATCTGTATAAACAGCTGAATTACCACCTAATGTGGTAGTGACTGTAACATCAAACCCACTAACCATCCCTACTTCAGAAATTGTAGCATATCTAATATCACCATACTTTGTTATACAAGCATCAATAATATTATTAATATCTACAGTGTTAAAATTAACAGGTAATATAGCTTGTGTAACAAAATGACTACCATTTGTTACATTAACTGTTGTATTACTAATATCAACTGGAGTTGGTGATAAATTAATAGCTGATGGAATATAAGCTAAATCACTAGTCTGTGCTCCATTAGTAATAGTAATGATACGTCGATCTACACTAATACCTGTGGTTGGTAAAACCATTAAGTAATAAGAATAATAATCAACTCCACCTATAGTTTCCAATATACGTAATCTAAATCTACTCCTTTCTGTAGGTTGTAAATCTGCAGTAGTAGGTACCATGACAAACGGTATCTGTTCAAAGAAAGCCCCATCTGTTACATTATGTTGTAACATATCTACTAATGTATTATTACCAGAGCCTATTACATTAGTTTTACCACCTCTACCTATTCCTATATAACCTATAGTAGGATAACCATCAGAAGGTGGATTAACATTACCTACATTAAATTTTTCATTTAATGTACTATATTGATCTGGTACAAATGGAAGATTTAAAGATCTTTGAATTTCCATTAGAGTAAAGTTTTTTGATTTTACAGCATTAATACTCATATTACTTGTTCCTAAAAAATAATGATAGATATAAAATAATGTTCTTTTATATTAATTTAAGAAATGCGCCTGCTTCAATTCGATATTCATCGTTACAAATAACACCACAACCTATATCTAAACCTATATTTAAAGATCTAGTAATAATATCCATATAAGTGTTAGTAATATCAATAGAGCTATTAACAATAACTGGTATTCTAATATTACTCACTATACTAAGATTATCATTAACATCTAGACCGTGAGAAGTTTCTATTGGGGACAATACAGTGGCACCTTCCTTACTATTTACTATACTAAATTCCCAAGGAATAGGTTCTATGTCATTAGTAGGTGCGCCATTTACAAATTGTACCATATAACTACATAGAGTACGAAGAATACCCATCATTTCTATATATGGACTTTGTAATGTGCTTGTATTAGGTGAAATACCAATAAACACTTTAGCTAAAGTAGTAGCTATAGATATAAATGTAGTATCAGAGAAATAACTCACATCTACTTCTAATCTATGAAAGAAATCAGTATAAGTTGTTTCTTCTACAAAACTACAAGGTATATTTTGATAGAATAAATTAACTAAAGATTGTAACTCTGATCTACCTATAGGATTTTGTTCTAATGTAGGTAATAATCTATGTTGTACTTTATTACTTACTATTTGATCTATATAAATATTAAATTGATCTAAAGTAATCATATCATGCGGATATGTTTGTGCGCTTAATAAATCTTGAAATCTATTCCATGTAACTAATGGATTAGTATTTAATATTGAACCAGATACAAACCTAGATTCAATTATAGCTAATATCTCTTGATCAGTTAACTGTGGATGTACCATTATATCCCTAACTACTGGTGTAGGAATATCTATTAGTTTATTACCAGTATAAGCGGAAGCAGCATACATTAAGAATACAGCAGCATCAGCTGCAGATAAAGTTATATCAGGTATACCCTCAGATGGTAATTTCAATATATACTTATATCTAATCTTATTTTGATTAGTACTGGCTAAATATAACCAATTGTGTATTTGTTCAGAAACCCGACTAACTAAAGCAATAGTAGTATTTTGTATTATGCTACCTTCAATCACATTAGTTGGTATGTCAGTGGATGGTGTATGTAACAAAGCTTCTTCTAATTTTAAAACATCTATATCTATGTTTTGTGGATTTAAAGAAGCCTGTGATTCTAATTTATCTACTAAATCTGGTATAGTAAAGAATTTAGTAGTATCTGTTACTTGAGTAGGCGTATTATAAGGGTACCTATTTACTTTTACTTCATTACCTAAATTCTTATAATCTTTATTATCTAAAGTTTTTAATGATTGCCCAATGTCTTGCCTTATATCATATTTATATAATTGTAAGCCAAATGGAAAAGCAAAGTTATCATTAAGAAAATCTAATGTAGAAGATAAACCAGCATTAGCTACAATATACTCTATATTTCTATATAGAAAATAAGCTTGTTCATAAGGTATAACATTTTTATAAGAACCTAAATCAAAATAGTTAGATAAATAATTCCATAAATGAAATTCATGTACTTGTGGTGTTTTACAATTATTTAATCTAATATTAATAATAACAGGTATTAAATTTTGATATAGTATACCTAAAAAAGCAGCTGTATATAAATTATCTGTAACAGCATATGCAACTACATCCCATCTAGTAGTATAATTAGTAATCCATTTTTGAATATCACTAATTAATCTAGTTTCACCTGCACCAATAAAAGAAGGATCATAATCTAGTAAGATATAGTTATCAGCATCTATTGCTGTTTGTATATCTACTGGAGATAATACACCACGAATTAACATATCCTGGTTTGGATATTGAGTTATTAAATTATTATAAGAAGTACCATATGTTAATAGATCAGTTAATGTAATAGGGTGTTGTATAATTATATCTGGTAAGAAGTTTATTAACTCATTAGTATCTAATGAGTAAACTTGTATATTAGGATCATTTAAATATCCTGTAGTACCCACATATGGTAAGCCAGCTATATTCCTATAATATTTCCAGTCAGCAGGATTTATAGATAACTCATCTCCACCTGCTGCTAAATATGAATTAATAGTGTTTATCGTTTGTGTAGATTTAATTACAAAACTCCTTACAAGTTTTATTATATCTGAAACGTAAGCGTAATATGTATCACTTATGAGCATAATGCTTCCTCTAAAAATATTATAGTTCTATATAATATTTTAATCGATTTATTTTTTAAAGAGACTTTAGTATGGCTAAAAAAGATGAAAATAAAAAACCAGTTGAAGATGATATCTCTACCACTGAGAAAGTATGGAGAGTACCTAAGACTGATTTAGTAGCACCTACTAATAAAAAGAAATACACTAGCAATCTAGATATTGATTTTAGTAGATTAAAACGTATAGTACTAGACCACTCTGATAGACTGGATGATGCAGCTGGTATTATGGAAACTTTACCAGATCTAGAAATAGTCAAAGAGACTCTAGTAGCTAGCATATTATCACCCAAAGATTTAAAAGAAGTAAAACTAAATATAACAATTAATAAAAATGCTCCACCAGAAATAGCTGAATTAGTAAGAGATCACTTTACATCAGAATTTAATCTAGAGAGTAAATTATCTGTAATATTAGAGGAGTCTCTTTTTACTAAAGGCAGTTATATTTTAATGACATTACCACCTAATGCTATTAGAAAGATTATTGTTGAAAATACATATGGATTAGAATCAGCTAAGTATAATATAACTAATTTAGATATTGATAACTTTAGCTTGCCTAATATTGGTTTATTACATTCTAATCTAGATAATGTAAACTATAGTTTAGAAAGTATCACTGATGAACGTAATTCTAAATTCTCTTTAGAAGGCGTAAACTGTAGTTTTACTAAAGGTGAAGATTTTAATGAATATAAAAAGTATGTAGAAATTAGTGATAATTGTTTACATTTAATCAGACCTGCAATTAAATCTTATAGTGGTAAGAAAAAAGTAAGTGATATATTAAAGAATGCTTTTGGTATGGAAGCAGTTCAAAATACTGTTAATGTTGAATCTATTTATTTAAGTAGATCAGCTACTACTATTCCTTTGCTAACTATGTCAGAAGATGTAGAAAAAGAAACTGAATTTAATCCAGTGGTTTTAACATTACCACAAGAATCAGTTATTCCAGTGCATGTTCCAGGTGAGCCTACTAATCATGTTGGTTATTATGTCTTTTTAGATGAGGATGGTAATCCAATTAGATATACTAGTACTAGTAATAAATTTAAAGAATTAAACACTAGATTAAATAATACTATTAAAAATCAAACTTTAATGAATAATATTGGCTTAGGTGTAACCTATGCTAATAATTCAGTATCTAAAAACGCTAATGCTATTAATAATAGACTTTTATTAGAGGCTTATTATAAAAAGTTTGAAAATGATTTAAAAGAAAAGATAGCTAAAGGTGGAACTGGGCAAACTGTAGAAATCAGTAACCCTGGTGAATTATATAGAATTATGTTTGCTAGGCAACTAGAAAAACAAAAAACTAAAGTTATCTATGTTCCTAAAGAAATGATTAGTTATATAGCGTTTAATTACAATGAAACCGGCACTGGTATCTCATTGATTGAAAAGACTAAATTAATATCTTCTTTTAGGGCTGTATTAATGTTTGCTACTTTAATGGCTCATGTTAAAAGTTCAGTAAATCTAAGAACTCTTAGTATTACTTTAGATCAAGATGATCCAGATCCAACAGCTACGGTAGAATCTATATTAAATGAAACAGTAGCCTTAAGTGCATCTGGTATGCCTTTAGGTAGAACAAATCCATTAGATATAGTAGACTCGTTACAAAAGTCTGGATTACAGATTAAAGTAGATGGTGGTACCAGATACCCTAATACTAACATTGATTTAGCAGAAACTAAAAGAAACATTACTCCCCCTTCTTTAGATTTATCTGATATGTTAAGAGATATGCATTATTCAGCTCTATGGGTAAATCCTGAAACTATTACTAGATCTGCAGATATTGATTTTGCTTCTACTCTTACATCAATAAATTTATTACAAGCTAAACGTATTACTGAAGTGCAAACTAAATACACAGCAGCTCTAAGCGGTGTAATAAAGAACTATATCTATATGGGTGGACCTTTATACACTACAATTAAAGAAAAATATAATTCTGCTAAAAGCTCTTTAACTTTAGAAGAAGTAATTGACAGTATAGCTGTTACATTACCTAAACAAGACAATGCAGTTATTTTAACACAAGCTAAAGAATATGCAGATTATTGTACATTTATAGAAACCGCTGTGGACTCTTATATATCAGATGGTATGATTAAAGATTTATTAACTGGTGAATATATTGGTTTAAGCATAGATGATGTTAGAAATACTATTTTAGATAAATTAAAACGTGATTGGTTACGTGGTCAAAATATGTTACCTGAATTAGATACTATTATTATTAATGAAGATAATAATGCTACTAAAAATTTAGAATTACATAATGACAATGTAATTAAATTCATCAGCGAAATCTTAAGGCACGTTAAAAAAACTGAACATGATGAAGATGAAAAAACTAAAGAAGAAATAGATAAGTTAAATCCTCCACCACCTGAAGAAGAAACTACAGATGTAGATAACCCATCTCCAAAAGAAGGTGAGGAAAATACAGATATATCTGAAGATAACAATGAAAATGATCTAGATAAAGACTTAGATAATCCTGATGAGTCAGATAAACCAAAGGATGATGATAAGGATACCAAAAAGTAAGTAAACAAGGAAATATATACTAGGTGCATTTGCACCTAGTATATGACCTATTTTTTAAAGATTCTAATTTTTTGAATATATATATAATAGAAATGGTATTAGAATAGTATTGCATTATTCTAATCTTTTTAAATTAAATAGGAGTATTAAAATGAGTATCGTAGAAATTAATGAAGTACAAATGTCAGAATTAAACCTTGCATTAGAAGGTAAAGCATTTGCAAAAAAATGCCGGAGCCAACTAATGGAAGGCCGGGCCATCATTGGAAACGGGGGTGTTACTGGTTGTATAGAAGTACATCTTTGTGAAAGTAGTCATGGTGCTGTCGAGTGGCATGTATGTATCATGCCAGAAAGAAAACCTGAAGATCTTGCCAGAGGCAAACACTCTTACCCTGGTAGACTAGAAATCAACCATGTGTCTACATTTACAGACTGGGACCCAATGGTGAAATTTGTTAAGGATACCGTTATATCTGACTATATCTAAACCGAACACCATTATGGATGTCAAATGACATCCATAATGCCCATCTTTAATTGTTTTTTTTTTCAATTGTAAACAGTTAACACTCTACTAACATAATTAGCTGTTTGAATTGATCGTTGTCCAATAATAGTTGGTAAACATCGCATCATAGATTCATATAGGTTTGATTGGCATTTATTAACAGCACGCTGTATATTGCCTTGTCCAGCATTATAACTCGCTAATAGCATTTTTGTTTTATTAGCATTATATCTTAGCTAAGTATGGGTTACAAACCGCTTTATTAAAGTTATTTAATGTGCATATTACCGTTGGTAAGTATGAGTTAGATGATAATTCAGATAATTTAGATATACCTAAATAATAATTAGCATAGGCATAGATACTAGGACAATTGTCCTAGTATCTATGTATTTATGCAAAAGAATTATAAAGTGTTAAAACATTTTGAACATATATAATAGTTTCTGTAGAATTATTACCTGTTACTTTTTTTAAGCATGGCATAATATCTTCGTATTGAGATGACTTACATAATTTCTTAGCTTTATTGACATTACCTATACCAGCATTATAGGAAGCTAAGATAATTTTAACTTTATTTGAGTCATATGTATAATTATCCCAATAAGAGGATATTTGATTAAGATAAAAAGCAGCAGCATGAATAGAAGCATCAGGATTATTATGCCCTGTTTTAGCTTTTATATTTGCTCTCTTTTTAATAGCAGAAAATGTATTAGGCATTAATTGACAGAGTCCTAAAGCTCCTTCTTTTGATATAGCTTTAGGGTTTAAATTTGACTCAATAGTACATAGTGCTTTTAATAATTTATAATCACTATATGGTAAATATTCTTTTGTATATTTTTTAAAGTTTTGATCATATTTTAATTCAGTTAAAAACTTACGTTTATATTGAACTAATTTCAATTGTTTAGCTGATATTTTACAGATATTTTTACTAGCATATCTATGTGATGTTGATGTATCTTTTATAGTGGTAGAAGCATAAGCATCCACAGATACTATAAATAACAACATTAAAAATACAAATAGATTTCTCATAATAGACCTTAAATATTAAATTAAACATAATTAGATATACCTGGATATCCAGGTATATCTAAAACAAAGTTTTTAAACATTTTAATTAACTTTGTACCTTTATCTAGGAGTAGCTATATTATCAAATTCATTTGATGTAATAACTAATTTAATTGTTTCCTCCGGATGTATTTTATAAGTAATAGTATTTATAGACTTAATAATACCATAATCAGGTTCAGAAATATCTGCTGTAATAGTAATAGTAACAGTTTCACCATTATTACCTGGAACTCTTGTTACTACGCCATCACTACTTACAGTAGCAATTTTAGTATCAGAAGATACATATTTAATGTTAGTAATATGTTGATTATTATTAGTACGAGCAATAGTAATTCTGTGTTTTTTCTTCAAAATAAAAACATCAGGTTCAGCAGGCACTACTGTATCTTCTACTTCTTTAGTTAATTCTTTAATAGCATTAGTAGTACTTTTAAGAGTATTATCTAATTTATCAAATTCTTCTTGTACATCATATAAAACATCATTATCAAAATGCTTTACATTATGTTCTTGATTACTCATTGACCTCTCCTTTGTGAGATTAAAAAGTAACACATCCTTGTGTTATTTATTTTTAAGCTAAACTTAACCAACAACACCAGTAGTAGCTTGAGCGCCAGCTACTGTATCTTGTGAAGTAGGTGCAACTGGAGTTTCTGCTGCACTAACAGGAGCAAAAGCGTCAACCGCTGGAGCTACTGCAGGTGCTGGATCAACAGCTGTTGGAGCTACTTGATCTGTGGGTGCAACAACAGGTGCAACAGGTGCTTCTGGAGCTGCGGTAGCAGCGCTATCAACCACTGGTGTAGCTTCTACGGCAGCTGGCGCTACTGGGGTAGGTTCAACCACAGGAGCGGGTTGTTCAACTGGAGCTACCGGAGCAACATCGGCAACCGCTGGAGCTGCATCTTGTACCACAGGTTGTGCTGGTGCTTCTACAGGCGCAGCAGCAGGAGTACTATCTACCAACGCAGCTTGGCTTGCTTCAACTGCAGCAGCAGGAGCTGTAGCAATAGTTTGTGCTGCTTGTTCGGCTGCCAGATCCGCATTAGCAGAAGCAGTTGAGGTTTGAATAGCAGCATCAGCAGCGTCAATAGCAGCTTGTGTTTCTGGTGTGATTGCAGGTGCAACACTCAGAGCATTCAATTGATCTGTCAATGCAGTGATTTGTGCACCACGAGCATTATAACCAGAGATCAAAGTAGCAGTTTCAGCTTTATAAGCAGCCAGCGCTGCAACCAAAGCTTGTGAGTGAATAATAAGTTGAGCAAGGGTAGTTCCAGACATAAAATCTCCTAGGATTATTTGATTTATAAAAAGTGATTAATCATTTTAATATAGAGTTAAGAAAACTTTTACTCTACACATTATATTTGGTTTTTAGTTTATTTTTATTTAGTTGAAGAAGAGGAAGTATCTAATACTGGTGTATTAGCTGGTACTGCTACCGATACCGCTGCTAATGCATTTAATTTTTCAGATACACTAGCTGATACTTTAGCAGCTTCTTTAATACCATCAACTAAAGATTGATTAGCACCAGCATCTTGCGCTACTTGTCCAGCAATAGGTGCTATTACTTTAACTGAATTAGAAACTACTTCGATGGTAGCTTCAATGTTTTTTAAATCAGAATTAGCCTGAGCAATAATTTGCTCATGTGTTTGGTTTTGACAAGCTGATAATACAATGGACATAATTGCCATTAATAAAAATGATTTAGCTTTATACATGATAACTCCAAAAAAATAAGTAAAGGAAATAGAGCATAATATTACTTAGACTATTAATTAAAGATTTAAGATAGAGATAGGAGATTAATCTCCTATCTCTATTATTACCTAGTTACTTAATTAAGCACCATGTGGTACTCTAGGTTCCCAACAACCTGGTGTTGGTGGAGTACCAAAATATTGTCCATTAATATCAATATATCCATTACTTAATATTTCTCCAGCCCCAATAGCAGGGCTGTTTGGTGCTGGTCTAGGATCGCCATATACTGCCCCTGGAAACCATAGATTTAAGTCACTAGCAAGTACACCTGCCACTAATCCAGTGGAAGTGTGAGTAATATCTGTACTATTAACTTTTAATACATTATTAATAACATTACTAAAACTAGTACCAGGTATAGTAGTTGTATTACCAAACCCTACTGTTATATTTCCTCTTACTAAATAGTTAGTAACATTACCAGCATTTAATACAACTTTACTACCACCAAAGGCACCAGTAGCATCAATAGCAACATTATTAGCATATACAAAATTAGCAAAAGGATCGCCATTATAGGAATAACTGTTATGTACCGCTGTTGCAGTTATGCCCATTGAAGGACCAATAGGTATTGAGCTTGGTGATACATTTCCAGTCCATATGTAAGTATTATGAATAATAACCATATTTTGAGTTAAAGAACTAGTGATAGAACTAGTATCAAAGGTAGCTACAATACAGTCTATAAATAAGTTACCAACTGTTAATGAAATACCGGTACTACAGTTATGTTGAATAGCTATACCACATTGCTCTATAATATTTCCATGATATATTGTATTCTGTGAACCTTGTTCACTATAGAAAGCAGAGCCATCGTTAGCATTACCACCAGTACCACATCTAGCTCTTAATACATAATTACCAAAACAGGTGTGTTTTGTACCAGCAGTACCTTGAATGTACAATAATGCACCACCATTTGATGAACATAAATTACCATCAATAAGTATATTATTTTTAATCTCATAACTATATGTATTACCACCAGAAACTTTTTCATTGTCAATATGCACAGTATAAGTTGTGGTATTAGTAACATAGTTATTAAAGAACTCAAAACTACATTCAGCCGCTGGTGAACAATGATTAGTCAGATAAGTAGGTTGACACCAGTTAAATGAACAATACTCAAATCGTAAACCAGTCATTGGTGTGCTAGTTGGTACAGATTCTACTACCCTACATTTTTCAAATTTAAGACCATGGAATATAACATTAGATAACCCATTATTACTAGCCCTAAACATTGCAGTGGGCCCAAACACGCTAAAGTTTTGGTAAGTAGCAGACGGTGAGCTGGATGTAGATGAATGATAAAATACAATATATGTGCTATCAAAAATAAAATCACCAAAATTTACAAGATCTGTATAATCATTACCAGCATTACCAGTACCATTAGTTTGGTTAACAGCTAATACTGCAGCTTTTGTAACACCACCAACATCATACGTAATATTTAATAACCAGATATCTGAGCCAGGATACCCGTTACCAACCCATGGTAGTCTCCATAATCCACCACCACTACTTCCATACGGTTGCCAATAAGACCAATCTGAATTAACCACTTTACCATAATAACGAATTATTGGTTGTGGGTTAGTTAAGTTAGTTAAACGTCTAGGCATATATGGTTTGAAAACTATAGGTGCCCCAGTTGTACCTACCCAGTTGTTAGCATTATTACCAGTAAACCAAGTGCGCACAGGTGCACCACTATTACCAGCATATGTTCCCCAAGCCTCTCCATAGTCATATACACCATCAGCTGCTATATAAATAGTATCACCAGGACTTAAAGTTTTTCCGCTTAGTTTATAAATACTCTGCCAAGGACCAGTGGTACTACCAGATGTTATAGTAGTAGGTGCTAAACCTGTATTACTATCATTACCAGCTACACTGTCAATGTAATATGAAGTACCAGAATCAGTAGGAATACTAGTAGGTATATTAGGTATTACTCTTTGACCATCAGTTGCTAAAAGAGATCTATACTTAGAATGAATACCAAGTGTAGATGCTGCTAAATTACCTACAAATGTAGCTACCCCACTAGACACTGAATATCTAGTATTAATTACTTCATAAATACCATTAGGTAAACCATTAGTTACATCAGTATTAAATGTGTATAAATTGGTATAGAAAGCTTTACCCATTAAGACGGTACCATTCCATGTGTATAGACCATTATTAACAGTACAATTATAAGTACCATTTGGTAAATGAGCAGTAGCTACTGCTGTAGTTAAAGCTTGAAAGGTAGAAAATGTACCAGTTGCTGTTAAAGCAGTACCATCATAGGTAGCAGTTACATTAACACTAGCATAAATTACAGTATATAGATTACTAGCTGTTTTAAAAGCACTAGCTAAGTTAGCAAATGAGCTAAAAGTAGTAGGTGCACCTGAACCACCTGAACCGGGTGCACCAGTCCACCCGGTCCAACCAGTAGCACCAGTCCACCCGGTCCAACCAGTAGCACCCATAGGACCAGCAGTACCTTGAGCACCAGTAGGACCTGGAGCACCAGTAGCTCCTGGTACACCTTGAATACCTTGAGCACCTTGAGCACCAGTAGGACCAGTCCATCCAGTTCCTGAAGTACCACCACCAGTGCCTAACTGTATTAAAGTAGTGCCATCATAAGTATATACTGCACCACTTACTCTATATGTTCCTGGGGGTAACACAGCTAAACCCTGAGCACCTGTTAATAGTGAATAAAGATTAAAATAACCATGTGCATCTAAGACACTACCATCAAATGAAACTTGTAATGCAAAACTACCCGCTGTATATACATGTGATATACCAATTGGTAATGTACCAGCTGTTTTAGCTGAGTATAAAGTTGATAAATTAGGGTATGCGTTTACAATAGATTTTGGTTGCCAGGTTACACCATCATACTGAAATATGGATAGTGTATCCATTGTAATAGCTAACATACCTTTTCTTAATCTAAGAACAGGTATTGCTGATAATGCCGCTTGATTGACTACCTCTCGATAGCCACCCACACCATATATTGCATCATGTGTAGCATATGGGTCTTGATCTGTAAAAGGTACAATCGGCCCTGGCAGATTAATACCTGATAATGGAATTGCTGTAGTCATTTTATCTCCTTACAACCAATTAATAGTAATATCTTTTCCAGTTTCTAGATTATTAAATCTTAATACGTTATATATTACTGGGTTTTTATTTGAATCTGTGATAGTTAGAGTAGACAATGTATAATCATTAAATTGTAAAGTACCAGCCTCAGTAACTAAGGTTGGCATAGTAGGTAAACCAAAACTAGCTGGATATGCATAATAAGGATATTTACCACCAGCACAATTAAATATAGTAGTATTAACTAAACTAGTACTTAATAAATTACCAGATAGTTTTAATACCTGATCTGGCATTAAATATCGTAAAGGACTAGTGCCATAATAAACGGGTTTAGTATTACTATCTAGAACTAAAACTGGATGAATAGTATTAGCCTTTATTAATATCTTTTCTATGGTACTACCAGCAGTTACTATTGCTTCACTACTTAACCATTTTAATAAAGTTGGTTTTAATTTGGCATCTATTTTATTACTAGCTAAGGCTAATTTAATTTGTTTAGCTTGATTACTAGTTAAACTACCATTTGCTGTTCTTTGTAAAGCTATTGAATCAGTCATTTTTATTATCCTTTTTTATTACTGCCAGTTAATAGTAATAGCTGACCCAGTTTGTAAATTACTAAATCTAATTACATTATACAATTGAGTTACCTCAGCAGAATTAGTAATGTTAATAGTAGTAATTGTATAATCTGAGAATTTAAAATTACCAGCTGAAGTTGCTATAGTTGTATTAGTAGGTAACCCAAAACTAGCAGGATATGCATAATAAGGGTAAGTTCCACCAGAACAATTATAAGTAACTGTTTTTGCAAAAGAACCAGACAAAGCAGTATTACCTAAGGCTTTAATTTGTAAAGCTGTTAATGAAGCTGCATTACTAATACCCCAATATAATGAAGAGGTAAACAATACAGTAACACTTTGTGAAGTAGTGTGAGTGCCATCACTAGCAGTTAAAGTATAAATAGTATTAGCTGTTAAATTAGCATTACTAACCGTATATGAACCTAATGACGGGTCTATAGCACCAATACCATTATTTAAACTCAAAGAGGTAAATGCTGAGTTAGGATTCCAAGTAAGGGTTACAGAAGGAACTGTAGTGCCTATTTGTACATTAGTTACTGAACTAGCAAAGTTAGAAATCTTTAATGTATTAGCTGAATTACTCAACATTAATACACCATTAACAATAGCAAAGTCTGGACCTAGAGTATTAAATAAAGTACTAGAATTACTAAATTGATTAGCTAACTTATTTACATCTTTTCTTAGATTAGCTATTAAAGCCAATACTTTATCTATTCTATCTGATAAATAAGCTCCAGATAATACAGGTACTCTAGTGCTAACTAAAGCTAAGTATATTTTATTCATAGCTATTTGCAAAGCATTTAACCCTGTCAAATCAGTTAGAATATTGTGCGTGTGAGGACCTGTGGGATATACCTGTGGTTTATTTAATACTTCACTCCAAGTAACTGGAGCCCCACCTAAAGTAGCAATAGCTGCTCGTAACTGAGTGGTTAAAGAAGAGTTCTCCCCTTCAGCTCCACCAACTGCTTGATAAGTTAAAGAGACATTACCATTAATTGATTGATTCAGAATTTTAATAGCACCTGCTACTTCAAAACCAGTTAATGCTGTGATATCTGAATCTAATGATAGGAATACATAATCTATTCCTAATGTTAAAAATTGTTGAGTTATTAAACCCTGAATTACTACAGACTTAGTATAAAATAACCCATATTCTGGTACTACAACTGAACCAATCGTGGCTGACAGTGTATGTACCTCATCTGGAATTAAATTATTAGGACTGACAGCAGTAGGGTCAAAAGCATGTGTATACACTGCCATTAATTTTCTCCCTATTTATAGGCAAATAAGCAATTAGCCTTAATTAAGGCTAATTGCTATTTATTATTTTTTTGAAATAGTATTTATGGCAAAGTAATAGGTATATTATTATTAGTCGCAGATGTTTTAATTTTTATTAAAGCTTCAGGATCTAATAAACCTTTTGTTACTGCATCCTCAATTAAAGCTGCTGCATCTACAAATTCACCTAATTCAATTGTACTAAAGAAAATAGGATATTCTTTAGCTAAATTATTAGAATTAACTATACCACCTATAGCTGCTTTAATATCTTGAATAAATGCAGTTATATTTGGGGTAGTAGATGGTGGTAATATTGCAGCAAGAGTAGCTGCTTCTTCATCTGTAATTTCTACTGAGCCGGATGGAAGTAAAGCCTCTCCACCGTTACTAATATCTTCATCAGATAAATAATGTACTACGTTATTTGTATCTTTATAATGCATTTTTAATTCCTCAACTCAGACCAGGTATTTACACCAGTAGTATTATTCATATTAACTAAATACGATTTGCCATTTGGTACTGCAAAAGTTATAGATGCTGTGCTGAATGCAACTGAAGATAATGAACCTACATTTGTATATCCATCTACAGCTGCAGAAATACTACCACCAGCAGCCCCGTTATTTGCTGATACTGTTACTAATATATCTTGCCCAGTGGTATTATAATAGGTAGTATTAAGTGCTCTTATTAAAGTACCACCGGTACCAATATGTTGTAAAGTCCTACCAGAGGTAACATTAGCGATGTTAGTAATATCTTGACCACCAATAGGCTGTACTAAAGTGGGGCTACTATCCCAAGTACCAGCTGTTGTTTCTGCAATATCAAAATAACCAACTACACGATATTGTGAGTTAGCAACTACTGCTGCTTGTGAATAAACAACATTAGCTGATGTAGCAGCAGTAGAAATAATAGTAGGGGCAGTAGTTAATAAATTAGATTCATCTAATTTTAAACCACCACTAGCATTAGCAACACACAATACTGGTGAACCAGCATTATAAGCAATCAATACAATAAATCTATTAGAAGCTACTACACTACTATTTTGAGTACCTAGTGTTGCAGTAGATGGTATTACCAGAGGTGTTACATTTACAGATACATTAGGAATAGTAGAACCATCAGTAAGGGTACTTGATCTAAAATCTAACACTGTAGATGGCACTGAAATAGTTAAAGTATGTGTAGAACTATTCGCTGTTACAGATAGAGCAGTTAACTGACTAGATGGGGTAATAATACCATGACCAGGATTTTGTAAAACCCATTTATTAAGTGTACCATCCCATTGTAACAATAATCTATGACCAGGTCCTGTAATATCCCCTAGTGCTAATGGTAAATTAGCACCTTTAACAATTGTGTGAGCTGTAGTAGCATTAGCAGCGAATGTAGGGGTAGTAGTAGTGTTTACTGCGCCTGCTCTAACAGCTAATAACATCCCATCATATAAGGTAGTAATTGCTGGTGTAAAGGTTGCAGTAATTGCATCTGAAGTACCACCAGCTGGTGCTGTAACAAGACTACCAGATTGTATTACAGAGTTAGTAGCATACCCAGTTAAAATGTTATTTAAACTAAGAGTATTAGTGTAATTACTTAATGCAGTAGCTAAAGCTGTATTTGTTATATAAGTATTTAAATAACTAGTTACCCAACTATACACAGAGGCTATAGTAGGATAATGTGTATCACTAGGTGATCCACTATTATAATCTGCAGAATATGTTGCTGAGGTTACTTTATTACTCACATTCTCAGAAGTATAGTTAAGTGCAGATGGTATAACAAGCCAGTTTGTAGCTGTTTGACCAGGGGCATCGATAAGTGCTCTAATAACCGTACCAACTGGTTCTGTAACACTATTTAAAGTACCCGCTACTGTAAGAGTCCACATATCCCCCTTTTTAACAGTTCCAGTGGTACCACTACCACCTGTAACTGGAAAGAGATTAGTAGAAGCATTATATCCACCACGATCATTAACCGTGTTAAGTCCAGCAGCATCAGTATAGGCTTTAGCAGCGTTGAGAGCAGCAGTAGCAGCAGCATTTGCTGCACCAGCTGCATCAAACGCACTAGCTGATTGAGAAGATGCTGTACCTAAACTTAAGCCAGAAATAGCATTAGTTAAAGCTGTTGGTGTAACATAATCTGTATTAGCTACCGCCGCTGAGAATGCCCCTGAACCATTGCCTTTAATAATACCAGAAATAGTATTAAAACTACCTACTGCATTATTTAACTGTGCGGTAACCCAAGTGGTAGTAGCAAAACTACCAGATAAAATACCACTATTACTTAATGTAGTATTCCATGAATTAACTTGTGTTTTAAGAGTAGCAATATCTGTTTGTGCATTAGCAAAAGAACTATTAATAAAGGTAAGATACGTTGATGGAGTACCTAATGAATCTGCTATAGCTTGTAATTTATTTGTAAATAAATTAGTTACATTAGTATTATTTAGATCTAAATTTAAAGTTGGATTGTTTAATACTGCAGCATCACCAGTAAATAATAACCAATTATCAATCAAGGTTCTATCAAACACACCAGCTGCTGTAATTTCTGCAGCTAGAATTGGATCATTACCACCACCTACTGCATGGTAAGTTAAAGTAATGTTACTCCAGTTTGTATAATTAGTTAATAAGATATAACTATATACTTCTTTACCGGTTTGTCCTGATCTTACAGAAAACAAAGGAGAATAAATAAAATCTGCATATTCAGTTAACTGTATTGGGGAACCACCAGAAACTGGTGATCCATATACAGTCAATCCTGAAGTATAAAATGGGCCTTGTGTAGGTACTATATCTGGTTCTGTAATGGAGTTAATTACTTCATTAGTTATCAGATTTGCCACAAGAACACCAGTGGGGTCAAATGCTACTGTCATATTAGAATCCTATTGCGAAGTATGTAATTAAGCGATTATTAATTAGATTTGTAGTATCATAGGTAACAGCTACATCTACACCACTTTTAGTAGGTATTTTGTTTTTTACTCTGTCATTACTAATACCAATTGAATTATCTGCAAAATAAATGCTAGGTATAAAAAATAAGCACTGATTGCCAAATGGTGGATCAACAAAATTAATATGACTAGGAGCATTACCATATGCAAACTGTATTGAACCAACTTTAATAGTTAATCCTTTAAAAATTGTAAAGCTATAATGCTGTAAATCAGGTGGTATTGTTTTTGCTTGATTTTCAGGTTTTAATGCTGCTATAAAATTAGTAATCATACTAGCCATTGTATTGTTATTATCATTAACCGAGTTCATTAAACTCATAAATGGTTCTACAATAGTATTTAAATAGACTTGTGAGTAATCCTGAATATCATCTACATGTACACCACGAGCCGGTGATTGTAGTGCATTAGCTATATTATCTAATCCCTGATAGATTTGATTCATACCAGAAAATTGACTCAACGCTTCAGTATGTGGTGTAGGAGGAAATACTGTAGGTGCAGTACTCCAGTCTACATTTACATACTGAGCTGCTAATGCAATAAGACCATCTGTAATAGCTAGACTAGGTGCAGTAACATAATCACCACCTATAGTTTGATAATTTACTTTATATACCCCAACTACCCAATTAGGTATTAGAGTAATAGTACCATAAATTTCTTTACCTACAGAATCACTGGCTTGTGCCCAGTGATGAGTTAGATAATAATCAACACCTTCAGTTAAAGTATTACCAGATGCATCAACTATATATAAACTATCACCATAAAATGGCGCTGCTTCTGGCACTATTAGAAAAGCCTGCTGTCCAATACCAGCAGTAACACTGTGTGCTTCATTAATTATTTTATTTAACGGGTTAATTCCCGTACTATCAAAAGCTGGAATTGATGGCATGTTAATCCTCGTTTTTAAATAGGGATAAATCCTATTTTCATATGATTAAGCTTCTATGAAGTGTGATTCATACATTATTATAATAATGCAGCAAATGATATGACTACCAAAAAGCTACTATTTATCTAGGAGACCATATGTATAATATAAATGAAGTATTGGTTAGAAAGAATAGATCATGGTCTACTATTGACTTTTCTACTATTACTGTACAGCAATTAATTAGTGACTATAATTTAGTATTGATTAAAATATCACCAAGTGATTCTACTTTATTACTTCAATATAATTTAATTGAGTTTCCAGGTATCTATTTAGTTGATAACCTTACTACTATATCTAATTTTATTAGTAGTTTTAATGGGGAATTACCAGATGCTATTTATCCACAAAAAAGTTTATCTACCGCTAAGTATATAACTTATAGCGATTTATTTGGTTTTGGTTTAGATGCAAATAGAGTAGCATATTCTTCTTCTGTTTTAAATTACAATGTAAATTATTTACCAGATATTTGTATATCTAAACCTGATTCATATCCAAATGAAATATCTACTCTACATAATAAAGTATTATATACTGTAAATGGTAAGATTGTGTTTGAAGTTATTGAGAATGAGAAAGCTTATTTAGTAAAAGGAGCTAATATTTTAGATAGGTATAAGTCACAACATTTAGGAATTATAGATTTCTCAGCTTTAGGTGGTTTTACTAAAACTATATTGGATACTACTCATGTAAGTATCTTTTCAGCAGATGATAGAAAAGCAATAATGTATATTACTTTACCTGAACCTATGGCTGGTAAAACACCTTTATTAGTAGTAAATGGTAATCTAAGAATTATGGAAGATATATATACAGTTATCAATAGTACACAGATTGCAATTAAATTAGATTATTTACAAATGTTAAATGATGTATCTGGAATGAAAGCTTCTGATGTAAATTGGGTATCTGCTGTTAACGGTAATGATGATGGGTTTAATTTAGCTACTGTAAATCCAACTGCTTATTTAACTAGTGGCACTTCAGCTGTAATATTAGTAGATACTACAGAATTAAGTATGGATAAAATAAATCTATTGCCAACTGGATTTGCAGAGAGATATGTTTCATCAGAAATTCCTACTGGAATTATGTTTCTACAAGATGGTACTATTGGAGATTATAATACAACTGCTATTACTTATTATGGTAATGAAATATCTACTAGTAAACCTAAGTCTATAAATATGTTAAAAGATACAATACCATCAAATAAAGTAGTAGGTGTTAATAATGCTAATTTAACTTTTGATAGTACTTTATCTTCAGCAGTTATAGTAGATTTATATATTCTATAATTATATACTAAACAGTGATATTCTATGACTCATAAATCGTAGGAATATATTCCATGTTATATAATGACACTTTACCAACATCTATAGAAGCTTATACAGATGGTTCTACTATTCCAAACCCAGGCCCTAGTGGATATGGATTTTATGCAATAGATGATACTAAAATTGTATACCATGGGTATGGTAGTGCAGGTATTAATGCTACTAACAATATAGCTGAATTAACAGCTGTAATTAAATTTCTTAGGTTTATTAAAACCATACCTAGCATTGAAACTATCACTATTAATAGTGATAGTAAATATGTGGTAGATAATATACAATTTATTTCTAAATGGGAATCTAAAAATTGGGAATCTTCTACTGGCGAATTAATTAAGAATATTGTTCTATGGCAACAATTACAAGAAGAGTTAAAATATCTTAATAATAAGAAGATATCTTTTAAATGGGTAAGAGGGCATTCTGGAATATTAGGGAATGAAACTGCAGATATTAATGCTAATAAAGGTAGGATAGCATTAATGCATGGTGATATTAATGATATTGTTATCACTGAGAATAGTGTACATCCTATTGAAGAAGAGTCTATAATAAAGGAAGGTAATAAAACTAAACCTGAAAAGAAAGTAAAAAAGAAAGCTATTATTCCTTTAAATCCATTATTTACAGGTAAGCGTTGGTTCTTTATTTCTAATAAACCTATTCAACTTTCAGATGGTAGATTCTTTTACTTATCTTCTACTTATAAAGAAGATGCTAAAAAACCTAATCAAAATTTAGGTAAGCGTAGTCCAGATACTAGTTATTCTATTTTACTTACTAAAAATAACATTAGTGAACTAGATAGCTTAAGAGATAAATATAATATTAATTTTAGTAATATGCATTTACCAGTAATTGGTGATATGGCTACTATCACAAAAGCATCTAACTGGACTACTATTGTAGAATCACAGAATGCTTTAACAGTTATTAAAGGTGAATTGGCAGTAATGCCAGATAGTACAGTATTAGCTTATATAGTAAATCCTCCTAAATTAGTATTTAGGTTAGAAGATATTTATAACTATGGTTTTACTTTATTAAGTAAATTTGAAAACAAAGACCCAAATATTGTATTTATTGATATAACTGATAATATTTTAACTAAAGTAAAAGATAAACAAACAATCAATTCAAACTTTATATTGGGTATGAATTCATATACTATACCTGATGTAGTAATATCTGATATATTAATTAGTGATGTTAAATTACAAATCGGTGTAGACTTACCAGTACGAAACACATTTACAGGTTTATTAAAACAAACTAAAGAACCTATTAAAGTAACTCTAGCTATATTTGAAATAACGGGAAACAGCTTTAGAATAGTTACCATTATAGAAAATGAAGATAATTTAGGTATTTACTATAGCCCAGATTCAAACTATAGATTAGTATCAAATAACAAATAACTTATAGGATTTTTTATGTTAATTGGTTTTTATAATATAAATTCATTTATTAATAACAATATAGGAACAGTTAATCCTATTGGTGAATTAAGTGAATTAGGAAATACTTACTCTAGAACTATATCTCAGTATGCAGGCACTAAAGGTAATCTATCTATTTTTGATGTAGGTGATTTAACTATTAGTCAAAGAGTATTAACTCAACAAGTTTGTACACAAATAGCTGGTATGTTAGATAATATAGTTAATTATAATACCAGCTCTGGTAATCTATTAGCTAACTTTCAAGCTGAATTAGGAAATACAGTAACTAACCTTTCTTTGGGTTTACCTATTTTAAACCCTGATGATAATCAATTATACCCAACTTGGATACAATTTGATACTGTACAACAAGGTTTAGTCTGGACATTTAAGATATGGTTATCAGACACTGATTTTAGAAACAATTATCCAGCAGGGCATATTCAGTTAATTTTTCCTATTTCTAATCTAGCACACTTATTCTCTGATTATACAGGGTCAGCTGCTATTGTAAATGCATTAAAACCCACTAGTCTAACTATACTAGCTGCTAATCAAGTAACTGATGTAGTAACTGGTTATGATGAAATGACTATTAGAGTATACAATGCTAATGATATCACTCAGTTTTTTGATTTTCCAGTATTAGTAGCTTTCAATGGAGGTGATTTATTCTGTAATAGAGTTAATTACTTCAAAGCTTTTAAAGATGCTATATTAGCAGTGCCTGGTTTAACCTTAGCTCAATGGCTAACCGTAATACCTAGTTTAGAGCCTTTAAATAAATATTATGTTTTACCTAATTGGATTAATACAGCTATAGTTAACTTAGCAGTTCAATCACCTATTTGTAGCCCTACTATCTTAGTATCTGCACCTGATGCTTTTGCTGCTAAATATTTTCCAGATTACACTCTGCAACAAGTATCTGATTATTTAAATTATACAGTAGCAATGTATAAGTCACTTGGTTTATATATAGTGCCTGATTTATTAAATCTGGATGGTAGATTACCATGGAGAGTTAAACTACCTGATTATTTCTTAGTATCTTTGAATGATTTAAATATTCAACAAATGTCAGTAGCTACACAAAATGTAGTAGTGTTATTAGATAGAATGATTAGATTTGCAGAAACATACACGGTTGATACTGTTTTACCAGATACTATTACAATAGAAAAAAGAGGTACTTTACTATATGCTTGTTCTTCTATTGAGAATATACAACTCTGTGTATTAACACGCGCATCATCAATTGCCACTGGATAGATATAATCATGATATTACCTCAAATAAATACTTTCGGTGTATTTAACTTAAAAATACCATTTATTATTAGTAGTGTAAATTATAAAGTAACTAGTATCTCTTTAATAACTAATTTATTAGAATCTGGCATTGATGTATATAGTGTATATTACTCCCCATTTAATTTAACTCAAGATCAATATCAAACTGATTTAAATAATGGTGTTTCTATTATAACATTAGAAAGTGCTGATGGCCCTGAGATATTCGTACCTAGTAGTTATATAGATACAATGCCAGTAGCATTAGCTGTACCTTATAGTAGATTAGTGTTATCATTAGATTTGGGTGAATTACCAGATGATTTACCAATTACTAATTTACTAAATAATTTAAAGATGATGGCTGATGATTATGTTGGCATATCATCTAACCCTAAGTTACATAAACTACCATCTATATACACTTATAGTAAATTACAATCTCAAATTAAAGAGCAGCAGCGTTTAATAAATATTCGGAATCAAACTTCAATATTAACTGGAAAAATAAATTCAGATGCTTTATTAAATAGTGCTAATCTAAAAATAATGATGTTAGAAGCAGCACTAGTTACTGCTAATAAGAAAATAACTGAGTTAGAAAATCTAGGTATTTAAAATAACAAATAAGATAGATACTATAGGCACTAGTGCCTATAGTATCTATACTTTTGCCTTTAAGGATAAATATGAAAATAATATTAGTTGTAGCTATGAGTGAAAACCAAGTAATTGGTGATAGTAATAAATTACCATGGCATTACCCTGGTGATCTAAAACACTTTAAAGATATAACACTTAATAAAACTGTAGTAATGGGACGTAAGACTTATGAGTCTATAGGTAAACTTCTTACTAAAAGAAAGAATATAATCTTAACTAAAAATAATAATTACATAGCTAAAGGTTGTTTAGTATACACCTGTTTAGATATGTTATTAAAATTCCATAAACATGAAGACTTGTATATTATTGGTGGAGCTAAGATATATAAATTGTTTCTACCAATAGCCACTGAGATTCATTTAACCCTTATACATAGAAATGTAGAGGGGGATGCTATATTTCCAGATATAAACACTAAAGAATGGAAATGCATACATGAATTCAATGAAGCACCTCACCCAGATTATGACTTCTACCACTTAACTAGAATATGAGAATCTTAAATATTTATCTAAAATACTTTAGTCCTATTTCTTTTATTAGTAATATAGAAGAAATACAGATAGATTTTGAAAATGTAATGACTTTAATCATTGGTACTAATGGGTGTGGAAAATCTAGTTTAATTAAAGAATTAACACCATTACCACCTAGTCCAGACTTATATAGATCTGGTGGTGAGAAAAGAATATGTATAGAATACAATGGGGATCAATACTTACTAATATCGGTTATTAAAAAAGACTTTAAACACACCTTTATTAAAAATGGAGAAACTCTATATTCTAATATTACCACTACTCAATTTAGAGAAATAGTAATCAATGAATTTAATTACTCTCCATTAATACATAAAGTCTTAACTGGTGAGTTAAAGTTTACTGAAATGACACCTGCTGCACGTAGAGAAATTCTAACGATTATAAGCCCTTTAAATTTGGACTATGGTATACAGCTATATAATTTAGTAAAAGAGGCTGTAAGAGACACCCATGGGGCTTTAAAGCATGTTATTACAAGGAGCACAGATATAAAAACTAAATTGGCAGATATGCATATACCTGAGGATACTGAAACTCGTAAAGTAGAAATAGAATCAGAATTAAATTCTTTGTTACCATATACAACACCTAACTTACCTAATTTAAGAGAGATCATATCAGATATAGAAATGGATTTTTCTAGACTATTACAAATAAAACAGAAGTTAGATAAATTTGATGACTTAAGATTACCTATAGATAATATAAACTCAGTAGAAGAGTTAAATGAATATATTGGTATCTGTGCTGGTAAGATTACTGCCATTCAAATGAATATAACTAATATCTCTAATGAAATAGAAAACTTAAGCGGTGTTACTAATTCTATTTTAGATAATAATTTATCTTTAGATGAATTAAAGTATAGAATATCTACTATTGAAGCTAGTCTATCTCATTATACAGAAACTAATTATGTTAATAGTAACTTTGATTCTTACTTAAATACTATAATAGAATTTGCAGTAGAGGTAGAGGTAATTCTAGGTAATTGTAGAAATATATCTTATTATCCAGTAGAACAAAGAGTTACTAAACTAAAAGAAGCTAATTTACTAAAAGAGTCTATACTGTTAGTTACTAACTCTTTAAAAAATATTGATAGTAAGATAGAGCATCTAACTAATTCTGACGTTAAAGCCACTTGCCCTAAATGCAAAATAGAATTTAGTATTAATAAAACTACACCTGAATCTAATCTAGAGAAATTAAAAGAATTAAGAAGTATTAAAGAAAGTGAATTACTTAAACTAAATAAAGAATTAACTACTTATGATTTTGCTCTATCTAGTATCAATATAATAGAATTAGCTATAGCTAAGTTTAAAGTAATTAAGTCTAGTATTTATATGCCTTTTGAATTTTGGGAGAATATGCCAGATATAGAAGATATATTAGCTAATAATCATAAGCTACATAATTATCTTACTAAATGGAGAATGAATATAGAAGATAGTAAAGCTAAACAAGAATTAAAGATAGAACTAGACTCTTGTAATAAAGCGTTACAAATCTTTAATAAATATGGAAGAGAAATAGATGTTAAGTTAGTACACTTAGAAGATTCTGTTGTTAAAGAACTAAATAATAAGAAGATTATAGAAACTCAATATGCTATTTGTAAAACTGTATTAAAGAATATTACTCAATATAATGAAATCTATAATCAAGCGGATTCTATATTAAAGAATTTGAGTAATAAATTTAAAGTAGCTATTGAATCTGAAATACAAGTAAAAGCTAAATCTCATAGTGCTAATCTATACGATGAATTAGCAGAAAGAAAGAATCTATTAAATATTGTTAATAATCTAACTAATACTATTACTGAATTAGAAGAAGATTATAATAATCTATCTACTGAAAAGAAATGTTTATCTATATTAGAAGAACAATTGTCTTATAATAAAGGTTTATTAGCTGAGCAGCTATTAGGCTATATAGGTAGTTTTGTTGAACATATTAATATTATCTGTAAAGAGATATGGGGGTATCAAATAGAAGTAGGTATATGTAATGTAGATAATGGGGTGTTAGATTACTCTTTTCCATTACTAATTGAAGATGAAACTGTAAAGGATATTAAGTTTGCTAGTCAGGCACAATCTGACCTAATTAATCTAGCTTTTACTTTAGTAATGAGACAACATCTATCTCTTACTAACTATCCATTATATCTAGATGAAACAGGTAATAGTTTTGATGAACAACATAGAATCAGAATTATCCAATATATTAAACAATTACAACATTCTAAACAATTTTCTCAGTTATTTATTATAAATCATTATATACAATTTATAGGTGGATTTACTGGACAAGACATAGTAGTATTAGATACTAGGAATATTACCCTACCGAATAGTTATAATACTAGTGTAATAATCAAGCACAGAGGTGATGTATGCCAGAAAACAATAGTAACCTAAGGTTTATATCCCTAGGTATAGTTTTAGCTGATAAAAATGACAATAGCCCCTTTGCTTTAGTAATGCCAAAAGAACATCTCCCTTTTCATGAGGGAGATGTGACTGCTGATATTACTACTATTAATAGAACAGGTATAGATATAGATGGTAATGCCTATTCTATTAATCTACAAAAAGGATTAGGTGTAAAAGCAAAGTGGTATGGTAATGGAAATCGTAGGACTGCACCTAATGTAGTAAAAGGTGAGGAAGTAGAATTATATGAAATAAATAACACAGGCATTTATCTATGGAAGGAAATAGGTAATGATAATCACCTACGTAGACAGGAAGCTGTCACATGGGCTTTTAGAGCCTCATCAGCTCCAGTGGATACAGATATACCACCTACAGCTGATGATTGCTATACAGCAACTGTAGATGGCAAAAACGGCCATATTACAATAGCTACCTCTACCAATAATCAAGAGAGAGCAAAATATACAGCGCAATTAAACGGCAGAGATGGCCATCTCACCCTATCAGATAACAAAGGTAATCTAATCCAAATAGATTCTGAAACTGGCACAATAGTAGCTCTTAATAACTCTGGCAGCCATGTATCTATCCAAGGTACAGAGATAACAGCTCAAGCTAAAGATACTATCACTATTATTTCTACTAATGTAAATATAATAGCAAACACTACTACTATCTCAGGTGATGTAATAATACAAAAGTCATTAACTGTAGATGGTGAATCTAATCTAAAAGGAAATATATCTGGTAATAATGCTAATATTACTAATGTAACTACACAAAATCTATCAGCAGCTAATAATCCAATTTAATAATGAATAAAGAAAAACAAGATATACTAAATCAATTAGAGGAATATAAGTTACTAAAACCGGAGTGGTATAACTCTAATACCATCAAACCCACTATAAACAACATTACCTCAATCATCTCTATAATTAATACTATTCCAGAAAATTATAATTATCCAAAACTAATGATATCTGGACCTAATAGTCAAATAGGTTTGTATTATGATATTCCAGCTAATCTTTATATAGATATAGAGCTAGAAGAAAATAATACTATATCTATCTTTAAGAAGAACTATATAACAAATAAACAAACCTATATAGATAACATTAAGATAGATGATCTTACTATAGACTGGTATAAAGATAATCTACCTGAGTTAAGTAAAGATATATTAATAATATAATCAAATAACAAACATAGACTATACTAGGAGAGCATTATTAGCTCTCCTAGTATAGTATTACCACTTTTTCATTTTCAGCTCTCTATCACAATATATTACAGAATTTTTTATATTTAATTCTATCTCTCTATATATACTATTGTTTTCTCTTATATATTAACTATAATGTTTTACTATATATAGTTTTGTTATCTTACTATATATAAACTATTATTACTTACATATATAGTTCATTATAATAACATTTATTAATAAAGGAGATTATAGAGGACTTAAGTCCTCTATAATACTTAGTTATATTTATTTTAAAGGAGACTATATAATACATTAGTATTATATAGTACTATCTACTAGTAATGAACTATGTCATTACTAAAGGAGAGAGTAGAGGACTTAAGTCCTCTACTCTAGTATTATATCTTGTTTATATATAAACATATATTTAATTAATTAAAATAAGAACCCCCTGGAGGAGTGGGGGTTAGTTTGACATAAAATAATGGATAATAAATATTTTTTTATTTAAATATTGAATCTGGATTCAGACTGTACATTAAAGAATATCGGCCTTCGTGGGCCGATATATTCATTTGTAGAAAAAATCACTCCGTAATTTTTTGAAAAGGAATACCCAAACAAGTTGTGTATGCTTTTGGATTATTTTTTTTGGGGTGCCCTCCAAAAAAAATTTAAATAAGGAGGTGGGGGTTCCCCCCACACCATTTTAATTACAAAAAATAAGAAACACAAGTATTTTTTTATTTAAATTGATTTTTTAACAGTTTACTAGTTAAAAAATTTATTAGTTTTTAATAGTAAAATTAAGAAAAAACTTATAAAAGAAAGAAAAACATAGAAGAAAATATCTCCACTAAATACGGTTAGGTAGTTAGTGGAGATATATTGAGAAACTAATTACTGGAAGTTAGATTGAATAGTTTTACTATGATTACACACAAAAACACAGATAAGAGAAAGATTTAATATCGCGCATTTTTTTGGCGCGATTCTAATTGATTGGTAAATTTCCATTATATGCTTATATTGGAAATAAATGAATACATATATTATTTAAATGCTGAGAAAGACTGTGATGCTAATTTAATTTAAATAGGAAAAAAGAAGGGAAATGTATAATGTCAATTTTAATAGATAGTCAAATAAAAGAATTGTGTATAATTAAGAATATGATAACACCATTTATTGATCAACCTGTTAGAGAGGTAAATGGTAAGAAAGTATTGTCATATGGGTTGAGTTCAGCTGGTTATGATGTGCGTATTGGTGATGAGTTTAAGATATTTACTAATATTAATTCAACAGTAATTGATCCATTAAACTTTGATGAAAGGTGCTTACACAGTTTTAAAGGTGAAGTTTGTGTTATACCACCACATAGTTATGTATTAGCTGTGACATTAGAGTACTTTCATATCCCTAGGGATATAATGGTGGTGTGTTTAGGAAAGAGTACATTGGCTAGAGCTGGGTTAATAGTAAATGTTACACCTATTGAGCCTGAGTTTGAAGGTACTGTGGTTATAGAGATAGCTAATACAGCGCCATTACCTGCTATCATTAGGGCTAATGAAGGTGTTGCACAGTTTCTTTTCTTTAAAGCTACACAAGAGTGTGAGATGTCTTATTTAGATAAGAAAGGTAAGTACCAAGGTCAAATTGGTATGACTTATGCTAAAGGTTGACGTTATAATGAGATCAATTAAAAAATTCATAGTTTACATCTTACTTTAACAAACTATTTTGATAGAGATATCTATTATTAGGTATGTATTAATAATATTTTTGGTAAGCCACTGAATTCTATGCATAGTAATATTGATACTAGTGTTTATAATGTTATTAGCACAAAACCAATTAAATAGGAATTTAAAAATGAAACAAACAATAGAAGAAAGAAGAAAAGAGTGTGGTAATAAAATAAAGGAATTTAGATTAGAGAGGGGATATAATCAAGTTGACTTTGGTAAAGCTTTGGGTTATAGCAATGTCTATCTATCTGTAATAGAGAATGGGCAACGTAGATTACCTAGGGTTATCTGTGATAGAATAAAAATAACCTTTGGGTTAGACTTATCTAATTACTTAGAGGAAATGGATAAAGATGCTAATTTAACCCCTATGGGTAAATTAATCTTTAAGATTATAGCTGATAAAAAATTAGATGAGGAAACATTAGCTAAAGAGCTAAACACTCCATGTGCAGTAATAAGAGCTATATTGTACAATATCAATGAAAAAGATGTAGCTATTAAATTACAAAGAAAGTTTCCTGAATACATAGAAGAGACTAAAGAATCTCTTAAGTATCTACAACCTAGTAAAGCATAGGGGTTTAAATGACAGTAACTATCTTTATTATCTTTAAAACTAAACAAATTGGAAAATTAAATAACTGAAGTAGTTAACAACTAGTATTAATAGAGAGTAGCCAATTGGCTACTCTCTATAGTTTATTCTCTTTTTATTTTTTATTAAGTATTTCAATAGTATGTTATTACTAATTGGATACCTATAATGAAATCCTTTCTAAAAAAACATTTAATCTTATTTATTGTATTAGCTATTATATTAATATCATTTACAGCATGTACTCCCACTTTTACTGGTAAACCAGAACCAGTAACAGATGAAGACACTATCTTAGAGCAATCTATTGTTGATACCACTCAAGATATTATCAATAAATGTAATATTGCTAATACTACTATATGTAGAAATAAAATTATCTATTCTAAAATGATAGGAATAGATATTAAGTATTTTGAATTTCAAACACAATTAGTAAACTCATACAGAGAACTTACTTTTGGCACAGCTATTACTACCATAGGTCTAAATGCAGCAGAGGTATATACAGGGTATCCTTTATTATCTGTTTTATCTACTGCTATAATAGGTAGTAAAGCTGCTTATGATAGTAATATATTAATGGATAAAGCTATTTCTGGTATACAAACAGAAATGATATCACAAAGAAATATAGTAAAGATTAGATTAATCCAAGGTATGCAACAAGACGTTAATACATATCCATTAGAATTAGCTTTAATAGATTTAACTGATTACTATAATGCTGGTACTTTAATAGCTGCTTACAATGGATTGTCTGAGTCTGCTAGTAATAAGTCTACTGAGGTAAATAAAAAACTCAGTCAAGTAATTACAGCTAAGTATACTAATACTAAATCTAGTGATATAATTCATAACTATATATTAGATAAAGATAATAACCCTATTATTGCTAATATACATACTTTAGATAACTGGTTAAAGGGTAAAGGTATTCCTGAACATTCTTCTATGTTTATGAATGATAGTAATCCTGATATTGAATTAAAGAGACAAGAAGCTATCACTGAATTAAATATTAATAACTGAGGTATTATATAATGACTGAAATAGAAGTAAGAGAAGAAATAGAGGAAGATGTACCACCATCTAAACTCCATGAGAAATTATCTATCATAGAAGCTAGTGGTGGAACTCATGAAGTATCTTTACAAATCAATGGTAATTATACAATTACCGCTACTTATTCAATATCTTAATAATTATGGAAAATAAAGGTCAATCAATAAAATATAGTTTTCTAGAATCATTTACTAATACTATACTTGGGTATATTATAGGGGTAATGGTACAAATGTGGATATTTCCTTTATATGGTGTTAATATATCAGTTTTTGATAATATGTTTATAGTAGCCGTGTTTACAACTATATCTTTTATTAGGACATATCTTTTACGTAGATTTTTTAATTTACTTTCAAAATAACATTTCATAGGTAATTGCATGCAACAATATTTAAATTTATTAGAAGACATTTTAACTAATGGAGAGATAGTTAGTAATAGAACTGGGATTAATACAATTCGGGTTGAAGGAAGGATGTTAGAGTTTGATATGAATAAAGGGTTTCCTTTATTAACTATTAATAAAGTTTATTATAAAAAAGCTTTTGCAGAAATGTTGTGTTTTATGAAAGGCCCTACTGATGCAGCTAAACTACGATTAGCTGGTTGTAATTGGTGGGATAAGAATGCTAATGAAAATAAACAATGGTTAGCTAATCCTAATAGAAAGGGCATAGATGATCTAGGTAGAGTATATGGTGCACAATGGCGAGATTATAGAGCACCAGATGGTAGAATAATTGATCAATTAAAAATAGCAGTAGAGACTATTATTAAAGATCCTGATAGTAGACGAATTATTGTTGAAACATGGAACCCTGGTGAGTTAGATAGAATGGCACTACCACCTTGTCATAAATCCTATCAATTTATTTGTAATAAATTAACCAATGAGTTATCTCTTATAGTAGATATTCGTTCATCAGATGTAATTTTAGGGCTATCTACTAACATAGCTATGTATGCTCTATTACTTAAGATAGTTTGTTATGCAACTGCTTATAAATCAAAGAAATTAATATTTTCTTTAAAAGACACACATATTTATGAAAATCACTTAGAAGGAGTAAGAGAGTTATTAACTAGAACTCCAACCGAATTACCCAAACTACAAATTCATATGGGTCAAGAGTATCATGGAATGAAAGTAATAGATAAAATAAAAACCACAGATATTAAGGTTTTAGATTATAAAGCACAAAAACATTTAAATTTTGAAATGGCTGTCTAAATATAGAGTTATATTTTATGAGAGAATTTTTATATAAACTATTTATTTGGTTCATAGTTATCAATGTAGCTTTAGGTGAACTAGTATATGAGAGATATCAAGATATAATAAAGTTTATTAAAAAATAATAATATATGAGATTGATACTACTAGCATTGCGCTAGTAGTATCAATATTACCCATATTTTTAAAGATTAGAATTATTTGAATATATATATAATAGAAATGGTATTAGAATAGTATTGCATTATTCTAATCTTTTTAAATTAAATAGGAGTAAGAACATGAATTGGTTTACAAAAGCTTTTGTTAGCACACTTTCAATAGAAAGCAAAGCTAAAAAATGTTCACAGATGGATTGCTGTGAACACGTTGAGGCTGATAACTCACTGTTGTCGGTAATTAGCCGTGAGAATGACTCGTTCGGCAGTGAGGCATATGGCATGTGTGATGCATGCAATGAATGGAGTATGGAAGAAGAAGGCAAGGAAGAAGTAGTCTGCCATGACTGCAAAGAAACAAAGGAAAAGAAGGACACATATGAATGGAAGTGGTATGATTTTTATGCACCACAAGGAGATGAACCTCTATGTATTTGCGATGCCTGTCGTAAATTACCTAAGCATATTGCTCGGGTAAAAAAGGATAGACAGGAAAGGGATGAAGAGTTGTATGGGAACCAAGACTGTGATAGTGATCAGGATGACTACTATAGCTATTATTTAACTGGTGAGGAGAAACAGGAATTGGGTAATAATTCCACTGTTTTGGAATTGCAAGAGGCAGATGTAGAGTTTTACACTTTCAGGATGAAAGAACTTGTAAGTAAATTCGAAAAAGACTTTATCCCAAAAGAAAATAGTCTTCCAGAATATGTCGAACTCTATAATCTTGTATTGGAATGGTTGTCACAACAGGTCCATCCATACTGGAAGTTAGGTGAATTTGAAGCCGTTTTCAGTAGATTTCCAAAGGCATGGTTGGCTGATATGGCGCCACTAATCACTGGTAAAACAAAACCATTTTAATTAACCACTATCGTTATTCTAGTGAGCATATGCTCACTAGAATAAATCTATTATTTTTTGGGAGTATTAGAATGTACAATACATTTACCAATGAAGAAATTATTAAATCTTTACTATTGAAACAAACATTGGAGAATGATGGTAGGGAATTTAAATTTATACGAGCACTTCCCGATAAATGCAACCCATGGCTATATGTAGAATATTACGAGGTAGATAAATTCCATTATCATCGTTTTATTTATAATGAAGAGATCGGCCTTAAACCAGTAAGTGCATTACAAAGCCTTATATTCCTACCTACTGGTACCACTGCGTATACGGATGAAGATGTTACTGTAAATGGTCATGGTTGGGAATCTACTAATGATCGTGCTTCTCTTAGTATTAAATCTACGTTTGGTTATCGGCATATTTGCCGACTTACTTTTAACAAAAATACAGGAGAATTTACTCAAATAGTTTAATTAGATAAATACATCCATTTGTACTACTAAAGCAATTGCTTTAGTAGTATTTTTTTTTTTCATTAAATTTTCATATAGATATCATCTATGTGAATTATTGTATATAACTTGGTGAGCGCGTTAGCCTTCTGGCTGACTGTACTGGTTCAATTCCAGTTTTACATTAATTTAATTTTATACTAATTGTTTTAGGAGTAATTAGAAATGTCAGAATTTAAAGATTAGAATTATTTTAATATATATATAATAGAAATGGTATTAGAATAGTATTGCATTATTCTAATCTTTTTAAATTAAATAGGAGTAAGAACATGAATTGGGAGAAACCATGAGCCTACCACTTAGAATTAAAATAGAAGTCATTATCTTAAAAGGTAATAAAGTGTGTGTAACAAAAACTGTACTAGAAGATGGATACACATTCTATGGATTTCCTGGTGGTGGAGTTGAAGATAAGGATTCCTATGAGGAAACTGCAAAGAAAGAATGCCTAGAAGAAGTCGGCATAGCGATTAAAGATGTCCACTACTTAGGATTAAATGTAATCCTTGCACCAACCTTTGTTAAAGAAGGTCGTGCTGAAAAATTTAGTGGCATTAATAAGTACACCTATGTTGCTACTTATGATAAAATGGATAAGTCTTTACATGGCTCAGAAGGTGATGCATTAACCTATCAATGGCTAACTATTGATGAAGCTATACATAAGGTTTCTGATAATAGATTAAAGGCTGTTGTTGATAATAGAATTGAAGCCCTGAATAAAATTAAAGGATTAATTACTCATAACACACTTAAAGATTTAAAATAGAACAAACTAAAAATAAACCTTTAATCGGGTTTATTTTTTTTTCAGTATTTCTTAATAACTATTAATAAAGGGGATTTAAAGATGTTAGATCTTAGATACAGATTTACGAAAAGAAAAAGAATTAATCATGTTGGTTTACCTCTGTATGTAAAAGGTAGAACTAAATATATGAAATTACCAGTGGATAGTTTCCAAGATGGCTAAAGGTGATCTCGATAACACACCTCTTGCATTTCTGGAACAGGCTTTTGAATCTTGTGTCATCTACAAGACTAAAAAACCATCTGTTACCGAAGGTAAAGGTGGAAAAGATGGTAAAGTTATTCCTGGTGATTCAAGACCAGATGTTGAAGGTAGTCAACGTCTACGCAAATTCATTACTCGTCTTGGTTTCCTAAGACTGGAAATTGATACTGCAATCAATGATATGAAAATTGATTTGTTAGATGGTAATCACAATGCACTGATGGATATTTATCAGCTAGCATTACGCTAGTAGTATCAATATTACCCCTATTTTTATAAATTCGAATTTTTTGAATATATATATTGTCTTGGTGATATGATAGATTAATCTATCTTTAATTATAATTCTTTAGGAGTAGAGAAAATGAAAGGTTTAACACTGAAAGAAGAAATGGCTATGCTGGAAGGATATAATCAAGTTGACTTTGAAGAAATGTCAGAAACCGTGGTAATACAACAAGCGTTAGAATTATTTAATGCGCACGGTGTGCAAATGGATTGGCCATCCGATGCTGATGGAATAGCAATGTTGGCAGAGAGTGCCAATTATGCAGCTAAAACTATAGATGAAGAATTCTATAGCTTAAAACCACTGTTAATAGATATAGCAGTTGGTAGAGGTGTGGAAAACCATGGATGGAATGGTGATGTATTTTTCATGGAAGGTGAAGAAACAGGGGTTATGTGTTTCCACGACCCATATGGGTCCATTAAAAGTACTGGATCATGGGATAAAACATGGTCTGGCGTTGAAAGACAATGGAGTGCTTTTAACATTCTTAATAATAAGAGTGTTAGAAGATTATACAAAGAGTCTACTAGTCACACTGGAAGACTCTTTGGTTTAAAAGATTCAGTTGTGAGACGAATCGAAAATCGGCTTTTAAAAGCCGCATAAAAAAAAACAAATAGGAGTAAGAACATGAATAAGAAATTTGCGTTCATCAGTAGGCACCAACCTACTGATGAACAAAGGGTGATCTCTGCCAACGAAGGCATTGATCTGGTGGCAGTTGGGGATGCCGATGGCTTTTCTCTTACCCAAGGATGGGTAGATGATAAAGGTGCATTTGAAGGGGTGATAGTAGTTCACCCTGGAGCAGCACTATCACTAGCGCCCTATTTCGTTGTTGGAGTTTTCGAAAACTCCAACCGGGCACCAGAGGGGCAAGCCCCCACCTTCATCGCAAAGGAATTGCACTTGTATGATTTAAGGGGGTAAGTAATGGTAGTGATCAGCATTATGCTGATCACTACTAAATATTACTATCTTTATTTTTTTTAAATAATTTTAATACATATATTATCTATTTAGTATTAATACTAAATAGGAGAAAATATTATGAAAACTATCACTGTTGATAAAAACCAAATTAAATACTTTATTACTACACTTCAAAAAGTAACTGGGGATTTAAAAGACTTACCATACAACCTATTAAGCAACCCATACATAAAGAACGATTTACTTTTTCGTATAAATGAATCTAACACATTGTTAGTAAATGATATAATGTTAAACTATCTTATTCCTTTTTATGTCAATATACTTGAGTATGTAAATACTCGTGGGATGAATATAACACAACTTAATACTGCTTTAAATTTCTATTTAAAGGAAAATCCTATATCTAATCGATGTGCAATAATACCAAACGCTACGGATATAGATATAGTACTTGCCAAGTATGTAAAGAATATTGTTATTTATATACTCAGAGTTAGTATTGCAAAACCAGACTGTGATATAGAGATAAAGGATATATTATTAAATGATGTAGTATGGTTATTACAATATTTTGATATTGATTTACAAGTTATAGATGATGATATAAATATTGTAAAAGAAGAATTAGAATCTATAGCATCATTTATAATGCCAACCTCACCAAATTTATGTTGTCATATAGATTTAACAGTAAACAATTTAGTATGGTTTTATAAAACCCAGGAATGGTTATATATTGAGGATGTAGTATTAAATGATAAATTAGAGGGGGTATATTTATTGCTCAGTCAGAAGTTAGGACCAATCTGGGCTAATAGAACTGATCTATGGGAAAAATCATATATTGAATCATTACAAATAAAATATCAAGAAAGATATAATTAGGAGGAATTTTATGAAAGAATCTATTAAAGATAGAATAACTAAGTCATTATTGGTTGCTGTAAAAGGTTTACCTCATTTTTCTATATATGTAAAAATAACACAATTATACCCAAACAAGTTGGATTCTATATCAGAATCTCTTATAGAAATATTAACTAAAATAGGAGTAATAAAAAAATGAGTAATAAAAAAATAGTAGAGTTATATGAATATGAGATACTTGCTTTATGTAATTTTCATAAAGAGCAAGAATACAATACATCAAATAAATGTGATTATGCTACTGCATCAGAGCATAACATTAGAGAAGCTCAGTTAAGAACCTCTATAGACAATATTAATATCTTAGATGTTTTAACCAATAATAAAAATCCATATTTATATCTTTCTGTTAAATATAATATACCCTGGACTTATATATTATACAGAGAAATATTTAAATTCGCCAACCCTAGTAATTTAATTGGTCTTACTATTACAGAAAAACAATTTGATGATTTAGATGTACCTACAAAAAATCTAATTATAAAAGAAATAGTTAATGAATGGGTATCATCAGGAGATATTCCAAAAGGTATGTGGCTCCAATAAACAATTAAGTAAACAGAAAGTAAATATGTAAGTTAGAATTTTTAAAAATAAATAAAATAGGTAATTAGAATGTATCTTCCTTTAGAAAAGAAACAAAGAAACAAAAAAATCTTCATTGACTTCTTTGTTAATAAAGTGCCAGTTTCAGCTTTAATTAAAAAATATGGCATATGTAAAAATGGTATTTATGTATTAATAACTAAGATGTTTAAGTTTGCTCTTAATCACGCTAAAATATATAGTGAGGATAATATACCATACATTACTAAAGTTATAAGTCAATCGAATAAAGCAGCTATTATAACTGTTAATGAAAATCTAGAATATTGGTTTACTGTATTAAGATACTATGTATTCGAAGAAGAAATAAAAAATAACAAAAGCATATATATGGGTTATATAAAGTGTTTACCTAAAGAGGAAATTACTTATTTAAGATTTTATGCTAATTATTTACGTAAATAATCTTAAATAAATAGAAAGCTTTTGTATAGATTTAAATAAGATAGTGAGTAGCCTAGGCTACTCACTATCTCTATTCTATTTTTTATTTTTTGGTTTATCATCAATTCTATCTACAAAATCATCTATCTTCTTTATATAATACATAAATTTAGAACCAGAGATTCTAATTATACAATAGATTAATCTTAACATGTCATATAAAAGTGCAAATAATTTCATAGGCTAGTTCCTTTTAGTGAATAATAATAATAATATATTATTATTTAAAGTTTTTAATAATTTTATCTATAGATTCATTATGTGCATATCCAGCTGTATGAGTTAAATATAAACATATAGAAATAGATTCTAATTCTTTAGCTGTCTGAGCAGCTAACTCTACTACTGGCTGTAGTTTTTCTTTATTAATAACTGATAATTCATTTGCTGTATTTTTAGCACTAGCTAACTGATGTATTAATTTTGATACACTAGTAGCTCTTTGTGCCAATTTACCACTTAAAGCTTTATTAGATAAGATATTAAGATCAGTTATAATAGTAGTAGCATTATCTAATCCTTTTGAATCTTTATAAGTAGCAATAAATAATCTATTAGCTGTCCCACCACTTACTGAGTCATTAAAGAATTTATGTAATTTATCAGTAGTGGCTTCTTCTTTGTATACATTAAGTGGTATACTAATCCAAGCTTTTTCACCATAAGTAGGATCAGTAATCATATTAGCAGCCCATTGTTCTAATGGTTTTAACAATCTATCTTCAATATCTATTACCTCTTTAAAAACACTATGTAATGTTTCTAAATAAGGTATAATAGGTCCAGATACATATTCTGGGGTAATTATAGTAAAGTGTTCTAAATCGGTAGCTTTAGCTTTATTAATTAATTGTGCTGCTTTACTTTGTTCAGTTTTATTAATAGCTAATGGAAGTGCAGCTCTATTCTCAAATATTTTTAATACCTTACCAATAAAACCTGTATAAAAAGTAGTAAAACCTGTTAAGTTAAAACTACCATCTTCTAGACTAAAGTCTACACCATGTATATTAATATTGGAATCTAAAATAGTATCTAATTTCATTTTTGTTTTTCCTAACAGTTTTAAAAGAATTAATTCTATCATCCTATACTAACACAGTGGTAGTAATGGAGATTTTAACATGTCTGTAAGTTCATTTGGTAATATACCAAGAATTCCTAATTTAAGACCAACCTTTAATATAGGTGCAGGCTTAGATATAATATCGGGTACCTATCATATTGGTGGATATGGTGAAAGTGTACTAAATGGAGGGCTATCTATTATAAGTTCAGTAGCTGGACCTGGTAATGCTTTTAAATCCACTATTGTTGAATATATTATATTAACAGTAGCGGAGCGAATTAGTAACTTTAATGTATCTGTATATGATACTGAGATATCATTAACATATGATCGGCTAAATCAACTAGCTAAACGACATACTAAATTAAGCAAAATAGTACATGGTGATGAGTCATTACCACCAGAACAAGAAAGGTTTAGAATTACATCATCAGCAGAAGTATTAGGTGATGAATACTTTGATCTAATATTAAAGTTAGCTGAAGATAAAAGAAAAGCAAAAATGCCTTTGGTTACTACACCATTTATGACAGCTAAAGGTGATGTAATTAAAGTATTACCACCTACTGGTGTTTTAATTGATAGTCTATCAGAGTTTAAAATAACAGCAGTAGAAGAGAATATAGTAGATAAGAATAAAATAGGTGAGTCTGGTAATAACATGATGTTTATGAGGCAAGGTGTTGCTAAAAAACAAATGATTACACAATTACCTATTACTTGTGCACAATCTAGTATGTATTTTGCTTTAACAGCACATGTTGGTGATGAATTTGTTTTAGATGGTATGGCTCCTAAAAAGCATAAATTAACACATGCTAAAAAAGGCAGTAAAATAACAGGTACCACTAAAGCTTTTGAATTTATCAATACTATTCTATTAGAAATTTTTGATGCTTCTTTATTAAACAATAAAGATTATAATACTGGTGTGTTATATCCATTGTTAGATAGTGATAAAGAAGGTGGGTGCACTGATCTAATTAAAGTACATCTAAAGCTAACTAGAAATAAAAATGGTCCATCTGGAGCTTCTATTGATTTAATAGTATCGCAAAGAGAAGGTGTATTATCACATCTTAGTCAATTCCATTATATTAAAGAAGATAATAGATATGGGTTAACTGGTAATGTGCAATTCTATGCACTAGATTTAGTACCTGATGTTAAGTTATCTAGAACTACCGTAAGAGGTATTATAGATAATAATTTGAAGGTACAGCGTGCATTGGAGATTACTTCTGAGTTATTACAGATTAGAAATTTCTGGGCTACCCTACCAGATGATCTCATGTGTACACCAGTAGAGCTTTATATAGATTTAATTAATCAAGGATATGATTGGGATATTCTATTAAACACTAGAGGATGGTGGTGCTATAGAGAACAAGATGTTGAAAATCTTCCTTTTTTAAGTACAATGGATTTATTAAGATTAAGAAAAGGTAAGTATTACCCATATTGGTTAAATGAAGATAAAAAAACTTTTAAGAAAGAGTTCAAACATCTTTTAAATAATTAAAGAGGTAATTATGTTTAAAGCTTTTATACAATTTGATAATATAGATGATTTAAAAATAGTTCGTAGCTCATTAAGCCAACTGGGTGATTCTATTATTACATCTGACTTTACTACAGGAATTATTACTATAACAACTGATTCTAAACATTTAACAGTTAAACAAGTAAAAGCTTTAATAAATAGTTTAAATATACCTTATAAACGTTTATTTACAATTGTACCACGAATATTTTTTTGAGATGAGACTATGTTAGATATTTTTGAGGAAACTTTCAAAGTATTTGAGAGTAAATATGGCACTGCTGTTGCTTTACAATTTGATAAAGTAGCTAGGTCAGCGTATGGTGGTAAAATACCAGAGTTAGAGGATGTTACTGAATCTGAACAAATTAAAATTATTAATAGCTTTTGGAGAAATATTTTAATAAAGTATCCAGATACTACAGAGTTACGTAGTTGGTTATGTGAAGGAAATAGTGTTGCTATTTACATCAATGCTTTTTATAATAATTGGTGTGAAAAGATTATTCAATTAGGCATAGTCAATGAATAGGGTAGAAATAACAAAATGGTTTCTAGATAAAGTAAATAAGTTACAACCAGGTAATAAGAATGTAGAAATGTATAAAAAACATTTTGATTCCTTATCTGATAAAGCTTTTGCTGAGTTAATGGAAAAGTTAGCATCTGGTAAAATAGTATTACCTTACATTAGTGCTAATTTAAAAGATAAAGATGTAGAAGTACCTAATGCTCTAAAAGTAGCTAAAGAGTTAGGTTTAAAGGTATTTCAAAGATTATGGCTAATAGATCCTGTTTCAGGTGTTAAATATTTAACACCTGAGGAATACTTTATAATTCATATGCCTGTACGTAGACAATCACAGCATGTAATGAAAGGTAAGAAAGTAGTAGAGGATTCATCATTTATTGATTCACTAACTGGTCAACCAGCTGGTACATCTAAAACTAGCAGATTATCATTACCAGAAATTATGAATCTAGATTCATTAGGCTTAAGAAATGGTATTGAAGAACTGATTTCTATAAGAGGTGGTAATGTAATAGCCTTTAGAGAATCAAAACGTAAGATTCTAACTACAGGTACTTATACTCTAAAAGAAATGAGAGAATTAGGCAGTAGAGCAGTTAGCAATGAAACATTGAAAAATCTACTATTAGGTATGCATATATCTAGTAACGTATAATTTTAAGTAAAGAGGTAATTTATGGTTTTGCGATTAGGAGCAGAAGGTATAGAAGTGTCTTCAATGCAAGAAAAATTAAAGATACCTGTTACTGGTAGATTTGATAATGATACTCTAAAGGCGGTTCTTGAGTTTCAAAAGAATAATAACTTAGTAGCTGATGGGGTGGTTGGACAGAACACTTTAGATACTTTATTAAAATATAGTCAAAAGTATCCTAGAGGTCAAAACCCAACATTTATTCATATAGATGAATCTCCATTTACAGATGTAGAAATATATGGAGAGATAAATATAAATAAGTTAGTTGGTTTAGTTCCACAATCAATTATTATGGAACTACCAATGGTATTAGAAACTTTTAATATTACTAAGAATCTAGAATTAGCACATCTACTAGCTCAATGTGCACATGAAAGTAAAAACTTTACTGTAGTATATGAAAATCTTAATTATACCACAGATGGTCTTATGGCTGTATTTAAAGACTATTTTCATGATTCTATTAAAGCTTCAGCTTTTGCTCATAATCCAGAAAAAATAGCTAATCATGTTTATGCTAATAAAAATGGAAATGGAAATGAGGAATCTGGGGATGGTTGGAAGTATAGAGGTAGAGGATATATAGAACTTACCGGTAAATATTTTTATGACTTATTTGGAGAGTATTTAAAAGTAGATATTATTAACAAACCTGATCTAGTAGCTAATACTTATCCTTTATCATCAGCTGCTTATTTCTTTCATAAAAATAATATCTTTGAATTGTGTAAAGATTCTTCTTTAGATACTATAGTTAAAATAACTAGAAAAGTAAATGTAGCATTATTAGGTTTAGATCAACGTGCTAACTACTTTGATAAAATATATTCAGTTTTATGCAAACAATAAAAATATTAATTAATTTAGATTGTTTCTTTGATGTTAAGTTAGCTACTGTAATAGAAGTTAATGAAGATTGGGTATTACCATTATTTGATAATGGATATATAACTAGACAACATAATACACTATCATTATTAAATCCAGAGATTAATGATAGTGTATTAGAAGAAAGATGGAAGACTAGAGATATTAGTTTGTTAAAGTTAACTAAGAGAACAGCTTTAATTAAGATATTATCTGATTATATATCACAATCAAAAGAAGGTGACCCTGAACATCCACAGAGTGTAGAGTTTAAATTAGTTATAAATACATATCCATATGAATTTACTAAAAAAGAAATAAAAGAATTATTTATTTGTCTTCGAGAGATTTTATATACAGAAGCTATTACTAGAGTACATATTCCAATTGGTAATTTAACTCCTAGTTATATAAAAAGTTCATATGATAGATTTGTTATTTATAACTTAGACGAGTGGTTATTAATACATGGGAATAACTTATTAGAAAACCCCATGCCATTAGTAACCTGCATGACACCATTTTGTTATCGTAAAGGTATGGAAAACACTGGAGAGGGAGAAGAAGCTAGAAGACAAATACCTGCTAGTTTAGCTCCTTTCTTAGATTTAGAGTTAATTAACTTAGGAGATGTTTCAGTTTTTATATCTCCAGACTATTTTAAAGAGAATAAGAAATGACTAATTTACTTTTAAATGTATTATCTTTTTTTATTAATAGATTATCTAACCCTAATTTTTATAAGTTACTTAGTAATAGAAGGATATATAAAATGGATATTATTGATCGAGCTTTAAATATAGGTTTTGATGTTAATTCACCTAATTTTAAGTATCCTACTAAAGAAGGTATCTATTTAGTTACTTATACAAATGGTGAAAGTGAGAAATTAACCTTTAATCCTGTTACTGGGGTTTGGTTTAGAAATAAAACTTTAACTGGTAGAGATAAAAACTTTATTAGTAAAAATGACGAAGATGTACAGCTATACTCTTGGAAAACTATCTAAAGTATAAATCTATTAATCTAATTAGGAATATTACATATGTCAATTATCTCAAGTGTTAAAAACTTTATTAAATCAAAAGTAGCTGAAAAGGAATTGGAGCAATTAGAATATATAAAAGAGACTATAAATGATTATTTATTTTATTTATCACCTAATAGTACCGAAGTAACAATTGTGTTAGAACATTTGTTATCACATGCATATTTATCAAAAAATATTAAATTAAAAAATTTCTATATTGAAGAAACTCATACTGGTAAATCTAGATATACACTTGATGCTTTAGTTACAATTCTTCAGCATTTAAATATGGATAGATATGCAGAAATTAATACTTTAAAAAGTAAATATGATAGAAAATGCATTGAGCTTAAACAATTACAAACTGTTAATGAAATTATTTTAAATGATATTAACAAAGCTACTGAAGAAGCATTACTAACAAAGTCATATTCTGTAAAGTATAAATTACTCAATAATGTAATTAAAAAATTTATTGATTTAGTTGATAATAAATCTTAATTAAAAATATTATGGAATTTTTTAAATGACTAAAATAGCATTAACATTAATTGTTAAAAATGAAGCCCATGTTATTACTAGATGTTTAGATAGTGCTAAAGCAATAGCTGATTATGTTTATGTATCTGATACTGGATCTACTGATGGTACACAAGAGATTATTAGGCATTGGTTATATATAAACAATATACCTGGTATGGTAACAGAAAACAAATGGGTAAACTTTGCAGTAAATAGATCTAATGTAACTAAAGATATGAAAGTAGTAGCTCCAGATATAGACTACTGCTTTATGATAGATGCTGATGAAATAATGAATATCAAAGAAGGCGTTGATATAGATGAATTTAAAAATAGTTTAACTGCGGATGCCTATCATGTTACTGCTGTTTATGAGCCTTTACGTTATACTAGAATCTATTTATTTAGTAATAAAAAACCGTTTATATATAAAAGTGTAGTGCATGAGTTTGTGGATTGTAATGAACTACACAACCTTGGAACTGTAGATCCAGATTCAATATTTATTACTACTAGACAAGATGGTGCAGCTTCTATAGATTGTACTAATAAATGGAAAGGGCATATTGCTCTAATGTCTGCAGCTTTAAAAACTGAAAAAGATCCATTATTAATTTCTAGGTATCATTTTTATTTAGCTGAGAGTTATAAAAGAGATGGTAATATTAATAAAGCTATTAAACATTATAATATTAGGACAAAATTAGGTTTTTGGGATCAAGAAAGATATATTGCTTATGTATATATGGCTAGGTTAAAAGAAATAGCTAAAGAACCATTAACCAATATAATGAAAGATTATTTAGCTGCTATAGAACTAGCCCCTACTAGATTAGAGGTATATAGAGATATAGTTAAATTATTAACTTTACATTGTAAATACCAACAAGCTTATATCTATGGTAAACATGCTCTTTCCTTAATTACAAATTATCCACCAAATGGATTATTTGTAGATTTAGATGTTTGGTCATGGTCTTTAATTGATGAGTTCTCAGTATGTGCTTATTATGCGGGGTATATTGATGAAGCTAAAGAATTGTATCTAAAGTTATTAGAAGTAGATAGCGCCTTACCGTCAGCTCACAGAAATAGAATAATAACTAATTTAAGTTTCTGTAATAATATATAATTTAGACGGTAATAATACTATGTCAGTTATTATACTGACATAGTATTTATTCTTTTATATTTTTTCTAGGAGTAAAAATGTCTGATGCAACTACATTTGGTAAAGAATTAAAAAAATTAAGAGCTAGGTTTAAATTAACACAAAGAGAGGCAGCTAAAGCAATTGGTTGTTCAGATTCTCATCTTAGTAAAATAGAGAGAGGTATTTATCCCATAGCAGAAGATAAATTAAATAATATTATTTCTTTTTTTGATATTAAACAAAAAGAAGAAAACAAATTAAGAATCTTAGCTGTCGATATTCAAAACTTTATACATATCAAAATAACCTCATTACCAACTCAAAAACGTAAACTAGTACATGATATAGCTTTACAGCTATTATCAACTGATATTAGTACTCTTAGAAAAGTATATACTTTATTAAAAGATAAAAATGATAACTAATAACATAAATAGAGATACATTAACTGAGTTATTACAAACTCTTAATACCATAATTGAATCTAATCGTAGATATAAAAAAGTATCTAATTATATTCAACATATAAAACAACAGAATGGATCACAGTTTATACGAGTAACTCCTAAAGGGGTAGAAAGTTTAATTCTAACTTTAGAAGATTTAACATTACCAGAAACTGAAACTGATAAGATAGAAGTAAATGTTTTTAATGAGTTACTTAATATAACACATGATTTTAGTTTCTTATCTGGAGTAATTGTTAATGATTGGAAAGATATAATTACCTATATTTATTATAGCATGGATAGAGCTAAAAATAAAGAAGATAGGGATTATAATGAAAATACAAACCTAGGTAAACATAATAGAGATCTATTGCAGGATTACCCTTGGTTATTAGTAATTTTGTTAATTGAACAATTACCAATTATTAATAATTAACTCTTTTGCATTATATCGTCATAATCTATAATGTGAACATCCGTAGATGTTTCATCTGGCACTAACTCTATTTCTGGTAATATAGGGTTAATAATCTTAATGTTAGCATTAGTAGAATTAACATTAACAAATGGGTTATCACTTACATTCTTCAATATATTAGCTAATGCTACTGCAGTATCTCTATCTGCGGTAGCATTGTTATTATCTGCTTCAATTCTTTTTAGTGCTACAGCTGTATTGGTTAAACCTGTTAAAGCTAATATTTTATTTTTAGGAGATATGTCTTTATCTTGTATTAGTTCTATTCTAGTACGTTGTGCATATTCTATTACAGCATCTGGAGATAAATCTATTGTATCTAAATTTTCTTCTAACATTTTTATAATCCTTCTATATATTCAAAATATTTATATACATATATTATTTAATAGATGTATATCTTAATGCAATTTAAATAGGAACATTAAACAATGATTAAATATCTCAAACAATTAAATTTAAGATTTAAGTGGTGGTTGTTACAACGTAAGTTACAACAACAAGACACCTTACTAGGTAAGGCTGAAATGATAGGAACTTTTGTTTTAAAACAAATAGACTTTAATATATCACCACTAGTTTTTCACTCTTTATATATTAAAAGTAATTGTGATTGCTTACATAACATGTTAGAAGAATTTGATAGAATTACTTATGAATACATATATCATAAAGTAATTAATCCCCCAAAAAGTAAAGCTAAGTTAAAATCAAGGAGATTAGATCGATGGTGTTATTTAAATGAAGAATCTAAATATAGAGATTCTTCATTAAGGTCAATATATAGAATTTCTTTACTTAGTATTACGGAACTAAAGAAATATAGACATTTAGATCATCATGACTATGTTGATCTTAAAGCTAATCATGTTTTAAAAGCATTTATCTCATTTTCAGAATTATTGGTAGAATATCATGGCCAAAGGTAAGAAATCCAACAACCCTATGCTTAAAGTCATTGATGATGGCTTAACTGGGATTCATGAAAGTAGCTGTGCACTTGCTAGAATATGGAGAATTTTATTATGGCAAACAAATATAGATGGAGCTACCTGGCATACTTTATTAAATAAATGGCAGGCTAGGGCCTTACAAAATACCACCGAAAAAGAAGCTGCTAGTTTAAAAGGAAATATATCTAGAGGTTTATCTAAAACAAAAATATCTTGGAGTGGTCTTTTAAAAGGTCTTACCATATTACAATATGAAAAAATGGAGATTAAACTAATTTTATGGAAGCATAACAAACCACATGAGTTAACTATAAAAATAGATGATATATATAAAGAGTCATCAATATCAGAAATAGAGGAAGAAGTATAACTTATATTAGAGAGTACAGATATCTGTACTCTCTATATTTTTTTTTGTAGAGAATCATCATGAATCCAGATTTAACAAGTTTCACAGCATTATTATCTTTTACTTCAAATCCAAGTACAATAGTATCCCCATTTCCACCATCTGTACCTATTAAACCATTAGCTAAAACTAGTTTTGAAATATCTCCTTTTATGGAGAAAGTTACTAGAGATCCATATGCTGTAACTGATTTAAGCATATTAAGTCAAACTGAATTACAAATAGACAATGTTATAGATTATGTAAGTACAATAGTACCACCGGAGCTATTAGCTGAATTAGAAAAACTACCAGACTTAGCAAAATATCTATTAGATGAAGGGTTATCTTTACCTAATGTTTTAATGGAGATATCAACGCAATTGCCAACTAGTTTAAGTTTATCTGACTTATTAAGAGCTGTACCAATTATGGATGTAATCCATAATATCAATAGTTTTCTAGGAGCTATTACTAATCTTGGTTTAAATATATTAACTATACCAGCTAATATTATTATAACTGGTATGTCAATAATGTCTAGTGTTCTTAATTTAGTAGGATCAGTGGTACATACAGCTTCATATATAGCTACCACTGCTGTAAATACAGCTCTAGGAATAACTACCGCTATTGTTAATCCTATTGCTAAATTAGCTCTAGGTATTGCTATGATAGGTGCTACAACAACACACACTATCGCTGCTACTGGGTTTTTATTAGCTAAAGGTATTAGTAATATAGCACATATGGTAGCCTTTGTGGTAAATACTCCATCAATTTTTATGGCTATAATATCTCATGGTATTAAAATGATAGGTACTACTTTATCTAAGTCTATTATATTTGCTGTTAATCATATTTCTGCTGTAGTTGTACATGCAGCAGTTGTAGTAATGAAAAGTATTAATGATTTAACTAATATTAGATTAACAACTCATTTTGGGTTATTATTGGGTTATACAAATACCCTTAACTTATATAACATCATGTCTGTCCATACAGATGTTTGTGTAAGAACAGCACATAATTTAGTAACTTATAATTATCAGGATATAGATGTTATAGCTTCTAGTGTATATACTAATGGTAATATAGCTACTCACTCTATTATTACAGTAATTTCTGGTTATTCAATAGCAGATGCATTAGGAGTATTGGAAATTATTAAAGCTCAAGGAGTTGGGGTATATTTATCTAATGACCACAGTGGCACTTATCAACCATTGATTGATAATGTAAACACATATGGTATAGATGCAGTATTTAGTTTAACTACTGCAGTTAATAATATCAGTTCAGTTGATATATCTACAATCGTAGATGATACTACTACACTTGGTTTAGATAGTATTAGAAATATGATTAATGTAGTCACTGCTACTACCCCAAATACATTATTAGATACAGTAACTCAAATGCAATCTAGTAATCTAATGACAATTGGTGCTACCTTAACACAGATGGATATAGTAGGGGCGCAAACTCTATCTGACTTAACAGATGCAGCTACCACTGTTGGTATAGATAATTTAAATACCTTTACTGATACATTAACTAAAGTAGATACTAATAACATCTCAAATAGCATAGATATTATAAATAAATTAACTGATACAGATATATCTGATATAGGTACTTTTATTAGTAATACAGAACCATATACTATTTTAAGTAATTTAAATATAGATAATGACTTAATGGAAATAGCAATTAAAAAAACATGTGAGGTTTGTGCAAAAGCAGGTAATTATCATATGGTTATAAATCTTCTAAATAATTATTCAGGTAATATATCAGTTGGTTATAGAAGATATTTAGTTTCTGTTATACTAAATAATTATAAAATAACCTTAGATGATAACACTATTGGTTTAAAGTTAGCAGGACAATATTTTGCACAGGGTTTATATAGCATATATAATCTATGGGATATAGATACTAGAAATAATGAGGTTGTAAGTTTATTATCCCCTTTGTTAACCGCAACTAAAGATTCATTAACTCTATTGAGTAAATACCCACAAACAGCCATACCAGCTATACTCCAACTTGATAATCAATATAAGCTAGCAGCTTAATATAGTTATCTTTATTCTTTTAACCTAAATACATTATCTATTATTATGTCTGAACAATATTTATTTTACTTCTGTTATGCTATTTTAGCTATTAGTGTGATTGTTACAATCGTTAGATTCTTTATAGGAATTGATATTTTTGAAACCACTAGACCAGTATTAAGAGTTATAGAAAGATTATTAATAGTACCAGAAAATGATTTACCTGCTGCGGTTACTGTGGTATTAGAAGATATAGATTACTTAGGTAATTCTTGTGATATTGTATTTGATAGATTTTATTTATATATTTTATTCTTTGATAGAATAAAATTTGAAAAAGTAACATCATTGGATTTTTTATCAGATAGAGCTAAATTGTTATATGAATTTGGACATTCTAATGACAGAATTATTCAAAAAGGAATTTTGGGGTTATTAGCCTTACAAGCAAAGTTATCTGCAGTTTCTTGTCATCCAATCACTTTAAAAATAAAGACTAATAATATTGAGCCATATATAGATAAAATACCTAATAATATAAATGATTTATATTTGGTAACATCTCAATTACATGAAATATGTAAAAGGAATAAAGTAGACTATAATGTGTATGGATCTACCCCTGGTGATGACTTTTTAATATTGTTAACTTATAAGTTAAAAGTATAAGCAATAGCTGTTATATATAGGTATAGAGCATGTAGCCTAGGCTACATGCTCTATACCTATTATTAATATTCAAAATTTATTCATACATATATTACTAAATGGATACATTGATATAATGTAGTCTAGATAATTTAATTAAATAGGAGAATGAAAAAATGAATACAGAAACGCCATCAAAAATAAATCAACTTTTATCACTAACATCTGATAAAGATAAAATAGAGTTTTTGGTAGATGATATCCTTCAAGTATATTCTGAAATATTAGAAAAAATAAAGAATGAAGATATCGAAATCACTGAAACAGCACATTATATAATAATTGCTCGTAGTATGGAATATATTAAGTTTATTGGTAATGAGATATTGCCGACAAAGGTCCTTACAATAGAACAGTTTAATGAGGTAATCACTTTATACCTTAATAAATTAACCAACACATATAACATAGATACAAGTATGTTATACTGTAGAATGGGTAATGCAGCAGCTACTATATTTCCAACTGTGCAAAATACAACTATCCATTAATATATGCAAACAAAATTTAAACCAATAGAATCAACCACCCATTCTGGTTTTTACCATATTCCAGATATTGATAATTATATTATTAATAGAGAAGGAGATGTTATTAATATAATAACTAATCAATATTTAAAGAAACCTCCAAAAAATTCAGCGAGGTTTCAACGTACTTTATTATTATCTACTGGAAAAAGAAAAACAGTATTTAATTATCTAGTATTAAGAGAAGCAATATATGGCCCTAATCCAGTTATCTGCTGTTATGATATAGAGAAAAAGGCTTTATATGAATCTACTGACATCACACATTTATCATACCGAATTGGTAAATATTCAAAGAATAAAATAACCTCAGTAAATATTAATGACTTTTTAAGAAATAATAAAAGTGAGCAACATGAATGGGTAAAACGTTTTAAATTCTTAGTTTGGTATAAAGAAGATAAAGGTGAAAGTTTAGCTAAGATATTAGACCTTTATAATGTAAAGAATAATGCAGCAAAAGCATACAAACATAAACCAACTGAAGGACATTCTTTTTATTGGGTATTATCTAATGACCAATGGGTTATTCTTTATAATATTCATACTGCCTATTCTGGTCTTAAATTTAAATTAAATTATCTAGAAATAGATAAGTATTTAAAAAATAAAAAACAAGAGTAAACAAATATAGAATAGAGAGTGCATATGCACTCTCTATTCTACTCTTCTATATACTTTTTATTTTTTATAAATTACCCTGTCTAGCAAAAGCAGCTACTATATTTCCAGGTAAAGTGTCATTTATTTCCCATTGTAAGAAATGGTCAACTGAAAGGAAACTAGCCCAGTTTTGTAAGCCTTGAGCCTTTCTTAATCTCCATCTAGAACTAAAATAATATTGATCAGCTAACCCTAAACTACCTAATACCGCCATGTAATCTGTAAAGTTATTTTCTTCATCTATTACACTTAACCCTATTAAATCAGTTAAACTTAAATCAGTAGTAATAGGCACGTGTAAAATTTTAGATAAATTAGTAACAGTAAAATTTATATCAATAGCTAAAGGTTGTTGTTTAACATTCCAGCCTACATTACCAGCTCCTCTAGTAATGCTTAAACTAGTGATCATACCTAATTGAATTTGTGTTCTACCTTTTTGCCATAGCTTACACAAAAAAGGTCCAGTATATGAATTTCTACCTGTAGTTCTAGGCGCAGCTGCAGCTATTAACATTGCAGTGGGTACTAGAATATTAGTTAAAATAGATATTGGATTACCATACGGCGTTCTTAGTTGTATGCTATAACTACTAGTTGGTAGACTAACTGTGGATGTATCCCAAAATTCAGGAATATCAACAAAAGCTTTACCACCTAATAAGGCTAATCCACTTAATCCTACTCCACTTGCATATCCAGCTGCAAATTTACCCAATCCACTAACCATCCCTTCTATAGTATCTACTACAATATTATCACTTATATTACCACCAGCTAAATCAAACCATTTGTTTTTAGCTGACCTAGCTACGTCATTCATTTTATTAGCAATATCAGATTCTTTAGTACTATTATTAAATGATTCAGAAACATGGGACTCATAATCTACTATAAAAGACACAAATGCACTACCATCTCTACCTTCAGCTGTAGCAAATTTAGCATATTCTTCAAAGTGTTTACTGATACCATACCATAGTTTTTTAACACCAGCTAATCCTTCTTCAGCTGCAACACTTATACCTTCCATACCACTACTTATACCTTCCATAACACTACTGGCAATAGTATCTGGCGCCTTATCTGGGGATGGTGTACCAGTAGAAGGCAAGTCAATTTTTTCTTGTAATCCTAAAGCAGTACCAGCAGCGCTGTTTATATATCCTTGTGTATCGCTACTACCTCTATAGTAATCCCCAAATGCAGGCGGTTGTTGTACATTAAAACTAGATGATCCACCATTGATATAGCCTATTACTGCATTATAAGCAGCTTCATCTGTGAGACCATTTGTACTTTCTCTAATAGCTTCTAAAGCTTTATTGTGAGCATCTGATAATCTTTGATATCTAGCAGATACTTGTCTAATATCAATACCACCGGCATTGTTTAACATAAAGTCTGGTAACACATTAGAGATTTGACTTGCAGTAGAATACTTAGAATAATCTATACTAATAGGATCACTAGATGGATTACTGCCTGTGGTATTTCTAGTTACATCCCCTGGTTCCGTACCTTGTACTAACTTCATATTAACTGATAAAGCATTTACAATAGTGGTAACAGTACTCCAATATAAAGCCATAGTGGGTTTCATGTAATAAAACTTACTAAGTGGCCTATGTTGAAAACTAGCTAATGCTTTTTTAGCAGTACCATATAGTTTAGCGGTTATGCATAACTCAGGCACTACTGTCCATAATGTTATAAAACCTATATATTTACCCGCAGTATAAAGGATACTATCATTAGTCTGACCACTATTAGCCATAGGTCCTAATGAAGGATCATAAAAGTTACTAATAAAATTAGATAAAGAGTTATATGACGGTACACCAAATTGCATATAAATCCTTTGTGCATTTACATCTATAGCTTCAGCATAATATCTACCCATACCACAAGTATCAGATGGTCCTGGGTTTCCATTAGTAACTGTATTAGCTAATAGACTAGGTAAATTAGGATCAGCAAATCTAGTAAACTGTGGTTTAGGGTTAATAGATCTATTACCACCTAAAGTAGTATCTGCAAAAGATAGATGTTGATAACTCCAACCACCAGCATAAGTCTGTTCTTTGCTCCTAGCATTAGAATCATGTGCTGCCCCTCTCTCTGGCATTAATAAGGATTGCCTTATCCATGAACTATCAGATATCTCACCTAATAATTGTTGTGTGTTTGTATATATAGCCATAATTAAAGATACCTTATGAAATAGATAGATGATTAATTAATCATCTATCTATATATTTGTATTAACTTTTTCTTTGTAGATTTAATACAGGTTTAATACCTGGTGAATTGTTTGTATTAGTATTACCAGCTATAATAGTAGTATTAGGTTTTGCATTTAATGAATTATCTACTAATTGAGCTAATAGCTCATTAGTTTTCTTAGCTTCATCTATATGCAAATCTCTTTGTTTAGCTGCATCCGCAGCAGTAGAAAGAGTAGTCTTACTAATATGAGATAGATCTGGCATTACTACTTGTGTGTTATCTTGAGCTAAACTAGGTTTATTAGATACAGCACTATCTATTACAGAAATACTATTATCCGCTGGAGCTGGTTTAGCAGCTAGCATTGGATTTTGTGCTACTGTAGTAGTATTTGGTGTAGTTTTAAAAGGAGCACCACTATTTATAGGGGTTGGTACTATAGAAGCAGTTGAAGTATTATTAGCCGTATTATCTTTATTACTATTAGCTATTAAATCTGATCCATCGCTAGAAACAGCCTTTTGATAAGCAGATTCTTCATCCATTCCTTGATCAATATATTGCTTATATAATTGTCTACTTTTATCCATAGCAGCTAATATCTGTGGCCCAGTTACACTAGCTTTATTACCATGTCCATATTTACTAGCGCCAGTGGTAGGATCAGCTATACTAGCCCACTCCCAAGCTGCTGCATTAGCAGCTCCTATATTATCATCACTCTTACCTTTTATATAAGCAGATATTGCTTTTCTCTTCTTATCTAATAAAAAATTAGAAAATAATCTTTCTTGTGTATTTTCATCAAATAAAGTAGTATTTGGGTCTATACCTAAAACTCTAACTGCATCCGTTAAGGTAGCTGGAATCATCTGATACTTACCAACTGCAAATAGTCTATCCGGATCACTAGGAGGTCTTCTAGAATCTTCTAATATCTCAGCTATAGTCATTTTAGTTAATTCTTTATGACCTACTGGACCTAATATTCTATTACCTGAGGTACCACGATTATAAGCATTATATCCTTCAATACCAGACTCAGCTCCACGTATTAATCCTGCTAATGAGTTTACCACTGGTTTAATAATATTCTTATTAACCCATTTAGCTCCAGTGACTACAGTTGAACCAACCTTTTTAGCACCGGCTACTATAGCACTTTTAACTTCATTATAAACTCTAGCTCCTTTCTCAAATACATTTCTGCTAGTCCAGTCAATAGCTTTTTCTCTTAAAGATCTTTTATCCTCTACTAAACCAGCTTGTTTCTCTGCATTATCTTTATCATAAGTATCTGTTAAAGTTTTAACAGTATGAGTAACACTAGGAGCTAAAGTGGGTTTAGTTGGTTTAATTGATTTTAAGTTAGCTAAAGTAGTATTAGCTCCTCTTTTAGCCATATTCTTTATTTGTTCAGATAAAGTCTTAATATACCCACTATTATCAGATATAGCTATATCTTTCCATGGTGATGAATGAATAGCATAAGGATTTATACCAGCAATATTATCACTAAATTGTACTAAATTAACAAATTTAAAAATTAAATCATTTGATAATTTAGAATCAACGTCTTTTAATTTAATATTAGCTAAATTCTTTGCAACAACAGTATGTTTTACATAGACTGGTAAAAATCTACGATAAAACCATTCACTAAAGTTTTTATAGTCAGTAGGATTATCTACATTACCACCAAAGTCACTAGCATAAGTAGCCCATAATTCTTTTGATGTTTTAGAAATATCAGGATAACCACTTTCAGATATTTTAATATATGAAGAAACATCTTCCTCAAAATATCTAATAGTAACGAACGCATGGCTATTATCAACTGGTATACCATATTGTAAGAATCTTAATAACTCTAATCTTTTTAATGAGGTTCTTCTAGATATAGCTTTATATGCTTTATAACCAGCAAAGATTCCAGCACCAGCTAATAAAGCCCAACCAATAGGATTTGAAACTAAAGCTATAGTAGATCCTAAGGCAGCTAATCCACCACCAGCTACCGCAGCTTCAGTAGCAACAGCTGCACCACCAGCTACCGCAGCTTCAGTAGCAACAGCTGCACCACCAGATGCTGCACCTACTGCAGTGCTTCCAGCAGCTCCAGCACCTAACCCACCTAATAACCAACCAGCACCAGATTTAATAGTATCCCAAACACCACTACTTTCTTCTTTATCCTTGTTCTTATTAAAAGCACCTAGTAAAGAACTTATAATTCCTTTCTTACCTTTACTAGTTTCATCTCCAGTTATATTACTCCCTTCAGATTGTGCTTCTTTAGCTTTCTTAGCAGCTTCTCGTTTCTTTATAATATCATTTACACCACCAGATCTGTTAGCTTCTTTTTGTTCAGAATCTTCAACTGGAAAAGCTTTTTGTATATATAAGAAAATATCATTTAATTTACTACTAACAATATCTTCTTTCTTTTCAAAAATAGGGGTAACTTTATCTACTAAAGATGATATTAAACTAAATGGGGATAATAAACCCATACCTAAAGATTTAGTACTAAGTAATTTATTTTTAACTTTACTTAGAAAACCAACAGCGCTTTTAACTAAAGGTTTATTCATATAGTCATTTAGACCAGATTTAAATTCTTCTTCAGTTAAAATAATATTACCAAATTTATCTTTAACAGCACCTTTAATATCTTCTACTGTTTTAATAACATACCCGGTAGTAGCATCTATGTACCCACCTTCTTTCATTATAGAAGCATATATTCTAGGTACTGTTTCATTTTTTAAATAGACATCTTTAATAGGTGTTAAATAATTAGACACTCTAGTAATTGCAGATTTAACATTTTCAATAGTAAAGTCCTCTTTATTTAATCCTTTAATTAAACTAAAAGCATTAGATAATCTATCTTTAATAGGGACATTATTAACATCTACTAAACCAGCTAAATAATCTTCTGCAGTTAATATCAAGTTACCAAATTTATCTACTACTTCACCTTTAATATCTTTAAAGGTATAAATTTGTTTACCAGTTAATTTATCATAATATTCACCAGCCATAATTTTAGCTGCAGCTAATGTAGGTATTTTATTTTTACCTTTTACATAAATATCCATTATTCTCTCTTTAGTAATACCACGTTTAGTTAGTTTAGGTAAGATAGCTGCACTGAGTTTATTAAAATTATTACTAAATGACATTTTAAACTCTTCAGGAAACATAGAAGCTAGTTTCTTATGAGCATTAGTGAATATATTTTTAACTGGTTTACCTTTACTATCTATAAAGCCATTAGCAAAATCTTTAACAGATACTACAATGCTACCATATCTATCTATTATTTCTCCTTTTACATCTTGTATAGAAATTATCTGTTTACCAGTTAATCTATCGTAATATTCACCTAATCTTAATTTAGCCATGCTAAAAATAGGAGTATTAGGATTGCTTCTAGTAAATAGATCAGTAATCTTATTATCTTTGTGTTTACCAGATATAAACCCTGCTATATTGCCTAAACCATGTAAAAAAGATCCAGCTAATCCAAGTGGAGCTTGTATCATAGATTTTAATCTAGGTAAATTATCAATAGTTCTACCCGGCACTTTACTTAAAGTAGATATACCTTTACCAAATGCCCAACCACCCGTATCAATTAAAGTAGATAAAATTGTTTCTATTGGCATTTTTAAAGAACTAGCTAAACTTCCTGCTGTAGATAAAAGGTCACCCATTCTACCTGGTGCATTTTTAGTACCATGGAATAACCCACGTAGTCCTAAGTTACCTAATTTAAACCCAGCCTT
>Ga0265327_10000344_pt1 | contig 87965 bp, 63 predicted proteins | sample 41621metaG_FD_202089 | JGI IMG/M metagenome (GOLD analysis project Ga0265327, IMG submission 202089) | Rhizosphere microbial communities from Carex aquatilis grown in University of Washington, Seatle, WA, United States - 4-16-21 metaG | ecosystem: Host-associated > Plants > Roots > Rhizosphere...
AGTAACCGAGGTGCGCAAAATATGTTAAACCTAAGAGTAATTACCATGAATGGACAATGGGGTAAAATTGTGCATTTGATTAAAACTGCCGCTTAGACTCCAATGCGACAATTTTAAATGCACCCGTTTAACCAACAACCTGCCAGCCAAAATATATTGTACGCAGTACCGCAATGGTATTAGCATGTACCACAAAATTGTTGGCGAAAACATCAACAATGGAGGAGTAGAGACACTTAGCTGTGCCTATGCATTATTATACACCTTATACACCGCTTCCCTAACAGGCTCACCCTTTTCGCTGCAAATAAATTCCAGCACATCGGCAAGTTGTTCGGGCTTAACCCAATTGTCCGGATTTGCTTTTGGCATGGCCTGCCGGTTAATAGCGGTATCAATAGTGCTGGGCACTACAACAGAGGCAACAACATTAGTACCCTTTGTGTCGGCATTTATAAAATCGGCCAGCTTAAATAATAATGATTTGGTAAGTGAATATGCTATCATATCCTTACCCGCTTGCGCCTCCAGCGCGGGGCGTGTACCAATAAAAACTATGCGGCCATAACCTTTTTCCTTCATGTGTTTTAATGCCGGTTTTGCAACAAAATAAGCCGTCTCAAAGTTTAGTGAGTACATTTTGCTAATATCCGCACCGGCTGTGCTGTCCATATCACCCATGGCAAAACCACCCACAAGCAAAAGCGCAGCACTTATGTTGCCATGCTTTGCCAAAACGCCGGCTACAAACGCCCCGGTTGCGGCTTCATCTGTAAGGTTAACGCTGGTAAATTCAAATAAGGGGTTGCCTTCTGCAAACGCCAGGTGCTCTTTCTTGCCGTCAACGCCAACCACTGTATAACCTTCATCCAAAAATTTTTTAACGGTTGCAACGCCCAAATTGCCGTTTGCCCCGGTAATTATAACCAGTTTGCCTTTTTTGTTTTGTGTGCCCATAAGTATTTTTTGCCTGCACAAATGTCGGGAAGTTTTGGTAGTAATTATGGTAGCACAGCATTTGTACTACAAAAACCGCCATAACGCTAATTGTTGAAAAAAATCTAATTAGCGGGCTTATAATGAGCTGTTTGTTGTTAATTTGTTAAAAAATATGCCATCTTTTAAAATAAATATCAATAATCCTGCTTTTTGTATTGGAAAAACCTGCTACTTTTGAAAACTAACAAACGATAGCTTTTATGATGCCAACTGTGAAAATGAACCCCGAAAGCATATTACCGGGCTATGCCGTATATGCCCCTATAAACTACCAGCTAACCCCGCAACAGTTAACTGAACAAACTTTAAAAAAGGGAGAAGGTGTATTAAACGACACCGGGGCTTTATGTATAAACACGGGCAAATTTACAGGCCGCAGCCCGCAGGATAAGTTTACGGTTAAGGATGACATTACTACAAATGGTGTTGACTGGAACAAATTTAACCTGCCGATTGAAGAGAAATATTTTTTTCAGTTGAGAGATAAAATGGTTGCCTATTTAAATATGCAGGAAGAATTGTGGGTGAGGGATTGCTATGCCTGCGCTGATGAAAAATATCGCCTGAATATACGTGTGATTAACGAGAACCCATGGAGCAACCTGTTTTGCTACAATATGTTCCTTCGCCCTGCTGAAGAAGAGTTAGGAGCATTTCAACCTGAATGGAACATTATTCATGCTCCCGGTTTTGGGGCTGATCCTGCGGTTGACGGAACACGTTCGGCAAATTTTGCCATTATATCCATCACCCATAAAACCGTGCTTATTGGCGGCACCGCCTATACAGGCGAAATGAAGAAAGGTATTTTTACTATACTCAACTTTTTGCTGCCATATAACCAAAACGTGCTTAGTATGCATTGCAGCGCCAATATTGGGCAGGAAGGAGATGTTGCATTATTTTTCGGGCTAAGCGGAACTGGTAAAACAACGCTAAGCGCCGACCCGCAGCGCAGCCTTATTGGCGACGATGAACATGGCTGGACGGATGAAGGTGTTTTTAATTTTGAGGGTGGTTGTTATGCCAAAGTGATTGGCCTGGGCCCGGAAAAAGAACCCGCTATATACAACGCTATACGTGAAGGCGCTTTAGTGGAGAATATTAGCTTTATGGAAGGCTGCAACAAAATTGATTTCGCCAGCCAGCGCATTACAGAGAATACAAGGGTTAGCTACCCTGTTGATTATATTGATAATGCCGTAAAATCATCAGTGGGGGGTGTACCCACAAACATATTTTTTCTTACCTGCGATGCCTATGGCATACTGCCGCCAATAAGCAGGCTTACGCCACAGCAGGCCATGTTCCAGTTTATTAGCGGGTACACCGCCAAAGTTGCCGGCACCGAAACAGGTATTACTGAACCTAAAGCAACATTTAGTACCTGTTTTGGAGCTCCATTCCTGCCTTTGCACCCGGGCTTTTATGCCCGGTTGCTTGGCAAAAAACTACAACAGCATAATGTAAAAGTATGGCTGGTAAATACAGGATGGGTGGGCGGCCCTTACGGTGTTGGCAGGCGTATGCCTTTGCTGTATACAAGAGCGATGATAAACGCTGCGTTAAACGGGTGGCTTGATAACGTTTTGTACGAAACACACCCTGTATTTGGCATGCAAATGCCCAGGCGCTGCCCATACGTGCCAGAAACATTGCTTAACCCGCGCTATACCTGGCGAGACCGCGAGGCATATGACGAAGCCGCAGATGACCTTGCAGAACTTTTCAGGAAGAATTTTGAAAACTATGCAAAAGACATACAGGATGAAGGGATAAAAAAAGCGGTACCCCGTAAACGAGTTGCTCATTTTTCATAACTATTATTATGGCCCCTCATAAAAAAACTTTGACGCTGGATGAATTTACAATTCAGCAATTGCGGATGTTCCCCCATGCTACAGGCGAATTAAGCAGCCTGCTGCGCGATATTGGCCTTGCTGCCAAACGCATCTATGCCGAAGTCTCAAAAGCAGGCCTTGCCGACATTAGCGGGGCAGCAGGGTATGCTAATATTCACGAGGAGGCTGTGCAGCAACTGGACGAGTTTGCACAAAACCAGCTACTTACCGTATTACGCAACGGACTAAGCTGTGCCGGCATTGCAAGTGAGGAGATGGACGATATTGAAGTGTTTGATGATAAGGTAAATAACCGCAGCAAATATGTTGTAATGTTTGACCCGCTGGATGGCAGCAGCAATATTGATACGAATACTGCTATCGGAACCATATTCGGAGTGTACCGCCGCAAAACAGCCTTGGGTACACCCTGCGCACAGGAAGATTTTTTACAGACCGGCGTAAGCCAGGTAGCTGCAGGATATATTATTTATGGTTCATCTGCCATGATGGTGTATGCCACAAGGCGGGGAGTAAACGGTTTTACGCTTGACCCTGCCATTGGGGAATTTACACTTAGCCACCCAGATATTACCTGCCCTTCAGAAACATTTGCATATTCTATAAACCAGGGTTACTGGAACCAGTTTGAACCTGGTGTGCAGGATTTTATAACCCGTTGCCAGCGGCGGGGCATGAGCCAGCGTTATGCGGGAAGTATGGTGGCTGATATGCACCGCACACTTATTAAGGGCGGTATATTTCTTTACCCTGCCCTGCATACCAAACCAAAAGGAAAGCTAAGGCTGATGTATGAGTGCAACCCTTTTGCTTTTATTATGGAAGTTGCCGGTGGTAAAGCGATTAACGGCACGGAAAGAATTGTTGAGATAGAACCCACCGGCCTGCACCAAACCTGCCCGGTTTATATGGGCAGCAACTTACTGGTTAATGAACTAAGATTATGCCTTAAGCAACAGTTTATTTTAAATGAGGCATAAGCACAATGCAGCGTGTTTATTCTGTTGGCTGTGATTAAAAGAACAACACCTGTTGCATTTATTGATAATAACTTCCTTGCTGCCAAATAAAAAAAGGCCCGGCGTTAAGGCGGGGCTTTTTTTATTTGGCAGCAAGTTTCGGTTTTATTTATTTGGCTGCCAGTGGCTGTGTAAGCGTAACAGTGTTGCTGTTGGATGCGTTTATGGGCGCCTGGTATTTTACCTCGATCTTTTGTTTGTTGGCAGGTATTGCAGTGCTGCTGCTTTTTGAAATTTGCGCAAGGGTTGGTGCAATTACCAGTGAAACAATTGACATCAATTTAATAAGGATGTTCATTGACGGGCCTGAAGTATCTTTAAAAGGATCGCCCACTGTATCGCCGGTTACTGATGCTTTGTGCGGTTCAGATTTTTTGTAATACATCTGGCCGTTAATTTCAACGCCTTTCTCAAATGATTTTTTAGCATTGTCCCATGCACCACCGGCGTTGTTTTGGAACATGCCCATCAATACGCCGCTAACGGTTGCGCCGGCTAAAAACCCTCCTAACGCTTCAGCGCCAAGGCCTGGCATAAAACCGATGATCAAGGGAGAAACAATAGCTATTGCACCCGGAAGTATCATCTTCTTGATAGATGCTTCTGTTGATATAGCCACGCATTTGTCGTACTCGGGTTTACCGGTGCCTTCCATAATGCCGGGTATCGTTCTAAATTGCCTTCTTACTTCTTCAACCATCGCCATGGCTGCTTCGCCTACGGCGCGTATAGCCAGTGCAGAGAATATAAAAGGTATCATGCCGCCAACAAAAAGGCAGGCCAATACATTGGCTTTGTAAATATCAATGCCGGTAATACCTGCAACACCTACAAACGCTGCGAATAATGCCAGCGCAGTTAAAGCAGCAGAGGCAATAGCAAAACCTTTACCTGTAGCAGCAGTAGTGTTACCAACAGCGTCAAGCACATCGGTTTTTTCACGCACTTCTTTTGGCAATTCACTCATTTCAGCAATACCGCCTGCGTTGTCGGCAATTGGGCCGAATGCGTCAATGGCAAGCTGCATAGCTGTTGTAGCCATCATACCTGCGGCTGCAATAGCCACACCGTATAAACCTGCGCATGAGTATGAACCCCAAATACCGCCGGCCAGTACAAGTATAGGTAAAAAGGTACTTTCCATACCAACAGCCAAACCACCAATTACATTGGTTGCATGGCCTGTAGCGCTTTGGCGTATAATGCTAAGCACAGGGCGTTTGCCCATGGCTGTAAAATATTCAGTAATAATGCTCATTAATGTACCAACCGCAAGGCCAACGCCAATTGCACCCAATACACCCATTTTTGTAAACTCGTGGCCACGCAGCGTCATGGTATCGGGAAGAATATAATTAACAAGGCCAATACAGGCAAGCGCTGTTAATATAATTGAACCCCAGTTACCCATGTTAAGCGCTTTTTGCACAGCATGCGTGCTAATGCCTGCGCTGTCGCTAATGCGTACAAAGAAAGTACCTATGATAGAGAAGATAATGCCCGATGCAGCAATAAGCATTGGTAATAATATTGGAGCGAAGCCGCCAAATTTATCGCCTATAGAAGATGTTTCCTGGCCGAGTACGATAGTGGCAAGTACCGTTGCTACATAAGAGCCAAAAAGGTCGGCGCCCATGCCTGCAACGTCACCAACATTATCGCCAACGTTATCGGCAATGGTAGCCGGGTTACGCGGGTCATCCTCAGGAATACCTGCTTCAACTTTACCTACAAGGTCGGCGCCTACGTCAGCAGCCTTTGTGTAAATGCCGCCGCCAACACGGGCAAAAAGCGCGATGCTTTCAGCGCCCAGTGAAAAACCGGTTAGTACCTCAATGGTGCGCCTCATCTCCTCTGAATCAACCACGCCGGCGCCAAAAAAATGTTTTAATATAATAAACAGTGACCCTAAACCTAATACGGCAAGGCCGGCAACACCCAGGCCCATTACAGAACCACCGGTGAATGAAACATTCAGTGCTTTTGAAAGGCTTGTGCGTGCCGCCTGAGCAGTACGCACGTTGGCCTTTGTAGCCACCTTCATACCTATATAACCAGCAGTAGCGCTTAATATAGCGCCCGAAATAAACGCCAGGGCTATCGTCCAATGAGAATTTGGATTTTGTGTTGCCATAAAGCCAAGCAGTATAGCCACCACAACTACAAAGTAGAAAAGTACTTTCCATTCCGCCTTAAGAAAAGCCATAGCGCCTTCTGCTATGTATTTGCTTATTTCTTTCATGCGGTCGTTGCCGGCATCTTGTTTTGAAACCCAACTGAACTTAATTAATGTGTAAATAAGGCCAAGTAAACCCATGGCCGGAACGGCAAGTAGAAGATATTTGGTCATAAGCGTTCTTGTATCTGAATTTTTTAATTAGGACGGCAAAAATAGGGTTTAATCGTTAATATGTTAAAAAAGATAGCGTTATATGTTATATGGCGCATTTTGCACTGTTCACCGAAAAAAAAGGGTATTCACCCCAAAAAGGGAAAAATGGCTTTTTAGTATTTTAATTAGTTTTTAATTTTGACTTGTCAATAAGAAAAAAAGTGTTTTAAACACAATTAAAGATACTATCCATAGGGGTATGGATTGTTTATGAAGGGTTACAAAGGGATTCATTCTTGAATCCCTTTTTTTATTTGTGGCATTTTGAGTTGATGTGTTCAGATGATTTGATCCTGCAACCCCGAAGAGGTTGAATCCGCCACGGCGGACAAGTCTTGATTAGCCCCGGGTGAAACCCGGTGATTGTAATAATAGTCATTTTAAAAGAACCCCGAAGTGGGTTCAATGTTGGTTAAAACGTACGAAATAATATTGAAGCCATTTAGGGTTCATTGGAGCAGTTTTTTATCACCCGTGTTGCAACACGGGGCTAATCATATTTACCCCACAAAGCGGGGTTAGCCTTTAAGCCAAAACTGTATTTAAACCCGGGCATCACCAGTTCTATTTTCATAGTTAACAGTATTACTCATTACCATCCTGTACCTCGTAAAAGGCTTCACCGAGGTGTTCAATAATATCGCTGGCCAGCATGCTTTCCTGGCTTTGCTGTTGCAGGGCAAGGTCTGCGGTAAGCCCGTGAAGATACACGCCGCATTGGGCGGCCTGCTGCCCGCTATAGCCCTGTGAAAGAAATGCGGTAATAATGCCGGTTAAAATATCGCCACTACCGCCTTTTGCCAGGCCGGCATTGCCTGTTGTGTTAAACCAGCCGTTGCCTTTGTTTGCCACCAGGGTATGATGGCCTTTTAATATAATGGTGAAGGTATGGTGGCCAGAAAGCTCAACGGCTTTGTGCACCCGGTCCATCTCGTTAGTAAATTTGCCAAACAGCCGTTCAAACTCTTTTGGATGAGGGGTAATAACAGAGCCCTCGGGAACCAGTTGCAGCCAGTCTTTATTTTCGCTCAATATATTTATAGCATCGGCATCAATAACTACCGGCTTTTTAAAATTATCCAATACCTGCTTAAGTAAATGCGCTGCATCTTTTTGTGTGCCCAGCCCCGGGCCTATGCCAATGGTTGTAAACTTATCCCATTCAATATCTTCGTCTCTAATGCTGCACATCGCTTCTGGCAGGGCTGTTTGTACAATATTTAGTGATGTTTCGGGCACATTAAGCGTAACCAGCCCGGCGCCGCTGCGCAGGCATGCCCGGGCACAAAGCAGCGCAGCACCCATTTTACCTTTGTTACCGGCTATTAATAAACTATGGCCGTAAGCCCCCTTGTGCGCAAATGCATTGCGGGGTTTAATCAGCGCGGCTATTTGTTGCTTTTCTGCCAGTTGAAATGTTGTTTCTGCGCTTTGTAAAAAACCTGGCAGCAGGCCAATATCAGGCACATACACTTTACCAAACAGTTCTGCATTTTCAGCCAATAAAAAACACAGTTTTGTTAACTGAAAAGTAAGCGTGTAAGTGGCCTTAATAACAGTTTCGCCTTTGCAGCTTTTATCAACATACATACCGCTGGGCACATCAATGGCAACCACTGTTGCCCCGGCGCTGTTAATATGTTTTACAAGTTGTGCACTTAAATCAACCAGCGGGCGGTTAAGGCCGCTGCCGAACAACGCATCAATTACCAGGTCGTCTTTAATAATGGCAGGTATAAATTCAGCAGTTTGTATAAAATAAATGTCTGCCGTGGCCTGGTGCAGCCTGTGCAGGTTGGCCTGGAAATCATCTGTGCCCCTGGCGCCAAACTCTAATATATACACTGCGGGTTGAAAGCCTGCTTCTATTAACTGGCGTGCAATAGCAAGGCCATCGCCACCATTGTTTCCTTTGCCGCAAAATATTTTTATAGTGTGCGTTGTCAGGTTATGCTCCAATATAAAATCAGTGCATTTAGCGGCAGCACGTTCCATAAGGCCGATGCTAAAAATGGGTTCGTGCTCAATGGTATAAGCATCCCACTGGTGTATTTGTTGTGCAGACAGAAGTTTCATATGTTATGCTATAGCGGTTTTAAAAGTAATACTTATTAACAGAATTTGCATAGCCGTCAAAAACCTTGCTGTATTTTTTCGGTAGGATGATTTATTTTGGAAGGAGACTGTTTGAAAGATTTTTTGCGTTAAGTATGTTGATTTTGCGGCCTTGGGCAATGACGTGCCGAACGCGGGTGCAAATGTTGTATGTAAAGGAATATGGGGTTCGCTGCACTGTTACTGCCTTTACCCAATCTCCCTTAACTGTTGCCTATACTTTGCAGGCAGTAACCTGAATTTTATTTCTTTTAGCAAGGCTATGTTTTTAGCACGGCTATAGGCGCTTAGTAAAGGTTTGAATAAACCGGGCCTGTTAAACCTTAGCAATGCTGATACCTGTTTTGGTACTAATAACTTTTGTACGTTTAGCATAACGCGGTACCTGAAGCTGCCAAGGTGTTTCTTATACTGCTTAAAAAGATCTTTTGTTAAAGGGCTATACACTAAGTCATTATTTAAATGTTCGTTGCGGGAAACCAGCCAGTCAGTGTATGTTGCCGGGAGGCCCGTTAAGTTCATTTGGGTGCCCATGCGTAAAAACACATCATATATCTCGTTTTTTTCTTCCATAGTAAGCTTACGCTCCAGCAACTCAAATGCTGCGACGGAGTAATGAATAAGCATGTACAAAACATCCCGGTAGGCCCAGCCGGGAATGGTTGTGCCCCTTGCTGCTTCTACGTTTTGATGAATTTGGGTAATGGCATTTATGGCCTGCAATGCTTTTTCTTCTTCCTGGAAAATTATTTTTTGCGCGTAGGTTAGAGTAGAGAATAACCTGCCTATTGGGTCGGCAGGTAGTTTGCCTGTAAAATAAAGCCAGTCAACAGCTTTGTTAAGGGCAAACTCAGCAGCACTTCCACCAAAAATAAACAGTATGGTGTCTGCTTTGCCCCATATTACCCGCACAATAGATGTTTCGCTTACAAAATACTTCATTTCATTATTTTTAAAAAGTGCTTTGTATTGCAAAGTTAATGCAAAACTTTTACTTTGTATGGTTTATGTAATTATTTAAGGGCTATGTTTTTGCCTTGCGGGGAGAGATTTTTGTGCGAAAAATAATACAGATGGCTGCGCCATTTGCGGTGGTCGCGTCATGCCATGACCTGCAAAACCTAAGCACCAGCGCTTTTTTCACAAGCTTATTATAAAGAAAGTGCGCTAAGGGCAGTTTTCTCCTCCGGTGAAAATTTTTTTTCACAAAGCTGCTAAGGAGCAAATAAAAACGAATAGCATGTTTTGTTTCTTGTGCTGGTTGGTATTAATTAAATAGTGCAGACGCCTTTATTCTTTTGCGTCTCTGCGCCTTAGCGGGAGAAAAGAAAAACGTGCTAAACGCGGTTTTTGTGGGGCTTTATTTTAATTTTTAGCAATATTGCTTAGCTTTATAGGCACGCATACCCAAAAGCCAAACTATTACATAACGCAATGAGAAATTACATTTTGCTTAGCATGTTGTTTTTACTGGCCGCAGGGCTGGTAAAAAGCCAGGTTAACCAGCGTGGCGTAGCTGTTGTGCAGCATAACAGCATTCAGCCCGAAGGCAAAATTTATGGTGTTGTAATAGGTATATCAAAATACAAATACCTGCCACAATTGCAATATGCTTCTAACGATGCAGTTTTGTTTTTTAACTACCTTAAAAAATACGTGCCGCTGCTGATACAGGCAATATTGTTTTATATACTGACGAACAGGCAACGCCAAACGAAATTGAATCGCAGCTTGCGGATATTGCTGATAAAATAACAGCAGGGGATAAGCTGTTTATTTATTTTGCGGGCCATGGCGATGTTGAAGAGCAAATGCAAACAGGCCAATGCCTGTTGCTGCTGGCCGATATGGAAAATAAAAATTACCTTAAACATTCGGGGTCATTTCTTTCTTATAAAAAAACTTTTTCAGACTACATACCTGTATGTACCGCCAAAGGCGCAAAGACTTTTTTAATATGCGATGCATGCCACTCAGGGTTGATAAGTGGTGACGAGGGTAAAATACAAACAGCACAAAGTTTTAAAGATGTATGGCAGAATGATGTTAAAATATTTTCGTGCCAGCCTGATGAAAACTCTGCTGAAAGTGTGGCGTGGGGTGGTGGCCGCGGGTTATTCTCCTACTTTTTTCTACTGGGTATTGAAGGCCTTGCTGATAAAAATAAAGATAACATTATTACCCTTGGTGAACTGCATAGCTATATTACAGACAGTGTAACATCAAAATCGAACAACGAACAAACCCCAATGGTAATTGGCAGCGAGGGTATTTACATGGGGGCTGTTAAAAAAGACCTGGTGGCTGATGCCAATAATCAAATGTTTCGCAAGTCAACACCAGACTATAATGCCCTGGCTAAAAGGGGCATAAGGGGTGTTGGCGGCGATAAACTGGCAGAACTGGCTGCAATAAATGATAATTTTAACAAGGCCCTGCAATCGGGCAGGCTGCTTTCCCCGCAAAATGACTGTGCCCAATATTTTTTCAACACCTACCCGGGCGATTCGGTTTATTCTGCCGCTAAAACCAAAATGCGTTTTTTACTGGTAAATGCTTTGCAGCAAAAGTTTAATACGCTGGTTGATTATGTGTATGCCGAACGGTATAACGAATTTGGGATAAATGAAAAGATAGCTATTGAGCAGGAGTTAAATACCGCCCTGCAACTTATACCGCAGCGCAGCGGCAACCTTAAGGCTGCATTACAGGCCAAACTGCTTTTTTTGCATGCCTGTGAGTATAGTGTTGACCTTAAACCGGGCGCCGTGAGTGCATACAGTGTTGAACAATTAAACAAAGGCATTGACAGCCTTACCAAAGCAATAGCGTTGGACCCTTTTAGCCCGCAATATTATTTAAAGGCAGGCGACTATTGCCTTTACGCGCACCAGTTTACACAAGCCATTAATTATTACAATAAGTTTCACCAGTTGTTGCCCAATGATGAATTTGCGTGGAACAAACTTGGGTTAGCTTACGTTGCGATAAGAGATTATGCACAGGCCCTTGAAGCATTTAAGCATGCCTTAAAAATAAACCCGCAATATGCGCCTGCTAAAACAAATTTTGATATAACCGCAAAAAAGGTGAAACCGGTAGCAGGGTAGTGCCTGGATTTCTGATTTTGGGATTTGGTGATTTTGAGATTTCATTGATAAGCACATTTAAAAAGCACAATATCAAAGTCAGTAAATCAGTGATGGCTAAAGAAGCTACATTCTTTTATCCTTCACTTCCTTAATGTTTATGGGGTTTTCGCCCAGTACTTTGCCCTGCAGGGCTTCCATGGCTTTGCGGGCCTGGTCGTCGTTGGCAATTTCAACTACGCCTTTGCGCCTGCTTTTAGATGTTATGGGGTCTATATAAATTTTCGAGTATTCTACCCAACCGTATGGGGAAAATAAACGCTGCAAGTCGTACTTGTCAAAATCGGACGGAAGGGATGATACCATCATTCTCATTTGCCGAAGATAGTTTGGTTAGGCTTCAAAAAAAATAAAAAATTGAAAAAGGTGGAAAGGTGGGAAGGCTGGAGGGCAGAAAGCCTGGAAGGTAACCGGTTAAATACATTTCGTATTTTTACATTATCTTTATGCACCACCATAAAACACAACCCATTATTGTAAACCTGTAATTGCTAATTTATGAGAACACGAATTTTACTTATTTTATTATTGGCTACCACTTTTTTGGTAAAGCCTTATAAGGCCAGCACGCAGGTAATTGCTTCAGATTCGCTGGCATTGCTGGATATAATAAATGACATACCCGGTTTATATTATTCGTGGGAAAAAATATATCCCATAAGTACATGGGCAGGGGTGAAGTTAAGCGCAGACGGGACGCGTGTAATACGCCTGAACATTGCCAGGGGCACTCAGCAGGTTGACTATCCAAGGTCCATAAAAGGTGTACTGTCTTCCTCAATCGGTAATTTGGATGCGTTAACTTATTTAAGTGTTGCCGACGCTGCTTTCACTGATTCAACCCTGCCTGCCACCATTGGCAATCTTAAACGCCTTACAGAATTAGACTTAACACACAGCAATCTCTCTTCTCTGCCACCAACCATTGGTAATCTTTCCAGCCTAACCCGCCTTGATGTTTCATATTCACTTATGAAGACTTTGCCTGCGGAGATAGGTAACCTCTCAAAACTTACATTCCTCGGGCTTGTGTCTTCAAAAATTGCGACACTGCCGCCGGGAATAGGCAATCTTCATTTGATACAAAACCTTGACTTAAGCAATATACCCCTTACTAAAATACCACCGGAGTTAGGTAACATGTCTGGCTTAATCGGGCTGAATATTACCAAGGACAGCGCATTTATTGACAGTTTGCCGTCCACTATTGGTAATTTAAATAAGTTGCAAACATTAACTATAAGCAATACAACCTTAAAAGGCAGCATTCCGGGAACACTAGGTAATTTAAACCATTTAAAACGCTTGGTGTTATTTAGAAATACATGGACGGGACGCATTGAGCCTGGATTGGGGACCCTTGACAGCCTTGTTTATTTATACATATCAGAAAATACTTTAAAGGGAAACATTCCACCGGACTTAGGCAATCTTGCCAGGTTAGATTCGCTTACTTTAATTTGCGATTCTATACAAGGCGCTATTCCTGCTCAATTTGGCCACCTTAAAAGCTTACGATACTTATATGTAACAGGGAATAATTTGACCGGTCCTTTGCCACCCGAGTTAGGCAACATGTCAAGTTTACAATCTTTCAACCTTTATTTTACTAAAATAGGCGGGTCTTTACCACCTGAATTGGGTAATCTTTCCAGTTTACAATCTATTGATATTTATTACAGTAATATAGGCGGGCATTTGCCACCTGAATTAGGCAATCTTTCCAACTTACAAACCCTGACAATAGCTTACTCCAGGATAAGTGGAACAATCCCGGCAACGTTTGCTAAATTGCCCAAGTTAAACGAATTATTACTATATCATGACCAATTGGACGACAGCTTACCGTCTTACCTTGGCCAGTTTCATAATGTAGCAGCTATTGCCTTAGACTATAATCAAATTCCCGGCCCTATACCGCCTGAGTTTGGAAATATTGGAAGCTCAGTAAAGAAAGGTCAAGGGTATGGGTGTGAAATATCATTATCCCACAATAAATTAACAGGTACCATACCACCGGAGTTAGGCAATCTATTTGTTTGGAGTTTAGATTTAAGTTACAATCAGTTAACAGGGCCTATACCGCCTAAATTTGACAGCCTGAATGGGCATTATTTTTTGCCGTATAGGATTAACCTTAGTAACAACAGGTTTGATTTTGGTAGCTTGGAACAACTTGTAGATACTTACCCGTTGTATTATTCAGATCAGTATAAATGGTGTCTAACTTTTTTTCCACAGGCAACTTTACCTCTCACAAGAACCGGTAATGTGCTCTCTGTTCAGGCAGGTGACACTATTAATAATAACTACTATAACTGGTATTCGGGAAGTGATTATATTTATAACGCGGGCGGGAATGGTAATAAACCTGGATCTTTGACTATCACCCGTCCCGGCGCATATCACGTCCTTGTGGGTATTATTGGCGGGGATGGTCCTGATTCTGCGTATCATTTATCCAGCGATACGGTTTATGTTGCCAGTGACTCATTAATAATGCCAGCAAGGCCATCAACCATAACCGCCAACTATGAATATACCGATACTGCAGGCTGGACGCATTATTGCTACGACAACAATACGCCGAACGATATTACGGATGATACCCTTTTGCTAAGCCTTAAAAAGAACGGGCAATATATAGGTACTGTTGGTAACGGCACTTTTTCTGTTAAACTGCTAGCCACCGCAGGTGCAGGCAGTAATACCGGGGTATTGCTTAACAGTCCGCTTATAACCAACAGCTCAGGGTACTATGTAATGAACCGGTACTGGCAGGTTACCCCCACGTATGAACCAGCAGCCAGCGTTGGGGTAAGGTTTTATTATAACAACCAGGACCTTGCTGATGTTAACGGCAGTTACCCCACGCACAACCTTACCAACGACAAGCTGATATTTTATAAGGCAGTTGACGGCAACCCAGACCCCACCACCAACCTTGCCGGGGCTACCAAAATAATAAGCATAATGCCTGCAGCTTACGCAAGCGACACTACCTGGACTTACCACAGGCTAAGCGACAGTACACAATACGGGGAATACAGCGTGGCAAGCTTTTCAGGCGGTGGCGGCGGTGGTACAGGCAATAATTTTTCGCTGCCGGTAACCCTGCTAAACTTTACTGCGGCCCGTGCCAAAACAGATGTTAACCTTAACTGGCAAACAGCGCAGGAGATAAATGCAGCAAACTATTTTGTGGAAAGAAGCCAAAACGGGTTTGATTTTACCGGTATTGGCACCGTGGCAGCAATGGGTAATTCAACCGTAAAACAGTCATACAGCGATGTTGACCGTAATGCCGCAGCGCTAAATACCGGCACCTTATATTACCGCTTAAAAATTATTGATAAAGACGGCAGCTTTAGCTACAGCAAAATAGTAAGCCTGCAGCCGGATGGTATTGATAAAGCATTGATATTATACCCCAACCCGGCGCATACATCAGCCATTGTACAGTTTACTGCTGCAACAGCTAAAAAGTATACCGTAGCCGTAACCGCTGCCGATGGCAAAGTATTAAGGCGCATAAACATAGCAGCATCTGCAGGCAGCAACAGGGTAGTTATTGATGTGCACGACCTGCCACAGGCAACTTACCTTGTAAACATTACCGGTAATAAGGACAGTAAAACCCTTACCCTGGTTAAGCAGTAAAAGCGGGCATTGATAAATTGAATTTTGGGATGGAAAACTGGTTTTTGGGGGTGGAAAAGAGTATTAGTTGTTGAAGATCAATTGTTTGTGGTGAAAATGGGGTGAATGAAAATTCCTCCTCCATAGGAGTCCTTCGGACTTTTTCCTCCCCGAAAGGAGATTTTGGGAGTTTTTCCTCCTCGAAAAGGAGATTTTGGAGCTGTTACCAGCCGTAGCCTGGTTTAATACATTTTACATTATCTTCATGCACCTTCATAAAACGCAACCCGTTATTGTAAACCCATAATTGCTTATTTGTGAGAACACGAAATTTACTTATTTTGTTATTAGCTACCACTTTTTTGGTAAAGCCTTATAATGGCGGAGCGCAGGTAACTGTGTCAGACTCGCTGGTATTGCTGGATATAGCAACAAGCTTTCCCAATGTATATCAACAATGGAACAAAACATACCCTATAAGTACATGGCCGGGCGTGAATTTAAGTGCTGATGGGACGCGTGTTACACTCTTAGACCTTAGCATAATGACCAATGGAACGCATCTACAAGGTGTACTGCCTGCATCAATAGGCAACCTGGATTCACTAATATATTTATCGGTCGAGAGTGCTAACTTTACTGATTCCGCAATACCTGCCAGCATCGGCAATCTTGAACACCTGATAACGTTAGACCTGGAATATAGTAATGTTTCCTCCCTGCCGCCGGCAATAGGTAATTTTTCCAACTTATTTTACCTCCATATCGGCTCTACACACATAAAAAACCTGCCTGTTGAAATAGGTAACCTGTCAAGCCTGTCATATCTTGACCTTTCAAATTCACTTATAAAAACCTTACCTGCTGAAATAGGTAACCTGTCAAGCCTTACAGGGCTTACTCTCTCACACTCCTTAATAGAGACCTTGCCTGCAGAGATAGGTAACCTGTCAAAACTGGCATCGCTTGATCTTTCATACTCCCATTTACAAACCTTGCCTACGGAGATAGGTAACCTGTCAAAACTGGCATCGCTTAATCTTGTGTTTTCAAAGATTACTACACTGCCGCCGGGAATAGGAAATCTTCATGCGATACAATACCTTGACTTAAGCAATATACCCCTTACTGAAATACCACCGGAGTTAGGTAATATGTCTGGCTTAACCGGGCTAAACATCACTTATGACAATGCATTGGATGGCAATTTGCCATCAACGATTGGTAATTTAACTAATTTGCAAACATTAACCATCAGCAATACAACCTTAAAAGGCCGTATTCCGGGAACACTTGGTAATTTAACCCATTTAAAACGCTTAGTGTTATCTGGTAATGCATGGACAGGAAACCTGGAACCTGGATTAGGGAACCTTGATAGCCTTAGTTGTTTACACATATCAGAAAAGAGCTTAAAGGGAAACATTCCACCGGAATTGGGAAATCTTAAAAATTTAGACTCACTTTTTTTCTACTGCGATTCTATTACCGGCGGTATTCCCGGCGAGTTGGGTAATTTGGCCAGCCTGCGTTATATTGACATGTCTGGCGCTAAAATAAGCGGCGCCCTGCCTGCTCAACTGGGCAATCTCTCTAATTTAACCTATTTACAAATACATAATACCAAAATAAACGGAAAAATTCCGGCAACCTTTGGTAACCTGTCTAACTTGTACTTTTTATATCTTAGGTATAATCAATTAGACGACAGTTTACAACCTGCGCTGGGGCAGTTACATAATTTGAAAGACTTTGATTTAGGCTTTAATAAGATACCAGGGTCTATACCACCCGAATTTGGCAACATAGGTTTTAATGTATGGCATACACATGATACATATGGTCAACCGAATACAACTTTTTTTTCCTTAGCTCATAATGAATTAACAGGCACCATTCCGCCTGAGTTAGGCAATTTATATGTTAGTGCTATAGATTTAAGTTACAACCAGTTAACAGGGCCGATTCCGCCTAAATTTGACAGCCTGAACGGTGCCTATGCCTATACTGATCCCTATGTAATCCTCAATAATAATAAATTTAATTTTGCCGGCTACGCAGCATGTTTCAACGCTTACCCTAACACATATTATGATATTGATGGAAATATTACCGGTATACAGCTTCATTTTTTTCCGCAGGCAAGCTTACCAATTGTAAGAACCGGCAATACGCTAAAGGTATTGGCGGGAGATAGTTCAAAAAACCTGTATTGTCAGTGGTCTAAAACGACAACTGATTACACTGATACGATAGCTATTTCAACACCTGGCCCATATTGGGTTTCAGTTCAAGAGGTTTTTCCAAAAAACTTATACCCTGTTGGTCAAAGCGCCCCTTTATACAGCGATACTATTTATATTACCAGTGACACACTAATAATGCCAGCGAGGCCATCAACTTTAACTGCCAGCTATGAATATACCGATACCACTGGCTGGACGCATTACTGCTACGACAACAATACGCCGAACGACATAACAGATGACACCCTGTTATTAAGCCTTAAAAAGAACGGGCATTATATAGGTGTTATTGGCGATGGCCATTTTTCTGTTAAATTGATAGCTACACCCGGTGCAGGCAGTAATACCGGCATAAAACTAACCAGCCCGCTTATAACCAACAGCTCAGGGTATTATGTAATGAACCGGTACTGGCAGGTTACACCAACACACGAACCAGCAGCCAGCGTTGGGGTAAGGTTTTATTATAACAACCAGGACCTGGCTGATGTTAACGGCAGTTACCCAACACACAACCTTACCAACGATAAGCTGATATTTTATAAGGCAGTTGGCGGCAACCCAGACCCCACCACCAACCTTGCCGGGGCTACCAAAATAATAAGCATAATGCCTGCAGTTTACGCAAGCGACACTACCTGGACTTACCACAGGCTAAGCGACAGTACACAATACGGGGAATACAGCGTGGCAAGCTTTTCCGGCGGTGGCGGCGGTGGTACAGGCAATAATTTTTCGCTGCCGGTAACCCTGCTAAACTTTACTGCGGCCCGTGCCAAAACAGATGTTAACCTTAACTGGCAAACAGCGCAGGAGATAAATGCAGCAAACTATTTTGTGGAAAGAAGCCAAAACGGGTTTGATTTTACCGGTATTGGCACCGTGGCAGCAATGGGTAATTCAACCGTAAAACAGTCATACAGCGATGTTGACCGTAATGCCGCAGCGCTAAATACCGGCACCTTATATTACCGCTTAAAAATTACTGATAAAGACGGCAGCTTTAGCTACAGCAAAATAGTAAGCCTGCAGCCGGATGGTATTGATAAAGCATTGATATTATACCCCAACCCGGCACATACCTCAGCCATTGTACAGTTTACTGCTGCAACAGCTAAAAAGTATACCATTGCCGTAACCGCTGCCGATGGTAAAGTATTAAGGCGTATAAACATAGCAGCATCTGCGGGCAGCAACAGGGTAGTTATTGATGTGCACGACCTGCCACAGGCAACTTACCTTGTAAACATTACCGGTAATAAGGACAGTAAAACCCTTACCCTGGTTAAGCAGTAAAACAGGGCGGCGGAAGTAAATTGAATTTTAAAACGAAAAACTGGGTTTTGGGGATGGGCAAACTTATTAGTGCTTGAAGGCCAATGATTTGTGGTGAAAGTGAGGTGCATCCAAATTCCTCCTTTTTCCTCCTCCATAGGAGTTCTTCTTCCTTTTTCCTCCCCCAAAGGGGTTCTTTGGACCTTTGTGAAGGTGCAAGGTGTAGCGTATATGGCTAAAGCCAGCAATGTCTACTTTTTTTAGGACATGACAGACAGCAAAACCGCAAAGTCCTTAAAGAGAATGGTGAAGTTCGTTGTTGGTGAAAACATCAACAACGGCGGTGAAAACACCAGCAACGGTGATGTAAATGTGTTTTATTGGGATGCTGACCTGCGTCAGCAGGACGATGTGGTGTAGTTTTGTTGGCTAAATACATTTAAGTTACGATCATGTTCTTCCATGATCTTCTCCTTTTAAGGTACTGATGGTTACGTTAAGCTCGTAGCCGATAAGGAGTATAAAGGAGTTGATGAAGATGAGCATCATGATCATAAGCACGGTGCCTATTGAGCCGTAAAGCCGGTTGTAATTGCTGAAGTTTTGTGCCCAGATGGAGAATACCCAGGTTATAATGATGATTAAAAAGGTGGCGAAAATAGCGCCAGTTGAAAGCAGCCGCCAGCGTTTTTTTACCGAAGGAGCATATTTGTAAATAAAGGCTACCGAGTACAGGAACAGGAAAATAATAACTATCCACCGCAGGTTTTGTATCCAGTGTTTGGTGTGTATGTTGCTGATATTTAGCTTTTTTAAAACAAAGGCAAATAACTGGCCCTGGCCAACCGATATAAGCGTTGTGCCAATAAAAATTACAATGAGTATCGTGATTAGCCCCATGGCCCTTAGACGCTTGTACAAAAAATTGGAATGGTGCTTTTCAACCACTGACCGGTCGAATGTGCGTATAATGCCCATCATGGCATTGGACGAGTAAAAAAGGGCCAGTATAAAACCGACAGATAACAGGCCCTTTTTGGGCGTGTTGAAAAAGTCGTTTAAAAAGCTTACGATAAACTGCCTTGTTGCAGAGTTGGGTGAAATATCGCGTACAAAGATCATTATCTCCTTATACAACTGCTTTGATATGGGCAGGTAGGGCAGCAGGGTAAACAGGAAGATTGTGGTGGCAGGTATAGCCATAACCATGTTGAATGATATGGTGGCTGCCCGCTCGTTAAGGCCAACTTTTTTAATATGCCTGAAAAAGAAATGCCATACGTTGTACACCTTTAAACCCTGTAAACCAGGCAGGCTGTAACGCCTGCTTAGGTTACGGATAAACGTAATGGGTTTGGTTTGTACTATAATTCGTTCAAGCTTGGTCAAGGTGTTATTGTTTTTCTTGCTGTTTGCGTTGCAACAGGCTGTCAAGTGCATGCTGGTATTCTTTGGCGTACTTCTCGTGCTCGGCAAAGGTGGTGCTAAAATGATGATAATCACTAAAATCGCTCTTCGCCACAAAATATAAATAGGTTGTAGGCGGGGCGTTAAGCACAGCATCAAGCGTGGTATGCGATGGCGTACAAATTGGGCCTGGCGGCAAGCCTTTATGTATGTAAGTGTTGTATGGCGACTCCACTTTAAGGTGCGCGTATAAAATACGTTTTAAAGAAAAATCTTTAAGTGCGAACTTAATGGTAGGGTCTGCACCAAGCGCCATGTTTTTATGCAGGCGGTTAATGTATACGCTGGCAATTTTGCCTTTATCGTCATCCATAGTGGTCTCTTCTTCAACAATGGAAGCTAAAATGCTTATTTGTAAAGGGGAGAAATCCATATCGGCGGCTTTTTGAATATGGTTGCCGGCAGCCCAAAAATCGTCGTGAACGGATTTAAAGCGCTGAAGTACGGAATCGAGCGGGGCATCCCATTTAAAAATATAGGTTTGAGGTATGATGATGGACAGCAGGGTATTGGTATCAACACCAAATTTTTGCAGGTAAAGCGAATCGTTCAATTGCTTAATAATTGCAGCAGAATCAACGAGGAAATTTTTGCCTATATAACGGGCAAGGCTTTCCTTAGTTCTTACCCTGCCTATGTTTAATGTTACTGTTGACTGCTGCCTGTTTTTTTGAAAGGTGCGTAAAATGGTTAGCAGGGTTTCTCCCTTTCTAATTTCAAACCTGCCGGGTGTAATATTTTGCCAAATGCCCATAGCATTTGCCGCCAGGGTAAAAAAACTTTTACGGCTTATAAGGTTGGCGGTATCCAGTTGGGTAATCACCTGTTGTTTGGCATCTGCACCCTGTGTAACATAAATATACCGGGCTTTGGCACTAAAGCTTGTTGCAGGCGTAAGCAATAAAAATGCAGCGATGCCTGCGGCAATAACAAATAAAATAAACAGGTAGGTAAGTAACTTTTTCATCTGCCCGTAAAGTAAATAAAAAACCCTGCTTTATTATAAAGCAGGGCTATATAAAATTTTTGCTAAAAACTATTTTGCTGGTGCAGGTGTTTGCTGCGTTCCAGGTGCAGATTGTGAAGCGGGTGCGCTGTTAGTGGTAGTTGGCATATTATTAAGGCTGTTTTGAGCCGAACCGCCTTTAAAAAATAAAACAGAAATAATGCACAATAAACCTATAAAAGAGGCAAAGAACCATGTGCCTTTTTCAAGAAAGTCAGTCGTTTGCTTTACGCCCATGTACTGGTTGTTAAAACCGCCAATGGTACCGGCAAGGCCGCCGCCTTTTGGGTTTTGTACCAATACAAAGAAACTAAGCAAAAAGCAAGCTATCACAATTAGAATGAAGAATACCATTATCATTTTATAAACCTTTTAAATTTTCAATTTTCGATGCAAAGTAAGCGGATTTGGATGGATCTAAAAAACTTAATTTTGTGTACACCTGTATGGCTTTGTCCTTCATACCCTGCATGGCCAGCACCTCGGCCATTGCCTCGGTTACCACCTCTTTGGTTTTGTTTGATGTGGCGGCTATATCCTGTACTTTGTTTTCGGCTGCTTCGTCAATACCAAGGTCGGCAGGGGCGGGGCTTACGCGTTTCATCTGCTTAAGCCAATCGGTAAATTTTTTAACCTTAACCCCAAGGTTGTCCTGCTTTTGCAGCTCAAGGCTAAGTTTAATGCCCTGGCTGGCAAAGTAGTCAACAGTATGGTATGGCTCGGTTTCAATGGGTACCGGCGCATCTTCGGCAACCGGCTTATTAAACTCCTGTAACTGGTCTTTTAAAACTGAGGAGATCTTATCATTAAAAGGGGCGTCTGCAATGTGTGCCTCGTTTTCGGCATCAGCATCTTCAAATTGCTCGTTGTCAATATCTTCTGTTAAGGTGGCCCCTGGCGTTGCAACCGGCAATGATGGCGTTTCTTCCTGCGGGTGCTCGTCGTGCCCTATTTCAACCAAAGCCGGTTGAACAAACTGTTCTTCAACTGAAATGGCAGCAACTATGTCGTCTTTATCAATAGGTACATCTTCGAGCGATACAGCGGCAACTACGTCATCTTTATCAACCGGCACATCTTCCAGTGATACGGCAGGCACAATGTCATCTTTGTCAACGGGAACATCTTCAGGCGAAACGGCAGGCACAATATCATCCCTGTCAACCGGTACGTCTTCCAGGGAAACGGCGGGAACAATATCGTCTTTGTCAACAGGTATATGCCCTGCTGAAACCACAGGCGCCGTGTCGGTTTCGTCAACCTGTGCAGGCTCTCCTTCGGATCCGAGGACCTGGTCTTCTACACCAGGCTGCATGTTCTCCAGTTCCTGTGCAACGGCGGCTTCTTCCTGCTCAAGGTAATCGTTCGTATCGCCTGCAGCGGGTTTGGTATCACCAGCGGGTAGCGAAGCTTCTTCAACGTTTAGCACCGGTTTCATTTCGGCCAATATAGCCTCGTCTTCCATCAGGCTTTCTTCGTTCAGCTTAAAATGAAACCAGTATGGATCCGGAAAATGAAGAATGGCATCATGTGCAAAGGCCGCAGCGTCTGCGTGGTGCTGCCGGGCGGCTTCTTTAGCCAGCAGGAATTTTGCCACACCAAAGGCCGGGTATTTATCGGCTATGGCTTTAAGCTCTTCAACAGAAACATCCCCGGCAGTTTGTTTGCCGGTAAGGTATAGCATAATATTATTTTCTGTTGAATAGCTCATTATTAACGGCGGTGAAAATACGACTCTGTTACCAACTGGAAAAAATACTGTTGAACATTTCGTCGCTCAGGTTTTTTATGATGGTATCGAGTAAGCCATTTTCAGCCTGGGAAAGCGTTTGGCTGGACGGAAAGTCAAAAGGCAGTGTTACATCGTGCGGGGTAACCTTATTAAAATGTGTATCGTTTAACTCAAGGTGAACGCCTACTGTTAACCTGTTGCTGGATGCCTGCTGACTGCTTATACCAGAGGTGCTAACCGAGTAGGTTGTAATTGTGGCGGTAACAATATAGTCTGCGTTATCGCTTGTTACAATACTGGCCTTGCGCAGGTAGCTTTGTACCTTTTGTTTAAATGCATCTGTTAGCTTGGGGCTTAGCTGCGGGTTAACAATGCCTGCATGGTTTTCAATATAATTTATCTTGATGGTTTTAACGTAATCAGGTATGCTTGCATCTTTAAAAGAATACACGCCGCAGGACGAAGCACAAATGCCTATGACAAGCAATAGCAGCAGGTAAGGCGTTTTACAGGTAAAGGCGCTGTTGGTGGTAAATCTCATCTGCTTTGTTTTATTCGGTAATGTCGTATTCTTTTAATTTGCGGTACAAAGTTCTTTCGCTTATGCCAAGGTCAAGGGATGCATCCTTGCGTTTACCCTTATGTTTTTTAAGGGCTTTTTCAATCAGTTCTTTTTCCTTGTCCATAATGTTAAGCGATTCCTCCACTTCTTCATGGTGTTGTATCTCATCTTCATCATTATGGTCAATAATAACGGGTTGAGAAGAACTGATGGTTGCCGGCGCCTGGTATGGCATTACTGCCGGGGTATCGTAAACCTGTTTGGGCTCACCGTTCATTACCACATGGTCATTCAACAATGATTCATGTGCATAACGGGCGGCTGCACCGGCCATAGAAGGGTTTTGCAGAATTTCAAGAAACATCTTTTTTAGTTCTGTAACATCCTTCTTCATGTCGAAAAACAGCTTGTACAATATTTCCCTTTCGTTGGCAAACTCGCCTGCCGGTGCGGCATTGCTTGCCAGCATTGGCAAACGGTTTTGCGATGCTTTTTCCGGTAAAAACTTCCTTAGTTCGTTGCCTGTAATAACGGGCTGGGTGCTAAGTACAGAAATTTGCTCTGCAATATTCTTCAATTCCCTAACATTACCGGGAAAGCCATAGTTAATTAACAGGTTTTTTGCTTCATCGTCCAGTTGTACAGCGTTGGTTTTGTAACGTTCGGCAAAGTCAATTACAAATTTACGGAACAACAGCGGTATGTCTTCCTTTCTGTCCCTTAAAGACGGTACACGAATAGGCACCGTGCTAAGGCGGTAATATAGGTCTTGCCTGAAGCGGCCGTTTAAGGTAAACTCAAGCAGCTCGCGGTTAGTGGCTGCAATAACACGTACGTCTGTTTTCTGCACTTTGGATGATCCAACGCGAATGAACTCGCCGGTCTCCAAAACACGCAGCAGCCTTGCCTGTGTGCCAAGGGGCATTTCGCCAATTTCGTCCAGGAAGATGGTGCCGCCGTTTACGGTTTCAAAGTAGCCTTTACGGCTGTCCACCGCGCCGGTAAAGCTGCCTTTTTCGTGGCCGAAGAGTTCTGAGTCTATCGTGCCCTCAGGTATGGCGCCGCAGTTAACCGCAATGAATGAATTGTGCTTGCGCGACGACAGTGCGTGAATGATCTGCGAGAAAACCTCTTTACCCACGCCGCTTTCGCCTACTATTAAAACGCTAAGGTCAGTTGATGCAACCTGCACTGCCACATTAAGCGAATGGTTTAACGCGGGTGAGTTGCCTATAATGCCAAAGCGGTTTTTTATTGATTGAATGTCCATGCTCTTTCTTATTTCCATGCTTCTTTCAACGTGCTTCTGAATATGTTGTTCAGTGTTGAATAAGCCGGTTCATTTTTAAATTGGTACTCGTTAAGATAGTTGTCAAAATGAGCTATCCTGTTTTCTATATATGCGTCTATAATTGGTATACGCGGGCCTTTATCCAGCTCTTCACCACCCATCTTTTTAGCGATTAGATCAGCAATCTCCGCTTTTAGCAGCGGGTCAATTATTTCTGCTGAAACCAGCTCGTCAAATTCCATCGGCGCCATGTTGCCTGTTCTTTCAATCCAGTTGCAGGCTAATAAAGGCCTTAAAACGTAAAAATATTTTTTTAGCCTTGCCTCATGTGCGTCTTTAAAATAGGCCTCGTAGTTGTTCCTGGCCATATTGAAATAATGATAAAGGCAAGACTTTGGGTTGAAATATTCAGTCGTTGCTTCCCTAAGTTTTGACGCTGTTGACAACGTTTCTTTGTATACTATCGGGCTTCTTAACCATTCCAGCAAAGGGGGATTAGATTTTTTGAACAGCAGCAATGCTTTTCTTAATTCCCAGCCTGCAAGATCAATATCATTTGGAAGAATGAATTCTATGTTATCTTTTTTTTCTTCTACTAACAGGTACCAGTCGTAAGTATGAACATAAATAAACCTTACGTCCCAATCGCTGTTGGTTGAAGCAAAGCCCCACGCACGGCTGCCACTTTCAACAGCATACACAATTTTAATGTTGTGCTTCTGCTCAAGCGTTTCTATTTCATTTTTTATCTCTTCAACCATGCTGCTAACAACTATTTTATAATCTCGGCTAACAATGTGGCCTGTGTGCAATCATTCACCTTAACCCAAACATAATCGCCCTTTTGCAAAGGCGCATCTGTTTTAGCAAATACAATTACCTTGTTTTGCGTGCTTCTGCCCATCCAGTCATTTGCACTTTTTTTGCTTTCGCCTTCAATCAAAACTTTAAAGGTTTTGCTGATGTCACGCTTGTTGCTTTGTAATGATAGCTTACCCTGCAGATCAACAATTTCCTGCAACCTTCTTTTTTTTACCTCAAGCGGTATATCATCCGTGTAACGTCTTGCTGCCAGTGTACCAGGCCTCTCGCTGTAAAAAAACATATAGCTGAAATCGTAACTACTATACTGCATAATGTCAAGCGTATCTTTATGATCTTCTTCAGTTTCAGTACAAAAGCCGCTTATAATGTCGCTGCTTATACCGCAATCCGGCATTATTGTTCTTATCTGGTCAACCTTGGCCATGTACCACTCACGGGTGTAAGTGCGGTTCATCAGTTGCAATACACGGCTGCTGCCGCTTTGTACAGGCAGGTGAATATATTTGCAAATGTTCTCGTATTTGGCCATGGTGCGCAATACGTCTTCAGTAATGTCTTTGGGGTGCGAAGTGCTAAACCTAACCCGTAATTCTGGACTAACCTGCGCCACCATTTCAAGTAAGTGGGCAAAGGTTACAACTTGTTCCTGCGCATTGTTCAAAAAATCCCCGCTTGCTTTTAAATCCCCTTTAGGGGCAGGGGTTTGCACCCAATAATAACTATCCACATTTTGGCCAAGCAGGGTTACTTCTTTAAAGCCTCTTTGAAAAAGATCTCTCGCTTCAGCAATAATTGAGTATGCATCGCGGCTGCGCTCCCTGCCGCGTGTAAACGGTACTACGCAAAAACTGCACATATTGTTGCAGCCCCGCATGATGGAAATAAATGCAGATACTCCATTGCTTTCCAGCCGAACGGGTGAAATATCAGCATAAGTCTCGTCCCTGCTTAATAATACATTTACTGCTTTCTGACCTGTTTCTGCCTCTTCAATCAACCCTGGCAACGTACGGTATGCATCGGGGCCAACCACCATATCAACCAGCTTTTCTTCTTCCAGCAGTTTGGCTTTTAACCGTTCAGCCATGCAACCCAATACACCTACCAGCATGCCGGGCCTTTCTTCTTTAACCTTCCTGAACTCTGTAAGGCGTTTGCGTATAGTTTGCTCAGCCTTCTCGCGAATTGAACAGGTGTTTAGCAATATAAGGTCTGCTTCAAGATAGTTCCTGGTTGCGCCAAAGCCTTCTTCCTGTAAAATAGATGCAACTATCTCGCTGTCGCTAAAATTCATCTGGCATCCATAGCTTTCTATGTAAAACTTCTTTTGGTATATATTTTCATCCAGGCCAAAAGGTGCATATGCCTCACCCTGCCTGCTTTCGTTGTGTACGCTGTGTAATGTTTCGGCCAATTCCATCCGCTGTGTAAAGTTTAGTTTGCAAAAATAACTAAAAACACGTTAGTGTCAGTTTGGCAGATTGTTAACTATTTTTTTTATGCATTGAAGGCTATATTTGCGGCAATAAAAATGGTTATTAGCCAGGCGCATGAAGAAACCTACAATATTATTAATGCCGTTAGTTTTATTGAGTGTAGTTTGTTTTTCGCAGGACATACCCGTTAGGCAGTTGCCTACAGAAGTGTTCAGAACTATTACCAAGCCTAAGGATACAGCTAAATATACATGGAAGCGGGGCGGCGTATTTAATTTTAATATGGCCGAAGGCTCTCAAAAAAACTGGGCCGCGGGCGGAGATAATTTCTCAATCGCCTTAACATCCTACGTTAATTATTTTTTATATTGGCAGCACAAAAGTCAAACCTGGGATAATAACCTTGACTTTAACCTGGGCTTTGTGCAAACTACCAGCGTTGGGGCGCGTAAAAATGACGACCGCGTTGATTTTCTTTCAAAATACGGTATACGTACCGATACTACCAATAAGCTGTTTATCTCAGGGTTGTTTAACTTTAGAACCCAGCTTTTTGACGGCTTTACATACGATGGCTCAGGCGGCAAGATATTTTCATCTACTTTCCTTTCACCGGGCTACATTATACTATCAGCCGGTATGGATTATCATCCAACCAAAGAGCTTTCTATATTCTTTTCATTCCTTACAGACCGTGCTACCATTTTAGCAAACCCAACTTTGTCAAAACAAGGGCTATATGGGGTTGATACAGGCCATCATGTGTTTAATGAGTTTGGTGGCTTTGCGTCAATTAACTACTCGCATGCTTTTGGTAAAACAGTAACATATAAAGGCAGGGTTGACCTGTTTAGCAATTATGCCAATAATCCCCAGAATATTGATATGTACATGACGAACTATTTAACATTTAAGATAAATAAGTTTTTGTCTGCTTCCTATGCCCTTAACCTTATATATGATGATGATGTAAAGCTGTTTGGGGAATTTAATAACAGCCCGGCCTTACAAATACAAAGCCAGATAGGCCTTGGGCTTTCTGTGCCTTTTAATGTAAAACGTTATTCAGGCTCATTATTTTAAACCTGTAGCTGCTTGCCAAATTGAAGTATATAGCCGTTGTTATCTTTTATAGCAAATTCGCGCATTCCGTATTCAAAAGTCTCGATGCCGTAATATATATTGGTATGGTCTTTTAGCGTGGTCCATAAAGCATCCACATCTTGTAACATTAAAATAAAAGCTGCCTGTGCATAAAGGCTTGTTAAAAGGCTAATGGCTGTTGGGCAGGCAAAACATAATAGCTGCTCCATCCCTTTGCAGGTGCATCCATCCCCATTCTTCATTAAAATTATCTGCTTTAAAGCCCAGCACAGAAGTATAAAATTCCATAGTAGCTTTAAGTTCGTTGGTCCATAACATGGGTGTAAGTGTACTAAACTGCATAGTGTGGCAATTAGGCCGTTTGGGTTGCCTTTATTTTTTTAGCCAGCCAGCTTTTGCCAATAGGAATTATCCAGTTATTTAAAAGTTCGGTTTTAGTAGCAACCAAATTATTAAAGTATAAAGTATTGGTTGTTATAAAGCCATTTTCAATGGCATAATTCAATTGTGAAAGCGGAAGCAGTTGAATCTTTTCTTTTGCATACACCGCCAGCATCTGCCTGTTAAACATATCCACTTTAAACATCTCCTCAATCTGCTTAATAACCCTTACCGAACTATCGGTGCTGCAACCGCTAACGCCTGCTTCAGTTTCGTCTGCCATAATAATAACAAATTGGCCGAACAGCAAATTGGCAAATCCTTTTACCGGCGTGCCATGTGTGCGCCAGTTAGCAGCAAAACCCTCAAGCAGTGGCTCAATTTGAAGGGCTTCACTAATAGTGAACAACCTGCTTGCCTGGTATATCCAAACCCTTGACGATGGGTGAAAATCTTCGGGTATATGTTGAGCGTAATCTAAGTTCATACTGCAAAGTTAAGCGATTTTGAATTTGGCGAAGATGGCCCGGTTGTTAAAAACGAAAGTGATTATTTGTATGGCGTCGCCACGTAAGCCTCCTGCCGGTTGTCGGATCAACCAATCAACCTAAGAACCTATCAACTAATAATCAATCAACCAACCCTCTACCCGCTAACCCATTTTGCAATAAAAAATGCTGTTGCGGCTGCGGCTGCACCAATAAACATTACTTTAAGGCCGCCAGTTAACGCATTTACCCCTGTTAGCCTGCTTTTAAAATACCCGAATATAAACAGGCATACCAGCGTAATAATTACCGAAAGTTTTAAACCTTCCAGCGCATCATGCACAAAAAAGTAAGGGCTTAATGGGATGAGGCCGCCAATAATGTACGATAAGCCGATATTAAAGGCGCTTTTGCGGGCGCGCCTGGGGTCTGGTTTTTCCAGGCCTAACTCATATTTCATCATAAAACTTACCCATCGGTCTTTATTCTGCATAATTTCAGCCACCGCCTTTTCCTGTATTTCTTCGCTTAAGCCCCATTCTGCAAATACTTGTTTTGTTTCAGCTTTCTCAATTTCCGGAACGTTATCTACCTCAAGATATTCTCTTTTTAGTTCGCTGTTATAATGGTCGCTTTCCGTTTTACCAGCCAGGTAGCCGCCCAACCCCATTGCAATACTGCCTGCGGCTATTTCGGCAATACCTGCAAGGATGATAAGCTGTGTTTGATTGACTGAAACACCCTTAACCGCACTAACCATACCTGCTGCAAGGGCAAATGGTACGGTTAGCCCGTCACTCATGCCAATAACAATATCTTTTAAAAGGTCTGAGCTTTCCAAGTGTGGCTCTTCGTGCGGTGCTGCTTTATCCATTGCTATTGCAAATTTTTATGTAATGGGCATCAAGTTAGTAAACTAAAGGCGGTTGCTGATGTCGCGATTTTGAAATTTAACGATTTATCAAATGCAACGATATTTTACAAGGTTGATAAATCCCAAAATCACCAAATTACGAAATCAGCAATCTTGCACTTATTCAAGCACTTTCAGGCTTCTGCCAATTATCTCAACACATTCTAAAATTTGTTCTTTCGTAATGCAAAGTGGTGGTGCAAAACGAATCTTGTCGCCATGCGTTGGTTTTGCAAGTAAGCCATTATTTCTTAAGGTAAGGCAAAGTTCCCATGCAGCATCTGCATTGCTGTGCTCAATCACAATAGCATTTAACAGACCCTTGCCGCGTATAAGTTTTATAAAGGGAGAGTGCAATTTTGCCAGTTCGTCACGCAGCAGTATGCCCAGTACTTCCGCGTTCTCTGTCATGCATTCATCTTTCAATACCTGTAAAGCTTCAACTGTAACAGCACATGCAAGGGCATTACCCCCGTAAGTTGAGCCATGTTCACCGGCCTTAATATTAAGCATTACGTCATCATCTGCCAGCACTACTGCCACCGGCATGGTACCGCCACTTAAGGCCTTGCCCAGTATTAATACATCCGGCCTAACATCTTCATGGTCGCAGGCCAGCATTTTACCGGTACGTGCAAGCCCTGTTTGTATTTCATCAGCAACCATCAGCACGTTGTACTCGTTGCATAATTGGCGTATGCCTTCAAGGTAGCCTGCATCTGGCACCAGCACACCTGCTTCGCCCTGTATAGGTTCAAATAAAAAGCCTGCTACATTTTTATCCTGTAAAGCCTTTTCAAGCGCTATAAGATCATTATATGGTATTGTTTCAAAACCGTTTGTTAACGGACCAAAGTTTGTATAAGCCGATGGGTCGCTGCTGAAAGAGATAATAGTTGTAGTTCTGCCATGAAAATTGCCTTCACACACAATTATTTTTGCCTGCCCGCCCGGTATTCCCTTAACAGTATAGCCCCAGCGGCGCGTAAGTTTTATGGCTGTTTCAACACCCTCAGCGCCGGTGTTCATTGGCAATACTTTATCATAGCCAAAGTATTCAGTTATGTATTTGGCAAACTCGCCCATTTTATTATTAAAAAATGCGCGGGATGTAAGTGTAAGCTTCTGTGCCTGCTCAACCAGTGCATTAACTATGCGGGGGTGGCAATGCCCCTGGTTAAGGGCTGAGTAACCGCTTAAAAAGTCGTAATACCGTTTGCCATCAACATCCCACACAAATACACCTTTGCCTCGCTCAAGCACAACGGGCAGGGGGTGGTAATTATGGGCGCCATGTTTACCTTCAAGGTCAATATAATAAGTGCTTTTTTCGCTTAATGTTTGCGTTAACATACACAATAATTTTTAGTAGTAAGTAATAGTTTATAAAGGCATCTACTTTTATACACGGCTTGCAGCCGGTGCCATAATTAATAACCAATAAGTAAAATAGTAAAAATTAGCCCGGCGGGCTTTAGCAAAATGTACGGTATATTGAATGATATTACCCCAGGGGATGGTCTAAAAAATCAAGATTTAAACGAAGAAAACGCATACCTACGTGTTTAATGGCGCAATATACAATTTTTAGCAGCACCAGGCTAAAATTAATGCTTGCGCTTATATAAGTTTTTCAACATCTATACTGCATTTTTTGCCGCATGTATTATTACACCAGCGTACACTGTTCGTATCAGAACCGTACACATGTGTTATTATTTACTATGTAATTTGTTAATAATCAAAAGTTTTAAAAACCGGCATTTACTTGGCATGCCAATAACGGGTTTGGTGTGCCCCTTTGTAAACATAAACGGGTATGAACTTGCGTGCTGAATGACGATTTTAAAATTACAAACCATTAAGATGCTAAAAAGTTATTTAAAAACTGCTTTTCGCTTTTTGCTCAAAAACAAAACATATAGTCTCATCAATATTATAGGGCTTGCAGTAGGCACTTTATGTTGCTTGTATATATTACTATATGTTGAGGACCAATACAGCTACGATAAATACCAAAAAGATGCAAACAATATATATCGCATTAATACTTACCTGGACATAACAGGCGATAAGCACAATAGCTCAGCATCTTCGCCGCCTATAGCGCCAGCCTTAAAGCACGACTTCGCCGAGGTGGTACAATTTACCCGTGTTGTGCCTATGCTGAATGTTGGCAAAAGCATGCTTAAGTATAAGGACAGGTCGTTTTATGAAAAGGAATCAATATATGCTGATTCAACTTTTTTTGATGTATTCACCTATCACTTTGTGTTTGGCAAGCCTGCAAACGCATTGCTTGAGCCATACACGGTTGTTTTACAGCAACCACTTGCTGAAAAATTGTTTGGAAAAGATAACCCGGTTGGTAAAGTTATAAACATTGAGAATGGTTACGGTAAGCACGATTTTAAGGTGATGGGAGTGGTTGACGAAAGCCTGGGTAAAACACATATGCAGGCAAATATGTTTGTTACTATGAACAGCGGCGGCTTTGGAGCATACACACTAACCAATACCCATTGGGCCGGTAACAACTACGCGTATTCCTATATAAAATTGAGGCCGGATGCAAGTGCTGCGGCCCTTGAGAAAAAGTTGCCTGCATTTTTATTTAAATATGGAGAGGCGCAATTAAAAGAACTTGGTATTAAAAAAGTATTACACCTGCAGCCTGTTACCGCCATCCATACCACTGCCGGTTTAGAACACGAGATAAGCAAAACGGTAAGCACTTCATTTCTATATATATTAATATTAATTGCCGTGCTTATACAGGTAATAGCTTGTATAAACTTTATGAACCTTTCAACAGCGCGCGCATCAAAAAGGGCAAAAGAAGTTGGGGTTAGAAAAGTAGTTGGCGCAGGCAGAAAAGATTTGATACGCCAGTTCCTCGGCGAATCATTTTTGCTGGCAATGACAGGTGTGTTGGTTGCATTGCCACTTTTAATAGTAGCGTTGCCGTACCTTAACCAAATTACAAGTGCCAATATACAATTAACGCTTTTTAAAGATTACCGTTTGTGGCTGGTATTGGGCGGGCTTGTTGTAGTTACCGGTTTTGTTGCCGGCAGCTATCCCGCTTTTTACCTAAGCGCCTTCCAGGCTATAAAGGTTATAAAAGGCAATTTTAATAACCAGGTTTCTGCAGCAGGCATCAGGCGTTCGTTGGTGGTGTTCCAGTTTGTATTATCAATTGTTCTTATAACAGGCATCATTGTTATATATAGCCAGTTGAACTTTATAAAAAATAAAGACCTGGGTTTTGATACCAGTCAAAAGCTTGTGTTTAGTTTTTATACTGATGACGCTCAAAAACAAATGGTGTCTTTTAGTGATGACCTGAAACAAATGCATGATGTATCGTCTGTTACGTTTGCCGATAATTACCTAAGCCAATTTATACCGCACGACCACGGTGTTTTTCCCGCTGGCGGAAGCATGGCTACCGCTATTGATGCACAGAACATAGCATCAGATGAATTTTTTGTACAAACCAACGGCATTAAGTTAATAGGCGGAAGAGACCTTAGGCTTAACGATTCAGGAAAAGTATTAATAAATGAAACACTGGCAAAAAGGCTTGGCTTTACAGCAGCCACTGCGCCCGGTACAAGGCTATACACGCAATATGCGCCTGACCCTGTAACTTTTGTTGAGGTTGCCGGTGTAATGAAAGATTTTAATTATGCATCACTGCACGGTGAGGTAAACCCATTTATGCTGGTGTACGAAAAAAACAGGAACTATCTGGCTAACATGATAGTTGCAGTTAACAGCAATAATTATAAAGATGTACTGGCAAAAATGGAAGGGCTGTGGCAAAAGCATTTTGCAGGTGTGCCGTTTGAATATGTTTTTGTAAACGATGAAGTGCAAAAAATGTATGAAACTGAAACTACGCTGGGTAACATCATCAATTCATTTACACTAATGGCTATACTTATATCATGCCTTGGGTTGTTTGGGCTGGCAGCCTTTAGCGCAGAGCAGCGCAGTAAAGAAATTGGTATACGCAAAGTGTTGGGTGCAAGCGTAACCAGCGTAACCAGCCTGCTTAGTAAAGACTTTTTGAAGCTGGTAATAGTGGCCTTTGTTATAGCCATACCCATCGCGTATTGGGCTATGACCCAGTGGCTACAGGGTTTTGCATATAGGGTACCCATTAGCTGGTGGATGTTTGCCATTGCAGGTGTGCTTAGTGTTGCTGTTGCATTGGTAACAGTAAGCTTCCAGGCAATTAAAGCGGCGGTTGCTAACCCTATAAGGAGTTTGAAGACGGAATAAAGCACCTCTCTTACTCTATCACCCTAAAGGTGGAAAGGTTTAGAGTGAAGATCCTTTAGTATACTCTCAGCAATGGAGTTTGTATTGTTTAAGGGTGATAGCAAAAAAATAAATGTTGAATTTCAAATCAAAATATAATTCATTAACGTTTTCAAAAGTCTCCATTCAGGGCGATTTAGGGAGTTTGTTTTATGTTTAAAAACTATTTAAAAACAGCATTGCGAAACATACGGCGAAATAAAATTTTTGCTGTTATAAACGTACTTGGTTTAAGCCTCGGCCTTGCCTGTGCTATGTTAATAATACTGTATATAAAAGATGAGGTGAGTTTTGATCGCTTTCATAAAAATGCCGATAACATTTATATGATAGGCAAAACCATAAAAAGGCCTTCCGGCGAAATTTCGTACGGTGGTGTAACAGGTATTTTCCAGGGGCCGAGGTTTAAAGCTGCCATACCTGAAATACGCGCTTTTGTGCGGTACCAGCAAAGTTATCTTGATACAAAAAAGGGGACAGACATTACTACACAAAAAGTTTTTTATACTGATAAAGATTTCTTTTCTGTGTTCTCCTTTCCGCTAATACACGGCAATGCTGCAACCGCTTTGCAAAGCCCCAACACAATAGTGGTAACAGAAGATGTTGCAAAAAGGGAATTTGGCTCAACTGACGCGGTAGGTAAGGTTATGTATTTTAAAAAGGGTGACGCTTTTGTGCCTTATACAGTAGCGGCCGTGGCTAAAAACTGCCCGCAAAACTCGTCCATCAATTTTGATATTTTATTGCCTTTAATTACAACTAAGGCTGACGAAGAATATAATGAGAACTGGTTTAACTCATCCCTTTTCACTTTTATAGTGCTTAACCCCGGCGCAAATGCCAACGCAGCGGCCGCAAAAATGCAAAAGGTATTTTTGTCTGATGCCGCTGAAGCTATCAAAGCCATCAGGGAAAAATATGGTGTGAAAGACCCGGGTATGACCTATTTTCTACAATCATTTACATCGTTACACCTTGATACCAGGCTGAATACCGGCTCTGGTATCAACGGCTTAAGCAAGCCTGTGTATTCATACATATTATCAGGTGTTGCATTTTTTATATTGCTTATCGCCTGTATCAATTTTATAAATATCACTATGGCGCGCTCGTTAAAACGGGCTAAAGAAATTGGTATACGTAAAGTGATCGGCGCCGGCAGAAAAAAGATCATCATCCAGTTCCTGGGCGAATCTTTCTTATTATGCTTTGCTGCATTTGCCCTGGGCGTATTGATAGCTCAGAACGTATTGCCGTTGTTTAACAGTATCTCTAATAAAGCATTATCATTTTCTTATTTATTAGATGTTAAGCTGGTAACAGGTTACGTATTGCTTTTTGTTGTTACATTCTTGCTGGCGGGCTTTTATCCAGCCATGGTATTGTCAAAATATAACCCCGTATCAACATTGTATGGCAGGATTAAAACAGGAGGTAAAAATTATTTGCAGAGGTTGCTTGTGGTAGTGCAATTTTCGCTGGCATCATTTTTAATTATCGCTACTGTTATTATTTTCCTTCAATTTAATTTTCTTACAAGCCAGCCTGTGGGTTACGACGACAGCAATCTTGTTGCAGTTAATGTTAACATGAAGAACAGCGATGTGCCAATAGTAAAATCGCAATTATTGCAGTCGCCCGGTATTATTACAGAGGCCGCCAAAAATGGAGGTAGCTGGAACGCTACTGCAAAAGCAGACAATGGCAGAGATATAAATTTTGAATATGAAACTATCGACGATACGTATTTGCCTATACTTAAAGTGCCTGTAACAACAGGGCGAAATTTTTCATCGCTTTATACAGCAGATTCAAACCATTCCGTTTTGGTGAACGAAACATTTGTAAAAGAAGCCGGGTGGAAAGATGCCATAGGCCACCAGGTAGATTTTTACGACGGGAAAGAAAAATATACGGTAATAGGTGTTGTAAAAGATTACCATTACGCATCGCTGACAGAAAAAATTGGCCCACAGGTGTTTACCATGAAACCAGATAATGGTTATGGCATGTTTCTTATAAAAATAAAGCCCGGCAGCACACAAGCCAGTCTTGCGCAAATTGAAAAAACATTTAAAAACATCTTCCCATTACAGCCTTACACGTACTCTTTTGTTGACCAGGATAATAAAAGCCACTACGAAGCTGAAGCAAAATGGAAACAGTTGCTGCTGTCAGGGGCGGTGTTAACCATTTTTATTGCATGCATTGGTTTGTTTGGCCTTTCTGTATTATTTGCAGAGAACAGAACAAAGGAAATAGGTATACGAAAAGTTTTAGGCGCATCTGTTAGTAATGTAGTAACCATAATGTCGAAAGACTTTTTGCAACTGGTGTTTATTGCACTATTAATTGCTATACCGTTTGCCTGGTTTGCGGTAAATAAATGGCTTGAAAATTACCCTTACCATATAACATTAAGCGCCTGGGTTTTTGCAGCAACAGGTTGTATGGTAATAGTGGTTGCATTGGCAACGGTAAGTTCACAGGCAATCAGGGCAGCAATTGCAAACCCTGTTAAGGCAATAAAGGCGGAATAGGAATCCATCTCTTATTCTCCCCTAAAGGCGGGGATATAGGATGACGGTTTAACTGTTTTAAATAAGAAAATTGATTGTCAGGTAACAGAAATGTATTTAAATATTAATGCTTGAAAATAAAATAAAAATATAATTAACTAATGTTTTAAAAGGCCCTCTTTAAGGGGGTGGGGGTTTGTTGTATATGTTTAAAAATCATCTAAAAACAGCCTGGCGTAATATTACCAAAGACAAAGGCTATACTGCCTTTAACCTGCTGGGGCTTGCAACCGGCATGGCCATAGCGCTTATTATTGGCTTGTGGGTGCAGTACCAGTTTTCATACGATAAGTTTTTGCCGGGATACCAGCAGGCATACAGGGTTATGATAAGAACAAACCGTAACGGTGATGCTGATGCAGGTGGTGCAACAAGCCTGGCTTTGGCAGATGTGCTAAAAAAGGACGTGCCTGAAATTAAATACGTAGCACAGGCAGACTGGATTGGCCAACATGGCCTTGTGGTAGGTGATAAAAAGCTATATAACAGCGGAATTTTTGCAGGAGAAGACTTTCTAAAAATATTTCAGTATTCCCTGTTGCGGGGCAATGCGTCCGAAGTATTAAAACAGCCTGCATCTATTGTACTTACCAAAGCCACTGCTACTGCTTTATTTGGTAACGAAGACCCTATTAATAAAATAGTGCGGCTGGATAATGCGCAGGATGTAAAGGTAACCGGCGTGTTGAAAGATTTGCCGGGAAATTCGACAATGCAATTTAAATATATATTGCCATTTAGCTTTTACGTACAAACGCAAAGCTGGATAAAGGATAATATGCAAAGCTGGAGCCTACACCCTATACAAACTTTTGTAAGCTTACAGCAAGGCGTTACAACCATGCAGGTAGAGGCAAAACTGGCGGGTATCATAAAAAAATATGATGCTGACGACTACCGCAGTGAAAAGAGTATCCTGTTTATACATCCACTGTCTCATTGGCATTTACACAGCACGTTTGTAAATGGTTACGAGGCTGGTGGCTTTATTGACTATGTGCGCATGTTCGGCATTATTGGCATATTGGTGTTAGTTATTGCATGCATAAATTTCACCAACCTGTCAACCGTCCGCAGCGAAAGGCGTGCGCGGGAAGTGGGGGTGCGCAAAGCTGTTGGCAGCTTGCGCAGGCATATTATTTTTCAGTTTCTTATTGAGTCTGTGCTTATAACATTTATGGCATTTTTGGTATCGCTGTTTTTTGTTAGTACAGTATTGCCCGCATTTAATACTTTAACCAGCAGCAACGTTGCTATACCATGGCTTAGTGTTTCGTTTTGGGCTATTATGATAGCATATGTATTGATCACAGGCCTTGCGGCGGGTAGCAGGCCTGCATTTTACCTGTCTTCCTTTAGGCCGGTTAAAGTGTTGAAGGGTGCTATGCAAATAGGTAAGGCGGCAACGCTGCCAAGAAAAATACTGGTAGTGCTGCAATTTTCATGCTCTGTAGCACTTATTATAAGTACTGTAATTGTGTACCAGCAAATACAGTATGCAAAAAACCGCCCCAATGGTTACAATGCTGACAGGCTTGTGATAACCGATGCCAGCGGCGACATTGACCGTAATTACGCGGCACTAAAAAATGATCTGCTTCAAACCGGTGTTATTGCAAGCGTAACAAAATCAACCGCGCCGGTAACAGAGATTTATTCATGGACGGGCCTTGATAACTGGCAGGGCAAACAGCCCGGCGAATCTTTGGGCATGGCCACTATTGGTGTAACAGACGATTATTTTAATACTTTAGGTATACATTTTTTAAAAGGGAGAAATTTCTCAGGCTGGGGTAATAATTATGATACTGTTGATGTTATATTAAACGAAGCTGCCGTTAAACGCCTGCGTTTTAAAGAAGCTATAAACCAGGAAATATTCTGGAATGGTGGCCGGAAAATAAAAGTAATAGGCGTAGTAAAAGACGCTTTAATGCGTTCGCCGTTCTCGCCGCCGGAACCAACATTTTTTGTATATAACCCCGTGTGGTCAAGCGTAGTAATGTACCGGCTTTCGCCCAATGTTAATGCGGGCGCTGCAATTGCGAAAGTGGCGCCGGTGTTCAATAAATACAACCCGTCTTATCCATTTACCTATCATTTTGCTGACGAAAACTATGCAGCTAAATTTAACCAGGAAGTATTAATTGGAAGGCTGTCAGGCATATTTGCCGCATTGGCCATTTTTATTTCATGCCTGGGCCTGTTTGGTCTTGCGGCTTATGTTGCGCAACAGCGCACAAAGGAAATCGGCATTCGCAAAGTGCTTGGTGCAAGCGTGCCGCAACTGTGGGCATTACTATCAAAAGACTTTGTTGTACTTGTGGCAATTAGTTGTGTAGTGGCCTCGCCGGTGGCCTGGTATTTTTTAAACGGCTGGCTGCTGCAATATGATTACAGAATAACAATTGGCCCTGGCGTGTTTATAGCATCAGCATTGGTAGCCATGCTTATAACAGCATTAACCATTAGCATACAGGCTATAAGGGCGGCAACGGCTAACCCGGTAAAGGCCCTAAAGGTAAACTAAAACCCCTCTTTTATTCTCTCCTCCGCCCGGCGGATAGAGGTGCAGAATGAATGACGGGAGGTTGCATTAGAAAATAGATAGTATTCTAAAAAATAAATGACTAATAAATAATTAAATATTAAACACTGCCTTTTAAAGGGGAACCTTCTTGCAAGTACCCCTTTTAGGGAATTTAGGGAGTTTTTCTTATGCTAAAAAATTATTTTAAAACCGCTATTCGCAGCCTGCGCAAAAACAAGGTGCATTCGTTTATTAATGTTACAGGTTTATCTGTAGGCATGGCTGTAGCAATGCTAATTGGTTTATGGATTTGGGATGAACTGAGCTTTGACAAATACCATAAAAATTACGACCACATTGCCCAGGTAATGCAAAGCCGTACTTTTAATAGTGTTGTACGCACAGGTGTATCAGAACCAATGCCTTTGGGGCCGGAGCTTGCAAAAAGCTACGGAAGCGATTTTAAGTATATAGTAATGTCGTCATGGAACTTTGATCATATTTTGTCTGTAGGGAATAAAAAGCTTTTAAATTCCGGCAGCTATATGGATGTAAAGGCGCCTGATATGTTAACACTTAACATGCTGCAGGGCACTCGAAACGGGCTGGCTAACCCTTCATCAATTATACTTTCGCAAAGCGTGGCTAAAGCGCTTTTTGGTAACGGGGACCCAATGGGTAAAATTGTAAAAATAGACAACAACGCCAGCGTAAAGGTTACCGGTGTGTACGCAGATCTGCCTTTTAATACAACGCTTAGAGACTTGTCATTTATCGCACCGTGGTCGCTATATAAAAATTCTGAAGAATGGTTGCGTAAGTCGGCCGACAACTGGGGCAATAACGCATTCCAGGTATTTGTGCAACTGGCTGACAATGTGAATATGGACCGGGTTTCAATTAAAATAAAAGATGCGAAGCTTAAAAACCAGGCAGGAGACGACAGAAAGGCAAATGCCCGGCTGTTTTTACAACCAATGAATAAATGGCACTTATATGCCGATTTTAAAAACGGTGTAAACACCGGCGGCAGAATTCAATATGTTTGGATGTTTGGTATTATTGGCATCTTTGTTTTACTGCTTGCGTGTATAAACTTTATGAACCTTAGCACAGCCCGCAGTGAGAAGCGCGCAAAGGAAGTAGGCATTCGTAAAGCAGTAGGGTCGCTACGCGGCCAGTTGGTGTACCAGTTTTATATTGAATCTGTGGTGGTAGCTCTTTTCGCTTTTATTTTTTCACTTGTGCTGGTGCAATTGGTGTTGCCGTTTTTTAACCAGGTGGCAGATAAACAAATGGCAATATTATGGTCAAATCCATTGTTTTGGCTTGCAGGTGTTGGCTTTAGCCTTATAACAGGCATAATTGCGGGCAGCTACCCTGCCTTATACCTTTCATCATTTAACGCAGTAAAAGTATTAAAGGGCAGCTTTAAGGCAGGGCGTTTCGCATCTATACCCCGTAAAGTACTTGTTGTGGTACAATTTGTTGTATCGGTAGTTTTAATTATAAGTACCGTTGTTGTTTTCAGGCAAATACAATTTGCTAAAAACCGCCCTGTTGGCTATAGGCGTGAAGGATTAATAACTATACCTACATCCACTGGCGACCTGCACAAAAATATAGATGCAGTACGCGATGATATGCTTAACAGCGGTGCGGTAATATCAATGGCCGAATCATCAAGCCCGGCAACGGACATACAGAGTAACACAGGCGGCGTCGAATGGCCCGGTAAAGACCCTTCGGTGGCAGATGATTTTTCAACCATCGGTATGTCGCCCGACTACGGTAAAACCGTGGGCTGGCAATTTGTTGCGGGTAGAGATTTTTCCAAACAGTTTTTAACTGACTCGTCTGCTGTTATTATAAATGAGGCTGCTGCAAAATATATGGCGCTTAAAAACCCTGTTGGTACCACAATAAAGTGGGGCGGCAGCGACTATAAAATTGTTGGTGTTATAAAGGACGTTGTAATGGGTTCGCCATACCTGCCTGTTAAGCAGGCTATTTATTATATGGATGCCGACCCGGGTGGTTTTGTAACGCTTAGAATAAACCCCGCCATGGGCGTAAAAGACGCGTTGGCAAGAATAGAAACAGTGTATAAAAAATATTCGCCCGCCACGCCGTTTAAATACCAGTTTGTTGACGATGCTTATGCAAAAAAGTTTTCTGATGAGGAGCGCGTTGGCAAGCTGGCAAGCTTTTTTGCCTCGCTGGCTATATTAATAAGTTGCCTTGGCTTGTTTGGCCTTGCATCGTTTATTGCTGAGCAGCGTACAAAGGAAATTGGCGTGCGCAAAGTATTGGGTGCTTCTGTTATTAACCTGTGGGGTTTGCTAAGCCGGGACTTTGTTGTGCTGGTTGTTATAGCCTGTTTAATTGCAGTTCCACTGGCTAATTATCTTATGGACCAGTGGTTGCAAAAGTATGAGTACCGCACGCCGCTAAGCTGGTGGATATTTGCTGCTGCCGCTGCTGGTGCATTGTTTATAACTATAGCAACAGTAAGCTATCAAAGTATTAAAGCCGCATTGATGAACCCGGTAAAGGCGATTAAGACGGAGTGATTCAATTGCAGATTGTAGATTGTAGATTGCAGATTGTATTGATGCGAACTGTTAGGTGGCGAGACGTTGAAGACCTGTTTAAAATAATTGCAAATAATAGGTAGAATAAAGTAACTAAATGTTGAGTGCATCGTTTCAGCGGGGTTGCCGGTGTTTATTGTTGAATAAAGATGCGTAAGCACAAGAGTGAGACGCCCGTTCGAAAGGTAAGGCCGGGCGGGCAACGATGATGAGCAGCGTTATTGATGCCGGTAACAAAAAACAAAGAACACAAAACAACAAAACCTTGCTTATATGTTCAAAAACTATTTAAAAATTGCGGCCAGGCAGTTACGGAAGCAGAAGATGTATTCCGTTGTAAAAATTGGCGGCTTTGCGTTTGGCATTGCTGCCTGCCTGTTAATTGCTTTGTTTATTAAAGATGAGCTAAGCTATGACAACCAGTACCCTAATGCAGACCGTATTTATAGAATAATTGGCAGCATACCTGTAGATGGCCAGGTGCAAAAGTGGACAAGCTTTCCTGCACCAATGGCAGGTGTTATTAAAAAAGATTTTCCGGAGGTGGAAAAATCTGGCCGGTTAATGCCTAATTCTTTATTCCCCGGCGCAGGCAGTAACGAAGTTAGAACAGCGGATAAAATAGAAAGTAACCACGAAGATGGTTTTGCTTATGCAGACCAGGAAACTTTTGACATATTTTCACTGCCCCTTGTATATGGCGACAGCAAACATGCTCTTACTCAACCTAACAGCATTGTAATAGCCAAAAGCAAGGCTGATAAGTACTTTCCGGGTCAAAACCCCATTGGCAAAGTACTTTACCTAAATAATAACCTAACCCAGCCACATACAGTTACAGGCGTTATGCTGGATATTCCTTCAACAAGCCACCTGCGTTATGACTTTTTATTGGCACAGGCAGGTATTGAATGGTGGAAGGGAGAACAGGCAAGCTGGGATGCCCAAAACTACATTGATTACATTGTGCTTAAACAGGGCACCGACCCAAAGCAATTTGAAAAAAAACTTAGGGACGATATTGCCAATAATTATTACCTGCCCACACTGCAAAAAGAGGGAGATAAAAATGCGGTGCAGGAACTTGCTAATTATAAGCTGGTACTGCAACCGGTAGGGGATATTCACCTAAGGTCTTATGATATTGACGATGGCCTTAAACATGGCGACATACGTTTTGTGTGGTTATTTGCAGCTATTGCTGGTTTTATACTGGTTATAGCCTGCATAAATTTTATTAATCTTTCAACAGCAAAATCTGCTAACCGTGCCAGGGAAGTGGGATTAAGGAAAGTGATAGGCAGCTACCGCAGCGGGTTGGTAAAACAATTTTTAACAGAATCACTATTGGTAAGCCTGCTTTCGTTTGTAGCAGGCATTTTATTGGCGTGGGTATTATTGCCTTATTTTAATATACTTGCTTCAAAGCAATTAATATTCCCGTGGGCGGCGTGGTGGTTTGCGCCCGTTATGTTGCTGGCATGTTTTGTTGTTGGTGTTGCCGCAGGGTTGTACCCATCTTTTTATTTGTCGTCATTCAAACCAATTAGTGTGTTAAAAGGCCAGCTAAGCAGCGGTAGCAAAGGCTCTGCGCTTCGCAACGGGCTGGTGGTATTCCAGTTTACTGCATCTATTATACTTATTATCAGCACTACAATTATTTATAACCAGGTGCATTATTTACTCAACAAAAATGTTGGGTTTGATAAAGACCAGGTAATGCTTATACAGGGTACTAATACCATAGGTAACGAAGTAAATACTTTTAAAACCAGGTTACTGTCTTTGCCCCAGGTAAAGAGCGTTAGTATAAGTGATTTCCTGCCTGTTGAGGGTACCAAACGCAACGGTAATAGTATGTGGAACGAAGGCAAAGCCAATAGCGGACCCGGCGCTGATGCGCAGTTTTGGACTGTTGACATTGACTATATAAAAACATTAGGTATTAAAATAGTTGACGGGCGGGATTTTTTGCCCAACATGGCTACAGACTCACAGCAGGTAATTATAAATCAAACCCTTGTAAACGACCTGCACCTTAAAAACCCTGTTGGTAAAATAGTTACCAATAGCTACGCAGGCTTTAGGGTGCTTGGTGTTATACAGGATTTTAATTTTGAATCGATGCACGGCAAAGTAGGCCCCATGGTTTTACACCTTGGCAGCAGCCCGGGTATAGTATCAGTTAAAATGAAGGGCGGTGATGTACCTGGTACCATAGCACTAATAGCTGCAATGTGGAAAAACTTTGCACCCGGTCAGCCATTACGCTATACGTTTCTTGATGAAAGCTTTAGCAAAATGTACGCAGATGTACAAAGCGTGGGCCGCATATTTACAAGCTTCGCCATACTTGCTATTATAATTGCCTGCCTTGGTTTGTTTGGTCTTAGTGCTTTTATGGCTGAGCAGCGCAGTAAAGAAATTGGTATACGCAAAGTGTTGGGTGCAAGCATACAAAGCATTGCCACATTGTTATCGGGCAATTTTGTCAAGCTGGTATTAATAGCCATAGTTATTGCCACGCCTGTTGCATGGTGGGGTATGACCAAATGGCTGCAGGAGTTTGCTTACCGCGCGCCCATAAGCGTATGGATATTTGTATTTGCCGGGGTATCTGCTATAGTTATAGCGGTGGTAACAGTAAGCTTTCAAAGTATTAAGGCGGCGTTGATGAACCCGGTTAAGGCGATAAAAGTGGAGTAACCCGAAACCCCCGCTCTTATTCTCTTCCTTCCACGGGAGTTCTTTGGACCTAAAGGGGTAGAGGCGTAGTAGATGAGCGGGGAGATTGGATTGAAAAAATAGAGTTGTAATACAAAAATTCGGTGATTATTATTAACTAAATACTAAACATAGCTTTCTAAAGGGGCGCAGGCTTAAAAGTCTCCGCCGCGGCGGAGGATTTAGGGGGGCTTCTATATGCTTAAAAACTATTTTAAAACAGCGTTGCGTAATTTAAGAAAGAATAAAGCACATTCGTTTATTAATATTTCAGGGTTATCTGTTGGCATGGCTGTGGCCATACTGATAGGATTGTGGATTTGGGATGAACTGCAGTTTGATAAATATCATAAAAACTACGATCGCATTGCCCAGGTAATGCAGAATGAAACCTACAACGGTACTGTTAGTACTACCAAAGGCAATATTATACCGCTGGCGGCTGAGCTGCGGCGTGTGTATAAAGACGATTTTAAGTACGTTGTGCTTTCGTCATGGAGCATGAACAGCCTTGTGGCTGCAGGCGATAAGAAGCTGAATATACAGGGTAACTATATGGAGGCCGATGCGCCGGAAATGCTTAGCTTAAAGATGGTGGCAGGCACAAGGGCTTCGCTTAAAACAAAATCAACTGTGTTGCTGTCTCAATCAACGGCCAAAGCGCTTTTTGGCAATGATGATCCGATGGGTAAAATAATAAAAATTGATGGCGACCTTATTGAAAAGGTTGCTGGTGTGTACGAAGATCTGCCCGATAACACAAGCTTTAAAGATGTAAAATTTATAGCGCCATTTTTAGATTTAACAAGTTGGGTTAACGGCAACGAAAATAGCTGGACGAACGAATCTTTCCAGGCATTTGTTCAGGTTGCAGATAATGCAGACATGGCGAAAGTGTCAGCAGAAATAAAAAACATAAAACTTAATAAGGTAGATGCCAAAACGGCAAAGCTTGAAAAGCCTGAGATGTTTTTGCACCCAATGAGCAAATGGCATTTGTATTCAGAATTTAAGAATGGTGTAAGTGTTGGCGGCGCCATACAATATGTATGGATGTTTGCCATTATAGGCATATTTGTTTTGCTGCTGGCTTGCATAAACTTTATGAACCTTAGTACAGCCCGCAGCGAAAAGCGTGCAAAGGAGGTAGGTATACGTAAGGCAATAGGCTCGCTGCGTTCGCAGTTAATAGGGCAATTTTTTAGTGAGTCGGTAACAGTTGCCGGTTTTGCATTTATTACATCGCTTATGCTTGTGTTGCTCATACTGCCTTTTTTTAATGCCGTGTCAGGTAAACAACTAACCTTGCCTTGGGGCAATGTATATTTCTGGCTGGCGGGCATTGGGTTTAGCGTTATTACAGGCCTTATCGCAGGTACTTATCCCGCCTTATATTTATCATCTTTTCAACCTGTAAAAGTACTAAAGGGCACGTTTAAAGCCGGGCGTTATGCCGGCACACCCCGTAAGGTGCTGGTGGTAACCCAGTTTGCGGTATCTGTTATACTTATTATAAGCACTGTTACTGTTTTCAGGCAGGTACAGTTTGCAAAAAGCCGCCCTATTGGTTATAGCCGGCAGGGGCTTATAAATATTGTTATGGCTACGTATAATTTCCATAACAATCTTTATAACATGCGTAACGATCTGTTGCAGCAAGGCGCGATAACAGAAATGTCAGAATCGAACACGCCGGTAACCGAGGTTGACCACTACAATAATGGGTATACCTGGCAGGGCATGAACGAACAGGCCAGCGCAACATTTAATACCGTTGGTGTTACAACTGAATATGGCAAAACAGTAGGGTTTGAATTTGTTGATGGCCGCGATTTTAGCAAACAGTTTGGTACAGACTCATCGGCTATTATAATAAACGAAGCCGCGGCAAAATATATGGGCTTTAAAACGCCAGTGGGCGAAATTGTCAGGCGGTACGATAAAACATACCGGGTAATCGGTGTTGTAAAAGATATGGTAATGGAATCGCCGTACGATCCCGCCAAACAAACCATATTCAATATTGATACAAGCATAGGCGGTATATTAAATATTAAGCTTAGCCCTAATATGCCTGCTGCAACATCATTGGCAAAAGTAGCAGCAGTATGTAAAAAATATTCGCCCGAAGAACCGTTTAATTACAAGTTTGTGGATGATGAATATGCACATAAATTCCGGGATGATGAACGAGTTGGCAAGCTTGCGGGCTTTTTTGCTGTGCTGGCCATATTTATTAGTTGCCTGGGCTTGTTCGGTATGGCATCGTTTGTGGCTGAACAGCGCACCCGCGAAATTGGTGTGCGTAAGGTATTTGGTGCATCAGTGTTAAACCTGTGGGGTTTGCTTAATAAAGATTTTGTTACGCTGGTGGTTATTGCCATGTTTATTGCAACGCCTGTAGCCTACTATTTTATGCATAACTGGCTGCAGCATTATCAACTGCGTACAGATCTGTCGTGGTGGGTGTTTGCTGCTACAGGTGCAGGTGCATTAACAATAACGCTGCTTACAGTAAGTTATCAAAGCATTAAAGCTGCGTTGATGAACCCGGTGAAGGCGATAAAAACGGAGTAAAATCCCCTCATCCCCGTCCCTTCTCCACAGGTGGAGAAGGGTGTAGCGAAGATTGGTTGGGAGATTGAATTGAAGGACGAACGTGCGTATAAAAACGAATAACTATAATTCAATAATAATTAAATAATAAAAGGCTTCTGAAAGGGGAACCGGCTTACAAGTACCCCTTTAGGGGGATTTAGGGGGTTTCTTATATGCTAAAAAACTATTTAAAAATTGCGTGGCGTAACCTTATAAAAAGTAAGGTGTATTCATCCATAAACATTGTTGGCCTTGCCGTGGGTATGGCAGTAGCTATATTAATTAGCTTGTGGATGTGGGACGAGCTAAGCTTTAACAAGCATTTTAAAAACTACTCAAGCATAGTACGTGTGTACGAGAACAGTACACACAGCGGTGTCACCAACACCTTTAACAGTATGCCCATACCGCTGGCCAACGAGTTTAGAACGAAGTATGGAAGTTATTTTAAAAAGGTTGCACTTAGCTCGTGGGTGTTTGATAATATATTTTCTTATGGTGATAAAAAACTAAGCCTTAAGGGTATGTTCGCCCAGCCTGATTTTCCGGCCATAGCGACATTAAATATGATAAAGGGAGATTGGCATTCCATTGACGACCCAACGTCCATCATGTTAAACCAGTCAACAGCAAAAGCGTTGTTTGGTGATGCAGACCCAGTGGGCAAAGTGGTTAAAATAAGTAATAAATCCACGCTTAAAGTAACCGGCATATTTGAAGACTTGCCTTATAATGGCGAGTTTAGAGACGTAACCTATTTGGTGCCATGGCAATACTATGAAGACAATGAAGCATGGGTTAAACGCGATGAAACAGAGTGGGATGATAACTCATTCCAGATATATGCGCAATTGGCAGATAACGTAGATGTTGAAAACGTTTCAGCTAAAGTAAAAAAATCGCTGGACGGCCATAACAGGAACGATAAACCTGAGGTGTTGCTGCACCCAATGAGCAAATGGCATTTGTACGGTGAGTTTAAGGAAGGTAAAAATACGGGCGGTGACGTACAATACGTTTGGATGTTTGGCCTTGTAGGTTTGTTTGTGTTATTGCTGGCATGTATAAACTTTATGAACTTAAGCACCGCCCGCAGCGAAAAACGTGCGAAAGAAGTTGGCATACGCAAAGCGGTTGGCAGCCAGCGCAAACAACTGGTGTTTCAATTTTTGTCTGAATCTGTTTTAATATCATTAATAGCTTTTGTACTGGCGCTTATTCTCGCACAACTTGCCTTACCTGAGTTTAACGATCTTGCCGATAAGAAAATGACCATAATGTGGGGTAATGGCTGGTTTTGGTTATGTGCTGTTAGCTTTAGTGTTTTTACGGGTTTAATTTCGGGCAGCTATCCCGCGTTATACCTGTCTTCGTTCAATTCGGTTAAAGTATTAAAGGGTACATTTAAAGCAGGCAAATTAGCTGCAATACCGCGTAAGATATTGGTGGTGCTGCAATTCAGTGTATCAGTAGCACTTATAATTGGTACTATTATAATATACCAGCAAATACAGTATGCCAAAAACAGGCCTCTAGGTTTTTCGCGTGACGGCCTGTTAACAGTTGACATGAACACACCTGAACTGTACGGCCATTACGGCACACTGCGCGATGAGCTTATTAAAACAGGTGCTGCAGTAAACATGGCAGAATCATCAAGCCCAACAACCGGCGTGTGGAGCAACCAAAGCGGTTTTGAATGGCGCGGTAAAGACCCCAACATAGTGCCAACATTCGGCACTATTGCTGTAACGCATGATTTTGGTAAAACAGTAGGCTGGCAATTTGTACAGGGCCGTGATTTTTCAAGAACCTATGGAACTGATACAACCGGTATTATTTTGAACGAGGCGGCAGTAAAATACATGAACTTAAAAACGCCGCTGGGTGAAATAATTAAGAAGAGTGTTGGTGATAATAAATTTAAGGATTACCACGTTGTGGGAGTGATAAGAAACATGGTAATGGAATCTCCGTTCGACCCCATAAAACCAACTATTTTTTTGCTGGACTATGAATGGGCCAATGTAATAACGGTAAAGCTTAACCCCAACCAAAGTACACATGCCTCTTTGCCAAAAATTGAAGCAGTATTTAAAAAGTATAACCCGGGATCGCCGTTTCAATACAGGTTTGAGAGTGATGAATATGCAAAAAAATTCAGTACGCAGGAACGGGTAAGCAGCCTGGCAACTTTCTTTGCTGTATTTGCAATATTTATAAGTTGCCTTGGGTTATTTGGCCTTGCTTCATTTACCGCGGAACAACGCACAAAAGAAATTGGTGTACGCAAAGTATTGGGTGCCTCTGTATTAAACTTATGGGGCCTGCTAAGCAAAGATTTTATTGTGTTGGTTTCACTTTCATTTTTTATCGCTATACCTTTTGCATGGTATTTTATGGGTAAATGGCTGCTAAATTACCAGTACCGTACAGGTATATCAATATGGGTGTTTGTGGCAACAATGGCCGGGGCGTTGCTTATAACTATGGTAACAGTTAGTTTCCAGGCTATAAAGGCTGCGTTAAGCAACCCGGTAAAGGCAATAAAGGCGGAGTAAACCCCTCATCCCCGTCCCTTCTCCACGGGTGGAGAAGGGTGTTGCGATGTTTGAGTGGGGAATGGCAGTTAATAAAAATTTGGAGAAGGTAAGTTAGCCCTGCAGGGGTGATAGGTTAGCAGCAGAAAGTAATAGATAGTGTTGATGGGCCCCATGAGCGCGGCATGTTAGATAATAAACGTTTGGTAAGTAAAGAAAAAAAGCTGAAGTGTGCGACGCAACGATGATGAGTTGTATTACCTAAGCTTGGAACACAGAACACAAAAACATAGAACATAAAACCGAAGTGATGTTAAAAAACTATTTCAAGCTTGCATTTAGAAATCTTTATAAAAGCAAAGCGCATACTATTATTAATGTAAGTGGGCTGGCAGTTGGTATGGCGAGTGTTATACTTATTTTGTTGTGGATACAAAATGAAATAAGTCATGACAGCTTTTATACAAAAATTGACAGGATATACCAGGCCAATAACCGCGATAAAATAAACGGCTCAATTGCAGCCTGGAGTAATACGCCCAAAATTTTGGGCCCTACTATAAAAGCGGAATTGCCAGAGGCAGAAGATGTGGTAAGAATAAATGATTATGGCGCAAATTTTTTGCTGTCAGTTGGCGACAAACATTTAAACCTGCATGGTGATTTTGTTGACTCAAACTTTTTCAATGTATTTGATCTGCCGGCAGCACATGGTAAAACCCAAAACAGCCTGAAGAGCATTGATAACATTGTGCTTACCCAACAACTGGCTAAAAAATTATTTGGCAACGACAATGCAATTGGTAAAACAGTGCGTATTGACAGCAACGATAATTTTATAGTTACGGCGGTATTAAAAGATCTGCCCCCAAACACTTCCTTTTACTTTGAATACCTGTTGCCATGGAGCTATGCCCACAAAAAGAATATTGATGATGATTACTGGGGCAACAATTCAGTATTTACATACATATTGCTGAAAGAGGGCGCCAGTCATGACGCTTTCGACAGCAAACTTCGCGATATGAAAATAAGGCATACCAAAGATGCCGCTGATAAACAAACAGGCCAGTATTTTACGCAACCGTTAAAAGATGCTTGGCTATATTCAAAACAGGAGAATGGTTACTACGTTTCAGGCAGAATACAAACCGTGCGCATGTTTGCCATAATAGCTGCTTTTATTCTGCTGATAGCGTGCATAAATTTTATGAACCTTAGCACGGCGCGCAGTGAGAAGCGGGCAAAAGAAGTAGGTATACGCAAAGTGGCCGGCGCCAATAAACAACTGCTTATAATGCAGTTTATAGGTGAAAGCACTATACTTTCATTAATTGCGGGCGTGCTGGCAATTGTAATTGTTCAACTTTGTCTGCCTGCTTTTGATGATCTTGTTGGTAAGCAGTTAACCATTAATTTTTCAGACCCGGTGTACTGGTTTTTTGCCTTGGGTTTTGTTTTGTTTACCGGTATTTTGGCAGGCAGCTACCCTGCATTTTACCTGTCTTCGTTCCAGCCGGTTAAAGTATTAAAGGGTACATTCAAAGCTGCCAACGCAGCTGTAACCCCGCGCAAAGTGCTTGTTGTAGTGCAGTTTACCTTTGCCATTGCGCTAATAATTTCCACTATAATTGTTGAGCGACAAATAAAATATGCGCAGAACAGGGATAACGGCTATAGCAAAGACCACCTTGCATTTATTATAATGTTTGGTGACGCGTTTGACAACTATCACTTAATAAAAGATGAACTTATACGCAGTGGCGCCGCAACCGCTGTTACGGCCACAAGCGCACCCATGACCGAGCATTGGAGTGACAGCAACGGGCTTGAATGGCCGGGCAGCAACGGTAATGATGATAAAACTGTTGACTTTACCATTTTTGGGGCCGAGAAAGATTTTACCAGCACCATGGGTCTAACAATATTGCAGGGCAGGGATATTGACCTGGTAAACCATAAGTCTGATTCAACAGCTATATTGCTTAACGAAGCTGCGGTGAAAAGAATGCGTCTTAAAAACCCTGTAGGCACTATTGTAAGTGCCTGGGGTAATAAGCTTGAGGTGATTGGCGTTTTAAAAGATTTTATAGCCGGTGACGCATATAAGCCTGTTGAACCTATGATAATCGGCGGCCGATTTGGGTATGATGTAATAAACTTTAAATTAAACCCCGCTCTTTCAACAGAAAAAAGCCTTGCAAAAGCGGAAGCCGTATTTAAAAAGTATAACCCGCAATACCCTTTCACATACCGGTTTTATGATAGTGAATATGCAAAGAAATTTGAAGATGAACAACGCTTTGGCAAGTTTGCTGCCATATTTGCTGCTTTAACAATATTTATTTCCTGCCTTGGTTTGTTTGGCCTGGCTACAAATATGGCAGAGAGCCGTGTGAAAGAAATTGGTGTACGCAAGGTATTGGGAGCAAGCTCCGCCAGCATTGTTACATTGCTAAGCAAAGATTTTTTAAAGCTGGTGACTATTTCTTTTCTTATAGCTTCAGCGGTTGCCTGGTATGCCATGGACCAGTGGCTGTTAAACTACCCATACCACGTACCCATTGAATGGTGGGTATTTGCCGGCGCGGGTGTGCTGACAGTATTAATAACAATTATAACTGTTAGCTACCAAAGCCTTAGGGCAGCAATGATGAACCCTGTAAGGGCGATAAAGATGGAGTGATGAAAACAAATCAAACCCCCTCTCTTATTCTCTCCCCCTAAAGGGGTAGAGGTGTGGGAGAATATAGCGAATAGGCTGACTGGGGAACAGGATTAGATTAAACCGGGAATGACCACTATTTGTAAATAAATTAAACAAGCTTCCGAGAAGGGGAACAGGCATCCAAGCTCCCCCTTTAGGGGATTAGGGGGTTACTATATGCTAAAAAACTATTTTACCATCGCATGGCGCAATTTGACGAAGAATAAACTATATTCTTCCATCAACATTTTTGGGTTAACTATTGGTATGGCCAGTGCTTTGCTTATTTTACTTTGGGTACAAAGCGAGGTAAGTACCGACAGGTTTTATAAAAACACTAACCGTACCTACATGGTGTATACCCGCCCAATAATAAATGGTGCGCCGGTTGCCAACGAACAAACACCGAATGTATTGGGGCCTGCGCTTATTAAAGATTATCCCGAAGTGGATGATGCTGTGCGTTACAACAATGTTACTTTTTTAGTAAGCAATGGTGATAAACACTTTAATATTCGCGGCGCATTTGCCGACAGCAGTTTTCTTAATATGTTTGACTTTCCTGTTAAGGATGGCAATACTGCTTTTGCTTTAAAAGATGTTTCAAACATTGTATTAACTGAAAAGCTTGCCAAACAGCTTTTTGGCAACGACAATGCTATAGGCAAAACAGTGCGTATTGACAGCAATGCCAACTTTAAAGTAACAGCAGTGTTAAGGGACCTGCCCAATAATACCGGCTTTGATTTTCAATATCTTTTACCATGGGCCTTTATGCGCCAATTGGGTTGGGAAGACCATAACTGGACAAACAATTATACCTATACCTATGCTATGCTTAAGCCTGGCGCACAACAGGCTGCTTTTGATGAAAAGGTTAAGAATATAATAGTTGAGCACACCAAAGAAAACCAGTATAAAAGCAAATCTGAGGTGTTTACACAGCCTTTAAGCAGGGCGTACCTGTATGGCAGGTCGCAGGGTGGCAAGCTGGTTGGCGGCCGCATTGAAATGGTAAGGCTTTTTACTATAATAGCCATGTTTATACTGCTGATAGCATGTATAAACTTTATGAACCTAAGCACTGCGCGCAGCGAAAAAAGGGCGAAAGAAGTTGGCGTGCGCAAGGTTGCCGGTGCGCAAAGAAGCAGTTTAATATTGCAGTTTATAAGCGAAAGTGTGTTGCTTAGCATAGCGGCATTTGTTATTGCTTTGGCATTGGTTACAGCATGCCTGCCACCTTTTAATACGTTGGTTGGTAAAACTCTTTTTATTGATTATGCAAGCCCAATGTTCTGGGTGTTTAGTGTAACGTTTGTACTGTTTACAGGTTTGGTGGCTGGTAGCTACCCGGCGTTTTACCTTTCCTCATTCACCCCGGTAACAGTACTTAAAGGCGCAATAACAAAAATAAACGCCGTTGTGACACCGCGTAAGGTGTTGGTAGTTTTGCAGTTTACATTTGCTATTGTACTTATTATTTGTACTATAATTGTGCGCGGCCAGCTTGAGTTTGTGCGCAACCGCGATGCAGGTTATAATAGAAACAATCTTGTATACACCTTTTTGCAGGGTGATGCAGACCAGCATTACGAGTTAATTAAGGGCGAATTGCTGCGCAGTGGTGTGGCAACATCTGTTACACGCACTGCTACACCTATTACACAAAGGTGGAGTAGTGGCCGTGCATACCAGTGGAAAGGCAGCACCGATGCCGATGCAAACGTAGATTTTGTACAGGCAGGCGCAGATGCCAACTTTATAAAAACAATGGGCCTTACCCTGGTAGCAGGCCGTGATATTGATATTTATAAATACCCCAGCGATAGTATGGCTATGCTGCTGAATGAGTCTGCTGTAAAGGCGATGCGGTTAACAAACCCCGTAGGGCAAACCATTACAAGAATCAACTATCCCAAACCATGGCATGTAGTGGGCGTTATAAAAGACTTTGTGTTGGAATCGCCTTTTGAAAGTAAAATAACACCCATGGTTATTGACGGGCCTTCTTATTTTTTCCAGTTAATGCACTTTAAGTTAAACGCGGCCCACAGCACAACAGATAACCTTGCAAAAGCCGAAGCCATATTTAAAAAATATAACCCGCAATACCCGTTTGAATATGTATTTGCAGATGAAAGCTATGCGCGCAAGTTCCAGGAAGTACAGCGCACCGGCAGCCTGTCTTTGCTATTTGCAGGGCTTACCATTTTAATATCCTGCCTGGGCTTATTTGGCCTTGCAACCTATATGGCTGAAAACAGGGTGAAGGAAATTGGTGTGCGTAAAGTGCTTGGCGCAAGCGTTACAACAATAGTAATGCTGCTGAGTAAGAGTTTTTTAAAGTTGATCATTATTGCGTTTATTATAGCGGCGCCAATTGCGTGGTATGCTATGAACACATGGTTGCAGGATTATAGTTATCGCACAAATATTAGCTGGCAGGTATTTGCCGGGGCGGGACTGTTATCAGTAACGATAGCTATGCTTACCATTGGCTACCAAAGTATGAAAGCAGCCATGATGAACCCGGTAAAAGCAATAAAAAGCGAGTAAAAGCCTCATCCCCGTCCCTTATCCCACAGGTGGAGAAGGGTGTTGCGAAGACAGAAGGAAAGATCATTACGAATAAACTGCGATGACTGAAATAACTATGTTTATGTAATTATGACATTTTATAATTAACTATGGGATGGCGGCTGGCTATGGTTACCCGCTATGCTAATAATGATGAAGGGTAAACAAAACTGACAAATGCAAACAGATAGACCAATTTGGGGTGTAAATTTGAGGTGAAAGATCAGCAGCGGACAGAACGATGAAGTGAGTGACACAACAAAAGCCAAAGAAAGATATATAGCTTGAGCACAAAACAAAGAACACAAAACCTAAAACAATAAAACTTAAAACAAAGCACAGGAACTTTAAACTTTAGACTATAAACTTTAAACTGTAAGGGATGCTGGCAACTTAACCACCAACGAGAAATTCTAAAAATCTAAAACCAGCGATCTATGTTTAAAAATTATTTTAAGGTTGCGTTCAGAAACCTCTGGCGCAGTAAAGGCTTTTCTGCAATTAATATTTTTGGCCTTGCTCTTGGCATGGCTACTTGCCTGTTAATTACGCTGTACGTACAAAATGAACTAAGCTACGACCGCTACAATAAAAACGCAGGCCGCATTGTGCGCGTTACGTTTAAGGGCGTTATGGAAAGTGGCGTTGTAAAAGAAGCCAATGTAATGCCACCGGTAGCTGCTGCGTTTAAAAAAGACTTCCCCGAAGTATTGGAAGCAACACGTATTCGCCCTGTTGGTACGCACAAAGCTACATACAAGGATAAAACGTACAAAGATGATCCGATGGCATTTGTTGATTCAAACTTTTTTAGGGTATTTACTGTGCCGTTGATAAAAGGCAATGAAGCAACAGCGCTTATGAAGCTTAACCAGGTTGTTTTAAGTGCAGCGGCAGCGAAAAAATATTTTGGTAATGATAACCCAGTTGGCAAAGTGCTTGAGTTTCCGGACGACCACGCGTCGCTTACCGTAACAGGCGTGTTTGATAAAATACCTGAGACATCGCACTTTCATTTTGAAATGATGGCATCAATGGCAACAATGCCCGAAGCAAGGCAGGACTCATGGATGTCGTCGAACTTTTTTACTTACCTGTTGCTGCCTGAAGGTTATGATTATAAACAGCTAAACGCCAAGTTGCCGCAGGAGGTTGATAAATACATCGGCCCGCAACTGCAAAAAGGGCTTGGCACCACGCTGGCTGAATTTAGGAAAAAAGGCAACAGCCTGAACTTTGAATTGCAGCCACTTACAGACATACATTTAAAGAGCGATCTTACCGGCGATATGGCGCCGTATGGTAATATTGAGTATGTATATATTTTTAGCGCTGTTGCTATTTTTATGCTGCTGATAGCCTGCATAAACTTTATGAACCTTAGCACTGCGGGCGCAGGTAAACGCAGCCGCGAAGTAGGCATACGTAAGGTAATGGGGTCACTAAAAATACAGTTGATCAAACAGTTTTTAGCAGAATCATTATTGCTCACAGCCATATCTATGATCATTGCTATTGGCTTTGTGTATTGGGCGTTGCCGCTATTAAATAGCCTGGCTGATAAAAACCTTACACTTAACCTGTTTACTAATGTATGGGTGTTACCCGGCCTATTGGCTTTTGGCCTGCTTACCGGTGTACTGGCGGGCAGCTATCCTGCATTCTACCTGTCTTCATTTAAACCTATTGCGGTATTAAAAGGTAAGTTTAGTACCGGCAGAAAAACAGTTAGCCTGCGTAGCGGCCTGGTGGTGTTTCAATTCTTTATATCCGTAGGGCTTATTATTGGCACCATGGTGGTGTATAATCAGCTATCGTACATACATAACAAAAACCTGGGCTACGATAAAAACCAGGTGGTTGTTATTGAAAACGGCTATGCTTTGCGCGACAATGCAGGAGCCTATAAGCTGCAACTGTTGCAAGACCCGCGAGTTGTAAATGTAAGCAACAGCGCTTACCTGCCCGCAGGTTTTAGTTATGGCAATAACTTTTTTGTTTATGCCGACAATAAACCCGCAGATATAATAAAAACGCTGCGTTACGATGTTGACTATAGCTATATTACAACAATGGGTATGCAGGTTATAAAAGGCAGAGATTTCTCAAAATCATACGGCACAGATTCAAACGCGGTTATTATTAATGAAACGGCATTAAAAAACTTTGGGTGGAAGGATGGGTTTGAGGGACATACTATTTCGCATAGCGAAAATGATGGTGTTGTACATACCAGTCATGTAATTGGGGTTGTGAAAGATTTTAATTTCAAATCCCTGCACGAAATGATAACTCCGCTGATAATGACACTGGCGCCCGATAATGCTAATTTTATAGTTAAAATAAAAACAAACGATATACCCGGCATATTGGCAAGTATGAAGAGTAAATGGGCAGCATTTAAAACAGAAACCCCCTTTAGCTATTCATTTTTAGATGACCGTTTTAATAACACTTATAAAGCAGAACAAAATATTGGCAACATATTAGGCATATTTGCGGGCCTTACCATTTTTGTTGCATGCCTCGGACTGTTTGGCTTAGCAACGTTTACTGCTGAACAGCGTACCAAGGAAATAGGTATTCGTAAAGTGCTGGGCGCAGATGTTACGGGGCTTGTTTCATTGCTTTCAAAAGACTTTTTGAAACTGGCTGCAATATCGTTTATAATAGCATCACCGGTAGCCTGGTATTTTATGAACAAATGGCTGCAAAATTTTGCTTACCGCATAAATATTGGCTGGGCAGTATTTGCAGTTGCCGGCGCTATGGTTTTATTAGTTACGCTGGTTACGGTAAGCTACCAAAGTATTAAGGCAGCTGTAGCTAACCCAATAAAAGCGCTGAAGACGGAGTAATTTATAGAGAATGGAGAGGATGCGTTGATGTTGGCAAACACCATTAATTAGATATTGGAAAAGTGGATGCAGAACGTATAAACAAGCAGTGCCGGTGAAAATTTTTCGCCGGCACTGCTTGTTTAAAAGCATAATTAACAAAAACGAAGCAATAACTTTCAGGGCAATTCTTACCTTCCGGTACTAATACTTTCAACCATGAAAAAATTCTTAAAAGGCTTTTTGTATACTATTCTAACCATTATTGTGTTGTTTTCCGGTTACGCATTGGTTACCGGCAAAATGTACCTGTTTAAAGCGGTGTGGCACAATTTTGCTGATATTGATGATTATAAAATTTTTACAAATAACACAGTAAAAACAGGCCAGCCAAAGCCCTGGGTTGAAGCGGGAAAGATGAATGCCATTCCTTATTCTGCTGAATTAAACAGCGATCTGGAGAGGTTAAGTACTGTAGGGCTTTTAATGGTGAAGAATGACAGCATTGTGTTTGAAAAGTATTGGGATGGTTATAGCGACACTTCTAAGTCCGGCTCATTCTCAATGGCTAAAAGCATTACCAGCTTATTGATTGGTGCTGCCATACACGATGGTTTAATTAAAGGTGTGAATGAACCAGTGAGCGATTTTTTACCTGAATTTAATGAAGGGGAGAAGGCGAAAGTAAAAATTGTTGACCTGCTAACCATGAGCAGCGGCAGCAACTGGGATGAAAGCTATGCAAACCCATTATCTGTAACAACAGAATTATACTACGGCAGCGATGTATATAAAACAGCTACCGGTGTTGCTATTACAACAACACCCGGAACGGAGCACAGGTACAAATCAGGCGACACACAGTTGCTGGGCCTGATAGTGGAAAAAGCCACAGGTAAAAGCCTTAGCGATTATGCAGCGGAAAAATTATGGCAGCCGCTTGGTGCGCAACAACCGGCATTGTGGAGTACCGACCACGAAGGCGGTTATGAAAAGGCTTATTGCTGCTTTAATAGTAATGTGCGCGATTTTGCGCGTATAGGCAAGTTGATGCTTGACAGCGGTAAAATAAACGGTGTGCCGGTTATTGACAGCGCCTACTTTGCAAACAGCATTAAACAGTGTAACATTCCTGACCCAAGCGGAAGGCCATGTAAATACTACGGCTATCAATGGTGGATAGACCCCCTGCATCCTGAAATATTTTATGCGCGTGGCATATTAGGGCAATACATAATTGTAATACCACAAAAGAAAATGGTTATTGTAAGGCTGGCTAAAAAGTCAGGCAGCAAAGTAAATACCGTGCCTGAAGAAGTGCGCTGGCTAATTGACTGGGGCCTTGCGTCATAGTTATTGCATCATCGGCCTTCGGGTAAAAGAACTGAAATACAGTTTGGAAGGATTCTCATGAGTTACCCAGATGCATACAGTTGCATCCATCCTTTAATCCTAAAAAGCTGCCCGCCCGGTTAGACATCCGGTCGGACGGGCAATTGTATTTATTTCTCTTCGTTCAGCCAAACCACCTTTTGTTCGCTAACATGTGGCTGGGTAAGTATGTCTTTATACAAATCAACACGGCGTGCTTTTTTATAACGGTACCCGCCTGCGTCTGTAAGTTTTTGTGGAACAATGGTAGCTGTGGTAAAATCATCACCCAGCGTTCTGCATTCTGCAATAATATCGCCAAAGGGGTCAATTATCATGCTGCAGCCGTTTTTTAGCTGGTTGTCATCCATGCCGATGGCATTGGCGAAAACAATATAAGCCCCATTGTCATAAGCCCGCGCGGGTAACCATTTCATCAGCCAGTCGCGTCCCTTCATTCCGTCAAACTCAAGGCGCAGGCTGGTTGGGTCTGTATGGCGGGTTTCCCACAATTTGGCATCAACAAAACCAGCTCCCGGCCTTGTACTCGGTGTGCACATGGTTACGTGGGGCATAAAAATAATATCTGCCCCCAGCAGGTTGGTAGCGCGTACGTTTTCAATAATATTATTATCATAGCAAATAAGTATTCCGCATTTCCAGCCATGCAGTTCAAACACACAATATTTATCACCCGGCGTAAGGTATGGGTTAATAAAAGGGTGCAGCTTTCTAAATTTGGCTACCAGCCCCGTTTTATCAACGCATACATACGCCTTAAAAAGGTTGTCATCGGTATCCTTTTCAAACAAACCTGCAAGCACCGTAATATTATGCCTGTAGGCTATCTGTTTAAGTTCTGCAATGCTGTTGCCGCCGGGTATATGTTCAGCCAGGGCAAGCATTTGCTGTTTGTCAAGCTTACTTGCAAAAGTGTAGCCGCTTATGCTGCATTCGTGAAAGGCAATTACATTTGCACCTTTGGCCGCAGCTTCGCCTGCCATTTTATCAATTATGCTTAGGTTATATTGTTTATCACCGCTTTTGTGCTCAAACTGCGCGGTGGCTATTTGTAGGTTTTGCATGTTGCTAATTTAGGAAGGTTCGCAATTAATAATTAGTAATTAACAATTAATAACGTGTGAGATCTTCATTTAAAATACTCCTGGTATTCTTTTTCAATTTTAAACTCATCAATAAACTTTGGTTTTTTGCCTGGGGCAAAAAAATAAAGTCCCCAATATTCCCGCAACGTGTCAAGCTTAACCAATGTATTTTCCATAGTTTCGCCAAACTGTATATATTTTTGATTATGGGTTTGCACTATGGAAATTGATTGCACACGTAAATATTTCTCAGCTTCATTTGCTGCCCCAGCGTAATCATCCAATGCAATGCGAAAAGTATCTCTGCCCAGCATTTTCTTTATTTGTTCTAATCTTAATGAGTCAGGTGAATAAAATATAGCTGCTCTCTCAAATATTTTTAAAGTGTCGCCGGTTGTAATGCAAAGAATGGGGTCAGTATCTACAATAGCATTGGCGGGTTGTTTTTCATTACAACTTAGCATAGCCGAGACAACAAAAAATAACAAGGTTGATTTCAAAGCAACGCTAAATTACTGAATAAAAAAAACGCCCACAACTCGCGGGCGTTTTTTCCTTAATGAACTATTGACCAATGCCTTATTGACTTTCTTACGCTACTGCCGCTTTAACCAGTGCAGCCGCTTCACTTAATTGAATAGCGCTTTGCACTTTAAGGCCGCTTTCATCAATAATTTTTTTGGCCTCCTCAGCATTAGTGCCCTGCAGGCGAACAATGATAGGTATATTTATGTTGCCTAATTTATTGTATGCTTCAATAACGCCGTTAGCAACCCTGTCGCAACGTACAATACCGCCGAATATATTGATCAAAATTGCTTTTACGTTCGGGTCTTTCATAATAATACGAAAACCTGCTTCAACTGTTTGTGCATTAGCGCCGCCGCCTACATCCAAAAAGTTGGCAGGCTCTCCGCCGCTAAGTTTTATCATATCCATGGTAGCCATTGCAAGGCCTGCACCGTTAACCATACAGCCTACGTTACCATCCAGCTTAACAAAGTTTAGGTTGTACTGGCCGGCTTCAACCTCTGTTGGGTCCTCTTCGGTAATATCGCGCATAGCCGCAAGGTCAGGATGGCGCATCAGGCTGTTTTCGTCAAGGTTCATCTTACAGTCAACCGCTATTATTTTATCGTCGCTGGTTTTAAACAGCGGGTTAATTTCAAGCATGCTGCAATCAAGGCCCACATAAGCGTTGTACAGGTTGGTAACAAACTTTACGCAGTTTTTAAAAGCATCGCCGCTAAGGCCAAGGTTAAAAGCGATCTTCCTTGCCTGGAAGGGTTGCAGGCCACCACCCGGGTGTACCCACTCCTTGTATATTTTTTCAGGTGTGTCGTGTGCTACAGTTTCAATATCCACGCCGCCCTCGGTGCTGTACATTACAACATTCTGGCCTTTTGCGCGATCCAGCAATATTGACAGGTAAAACTCCTTTACAGGTTTGTCGCCGGGGTAGTATACGTCCTGCGCAATTAGTATCTTATTTACCTTTTTACCCGCAGCGCCGGTTTGTATGGTAACCAGCGTATGGCCTAAAATGTTTTTGGCAATAGTGGTAATATCATCAAGGCTTTTGCCTACCGCAACACCGCGCTGTTCCGTACCAACAATTTTACCTTTACCGCGGCCGCCGGCATGTATCTGGGCTTTAACCACTGCAAAATTGTTATTGGTTTGGGTTTTAATTTGCCTGTAAGCTTCTTCGGCAGCCATTACGGTGTCAACTGCAATGCCTTCCTGTACTGGAACATTATATTTTTTCAATAATTCCTTAGCCTGGTATTCGTGAAGGTTCATAGACTTTATTTGACGGCGAAGATAAGTGTTTAGTTGACTGGTTGAAACGTTGATTAATTAATTGCGGAAAAACCATGTTTAATTTGAAAGGAAAGGTGCGAAGTTTTGTATACCATGTTTGATCAATGGCCGAAAGCCTGCCACTTTTCTTCCCAACACAACGCAGGACGGTGTTTGGTATAATACTGCTATCTTTAGTTCAACCAAACTAAAGCTTGTTTATATGAGGCAAAAATCAATCCTGTTCCTGGTATACTTTGTTGCTTTTTTAGCTCCCGGTAATTTATTCGCCCAGGAATCAAACAAAGGCATTGACTATACTGCCTATATGGGGGAAGTAAGGCAAATTAACAAGCTGCTGAGTAATCTGCCGCCACCCGCTCTTTTTACAAAAGAAGGTCTGGACGCTGCCCGAAACGGCATGAAGGCGTTTATTCCTAAAAGCACTGTTCTTAAAATTACAGAAAAAAACATACCAGGCCCTTTGGGTGATATACCATTAAGAATTTTTAGACCAGATACTATAAACGCTGTGGTGCTTGATATGCATGGCGGCGGTTGGTTTCAGGGCGTGGCTGCCAACGATGACGGCTTTAATGATGTGATGGCACGCACCTGCCACGTGGCAGTAGTAAGTGTTAACTACCGGCTGGCGCCGGAGTTTCCATTCCCGGCCTGCATTAACGATTGCAAAACTGCCGCAAGGTGGCTGGTAAGCAATGCAAAGGCCGAGTTTGGTACAGATAAATTGGTCCTCACAGGCCAGTCTGCCGGTGCACATTTGTCCGCTCTGATGGCGTTATACATCCGGGATTCACTAAATGCTATTGATAAGGTGCGTGGCGTTAACCTTCAATACGGTTGCTTTGACCTTGGGGGGACGCCTTCCGAGAGGCAGGCGTCTGACAGTACTATTATACTCAGCAAAAAAAGCCTTAACCAAAACTTTCAGCTTGTATTTGGCGGCTGGGGTACCGATAAATTAGAACAGCCCGAATACTCCCCGTTATTTGCCAATTTTAAAGGCCTTCCCCCTGCATATTTTATTGTAGGCACGGCAGACCCTTTGCTGGATGATACGCAGTTTATGGAAAGCCGCTGGCGGGGCGCTGGCAATAAAACATATTTAGGGGTATACCCTGAATGCCCGCATGGGTTTAATGCATTTCCCACAAAGCTTGCAAAGCTGGTTAACGATCAGATGTTTGCATGGATACAAGCAGTAATACGCCGGTAGTGTAGCCCATTGTCCATAGACGATAGTCCATTGGATGGTTGTTATGTATAATGAGCAGATTTTGAATGTTCAACGGAAAATAATTACAGGGTACGAAGTTAAACACTACGGTCAATGGACTATAAACCATGGACTGCTTTCCCGGCTATGAGCTATGAACCATAAGCCATGAACTTGACTCCTTAATTGTTATCTTCGCGCAAAAGCTAAGCTATGTGGCTGAACAATATATTAGAGACCATCGGTAATACCCCGCTTATAAAGCTGAATAAAATAACCAAAGATGTGCCGGGCACTGTACTGGCAAAGGTTGATTATTTTAACCCCGGAAATTCTATTAAAGACCGCATGGCGTTGAAAATGGTTGAGGTAGCCGAGAAAGAAGGTAAACTTAAACCCGGTGGTACTATAATTGAGTGCACCAGTGGTAATACGGGCATGGGCCTGGCGCTGGCAGCTATTGTAAAAGGTTATAAATGCATTTTTACCACCACTGATAAACAGAGCAAAGAAAAAAGCGATATACTTAAAGCCGTAGGGGCGGAGGTGATTGTTTGCCCTACCAATGTTGAGCCGGATGACCCGCGCAGCTATTATTCTGTAGCAAGAAGGCTGGAAAAAGAAATACCCAATTCATTCCTGTGTAACCAGTACGACAACCTTGCCAACCGCCTGGCGCATTACGAGACCACTGGCCCCGAAATTTGGAAGCAAACAGAGGGCAAAATAACACATCTTGTTTGTACGGCGGGCACAGGTGGTACGGTAACGGGTACCGCTACGTATTTAAAGGAACAAAACCCCAACATACAGGTATGGGCGATTGACGTATTCGGCAGCCTGCTTACCAAATATTTCAACACGGGCGAAGTGGATATGAGCCAGGTGCACCCTTATATAAGCGAGGGTTTTGGGGAGGATTTTGTGCCACAGAATTATAATATGAGTGTGATTGACCATTTTGAGCAGGTAACTGATAAAGATGGAGCTATAATGGCAAGGAAGCTGGCTAAGGAAGAAGGTATATTTTGCGGTTACAGCGCGGGTAGTTGCCTGCAGGGGTTGATGCAGTTAAAAAGTGGTTTGAAGAAAGATGATGTAGTAGTATGTATATTTCATGACCACGGCAGCCGCTATGTAGCTAAAATTTATAATGACCAATGGATGATGGAGCGCGGTTTTTTGGAAGTAAAAACATTTAAGGATATTGTTAGCGGCAGGGCAGGGAAGAAGCTGGTAACTATTGAGCCCACTGCCACAGTGGCGCAGGCGGTTGAACTGATGAAGAAATACGATATTGAGCATATACCTGTAACAAAAGACGGCAATTCAGTTGGTGCCGTTAGCGAAGGCGGCCTGTTTCAAAAGCTGTTTAATGATGCAGAAATAAAATCGTCAACCATTGAAACGGTGATGGAAAAACCGTACCCGCTGGTTGCCTTTGATACGCCGGTTGAAAGGCTTGGAAGCCTTATAAACAAAGAGAACGGCGCGGTGCTGGCGAAAGATGAAAAAGGCGACTACCACATTGTTACCAAATATGATGTGATACAAAGTTTGGCGAAGTAAATAGCAAATATGAAACCCTTAATCTTTATAATATTCTTGTTTACATGCTTTAGTGCTAATGCGCAGGGTAAGTTTGTGCAGGCTGCGTATACAGCAAACTCGTTTGAAGGTTGTTTTGGCGGTCCTATAAGAAAGAATGGCTATACGTTACTAATCTACAATGACTTGTCAGTTGAACTTAGGCTTTACCAATACAATTATAATCTTAAATTTAATGGCACAAATCATAGCAGTTTTGCGACTATTATTTCAGGCAAAGGTGTAATGCATCGGGATACCCTAATCATTAAATACTCACAATACCCAGTATCCCAACCACTAAAAAAGAAGTTTGGCTGCACACTGCAAATTAAACAAAACATCACTATGCAAGCATTCATGCCTCCTACAATATTTGTGGTTATGCAGGATTACGTATTTAGCCCAACAAACGACTCCTTAACCTTAATAGAGTTTCACCTGCAATAGCGATGAATATGCCTGAAGTAATAACTACGAAGTAATTTCTTTCAATAGCACTGCTATTTCTTTATCTGATATGTTTTCTTGCTCCGATTTGTCGTAAACTGCCAATAAGAAAACTGTTTTGCCTTATATATAAACAAAGGTGATAACTCTCGCCCCGCCACTTTTACCTTTACGTTTAGACGCAATGGAAAGCCTTATCTTAAAACATCCCTGAGCTAAAGGGGTACCTTGCAATGGTTCGTTTTCCAGGCTTAATCTTAAGTTGTTTAATTTCTCTTTAAAAGAGACGTATTTTTTTGAAAGCGTTTGGCATCGCGTTGAAACCGGGTTGTAGCCTGTATTTTATAACTCATTTAAAAACTCATCAAGGAATTTTAATTTTATTTTGCCATGTTTGGCAAGATTTACTTCTTTAACGGATGCCTTAAGGTCTTTTAGAAATTTATCCTTACTGCCATTTTTATGGTTTTATTTTGGTGTACTTCAACGTTTTTAATACTGATAACACTTCTGTTGCCCTTTTATCCTCTATTTCCAGCAAAACTTCCATATAAATTTAATTTTCACTTCTAAAGTAAACCTTTTTTACTAAAGTGCAAGTAATGCTGGTATATACAGTTGTATCCATCTAAAGTCGTTTTTATCTCAACCAAAATAATTCCCTATTTTCATTTCATGTTTAGAAAAGCACCTGGCAAAAAGCACCAATCTTCGCTTAAAGGCTTTCATTTTCGCGGGCACGAGGTAAAGCGCATTGAAACCTTTAGTGATGCCGTGTTTGCTTTTGCCGTTACCTTGCTGATAGTGTCGCTGGAAGTACCAAAGAGTTTTGAGGAACTGATGGTAACCATGCGGGGCTTTTTTGCATTTGCCATAAGCTTTACTTTACTAATGCTGATATGGTACGAACAGCATGTATTTTTCAGGCGGTACGGGCTGGAGGATATTAAAACGGTAGTGCTGAATGCCATATTAATGTTCGTAGTGCTTTTTTATGTTTACCCTTTAAAGTTTTTGTTTACCCTTTTGTTCAGCGACCAGATATATTTACACGAGAAAACCCCTTTTAGCATTACACAGCAGCAGTTTCCCACGCTGATGTCAATTTATGGTATTGGGTATATAGTTATATATTCACTTTTTCTATTGATGTACCTGCATGCACTTGGCAAAAAAGAATCGCTTAACCTAACGGGTGTTGAAATATTTGATACAAAAACAAGGATATACGCCAATGTAATATTAATATGTATTGGCCTGCTTTCTGTAATTACTTCGCAGCTATTGCCTGTGTTAAGTGCGGGCCTGTCAGGGTTTGTGTATATATTAATAGGGCCGGTATTTTCTATCATACACTCTTATCGCGGTAAACGCAGAAGGTTGTTGTACCCTCTTCATGACGAAGGAAAGCTGGAGTAGGTTAATCTTTACTGCACTCAAGTATATAGCCTTTGCCATGCACATTCTTTATCTCAACGGTTGGGTCTTCACTTAGGTATTTGCGCAGGCGCGATATAAATACATCCATACTTCGGCGGGTAAAATAATCGCTTTCGCCCCAAAGTTTTTTGAGGGTGTTTTTACGGTCTAATATACGGCCTTTATGCTCGCACAGCAGTTTTAAAATGGCCGCTTCTTTAATAGTGATGGCCTGTTTTTGGTTGTCAAGCATCAATACCTGGTTTGCGTGGTCAAAAACATATTTGCCTATAAAAAATTTGGTTTGCAGTTTGTTTTGCAATGTTGCATTAGCACGGCGTATTACCGCCTCAATTCTGGCTATTAGTTCTTCTTCATCAACGGGCTTTAAAATATAATCATCAGCGCCAAGCTTAAAGCCCTTCAGCTTATCAATCTTCAACGCTTTGGAGGTAAGGAATATTACCGGCATCTTTTCATTCAATTGCTTTATTTCATAGGCAAGCGTGAAGCCGTCTTTTTTGGGCAGCATTACATCTAAAATGCACAGGTCAAAATGCTGGCGGTTAAACATTGTAAGGCCTTCTTCACCATCTTTTGCCAGCGTAATTATGAAGGAATGCATCTCAAGGTATTCCTTCAAAATATATCCCAGGCTAGCATCATCTTCAACTAATAGAATACTGTACATGCTGTTTCAATTACTGCCGAAAGGCAGGTTTATAATAAATACTGTTCCTGTGTCTTTACGGCTGTTAACTCTTATAGTTCCGCCGTGCATCTCCACAATCTTTTTTACATAGCTAAGGCCCAGGCCAAAACCCTTTACATCGTGCAGGTTACCGCGTTTTTCCCGGTAAAACTTATCAAATATCATTTTTAATGCATCGTCGCTTATGCCAATACCGTTATCCTGCACCAATATTACAAGGTTGTTACCGCTATTATGTGTGGCTATTTTTATAACAGGCTGCTTATCTGAATATTTGTAGGCATTATCAAGTAAACTGCTTATTGTATTAAACAAGTGTACTTCATCGCCCAAAACAATATTTTTTTTTGCACCCGGTTCATAAATTATCCTTCCCTGTTTTTCTTCAACTGCCGCGGTAAAACCTTCAATATTTTTCTCCAGCAGCTTATGCATATCAACGGGCTGGCTTTCCATCAGCAGGCTTCCTGATTCAATGGCGGTTAGTTGTAACATTTTGTCAACTTGCGCTTGTAACCTGCTTTTCTCTGTAGTAATAAGTTCAATATATTTTTTTAGTTTGGGCGATGTGTTTATTTCATTTGCCCGCAGCAAAAGTTTTGACGTAAGTCCTATTGAAAAAAGCGGCGTATTAAACTCATGCGTAAGGTTATTTATAAAATCATTCTTTAGCTCACCCAAGCTTTTTTGCCTGTACATAATAGTTATAATAAATATAAACAGCCCAATAAGCAATGCTATCAATATAAAAGAGGGAATGATAAGCCAGGCGGTGTTTTCAACAATATTTTTGCTGGCATCAGGAAAGCTTATGCCCACATCAAGCATGGGCTGGTGGTTACCGCGGCACAGGCAAAATTTATAATCGCTCCGGTCAAGGTCAATATTATGTAGTGTTGCATATGACGAAAAATTGTGTATGTAGCAATTTTCACCAAGTCGGCCGCTTACCCTGCATGGCAAATAAATGTCCTGGCTTTTTAAAATGGTATCAAGCATTTGCAGCACTGCAGTTTCATACGGTTTGGCTTCATCCTCACCTTTAAAAAGGCTCATCGGTAATTTTGAAGGAACATCTGCCTGTACAAGGGGATAGTGGGTACGCAGAGTTTTATAAATACGGTCCCGAACGATTACCATTTTATCGGCAAACTCGCGCTTATTAACCTCGATGGATTTTTTTATCCATATAAACTGTATAAGCAGTAGTATGGTAAATAACAAACCGGTTATTGAAATAATGGTAATTATGCGCTTTTTAGATAGAAACATTCGCTGAGTTTAAAAAATTTAGCCGCTTACACTTGTCAAATTTTCAACTTTATTTTCAATTACCTCTTTTTTGGCACCTCCACTTAACACTTGGTTAACCTATTTAACCTGTTTTTTACTATTGCTAACATCTGGCTAACCCTAATGCGTATCAACAGGCTATAGTTTTGACAGCAGAATATTACAAAACAACTATTTAAAATTATTCAATTATGAGATCAATAGCCCTGCCAATCAAAAAAATGAGTATTATTCGCATTGTCTGCTGCATATTAGCTTTTTTGGCTTGCAGTTGCAATGCTAACGCGCAACTGCCCTTCAGGTTTGATAATAAGTTGTACAAAGCCGTATATATTAATGAAGCAATAAAGCTGATGAACGATAACCCGAATTATGTTTTAATTGATGTGAGAAGCCCAGGCGAATACGCTGACACCGACCAATATACCCATATGAACATTGGCCACTTAAAGGGGGCAATTAATATTAGTATTGATTCTATTGCACAGCATCTGCAGGAGTTAAGGCAATACAGTGGTAAGAATATTTTTTTAGTATGCAGCCACAGCCAGCGTAGCAGGCGTGTAAGCAAGTTTTTGGCCGATAGCGGGTTTACCCACATTTATAACATTAACGGCGGCATGAGTGTGGTTACAGAAAGCCCTGCAAATGTATTTCCCGCGAAAAGCGCCTTTGTTGTTACTAAAAATAAATATATTAACCTGGTTAGCAGCGATGCCCTGGCTGTTATACAAAACCCAGTTACAGTTACTATTGATGTAAGAAGCAGCAATGAGTTTGCAGGAAAAAATGCAAGTTTTAGCAATAATATTGGGCGTATTAAAAATGCGGCAAACATTCCTATAACCAATTTTAAAGATGGATTTGCCGCACTGCAAGTAGCAAAGGATAAGCCTGTTTTATTATATGACCGTGATGGCAGCAATAGCGCCGATGCTGCAGAATATTTAGTGCAGGCCGGTTACACTACTGTGTATAACCTGTACGAAGGCCTGTCAGCATTATTGACTGATAATTATCTTGAGGCCGCCCAGTTAAAAAAAATTATAGTAAACCCGCCACCATATACTATTATAAGCGTAAGGCAATGTATTGATATGCTAAGTAAGCAAAATAATATTGCAGTACTTGATGCCAGGCCGGCGGAAGAGTTTAACGGCAGTTCGTCAAAGGAATATTTGAACATCGGGCGGGTAAAAAATGCTGTAAATATTACGTCCGCGGGTGGCCTTGATGCTGCAACAGCTAACATAAAAAAGGATGCTGCGATTATTTTATATGGATCGTACAGTAGCAATCTTGACGCGGATATTTGTAAGCTGCTTATTGATAAAGACTATACTCATGTTTATTACCTGTACCAGGGCATAGGTCGCCTTGCATGGGCAAGCTTTAATATTGAAAGTTGCCAGGACGGAATTAACATTCTCACTAATCATGACGGGTTGTATTGATGACGGCCCATAGCCAATTGTGAAGGCAAAAGGGTTAGTGTGCAAAGTAAATTGCATGCTAACAAAACTCAGGTCGCAACAACCGTTTCTCCTACCAAATAAATGTTATGAATCAACTGGCAGCCTAGGCGGCTTCTGTGGCCATTGGCTTGTGTTTAGGGCTGGTTGGCGCAGGAGGTTCAATACTTACTATTCCTGTATTTGTATATATACTAAAAACTGAACCTGTAACATCAACGGTTTACTCTATGTTTATTGTGGGTATTTGTAGCCTTGCCGGTAGCATACGGTCATTTTTTAAAGGCTTTATTGATGTTAAGGTTGCGCTGTTATTTGGCGTGCCTTCAGTAACAGGGGTCTTCATTGCGCGTAAATTAATTTTCCCGGCACTGCCGCAAAAGGTTTTTTGTGTATGGGGTATGGCTGTGTCAAAAAATGTATGTATAATGCTTTGCCTCGCCGCTATTATGCTTGTTGTCTCCATCAAAATGTTGAAAAAGCCTGTTAAGAACGCGGCCACAACCGGCAATTCGACAAAAAACAAAACGTTTCTTGTTTTTTGCCAGGGTATGGTAACAGGTATAATTACCGGGCTGTTGGGTGTGGGCGGCGGTTTTTTAATTATGCCTGCTTTACTGTTATGGCTAAAGCTGCCGGTAAAAACAGCAATTGGAACAGCTCTTCTTATTATTACCATTAACTCCTTCACCGGGTTTATTACCAGCTACAACATGGTGCATATTGAGTGGTCTTTGCTGGTAAAATTTGCAACTGGTGCAATTGCAGGCATATTAGTGGGTACAAAACTTTCTGAAAAAATACACCCCGGCAATTTAAAAATCGCGCTTGGCTGGTTTATTATTGCCACCTCAATATATGTGCTTTACACGCAATTTAAAATTTGCATAAAGTTGTAGCAAATGTGTTTATTTCCACCTTTTTAACTGGGTTCTTGTAAATATCCAGCCCGGGGTTACTATTTTTTTATCGCTGTTTACCACGTACCATGGGCTTAAGTTTAAATTTAGTGGGTTAATAACTATATGCATATCCTGTGCGGGCATATAACCCTGGGCAAGTAAATATATTTTCTCACCCACTGTATTTTGGGCAACATCCACCACTATCATTGCATGGCCGGGTGCACCTGCTTTAACAAATATGTCACCTGCCTGCAGGTCGGCAAGGGCAACAGGTTTAGTCATAGCATCAACTGTATAAGTACCGCAGTTTATAAATACCTGTTCCATAAACTTAAGCAGCGTATCATGTGCTTTTTGTTGTGTTATATCTGCATTTTTTATCCAGTTGCCAAAGCTGAATTTTTGCTGGCCATCAATAAAAACAATCTTGTCGTACTCGTGCCGTGAAAAATAATATTCTGCTTTAAGCCGCATAATGGCATCGGCGCATTGCTGAAGGTCTTTTACGCCGGTGGAGATATCCAGCACCGCGTAATGCAATTCCTGGTTTTCTATAGGCTGGCCATTGTACAGGTAAACTGTATTGTTTTTGCGCAGGCTTATGTTTTCAAGCCATTCGGCAAACGAGCCGGCAGGCGCAGCAACCCGGGTAAAGCCTTCCGGCAGGGGTATGTTGATTATTCTCGATGGCGGGGCTGCTTTAATAAACGAAGTATGAAAAGCGGCCTTTGTAGTAACAGTTTCAGCACTTATATGCTTAAAGCCAACAATAAGGGATACTGTTGCACACAGCAAAACGATGAAGGCACCTGTAATGAACTTCATACGGAAGGGGTTTAGATTATGATGCGGTCTCTTTTGTTTTCCATAAAAATATCCGTGCTATTTTTGCAATATGTTTACTACAGTTGACCAAACCGGTAACCAAATAACATTGCGGGCGCGGCCCGGGCGCATTGTATCGCTTGTTCCATCCCAAACTGAACTATTGGATTACCTGGGGCTGGAAGATGAAGTAATTGGCATAACCAAATTTTGTGTGCACCCGCAAAGCTGGTTTCGTAGTAAAACAAGGATAGGCGGAACAAAGGCTGTGGATATCAATAAAGTAAAAATGCTTAACCCCGATCTTATAATAGCCAATAAAGAAGAGAATGTAAAAGAGCAGGTTGAAGCTTTGCAGCAAATAGCCCCTGTTTGGGTGAGCGATATAAACAATCTTGACGATGCCTGCAACATGATACAAAAGATAGGCGAGATGACTGGTAAAATGGAAGTTTCGCAACAACTGGCTTTGCAAATACAAACTGCCTTTAACGCGCTTGGTGGATTAGGCCAGTTTGCCGGCCACTTGCTCAAACAATCAACAAATTCGCCAAACATTGCTTATCTTATTTGGCGGGAGCCGTTTATAACAGTTGGCAGAGATACCTTTATTAATGACATGATAAAACAGTGTGGCTTTAAAAATGTTTTTGAAAATGAAACCCGTTACCCGCAAATAACCCTTGAGGAAATAACAGTGCTTAACTGCAAATACATATTTCTCTCCTCCGAGCCATACCCCTTTAAACCCAAACATGCCGATGAGATAAGGCAGGCGTTGCCCGGTATGGAAACCATTTTTGTAGATGGTGAAATGTTTAGCTGGTATGGCAGCAGGCTATTGCTTGCAGCGCAATATTTTAAGGAATTGAAGGAAAGCCTGAATAGCCGGGAAAGATTTGTAGTATGATTAGGGAAGGTATTTATCCAGCTTATTAGGAATGAGGTATAAAATTGGCGTTACAACGTAAATAATAATGCTTGTAACCGGCACAAAGAAGGAGAGGATGATGGCCACCGAATAGACAACAGGGGAGAGTAGAAATAGAATTTTTGCCTCTTTGCGCACCTCACCCGGCAACTCGCGCTCCATTAAGGATGGGCGGTTTATGCCGTAACTCCATTGTGCAAAAAGTGTAAGGTTGCAAACGCTAAGGTTTAGGCCATATACCAAAATAGCTGGCCAGGTAAAAGTTTGCTGCGCTAAAAAACGCGTACTAAAAGGCACAAGGCATATCATCATATAAAAAAGCACACCTAAAAAAATAAAGTAGCGGTTTGTTTTGGCAATATATTCAAACATCATACGGTGGCCAAACCACATAATACCTAATACTACAAAGCTTATGGCATAACACATAAAAGGCCGCCACATTTGTTGCAAGGCGTTTAAAAAATCGCCCATGCTGTTGCCCTTCATCTGCGGCAGGGCAAGTTCAATTACCAAAATGGTCATGGCTACTCCAAAAATGCCATCGCCAAGGGCTTCCAGCCTTCCTGAGCGTACAGATAGTTTATGATAGTCGTTTACCATGGGCAAGTATGATTTACGAAGTAAAAGATTAAAAGCATCAAATAGAGCCGAACAACAAAGTGCAAAAAATACATTTCCAAAATACGAAATTTTAAAAGCGCGCAGATTTCAAAACAATAAAAAAGCTCAACAGCCAATATTCATCTGAATTTTTGCTGTTGAGCTGCCAGTATTTTGAATTCTTATTCGCCTTTTTGGACTTTGTTGTTTGGCTTTATTTGTTGCTTTTTATTACTTCCTTTGTACCAGCGGGTAGTGGTCTATTGTTTCAAATACGTTGCGCGGGTCCTTTTTTAGCGTAGCAACAAATTTGGTTAATGAATCGGCATATTGTGCTGTTTTAAACATACGGTCGTGCGCCAGTATAACAATCGCATTACCCTCGTTGGTTGACTCGTTATCCAATTGGTCATTTATCTGTGTTACTATCTGGTCAACACTTTGTACAGGCACTGAACCCACATGCGGCACGTTTTTAAACTGCCACTCAACATCCCAGCCAATAACGTTGTAGCGAAGGGAGTCTAACAATTTACAAACCGGCATAGTGCTTTTCGGGCCTTTCATTTCACCTTTGCCAACCCATGATGTGTTGCCCGGCAGTCTTATAATTTTAACCGGCACCTGCAGATCCTGCTCGTTTCTCAAAAAGTCTTGAACAGCGCTATCAGGGTGCGCATAAAATTGCTTGTATTTGTTGTATGCATGGCTATAGCTGTGGTTGGCAATTAAAAATTGCGGGTAGCTTAGGCGCAAGCTGTCAACTATTCTTTTTTTAGCCGGGGTATTGGCATTAAAACCAACTACAAAAAAGGTGGCTTTTACGCCCTGTTCACGAAATATTCTTTTGCAGTTTGTTGTTCCCGGAGGTTCCGGGCCATCATCCCATGTAAGAAATATATATCTTTTTGAGCTATCGTATTTAATAGGGGTGCCGGGTACAACTTTTGGCGCTGCTGCCGCAGTTGAGTCGCCGGTTTTGGTTTTGTCGTTAGCACCGCCTTTACAGCCTGTGTAGACAATAAAACCTGAAATGCATACTAATAGAAGGGATGTAATTTTTTTCATGTTTGCCGTGTTGTTGTATTTTTTTTGATAGCCTGCAATTATCACGCCGCAAAGCTACTTATTTTGCGGGTAAGTTTGTGGCAGGTACTTTCGCACTACACGAAACGTAAGCTTTTTATATAAAGTTGCGGAGATAGTTATTTTTGTTTGGAAATTTTTTAAAATGCAGGGTAAACAGGAAGAAATTAGCAAAGCCAGTGGTGTAAACGTATTATGCCTTGTGTCATACAATTTTTTACCGGCTAAAATGGGCGGTCAAAAAGGCATTGCATCCTTTTATACTTTTTTTGCACAGTATGTTAATATCGTTTGTGTTACCACCAAAAGCAACCAGCCGCAGGGGGCAAACTATCCCGTGTTGAATATTCTCTCCAATTCAGTCCTGCGTTATATAAATGTTTTTTATTTTTTTACTTTGCGCAGGCTTATTAAGCAACATCAAATTACACACCTGCAAATCGAGCACCCTTATTATGGGTGGCTGGCCATACTGGTGCAGCGTTTTTGCAGGGTTAAGCTTATACTGCACAGCCATAACATAGAAGGGGAGCGTTTTAAAAGTACCGGCAAGTGGTGGGCTGGTATTTTGCTTGGTTATGAAAAAATGGTACACCGCTGCGCAGACTATTTATTTTTTGTAACGGAAGAAGACCGCCAGTACTCAATAAAGCGCTTTAAAAATGACGCGGCAAAGTGTCTTACTACACCTTACGGAATTGAATGGACACAAGCTCCATCTTCAGAGGAAAGGGCGGAAGCGAAAGGAAGGTTACAGGCCCAATACAAATTTGCCGCTAACGAAACGATTTTATTTTTAAACGGTTCATTTAACTACAAACCTAATTTAGACGCTTTATTATATGTGGTTGACAAGGTAAACCCCATATTGTTAACCAATAAGGGTTTTGAATACAAAATTTTTATTTGTGGGAAAGGCATACCGGCAAGCATTAGCAATAATAACTATCCAAATGTGTACATAGCAGGGTTTGTTGATGACGTTAGTATTTATTTTAAGGGGGCTGATATTTTCTTAAATCCTTTAAGTACTGGCGGTGGCATTAAAACAAAACTGGTGGAGGCCCTGGGTTATAACCTATATGTGGTATCCCTTCGGGATGGGGCAATTGGCATACCTGCAGGGGTTACCGGCGACAAACTGGTGGTTATGCCGGATGATAACGACTTACAGGCATTCGCAGAGGCGGTAATTGCCCTGCAGGGTAAAACATCAGCCATACCTGCCGCTTACTTTGATTATTTTTATTGGGGGGATATTACCAAAAAAGCGGCTGAATTTATTATAAGCTGTTAACTTTTAAACAGCACACAATTTCAGCATTTTTTTTGCTTACCTGTAATTTGAATATATTTGGCGTTTCCCAATGCTTCTTATTTTTTGTGTTTGTGCAATAGGGTAGCTTTGTGGGCATGGGGGAGAAATTAATTAGCACTAATAGTACTATGAAAGTTGTCATTTTTGCAGGCGGGCTTGGTACCCGTATTTCAGAAGAAACGGACGTGCGCCCAAAGCCAATGGTTGAAATTGGCGGTAAGCCTATTCTATGGCATATAATGAAGATATACAGCCACTATGGGTTTAACGACTTTATAATTTGCCTGGGTTACAAAGGGTATGTTATAAAGGAATACTTTATGAACTATTTTTTGCACGACTCAGATATCACCATTGATATTAAAAATAACAAGATAGAAGTACACGATACCAATAGTGAGGCATTTAAAGTTACGCTTGTTAATACCGGCCTTAACACCAAAACCGCAGGAAGGCTTAAAATGGTGGAAAAATATATTGGTGAGGAAGACTTTATGCTTACCTACGGGGACGGGGTTAGCAATGTAGACCTGCATAAATTGCTTGACTTTCATAAACAACACGGCAAAATAGCAACAGTAACCGGCGTACAGCTTGCCTCCCGTTTTGGTGGCATGGATTTAGACGAAAAGGGCGACGTAGTTGATTTTAAGGAAAAAACAAAAGACGAAAGCAAATGGATAAATGCAGGCTTTTTTGTTTTGAAGCCGGCAGTATTTAAATATCTGCAAAAAGATATGGCCAATATGATGTGGGAGGATGACCCGCTAGAGCAATTGTCCGCCGATGGCGAACTGGCGGCCTATCGCCACACTGGTTTTTGGAAATGCATGGATGCATTACGGGATAAAATAGAACTGGAAGAGTTATGGCAAAATAAAGAAGCTAAATGGAAAATTTGGTAAACGTAAAAAATCTTCATTCTTTTTATAATAATAAAAAGGTTTTTTTAACAGGCCACACCGGTTTTAAAGGGGCATGGCTTATTGCGTTACTACACCAACTGGGCGCTACAGTTAAAGGTTATGCGCTGGCGCCTGAATATGAAAATGGGTTATTCAGCAGGTTGCAGCCCTTGGGCATTGCCGACAGTGTTATTGCCGACATAAGAGACAGGAAAAAATTACAGGAAGAAATAGAAAGTTTTCAGCCTGATTATGTTTTTCACCTGGCGGCACAGCCATTGGTGCGTCGTTCCTACATAATGCCTGCTGAAACCTTTGATGTTAATGTAACAGGTACAGCTAATGTATTAGAGGCATTGATACCATTGCAAAAAAGCTGTGCTGCTGTGGTAATTACGACAGATAAGGTTTACGAAAACATTGAACAGCATGTTTTATATACCGAGACTGATATTTTAGGCGGGTATGACCCTTACAGCGCAAGCAAAGCCTGCGCTGAGCTGGTTATAAACTCATTTAGAAATTCATTTTTTAATGTAAGTAAAATTACCGCACATAATAAAGCGTTAGCGGCTGTTCGCGCCGGTAATGTTATAGGCGGCGGTGACTGGAGTGCAGACAGGATATTGCCTGATGTGGTGCGTGCCTTAGCAAAAGATGAAGTAATACAAGTACGCAACCCCCATGCTGTGAGGCCCTGGCAGCATGTGCTGGAACCGTTAACAGGCTATTTATTAGTAGGCGCATTGCTGCACAGCAATGCCGCAGTATATTCAGGTGCATATAATTTTGGCCCGCTGCCTAAAGACCATTTGGAAGTTGGCACTTTTGTTAACGAAGCCATTAAAGCCTGGGGCAGCGGCCACTGGCACGATGCATCAAATGCACAAGCAGTGCATGAAGCTGGCTTACTGAAACTGGATATTAAAAAGGCTATGGGCACACTTGGCTGGCTGCCTAAACTGGATGCAACCCAGGCCATCGATTGGGCTATTGCCTGGTATAAGCAACCTGCAAATATGCAGGCCGGGTTTACATTTGAGCAAATAAAAAACTACCTGGCTTTATGATGAAGTTTACGCCGTTGGCGCTGGCAGGTAGTTATGAAATAACACCGTCTCCTTTTACAGATAGCAGGGGATGGTTTGCAAGAACGTATTGTAAAAATGAATTTGCGGCTATTGGGCATGATAAGGAGTGGGTACAGCTTAATCATTCATTTACCATGCATAAAGGCACTATAAGGGGAATGCATTACCAGTTGCCGCCTTTTAAAGAAATAAAAATGGTAAGGTGTATAGCTGGTTCTGTGTCTGATGTTATTATTGACCTGAGGGAAGGTTCACCCACTTTTTTACAATGGCACGCAGCGGAATTGTCTGCCGCTAATAAAAAGATGCTGTATATACCCGAAGGGTTTGCCCACGGTTTTCAAACACTGGAAGATGACTGTGAACTTATTTATCACCATTCAGCATTTTATACGCCGGGCTATGAAGGTGGCATAAAATACAATGAGCCGTTAGTTAATATACAGTGGCCTTTACCTGTAACAGATATTTCAGACAGGGATGCGCAGTTTTTATTTATTAAACCTAATTTCAGAGGAATATAATTATGCAATGCAGATTTTGTAAAACTGAATTACACCATACATTTATTGACCTGGTAAATTCACCAGCATCCAACTCATACCTTACAGTTGGGCAATTGAATGAACCGGAGACTTTTTACCCGCTAAAGGTATATACTTGTTCCAAATGCTTTTTGGTACAAATTGATGAATACAAAAAGTCTGATGCAATATTTAACAGCAATTATGCTTATTTCTCTTCGTATTCAACAAGCTGGCTGAAGCATGCAAAGCAGTACACTGATCTAATGCAGCAGCGTTTTGGTTTCAGCAGCGAAAGCCGTGTTATAGAAGTTGCCTCTAACGACGGGTATCTTCTTCAATATTTTAAAGAAAAAAATATACCTGTTTTGGGTATTGAGCCTACGGCCAATACTGCCCAGGTTGCCATAGATAAAGGTATTGAAAGTGTAGTTGACTTTTTTGGTGTGCGCCTGGCAACAAAACTTTCGGGTGAAAATATAAAAGCCGACCTGTTGCTTGGTAATAACGTGCTGGCCCATGTACCTGATATTATTGATTTTGTTGGCGGCATGAAGATAATTTTAAAAGACGATGGTGTTATTACTATGGAGTTTCCGCATGTACTGCAGCTTATTAATAATAATCAATTTGATACTATTTACCATGAGCATTTTTCATACCTGTCATTTTATACTGTAAAAGCGATATTTGAGTCACAAGGCCTTGAAATGTTTGATGTGCAGGAGATACCTACCCACGGCGGATCGTTGCGTATTTATGCAAAACATAAAGAGGATAGCAGCAAAGCAATATGGCCCAACGTACAGGTATTGCTTGATAAAGAAGAAAAACAGGGCATAACGGGAATGGATTACTACGAGGGCTTCCAGCAGAAAGCGTTGCAGGTAAAGTTAGGCCTTACAGAGTTTCTTATCACTCAAAAAAGGGCAAACAAAAAAGTGGCGGCCTACGGTGCCGCTGCAAAAGGCAATACACTCTTAAATTATTGCGGCGTCAAGAACGATCTTATCAGTTTTGTGGTTGATGCTAACCCGCATAAGCAAAATACTTTTTTACCCGCCAGCCATATACCTGTAGTAAACGAACAGCATTTAAAAGACGAGAAGCCTGACTACGTAATTATTCTTCCATGGAATTTGAAGGACGAAATAACCCATCAACTTAGCTATATAAAAGAATGGGGGGGGCAGTTTGTTATACCCATACCACAACTGGAGGTTTTATAACTTAATTACACCATGGCAACAGTTTTAGTAACCGGTGCAACAGGCTTTATCGGCAATTATGTGGTAGGGCAACTACTGCATAAAAATCACGTGGTAATTGCTACCTCGGTAAGCACGGAAAAGGCTAAAACTTTTAATTGGTTTAATAAGGTAACATATATTCCTTTCAATCTTGATAATTTTGATAATGCCATTGATTATTATCAATTTTTTGGCAGGCCTAACCTAATTATTCACCTTGCATGGAAGGGATTGCCCAACTATAAAGCCCTTTTTCATTTCGAAGAAAACCTGCCCAAAGACTACGCTTTTGTTAAAAACTTTGTAACTAACGGTGCAACAGATATAACTATTACAGGTACTTGTTTTGAGTATGGAATGAAGGATGGTTTATTGGCTGAAGACATGCCTTCAGAGCCCGCGAATCCTTATGCCCTCGCCAAAGATACCCTGCGTAAATTTTTGGAGGAATTGCAAAAAACGCAGGCTTTTAGCTTTAAGTGGGTACGCCTGTTTTATATGTATGGGCAGGGACAAAATGTAAATTCCTTACTTTCGCAGTTGGATAGGGCGGTGGCAAATGGCGAAGAAACGTTTAATATGAGCGGCGGGGAGCAGGTGAGGGATTACCTGCCAGTTACGAAAGTTGCAGAATGCATAACAGCTATCGCCACACAAAATAGCGTGCAGGGAATTATAAACTGTTGCAGTAATGCACCTATTACCGTGAAAAAACTTGTTGAAGATTATTTATTAGCAAACAATAAACATATCTCCCTTAATCTTGGGTATTATCCTTACGCGGATTATGAACCAATGGCTTTTTGGGGAGACAACACAAAATTAAAAACCATACTTAATAATGAGTGATGCAATAAAGCAGTTTGAGCACTTTACCTTTAGTTTTTTTTATTTTGTAAGTTTAATAGCCCGAATATACTATGAAAAGTAAATATGTAATAAGAAAAAGAGCTATGGGAGACGTTTTATGGATAGAGCCTGTTATACGAAAATTAGCTTTTCAATATAAAAGACTCACCGTAATAACTAAATTTAATGAACTTTTTTATAATTTTCCTTATACAAATGTAATATTTAAAAGTGATCTAAATTTTTTTGAGAAAATAATTTCGCGTGTTGAATATTTTTTTAACACAAAAATCCTGTTTATAAATCTTGACAATGCATACGAACAAGATTGCGAAAATCATTTCCTGCATGCTTATCAAAGAAAAGCAGGGCTGCCTGAAACAAATGAATATCCAAAAATATATCTAAGCGAAATAGAAAAAATTATACCCTTCTTTAAGTCTGACCGTTATGTTATTTTACATATAGAAAGTTTTTCAACCAAAAATTACCGACAAGTTTATGGAATTGACTGGAATGAAATAGTAAGGTACTTAAAAGAAAAGGGGTATGAAGTAGTATTAGTTGGCAAAAATATAGAAAAGATTGATGGTGCAATTAGTTTCAAAACGAGTATAAGGGAAATGATAAATTTAATTTATCATGCTGAATTTTTTATTGGTCTGGATTCTGGACCGAGCCATTTGGCTGTATGTTTAAAAAAAGCAGCCCTAATTTTTTTTGGGGCTGTTAACCCATTGTACCGCCATTTCCCCGAACTTTTTGACGGTTTTTTTCTTCAGCAACCTTGTGAATTTGCAAATTGCTATCATAAAAAAAATGATAAAAAAGAACCTTCTTGTAAATTAGTAGGTGATGACGGAATTCCTAAATGCTCGGTTCATAGTAATGAATATGTGAAAGGAAAAATAGACTTACTTTTAAAAAAATACGTTGAAAAAAATGATTAAAAAAATTGAGAGAAGAATTAAAAAGGTTTTGGCCTTACTGGGCATAAAAAAACCATATCCTTCCGAGACTTCAAAAGTAAGACATCTGGTTATAACGTATAGTAAAGGTTATGGATGTGACATCGGTTTTGGGGGCGACAAAATAGTTAAAGAAAATTGCGTCGGAATTGATTATGAAAAGCCTTATGCCTATACAGGTAAAGATAAAGTTGATATTGCATGCGATTTGGTTAATGAAAAAATACCCTTAAATGATAGTTTATACGATTATGTTTACTCAAGTCATTTAATAGAGGACTTTGTTGACACAATTTCTGTTTTACGGGAATTTATACGTATTCTCAAGCCAGGAGGTAACCTGATTTTAGTTTTTCCTGATCAACAGGAGTATGAACAAGTTTGCATAAAAAACAACCAACCAATAAATGTCCATCATGTGCATAAAAACATGTCTATGAATTTTATGCTCGATAAAATAAACGAAATAAAGGAAATTTCATATGAAAAAATTTTTAGCAGTAATTGTGAAATAGATTATAATGTAATTCTTGTTCTTAAGATTAAAAAAAACTAATTGCAGTTGCTCTGTTGGTGTTGTCTGGTGATAATTGAAAAAAAGAATGTAACTTTTGTATGTTATGAAAAAAATTGTTAATAATATAATTGCCTATTTTGGCTATGGGATTGTAAAGATCCAAAAAAAGAGAATTATTAAAAAAGATTGTATTGTAAACGTGGGTAATTATAATTTAAAGCTGCCTTCAACAAATCCCCTAGTTTATACATATAAAACCAATAAGAAGCATTCTTCAGAAATTGGTAGGATTACGGATGTATTATTGCAAAAATATCCGTCACTGTTTTATGTTGATATAGGTGCTAATGTTGGAGATACTTTGTTGTTGGTTAAGTCAATTGATAGGGATATTAATGCTATTTGCATTGAAGGCGACGAGACTTCCTTCAGGTATCTAAAAGAAAATAGCACTAACTTCAAAAACGTTTTTCTATTTAATTCCTTTTTAGGAGAAAGTAATATCACTGTTAATGCCACTATTGATAAAGTGGGTTGGAATAATACCATAATACCAGATACGGATGGCGATGAAACAATATCGCTTGTTACACTTGACTCTCTGGTATCACAGCAATTTAATGCAGACATATTGGTGAAATTTATAAAAATAGATACTGAAGGATTTGATACGATTATTATTAGGGGAGCATTAAATATAATTAAAAAAAATAATCCTGTTATATATTTTGAGTATAACAGGAGCAATATGAGTCCTATAAAGGAGGATGGGTTGGGTACGCTATTAAGTATGAGTAGGCTTGGTTATACTAAAGTGCTTTTTTTCGATGACGAAGGAAGGTATCTTTTACAAACTGAGTTAACTGAAAAAAAACTAATCACAGAGTTGCATAATTATTGTGATGGGAGTGGATTAATTTCCTATTTGAACATTTGTTTGATTTCAAAAGAAGATGAAGATTTGGTAGATGAAATAATAGAAAAAGAATCATTGTTTTACTGCGCCGGTTTAAGCTAGAGGTTATTGTAAATAAATGAATCTTTACACGTAACTGCTTTTTTTGAATATAATATTTCTTTGTAACCAGTGAAATACAGCATTATACTTCCTGTGCGCAATGGCGGCAACTATGTTAAAGAATGTGTTAGTAGCATACTTTCCCAGTCACTGAATGATTTTAATCTCCTTGTATTGGATAACGCCAGTACAGACGGTACTTTACAGTGGGTTACATCGTTACAGGATGAACGAATTAAAGTATTTCCTTCAGAAAGATCATTATCTATTGAAGAAAACTGGGCAAGGATTTTGACCGTACCTAAAAATGAATTTATAACACTTATTGGCCACGATGATATATTGGATGCAAATTACTTAGCCGTAATGGATGCTCTTATTAAAAAATACCCGGCGGCGGGTTTATACCAGGCACACTTTAGATTTATTGACGGGGCTGGCTTGTTCAACAGGCATTGCAAAACAATGGACGAGGTTCAATATGCTCACGAATTTATTGCCCATCAACTGGCCGCGTCTATAGAAAGCACTGGTACCGGTTACATGATGCGGAGTAAGGATTATGAAGAAGCGGGCGGGCTGCTAAATTACCCCAAATTAATATTTGCTGACTATCAGTTATGGGTTACTTTAACTTTTAAAAATTATAAAGCTACAGCATTGGAAGAATGCTTTTCTTACCGCGAACATGAAAGCGCATCATGGGCTACAGATGGTAGGGAATACCAAGAGGCTTTTGAACGATATATATATTTTTTGAATGAAATGTTGAATAAGGATGCAAAAATAAAACAGGTTATACAGCGTTATGGCAAAGGTTTTCTTTTGCAATATTGCGAATCACTAGCACATCGGTTATTGAAAACGCCGGTAAATAAAAGAAATATATCTGTAAGCAGTTTTATTGAAAAATGCAGGCATTATGCAGCATTGCTTATTCCGGGACAGGAATTTGAACCTGAACGAGTATTTCGCATTAAGATAGCCAGGCAACTGGATAGTACAGCAATTGGCAGGTTTTTATTTTATAAAGTTAAAGGCAGGTATTAAAATATAATCATCCAGTTTACCATCTAGCCGTTATTTACCAGTAATGCCCCGTATGCCCTGCAAAATATTTCTCCACCAAATTTTTCAATAGCCATTTGCCTGCCTTTGAGACCAAGTGTGGTTTTTAACTGTGGATTGTTAACAAGTAGTTCCAAAAAGCTAATCCCCTGTTCAATAATTTTATCTTCATCGGTTTCTGTTATAAGCAGCCCATTTTCCATATGCTTAATATAGTCTGGTATGCTGTTAACAGCGGTTGACAGGACAGCTTTACCATAGGCCATCATATACATAATTACCAGGGGCAGGCCTTCGTAAGCAGATGTAAGTATCAATAGATCTGATTGCAGATAAATTTTTTGCATTAACTTCTCATCTCTAATGTTTCCATAAAATGTGCAATAGGGGTATTGCTTAATGTCAAAAACATTTTCCACATCGCCTACAAATGAAAAATGAACCGGAAGGTTTGCTTCTTTGGCCTTTGCGGCAATACCGGCAATAAGGTAAACTCTTTTCTGTGGCGCGCCGCGGCCGATAAATACTACCTGTAGTGTATCGTTTCTTACAGGCGTATAAAGCGGTATATCAATTTTATTCTCTATAAAATGCAGCCTTGCATAAAGCGCTTTATCAATATTATTTTTATTATACAATGTTTCCGCTGCGTGCTGCAATTTTATAGTGCTGAATACTCTGTGGGTAATAAGCTTTATAAAGCCTATTGAGTAGGGAAACCAGGTATCCAGGTGGCACACTTCAATGCGTGTTACACTTTTTTTTAAATGAGGAATTACTTTATAAAAAAAAAGATTTTCACCTCCCAGTACAACGGGCTTTTCAGCACTATTTATCCATTCTGCTAGAACACCCCTATAAAAAAAATTAACAAAGTGGTACAGTTTATTGTCTATCTTTTCCCTTAGGTCAAATATAGCAAATCCTTCAAAAAGGGCTTTGTAGCCATTGTTTTTGGATTTTTTAGAAAAGATTATAAGCGGTTTTTCCCCCTTTATACATTCTGCTATGTCTGCATTAACTTTTGTTGCTCCTCCAATGTCTGCACCAGAGTAGAAGAGGAAGAAAGAAGTTTTTACTTTTAAAGGGTATAACCTGCCATATAGCCTGCCTGTAAGTACAAATGGAGACATTAGTACCTGTTCCAATTTTCTTTTTATAGTAGCAGTTTTATAAGTCATCTTTCCTGTAATATTTCTCTAAAATACGCGGCAAATATTTTTCATCAAAAGTAATATTCAAAAATGCATAAACAGCAGCAACATCCGCCAAACTAATATTAAATGTATTACCTTTTTTAGCATTGGTATATAAGGCTTTTCTACCACAAAAATCTTCAATACACTTAACAATGTAGCTTACTTTGTAATTATTTGTATTGGCGATATTTACTATTTTGTTGGTAAAAAGCTTTTGCCGTATTATGTAATGGACAATAGTAAAAACATCTTCAATATCAATTATATTTCTTTCAGAGTTTTGCCAAAGTTCAAAAGGCCTATCGGCAATAATATGGTTGAACAAAAAATTTAATACCGTATTTGGATTTTTGGAAAAACCAGCAAGGTTAGGTAATCTAAAAACACAATAGTTTGTACTGTTCTGTTGCACCAAAAATTCCATTTTTAATTTGTGGGTAACATAGTCAGATTGTTGAAGGTCTGGGTCGTTAACACTTGTTGTGCCAAAATAAATAAATTTCCTGGCTTTGTTTTCGGTTAAAGTTTGAAGCAGCAGGCTTTTTTCTCTTTCAAATTGTTCGGTGGTGCTGTTTTTTGAATCAGATACCCCCGACGCAAATATTAAAATACCTGTATCCTGGCTATATTTTTTAAAAGCGTGTGCCACAAGGCCATTACCTGTAATCATGCCGCAAAAATAATTTAAATGTTTTTCTATATTGGCATTTATACGCAATTAATGAGCCTGAAAAAATAAGAATTCCAATTTTTCCGTCAGATTTATATAAATACTTAGTTAATAGTTTATCCGCATTTACAGTTGTAGTAAAGTTAATAGTGTTAGCCTTTGGTGCAGTAACAGGTACAGGTATTTAAATCACATTTCTTATTTCATAAACCTTTCACAACAAAATGCATGTGCTACTGCTTATTTTGTTAAAACATGCTAATCTGAAATATACAAGCGATCTACTCAATTTTCTTAATATCCTTTACCCGGTCTTTACTAAAGTCGGTTCTATCAAAGTCGGGGTGTGTATTTAATTCAATGGTAGTACCTTTTACGTGATCTATTTCTACTTCGAGCCTGTTGGTTGTAAAATCGAATATGTGGCCGCCATGCGTGAGGTCATCAGAGATAAAATGCACGTGGTAGCCAGCAACGTTTGCGCGGGCCATATACCCGGGCATTAAAAAGCCTACGCAGGTGCCGGTAATTTCAGTAAAATTAAAGTTAGCCTGGCCTCCATTTTTTATATGGTCTGCCAGTTCGGGGTAGGGGCGTGCAGCTGGAATAACAGAACGGCCGCGCATGGTGGCAAAAGTGCCTTTTAATTTTACCGCATACATTTCATTTTTGTTAAGCGCTTTAAGTATAATGTTCTGTACATCGGCATAAGTAAGGCGATTACCTGTTATGATAAAGCTGGTATCAGCCGCAAAAAATTTTACAAATGCCAGCGGGGTGCTGTCTTTATCACTCACCTTACTTATTGTTCCATCGTAGCGCATTTTATATACCTCGTCATTTAGCATTATCATTTCACCATCCAGCGTATTAAAGGTGCCAACACCAAAATTGCCTTTTTTTTTAAGTTCTCCAAATGTCATGTTGCCATCATATACACCTGCCTGTAGTGCATCCATAATGGAATACTGGTACATAAAATCGCTGGTGTTCCCGGCCAGAGGGTTGCTGTCAACTCCATAAGCATTCTTAGCTGTCCTGCACGAGAGCACTATTAAAAGAAAAAGTATATAGCAAATATTTTTCATGTAATGAAAATATGAAAACTATTATATAGTTCAGAACACACGCTATTCCTGGGTTATATAATATGTACCGCCCGCTGTTATTCTGTAGCGTTTACCACCGCAATATTTGCCTTTTGTGTTGAATGTTCTTTATCAAGGTCCCATCCTTCAATAACAAAATGTGGCGCGGTGGCGCCAGCATCTTTACGGCTGTATGTAATATTTATGTGCCTGGTTTCACCCGGCGCGAGTGATATATAGTTGTCGTCAAAAATTACCGGTAATATATCATCGCCACCTTTGCCTTTTAATGCACGCAGGTGCACAAAAAACGCTACCGTTTTGCCCGTATTGGTAATGCTAATAGCTTGAGTGGTACTGTCAGTTTTAGGCATGGCTACGGCTTTAACTGTTACCGTTGTTTTAGGCAATTGCTGTAGTGCGCTATAGTCAGTAAAGGCTGATTGAGGTGTATAAAACCACGTTGATTTTTTAAAGTTAAGCTCATCTGCTTTTTGTGAAAGCCAGTACCAATTTATGCTGTATGTTTTACCCGCTTTGTTTTTTACCTGCAAACGCAGAAACCATGTGGCAGAAAGATCGGCCACCGCAGGTAGTGCAAAACATCTTATAACACTATCTGCGCCTATTGAAGTTTGTACTTTATTGGTATACTTTAAAGTGCCGTCAACATTGAATATCTCCGCCTTAACTTCAAGGCCTGTATAGCTTTGAAGTAACGAGTTGTTGATTATAACCTCGTTTGTTTTATAAGAGTATTGCACATGCAGCGGCTCCAGCG